>Ga0207684_10001354_pt1 | contig 26829 bp, 24 predicted proteins | sample KBSK5501metaG_FD_184342 | JGI IMG/M metagenome (GOLD analysis project Ga0207684, IMG submission 184342) | Corn, switchgrass and miscanthus rhizosphere microbial communities from Kellogg Biological Station, Michigan, USA - KBS K5-50-1 metaG... | ecosystem: Host-associated > Plants > Roots >...
CGGCCGGCGCATCGCCTTCCGCGGCGTCCTCAACGGCCGCCCCGCCCGCTCCTACGACCAGCCCGACCTGTTCGTGGTCGAGCGCACGCCCGGGTCGGCGCCGCGAAACCTGACCGCCGACTACGATTACGACGTCGGGAGCGGGCTGACCGGTGACCAGCGCGCGCCGCGCGCCGCCAGCCCCGCGGTCCTCGCGTGGACGAAGGACGGCCGGTCAATCGTGACGGGCACCGCCGAGCGGGGCCGCGCGAACCTGATGAGCTTCGACGCCGCGTCGGGCCGGGCCTCGCCGCTCACGACGGGCGACCACGAGGTCATGAGCTCCGCCGCCACCCCCGACGCGTCCCGCTTCGCCCTCGTCATCTCCACGCCCACCGCCGTCGGCGACCTCTTCGTGCTCGACGCCGCCAGCGGCCAGCCGCGCCAGCTCACGCGCTTCAACGATGCGCTCTTCTCCGAGTTGACGCTCACCGCGCCCGAGGAGATCACCTACCCGAGCTTCGACGGAAAGCGGATCCAGGCCTGGGTCCAGAAGCCGCCCGATTTCGACCCCGCGAAGAAGTACCCGCTCATCCTCAACATCCACGGCGGGCCGCACGCGGCCTACGGCCACACCTTCGACCACGAGTTCCAGTGGATGGCGGCCAAGGGCTACGTCGTGCTGTATCCCAATCCCCGGGGCAGCTCGGCGTACGGCCAGGAGTTCGGCAACGTGATCCAGTACCACTACCCCGGCGACGACTACAAGGACCTCATGGCCGGTGTGGACGAGCTCGTCCGCCGCGGCTACGTCGACCCGAAGCGGCTCGGCGTCACGGGGGGCAGCGGGGGCGGCATCCTCACCAACTGGACCATCACCCAGACCCCGCGTTTCGCGGCGGCGGTCGCCCAGCGCTCCATCGCCGACTGGGCCGGCTTCTGGTACACCGCCGACTTCACCCTGTTCACGCCGAGGTGGTTCCGCGGCGCGCCCTGGGAGGACCCGACCGACTTTGCCGCCCGCTCGCCGATCACCCACATCGCGAAGGTGACGACCCCCCTCATGCTGATCGAGGGAGAGGCGGACTACCGCACGCCGCCCGCCGACGGCGGCGAGCAGATGTTCCGCGCCCTGAAGTTCCTGAAGAAGCCGGCGGTGATGGTGCGCTTTCCCGACGAGAGCCACGAGCTCAGCCGCTCGGGCAAGCCGTGGCACCGCGTGGAGCGGCTGCAGCACATCGTCGCCTGGTTCGACAAGTACCTCCGGGGCAAGAACAGCGGCGCCTACGACGGGCCATGAGCTCCCCCCGGCTCGAGCGGATGAGAGAGGCGGTCCGGTCCCTCTACGACCGCAACCGCCAGCGCGGCACGGCGCCCTGGTGCGGCCGCGATTACGACTTCGTCTGCCCCTCGATGGGGACCTACCCCTTCCAGTGGTTCTGGGACTCGTGCTTCCACGCGGTGGCGCTCTCCGGCATCGACCCCGAGCGCGCGCGCACCGAGATGCGCAGCCTGCTCGCCAACGCGCAGCCCGACGGCTTCGTGGCCCACGTCACGTTCTGGCAGCGCGAGAAGTACGAGGACATGCTCTCGACCTACGCGATCGCGTACCGCACGCCCTACCTGAGCGATTGCATCCAGCCGCCGCTGCTCGCGGAGGCGGCGCAGGCGGCCGCCCGCGGGGAGGGCGGAGACGCCTTCCTCGCCGAGGTGCTCCCGGCGGTGCGCCGCTACTACGACTGGCTCGACCGCGTGCGCGATCCCGACCGCGATGGGCTCGTCGCCACGCTGCAGCCCGACGAGTCCGGACTCGACCACGCGCCGAAGTACGACGCCTACCTCGGCATCTCCGGCCTCGGGCCCGAGGAGTTCACCGCGGCGTGGGAGCGGGTGGCGGGGCCCTACGCCGAGGTCGGCCGCGATCCCGACCGCATGTTCGGTCTCGATCTGTTCATCGTCGAGGACGTGCTCGTCAACAGCATCTACGCCGAGAACGAGAGCGTGCTCGCGGACCTGCTGGAGCGGACGGGCGACCGCGGGGGCGCGGCCGAGATGCGCCGCCGCGCCCGCCGCAGCACGACCGCCCTCGTCGACAAGTGCTACGACCGCGACGCCGGCCTCTTCTTCGACCTCGCGGGCGCGGAGGAGGAGATGCTGCGCACCAACAGCATCTCGTCCCTGATGCCGCTCCTCCTCCCCGACCTGCCCGCGCCCATCGCCGCGACCCTCATCGACCACCTCGAGGACCCGCGGGAGTATTCCGCTCCCTTCCCGGTGCCGTCGGTGGCCATGAACGTCCCGTCGTTCTCGGCGGGCCCCGTGGGCAAGCTCGTCTGGCGGGGGCCCTCGTGGATGAACACCAACTGGTACCTGTCGCGCGGGCTGCGGCGCCACGGTCGGACCGACCTCGCCGCGGTCATCGAGGACCGCTCGGCACGGCTCGTCGAGGATCACGGCTTTCGCGAGTACTACAACCCGTTGACGGGTGAGGGCGCCGGCGCCCACGACTTCTCGTGGACGGGGATCGTCGCGGACATGCTGGCGAGACGCGAGGGGGAAGCATGAAGGCGCTGAATTGGGACACGGTCCCGGTCGAGCCGGTGACGTCCGAGATCTCCCGGCAGGTGGTGACGGGGCAGAACGAGATGATGGCGCGGGTGCTGCTCAAGAAGGGCGCCGTCGTGCCCACCCATTCGCACGTGAGCGAGCAGATCACCTACATCCTCGAGGGCGCCCTGCGCCTGTGGATCGGGGAGCCGGAGGAGGAGGTAACGGTGCGGCCGGGCTCGTTCGTCGTCATCCCGCCCAACGTGCCCCATCGCGCGGAGGCCCTCGAGGACACGGTGGACGTGGACATCTTCAGCCCCATCCGCCAGGACTGGCTGGACGGCACCGATACGTATTTCCACCGGAAGCCCGGCTCTCGCTAGCGCGAGCTCGTCCAACGAGTACATCCTTGGCGGCGGCGGCCGCTGAGGGAGAGGGCTACTCCGCCCTCAGCGCCACCGCGGGGTCGACGCGCGTCGCGCGCCGCGCGGGCAGCTCGCACGCGATCGCGCACACGGCGAGGAGCAGCACGGGCACGACCACGAAGGTCGCGGCGTCCGTCGGCCCCACGCCGTAGAGCGAGCCGCGCAGGGCGCGGCTCGCGGCGACGGCGGCGCCGGCGCCGATCGCGGCCCCCCCGGCGGCCATCACGAGCCCTTGACGCAGCACGAGGGCCCGCACCTGTGACGGCGCCGCGCCGACCGCGATTCGGATGCCGAGCTCCCGCGTGCGCTCGGTGACCGCGTGCGCCATCACGCCGTAGAGCCCGACCGCGGACAGCAGGAGGGCGACGAGGCCGAAGGCGCCGAGCAGCAGCGTGTTGAAGCGCCGGGGGGCCATCGCGTCGGCGAGACGCCGGTCCATGGTCGCGACGTCGTGGACGGCGAGGCCGCGGTCGAGCGACGCCACCTCGCGGCGGAGCGCGGACACCAGGCCCCCGGCATCCACCGGCGCGCGCACGGCCACGAAGGCGAAGCGGCGAGGGTCCTGGGCGAACGGCCGATAGACGACGCCGCGCGGCGGCGTCTCCAACCCCTCGTGGCGCACGTCGGCGAGGACGCCCACGACCGCCGCTCCCGTCGGGGCGTGCGGGAAGCGGAGCGTCTTGCCGACGGGATCCGCCGTTCCCCACATCTGCCGGGCGAGCGTCTCGTTCACGATCGCGACCTCGGGCGCGCCCGGGCGATCGGAGGCGAGGAAGGGGCGGCCGCGGCGCAGCGTCATGCCGAGGGCGCGGAAATACTCGGGCGTCACCGCGCAGACCGCCAGCTCCGGCCCGCGGCCCGTCGTGGCCGCGGGCTCGCCCTCGGCCGCGGCCCCGATCATCACCATGGAGAACGGCTTCAGCGGCAGCGAGTCGCCGGCCGCCGCCGACACCACGCCCGGCAGGGCGTGCACGCGCTCGAGGAGGCGCTCGAAGAACGCCAACTGCGAGTCCGCCGCCGGATATTGCGTCCGGTCCAGCTCGATGGCCACCGTCACGACCTGTGGAGATCGGAAGCCGGGATCGAGGGCGGTGAGCCGCAGGAAGCTGCGGACGAGCAGGCCGCCGACGACGAGGAGCACGAAGGCGACGGCGACCTCGGCGGTGACGAGCAGCCGCCGCAGGCGCCGCCGGCCCGCGCCCGGCGAGGCGCTCCGATTGCCGACCCGCAGGCCGTCGCCCGCCTCGACGCCCGCCCCTAGCAGCGCCGGCGCCAGACCGAAGACCACGCTCGTCGCGAGCGAGAGCAGGAGCGCGAAGAGGAGCACGCCCGGGTCGACGCGCACGGCCGCGGTGCGGAACGCGGCCGCGGTCTCCGGCGGCATCAGCGCGAGCAGCGCCGAGATCAGCAGCGCCGCCACGAGCAGCCCCGCGGCCCCGCCGAGCAGCCCGAGGACCGCGCTCTCGGTGAGGAGCTGCCGCACGAGCCGCCCGCGTCCGGCGCCCAGCGCCGCGCGCACCGCCATCTCGGGTTGCCGCGCCGCCGCGCGGGCGAGGAGTAGGTTGGCGGTGTTCGCGCAGGCCATCAGCATGACCAGGCCCACCGCGGCCGAGAAGAGCAGCAACGCGGGACGGAGGTCGGCCACGAGCGCGCGCTGAAGGGGAACGATCTTGAGGAACATGTCGAATCCGTACGGGCGCTTCGCGTTCGGGGACCGTACCGGCGCGTCGGCCGTCGGGCGGGGGCCGAGCAGCGGAGGCGCCGCCCCCGTCACCATCACACCACCGCGCGGGGCCGCGGGCGCTGCCGCTACGGCCGCGGCCTGGATCGCTTCCAGCTCCTGGCGAGCCTGCTCGACCGTGACCTCCGGCCGCAAGCGTCCGATCACCTGCACCAGGGATTGCCGCCCCCGGGCGCGCTCGCTGGGCTCGTCGAGGGCCAGCGGCAGCAGCAGCTCGATCTCCGGGTGTCCCGGGAAGACGAACCCCGCCGGGAGGACGCCCACGATCGTGTGGGGGGCGCCGCCGAGCTCGAGGCTCCGCTCGTGGTTTCCCGGCGCGGCGTCGGGAAACAGCCGCCGCCACAGCCGCTGCGTCACGAGCGCGGCCTTCGCGGCGCGCGGCCGGTCCTCCTCGGGGCGGAAGTTGCGGCCCGCGGCCGGCGCGACGCCGAGGGTGGGCAGGAAGCTCGCGGAGACGCGCACGGCCGGGATGCGCCGCGCTTCGCCGCGGCCGGTGAGCGTCACGCTGTCTCCAGAGGAATAGGCGGCCAGCCCCGCGAGTGACCGGCTCCGGTCGCGCCAGTCGAGGTAGTCGCCGCCTCCCGTCAGCTCGGCGCGGAGCTGAGGAATGACGTTGGTGATGAATACGAGGCGGCCGGGATCCGCGTACGGCAGCGGGCGGAGCAGCACCGCGTTGACGAAGCCGAAGATGGCGGTGCTGCCGCCGATCCCCAGCGCGAGGGTCAGGGTCGCGGCCATCGCGAAGACAGGCCGCGCGGCGAGCGCGCGCAGGGCCTGTCGGACGTCCGTCGTCAGCGTATCCATGGCCCCCCTCACCACACCTCGCACCGTTGGCCGGGCGGGCGCACCATCGGCGCTTCCGCCGGGCAGGCGAATGCCTGCCGGAACTCGGTCATGTTCGAGAGCGGCCCGATCACGCGGTACTTCGCGACGGGGTGGGGATCGGACTGCACCATGAGCCGCTGGAACTCCGGCCGGGTCGCGTCGCCGCGGAACTGGCCCCAGGCGATGAAGAACTGCTGCTCGGGAGTGAAGCCGTCGATCGTGGGCGCGGGGGGCTTGCCCTCCCGCGATTTCTGGAACGCCCGGTACGCGATGCGAGCGCCGGCGAGGTCTCCGATCGACTCCCCGAGCACGAGCTTGCCGTTGTGGTGGATCCCCGGCTCGATGAAGTAGCCCTCGAACTGGTCCACCACGCACTGCCCGCGCCCCTGGAACTTCTTGAGGTCGGCGTCGGTCCACCAGTTCTGCAATCGGCCCTGGGCGTCGTACTGCGCGCCCTGGTCGTCGAAGCCGTGGCTGATCTCGTGGCCGATCACCACCCCGATCGCGCCGTAGTTGACGGCGTCCACCGCGTCCATGCTGAAGGCGGGCGGCTGCAGGATCCCGGCCGGGAAGACGATCTCGTTGAGGAGCGGGTTGTAGTAGGCGTCCGAGGTGGGCGGCGTCATCCCCCACCGGCCGCGGTCCACGGGCTTGCCGACCTGCCGGCGGCCGTCCTCCACGTTGAACCGGCTCCCCGCGACCACGTTGGCCCAGTACGCGTCGCGGCGGATGGGCACGCGCGAGTAGTCCTTCCACTTGTCGGGATAGCCGATCTTGGGGTTGAAGGTCGACAGCTTCTCGAGCGCCTTCTTCTTCGTCTCTTCGCCCATCCAGTCGAGGCCGCGGATGGTGTCGCCCATCGCGAGGAGGAGGTTCTTCACCAGCTCCTGCATGCGCGTCTTGGCCGCGGGCGGGAAGTACTTCTCGACGTACTTGCGCCCCAGCGCCTCGCCGAGGAGGGCGTCCGTCGACTCCGCGCACTGCTTCCAGCGCGGCTTCATCTCCTTGGCTCCGCCGAGGTACTGGCCGTAGAACGCGAAGCTCTCCTCGACGAAGGGCTTCGAGAGCGACGGCGCCGCGGCATGCAGCAGGTGCCACGTGAGGTAGGTCTTCCAGGTGGCGAGCGGCGTCTCCGCGAGCGCGCGGTCGACCGCCTGCAGGAACTTCGGCTCCTGCACGTTGAGGTCGGCGCGGGGGATCCGGGCGGCGTCGAAGTACGCGGCCCAGTCGAAGTGCGGCGTCAGCTTCTGGAGCCCGGCGAACGTGGTCTTGTGGTCGGTGGCCACCGGATCGCGCAGGGCCACGTTGTCGAGAGAGGCTTCCGCCAGGCCCCTCTCCATCGTGAACACCGCATCGGCCGCCGAGCGCGCCTCCGGCTCGCCCCGCCCCGCGAGCTTGAACATGCGGGCGACGTGCGCGCGGTATTTCTCTCGCGCTTCCTGGAACCGCGGCTCCGTCTTCACGTAGTAGTCACGGTCGGGAAGGCCGAGGCCGGCGGCGTAGACGTCGGCGATCACCTGGGACGGGTCGTGGTTGTCCGGAGAAGAGGTGAGGCCGAAGGGCACGTTGATCGCGAGATCGTGGAGTTGGCCGATGACCCGCGGCACGCCGCCCGCGTCCGGGCTGGCGTCGATCACGGCGAGCAGCAGATGAATGGGCGCGACGCCCTGGGCGTCGATTCGCGCCTCGTCCATGCAGGACGCGTAGTGATCGCCGATGAGCTGCTCGACGCTGCCCGGCGCCCCGGAGCGGGACGCCGAGACCTCGTCCAGGATGTCCTTGAGCCGCTCCTTGGCCGCTTCCCCGGCCGCCCAGCGGCGGCTCCAGCGCGTCATGGAGGGCGGGATCGGGTTGGCCGCGCGCCAGCCGCCGTTGGCGAACTGGAAGAAATCCGTGCAGGCCTCGGCGCCGCGGTCGAGATCTCCCGTCTGGACGCCGTGCGTGGCGGGAGCGTCCGCGGCCCGCGCCGCGGAAGCGAAGGCCAGGAGGAAACACGGCGCCAGCAGTCTCATCGTCGCCCTCTCTCGGGAAACAGCGTTCCCGAGTCATACCGCAGGCGCGGCCGGCCCGTCAAAGCTTCAAGGGGACGGATTACAATTCGGCCGTTCCCCGACCCCGCCTGGAGGTGACATGAGCGCGATTCTCCTCTTCACGCTGTTCTCGATGCAGGCCCCGACTCCGGCCCCGAGTCCGCTGCCCGCGCGTGACCCGAGCCTGCCCGCGGCCGAGGAAACCGCGAAGGCCGCCCTCGACTCGTCGCCGCGGCACGGCGAGTACGTCGACGTCAAGATCGACATGGGCCGGCCCCCCGTTCGCGCCTGGATCGTCTACCCGGAGCGGAAGGAGAAGGCCGGGGTGGTGATCGTCATCCACGAGATCTTCGGCCTGAGCGACTGGATCCGCGGCGTCGCCGACCAGCTCGCCCGCGAGGGCTTCATCGCCATCGCTCCCGACTTCGTTTCCGGCCACGGGCCCGGCGGCGGAGGCACCGACTCGGTGGCCAGCCGCGACGACGTCGTGAAGCTGGTCCGCGAATCCACGCCGGAGGAGACGGTCGCCCGTCTGAACGCGGTGCGGGAATACGCGATGAAGCTTCCCGCCGCCAACGGCAAGGTCGCCACGATCGGCTTCTGCTGGGGCGGCGGGCGCAGCTTCGCGTACGCGGCGGCGCAGCCGGCCCTGAGCGCGGCCGTCGTCTACTACGGCACCTCGCCGGAGACGCCGGCGCTCGGCACCGTCCATGCGCCCGTCCTCGGTCTCTACGGCGGGGACGACGCCCGCGTGAACGCGACGATAGGTCCGGCCGAAGCGGAGATGAAGAAGCTGGCCAAGACCTACGAGCCGCACGTCTACGACGGCGCCGGCCACGGTTTCCTGCGCCAGCAGTACGGGCGCGACGGCGCGAACATGAAGGCGACCACGCAAGCCTGGCCGCGTACCATCGCGTTCCTTCGCGAGCACCTCGGCGGAGCGCGCCCCCGGCCGTGAGCGCCGGCCGGGCGGCGCTCTTCTTCTCCATCGCGTCCGCGACCGCGGGATGCGCGGTGGCCGAGGACGTCCTCGTCACGCCCATGCGCGTCGGGCGGACGGACGCCCCCCTCGTGCTCTCCGTGTGGGCGCAGCAGGACTACTCGCACCTGGCCGCGCGCCCGGAGTTCGCCCAGATCTTCACCGACGTGTTCCGTGAATGGGCAGAGACGCACCCCGGCGTCCAGCTCCGCGTCTCGGTCATGCCCGCCCTCGAGCCGCACAAGGCCAAGCTGCTCCTCGCCGCCGCCGCGGGCCGGCTGCCCGACATCGCTTCCGTCGACAGCTTCTGGATGCCGCTGTTCATGGCCGGCGGCCACGTCCAGCCGCTGAACGACTACTGGCCGGCCGAGGACCGCACCGACTTCCTGCCGTTCACGATCCAGACGCTCTCCGACGCCGCGGGGAACGTCTACGGCGTCTGGCACGGAACCGACTGCCGCGTCCTGTACTACCGCAGGGACCTCGTGCCCACACCGCCGCGCACGTGGGCCGAGCTGCTGGAGACGGCGAGCCGGATCTCGCGCGAGCGCAAGATCGCGGGCTACCTCTACAACGCCGGCCGATGGGAGGCGGCCGTGTTCGATCACCTCCCGATGTTCTGGGCCCAAGGCGGCGAGCTGGTGGACGCCGAAGGGCGCCCGGTGTTCGGGGCGCCGCCGAACCGGGAGCGGATGGTGAACGTCCTCACCTTCCTTCGCGACACGATCCGCAGCGGCGCCTCGCCGCGCTCCGTGCTTGCGAACAACGACTACCAGCAGCTCACGTCGGCGGCGGTGGCGGGGGACGTCGCCATGTTCCTCGGCGGGAGCTGGCAGCTCCGCGACCTCGAGACCGGCCTCTCGCCGGCGGAGTTCGCGAAGTGGGACATGGCCCCGATCCCCCAGAAGGACGCGGGGACCGAGTCCACCGGCACCGGCGGGTGGGTGTGGGTCGTCTTCGCCCGCGACCCCGCGCGCCGCAAGGCGGCGACGGAGTTCCTGCTGAGCGTCGAATCGTCCGCCAACGTGGGCCGGATCGACCAGGTGACGGGACAGCTCCCCGTGCGCACGAGCGTGTACCGCAATGTCTCGTTCTTCCGCGACAACGCCTGGTACGCGCGCTTCGGGCAGATGCTCGTCCACGGCCGCGCCCGGCCCGCGGTGCCGATCTATCCGGCGCTCTCGGAGCAGCTCCAGCTCGCGGTGGGCTATTCGGTGTCCGGCGAGAAAGCCCCCGAGCAGGCGCTGGACGACGCCTGGCGGGCGGTGCGGGAGATCGACCACAGGCAACAGGCGGAGCAACGCCGGCAACCGCCCTCCCCTCCCCCTGTCGACCCCATCACGCTGCTGCCGGCGGCGATGGCCGTGCTGCTCGCCCTGTCCATCGTCGCGCCGCTGCGGGGCCGGCAGTCCGGCCTGAGGGCCTGGCTCGCGCCCGCGCTCGTCCTCGTGACGACCGTGCTCCTCTATCCCATGCTCGACCTCCTGCGCCTCTCCTTCACCGACACGCGCACCGCGGGGGCGGCCTACTCCTACACGCTCGCCAGCTTCCGCGACCTCCTCGCCGACCCCTCCTTCTACGGCATGGTGGGGGTGACCCTCGTCTTCGTGGCCAGCTCGGTGGCGCTGCAGCTCGGCCTCGGCCTCGGCATCGCGCTGCTCATCGACGCGGCGCGGCGGCGCGGGGCGGCGGGCACCCTCGCGGCCCGGGTGGCGGTCGTGAGCGCGTGGGTGATTCCCGGGGTGCTGGTCGGCGTGCTGTGGCGGATCCTTCTCGTCGAGAACCGGGCCGGGATCGTCAACTACGGGCTGTCGCTGGTCGGCGTGGGGCCGCTGCCGCTGCTCTCCTCGGGAACGCTGGCCATGGCGTCGGTCATCGCCGCCAACACGTGGCGCGGCTGCGCGTTCAGCATGATCCTGCAGTTCGCCGGCCTCCAGCGCATCCCGCGCGAGCTGCACGAGGCGGCCGACCTCGAGGGGCTCGGAGCGTGGGCGCGGCTCCGGATGGTCGTCCTGCCCATGATCGCCCCCGTGGTCGCGCTGAACCTCGCGCTCATCACCATCCAGACCCTGAACACGTTCGACCTCATCCTGCCCCTGACGGGAGGCGGGCCGGCCCGCCGCACCGAGGTGATCTCGCTCTACATGTATCGCTCGGCCTTCTACAGCCTGGAGGCCGGACGCGCGGCGGCGGTGGCGGTGGTGATGCTGGCCCTCAACCTGGCCCTCGCGCTGGCCGCGACCCGGCGGCTGACGCGGCCGAGGAGGAACGCGGCGTGAGGCTCTCTCCGGCCCGCCGGTGGGCCTTCCGCCTCGGCCTCGCCGCCGTGGCCGCCGCGTTTCTCCTCCCGCAGCTCTGGCTGGCCTCGATCTCGCTCAAGAGCAAGGCGGGCGTCTTCGAGTTCCCTCCGCGCTGGCTGCCTCCGGACGCGTCGCTGGCCAACTACCGCTTCGTCCTCACCCACACCCAGGTGCCCTGGTACCTGTGGAACAGCACCAGGGTCTCCGTGATCGCGACCGCTCTCACGCTGCTCCTCGGCGTGCCCGCGGCGTTCGCCCTGTCGCGGGAGCGCTTCCCGCGCCGGGAGGGCGTCGTCACCGCGCTGCTCGCCGTGCAGATGGTCTCGCCGATGATCCTGCTGGTGCCGATCTACGGCCTGGTGGCGGGCCTGCGGCTGCTCGACACCCACGCCGGCCTCGTGCTCGTGTACGCCTCGGTCCAGCTTCCCTTCACGATCTCGGTCCTCAAGACCTTCTTCGATGCGCTGCCGGCTTCGGTGCTGGAGGCGGCCCGCCTCGACGGGGCCTCCCGCCTGCGCACGCTGTGGTCGATCGCCCTCCCGCTCGCCGCCCCCGGCCTCGCCGCGGTCGCGATCTTCGACCTCGCCTCCTTCTGGTCGGAGTTCTCGCTCGCGCTGGTGCTGCTCGACTCGCAGCATCGCTTCACGATCCCGATCGGGCTCTTCAGCTTCCAGAGCGGCTACGAGACGGACTGGCACCTGGTGGCCGCGGCGAGCTTCATCGGCCTCGTCCCCGTGATGGCGGCCTTCGTGCTGCTTCAGCGCTACTTCGTGGCGGGCCTGACCGCGGGCGCGGTCAAGGGGTGAGGCGTGGCGGAATCGGGCCGCGGATGTAGAGTGGGGGACGTGCTTCTATACCTGCCGATCCTCGCCATGCTCGCCGTGCTCACCGGGCCGCCGGCCGCCGCCCGCGACAGCCCCGAGGTCCGCATCGTCCAGTACCTGAGGCAAAACGTGAAGCCGGGCCAGCGGGTGGTTGTCTCCGAGCTGTACAACAACGTCTTCACCGCGCCCGAGGAGCGCGCGGCGCTCAACCGCATGTTCAACACCTTCTTCAAGATTCCCCTCTTCGCGGCGCAATACCAGAGGGCCGCGGGAAAGCCGCCCTCGCTCCAGGAGATCGCCGAGCAGTTCCGGTTCGACGTCCCGGGAGAGGCGGACGTGATGCTGCGCATCATGGAGTCGGACCCGCGGATGCCGAAGTTCCTCGAGCGCAACGCCGAGACCGCCGAGATCGAGCGCGTCGACGTCGACGCGATCCTCGCCCACCCGCGCTTCGGAAAACTGCTCGAGCGCACGATCGCGGGCTTCGAGGGCAGCGTCGCCGCGCCGTTCTCGATCGTGGCCTACGACGGGTCGCCGCTCGGCTCGGAGGCCCTCGCCGGCCGGCCGTACCTGCTGTACTTCTGGTTCACCGGCTGCCCGCCCTGCATGAAGACCACGCCGTTGCTGGTCGAGCTGTACAAGGCTTACAAGCCGAAGGGCTTCGAGATCCTGGCCGTGAACGCGGACAAGGTGCTCGAGATCCCGGCCGACGAAGCGGACCGCGCCGCGTACGCCAAGAAGAGCGGCCTCCCCTTCCTGCTTGCTGACATGACGCCTGAGATGCAGGCGGCCTACGGTCAGGTCAGCGTGTTTCCGACGCTTTTCTTCGTGGACAGGAGAGGGACGATCGTCAAGCACTTCGTGAACTTCCAGGACAAGGCCAGGCTCGAGTCGGCGATCCAGCTCGCTCTGCAGTGAGCCAGGCCGGCTCAGCGCTCTTGCCAGTCGCGGCAGCGGCCGACCGCCTTCTGCCATGACCGGTAGCGGCGGTCGCGCTCGGCGGGAGTCATCGCGGGCGTGAACTCGCGGTCGAGGGCCCAGTTCCGGGCCACGTCGGCCGTGTCCTTCCAGTAGCCGACGGCGAGCCCCGCCAGGTACGCGGCGCCGAGGGCGGTCGTCTCCGCCACCACCGGCCGCCGCACCGGCACGCCGAGGAGATCGGCCTGGAACTGGAGCAGCGCGTCGTTCGCGGCCGCGCCTCCGTCCACCTTCAGGTGGGCGAGGGCGAGACCGGCGTCCCGCTGCATCGCGTCGAGGACGTCGCGCGTCTGGTAGGCCATCGACTCCACGGCCGCCCGGGCCAGGTGCGCGGCCTTCGTGTTGCGGGTGATGCCGAGCACGGCGCCCCGCGCGTACGGATCCCAGTACGGCGCGCCGAGGCCGACGAAGGCGGGCACGACGTAGACGCCGTCGGAATCGGGGACGCTCGCCGCCAGCCGCTCGACCTCCGACGAGGAACGGATGAGCCCGAGCCCGTCCCTCAGCCACTGCACGACCGCGCCGGCCACGAAGACCGAGCCCTCGAGGCAGTACGTGACCTTTCCCCCGAGCTTCCATCCCACGGTGGTCAGCAGCCCGTTCCGGGAGGGGATCGGGTCCGGGCCGGTGTTGAGGAGCATGAAGCAGCCGGTGCCGTAGGTGTTCTTCGCGCTGCCCGGATCGAAGCACGCCTGGCCGAACGTGGCCGCCTGCTGGTCCCCGGCGGCGGCGGCGATGGGGATCCGCCCGCCGAGCAGGCCCTCCTCGCATTCCCCATAGACCTCGCTCGACGCGCGCACCTCGGGCAGCACCCGGCGGGGAATGCCGAGGATCTTCAGCAGCTCGTCGTCCCAATCCAGCGTGTGGATGTTGAAGACGAGCGTGCGGCTGGCGTTGCTGACGTCGGTGACGTGGACGCGGCCGCCGGTGAGCCGCCAGATGAGGAACGTGTCCACGGTTCCGAAGAGCACCTCGCCCGCCTCCGCCCGGCTCCGCAGGCCGGGGATCGTGTCGAGCAGGTGCTTGATCTTCGTCCCCGAGAAGTAGGCGTCGACCACGAGCCCGGTGCGGGAGCGGAACAGCTCTTCGTGCCCCGCGGCCTTGAGCGCGTCGCAGATCCCGGCGCTGATCCGGCTCTGCCAGACGATCGCGTTGGCGACCGGCTTCCCGGTCCGGCGGTCCCACAGGATCGTCGTCTCGCGCTGGTTGGTGATGCCGACGGCGGCGACGTCGCCGGCGCCGATCTGGGCCCGGGCCATCGCGTCCTTCGCCACCTTGAGCTGGGACGACCAGATGTCCTCGGCGTTGTGCTCGACGTGCCCGGGGCCGGGGAAGATCTGCGGGAACTCCTGCTGGGCCGAGGCCACCACCTTGCCCTCGCGGCCGAAGACCATCGCGCGGCTGGAGGTCGTGCCCTGGTCGAGGGCGAGGACGTAGCGGCTCATGCCACCTCCTGGGCGCGCTCTTCCCGCGGGTGCTGGCGGGTGATCAGGAGGTCGTAGACGGCGCCTCCGAGGACGCCGCCCACGCAGGGGCCGACGATCGGGACCCACCACCAGCGATGGCCGGCCCGGAACACCTCGCTCCCCCATCCCGCGATCGCGGTGAAGAGCCGGGGACCGAGATCGCGTGCGGGGTTGATCGCGTAGCCCGCGTTGAAGCCGAAGGTCATGCCGATGAGCACGACCAGGAGGCCCACCAGGACCGGGGCCAGGGCGGCATCGGGGGCCGAGTTGCGCCGGTCGCCGATCGCGAAGATCACGAGGATGAGCAGCGCCGTCCCCACCACCTGGTCGACGAGGCCGCCGGGCACGTTGCTCAGGAACTCCTGCGGGTAGGTCGCGAAGATGCTCGCCGTCGCGTGCGGTCCCGTCACCTGGCGCACGCCGCCGTCGAAGCGGTCGAACGCCTCGCGGTAGGTGGCGAAGGTCACCGCGGAGGCCGCGAACGCCCCCGCCATCTGCGCCGCGCAGTACGGCAGCACCTTGCGCCACGGGAACTGCCGGTGCACGGCGAGGGCGAGGGTGACGGCGGGGTTCAGATGCGCCCCGGACACGCCGGCGGACACGTAGACGCCCATCATCACGGCCAGGCCCCAGGCGAGGTTGATCGAGAGGTAGCCCCCGTGGCTGCCGCCGCTGAGGACCACCTGGGCCACGACCGCGCTACCGAAAACGATGAGGACGAACGTCCCCAGGAACTCGGCCGCCGCTTCCCGGCTGGTGCCGCGGAGCATGAGGGCCTCCTCTATATCACGGTCCGCACCTTACCGCGCGGCGGGCGCGCTGGTCACGGTTGGCCCCGAAGCCCGCGGGAGCGCGCCGCATTCGCGTCTAGAATGGCGGGGTGGCCTCCGCACCGTTCGAGGATGCGGCCGGACGCATCGCCGAGCTGGGGCGATTCGCCCACGGCCGTGGCTGGGTCCTGGGCACGAGCGGGAACTTCAGCGCGGTCGTGAGCCGGGAGCCGCTGCGCCTGGCCATCACGGCGAGCGGGGCGGACAAGGGACGGCTGGGACGGGCCGAGGTGCTCGAGATCGACGGCGAGGGCCGTACCGTCAGCGGCGACGGCCGGCCCTCGGCGGAGACGAGCCTCCACCTCGCGGTGGTGCGGGCGCGCGGCGCGGGCGCGGTGTTGCACACGCACTCGCCCTGGAGCACGCTGCTGTCGGACGCGCATGCGGGCGCGGGTGGCCTCGCGATCGAGGGCTACGAGATGCTGAAGGGGCTCGAGGGCGTGAGCACCCACCGGCACCGCGAGTGGCTGCCGGTCATCGAGAACTCGCAGGACTGGGCGGCGGGGGCGGCGGCGGTCGAGGTCATGCTGAAGGAGAGGCCGGAAGCCCACGGCTTCCTCATCCGCCGGCATGGGCTGTACACGTGGGGCCGTCACCTGGACGAAGCCGCCCGCCACCTCGAGGTGCTGGAGTTCCTGCTCGAGGTCGTGGGACGGTCGGGCGAGAAGGGAGAAGGACGATGGCGAGCGTGAAGATCCCCGACGAGGGGCGCACGGTCAGCGGGTTCGAGCCGGTCCGGCGCTGCCTGGCCGAGGTCGGCATCGACTACCAGCGCTGGGAGCCGTCCCATCCGCTGGCCTCCGATGCGCCGGCGGAGGACGTGCTGGCCGCCTACGGCCGCGAGATCGGCCGGCTGAAGGCGGAGGGCGGCTACGTCACCGCCGACGTGATCGACGTGAAGCCGACGACCCCCGGCCTCGAGGGCATGCTCGCGAAGTTCCGCAGCGAGCACTGGCACGACGAGGATGAGGTGCGGTTCATCATCGAGGGGCGGGGCATCTTCCACATCCACCCGCGGGACCGCGCGGTCCTCGCGATCGAGGTGGAGGCGGGCGACCTCATCCGCGTGCCGCGGGGCACGTGGCACTGGTTCGACCTGTGCGCGGACCGGCGCATCCGGGCCATCCGGCTTTTCCAGGATCCCTCCGGCTGGACGCCGCGCTACACCGACAGTGGCGCCGACCGCGGCTACGAACCGGTGTGCTTCGGCACCGACTACGTGCCGCACCCGCCCGCCGTGAGCTGACGTGTCGGATCCGCTCGGTGCCGGGCGCGTCCGCGCCCTCCTCCTCGACATCGAGGGGACGACGACCCCGGTCGACTTCGTCACGCGCGTCCTCTTCTCCTACGCGCGCGAGCACGTGCGCGACTTCTTGATCCGCCGCGCCCGCGAGGTCCGCGACGACCTCGCGTTGCTGCTCTCGGAGCACGAGGCGGACCGGCGCGCGGGCCAGTCACCCCCGCCCTGGCGCGGCGGCTCGCCCGCGGAAGCGCTCGACTCCGCGGTCGCGTACGTCCATTGGCTGATGGACCGCGACCGCAAGTCGACGGCGCTGAAGGCGCTCCAGGGACGGATCTGGGAGGAGGGATACCAGGCCGGCCATCTCCGCGGCCAGGTCTACCCCGACGTGCCGCGCGCCTTCGCCCGCTGGCGGGCCCAGGGGCGCGAGGTGGCCATCTTCTCTTCGGGCAGCGTGCTCGCGCAGAAGCTCCTCTTCTCCCGCAGCGAGGCCGGCGACCTGACGCCGTTCATTCGCGCCTATTTCGACACAACCACCGGCGCGAAGAGCGACGCTAAGAGCTACCGGCACATCGCCGACGCGCTCGGCCAGTCCCCCGAAGCGGTGCTCTTTCTCTCCGACGTCGCGGCGGAGCTGGACGCCGCGCGCGCCGCGGGCATGACGACCGGCCTGTGCGTCCGCGAGGGAGCAGAGCCGGCCTCCACGGATCATCCCGTGGTGCGCAGCTTCGACGAGGTCCTGCCCTAGGCCAATCCGTCCTCGGCCCTGTTTCGAAATCCGTTCATTTTTTTTCCTATTCCTTCTGCGATCCTGAAATTGGAGGTCAGCATGCGCCAAACAATATCTTTCCGTAGGGAGGTGGTGGCACTCATCATCGCGACGGCCGGGCTGGTGGCCTGGCCCCGGGCCGGCGCCGCGCAAACGGCCGCGGGCAATGCGAGCGCGGCACGGGTGACCACGCTCGGCCTTCTCGGGGGAACGACGACGGTGCTCGCCGACACCGGAACGCTCGCGGGCACCAATGATGCCCGGGATGCGTCGGCGGTGACGGCGAGCGTTCCGTCCGTGCTCAGCGGGGAAGTCCTGCACGCGGTCACGGTCGGCTGGCCGGACCAGGTGGCCTCGGAAGCCTCGCTTGCGAACCTGGCCCTGACCGTAGGCGGGACTGGGATCTCCGCCGACTTCGTCATGGCCCGGGCTCTGGCCGCTCTGGGTGAGGCCGGCAGCGGCATTACGACCATCGCCAACCTGTCGGTCGGCGGCTTGCCGATCGCGGTGACCGGGGAGCCGAACCAGACCGTCTCGATTCCCGGCGGGCAGGTCGTGCTCAACGAGCAGATCGCTTCACCGAGCGGCACCACGGTGAACGCCCTTCACGCCACGGTGATCGGCGTGACCGACGTGGTGGTCGCGTCCGCGACCGCGGGGATCCGGTAGCACCGGGAGGAGGAAGAGCCATGCGTAGAAACATCGTCTTCACACTCGTGGTGGGTGGCCTCGTGGTGGCCGCGTTCGCGCTCACGCGCGCTCCGGTCAGCGCCCAGGTCGTTCCGGATCCCTGTGACTTCATCACCGGCGGCGGCTTCGTCTTCAAGGAGGACGGCGCGCGGGCGAACTTCGGCGCCCACGGCGGCTGCAAGAACGGCGCTTTCTGGGGACACGTGAACTACGTGGACCACGACGATGTCCCCTTCGCCGGCACCCAGAGTCCCTATCACGTGGACAGCACGGAGATCACCGGTTACCTGACGGTGCCCGGGTCTCCAAACGCTCGCGACATCTGCGGGACCGCCCGGACCAATGCGGACGAGACCGTCCTCTTCCGCGTGCGGATGGAAGACAACGGCGAGGGCAGCAGCGCCACGGCGCCGGACAGGTTCGGAATCGCGCTATCCAATGGATATCTCGTGACCACGCGCTCCCTGGGCGGGGATGGGGCGGGCGGCAACGTCAAGCTCCACAAGAACAACCCGTCCACGACCGGGCCGAGCCCGTCTCCGGACGAGGGCACCATGTGCGGGGGGGTGCCAGCTCCCATACCGACACCCACGCCCGGCGCCTAAGCCTTCGCGGAAACCCCGGCCTCGTTTCGCCTCTTGCGCCTACTCCAGGGGGTGCTCCACCCTTTCCTCGGGCGCCGGCCCGAGGGAAGGGTGGTCCATGAGGATCCGGGCGCAGGCGTTCCAGCGCAGGATCGCATCGTCGTTGCCCGGCGGGCGGAGGGCCTCGGCCTTCTCGTAGAAGGTCATCGCCTCGCGGAAGCCGTCGTAGGCCGCGTAACCGGAGCCGGGGCCCCCTTTCTTGAGATGGGCCTTGGCCCTCCGCTCGCTGATGATCCCCGCGTAGTAGGCGCGCTGGTACTCGTCCCGCAGGTGGCGCAGCACGCCCTGGGCCCGGCTCGCGTCCACGGTGAACCCTTCGAACTGGTCGGTGACGGCCAGCAGCATCGCCACCAGCGCCTTCTGGTTCTCCGGGTCGACGCGGAGAATGTCGAGGCAGATGCTCTCGGCGTCGCTCGGCTCGTTCAGCAAGCGATAGCGCTCCGCCTTATCGAGCGCCCTGGGGATGGCATCCCGAGTGATCGGCTTGAGCTCGAACATGACGGCCTCCGGCGGGAGCTCCCGCTAGGAGATGCTCCAGAGAGTGTAGGCGGCGAGCGCGCTCCCGATGAGGGCGGCGCCATAGCACAGCACGGCGATGAGCGCGGTCAGATGCTTCAGTTGCAGGCCATCGTAGAGCGTGTAGCGAAAGCGATGGGCCCAGTGGAAGAGGGGGAGCGAGATGAGAACGAAGAGGTACAGCCGCGTGATGGGGTGCTCGACCAGGGCCCGGAGGAACTCATACCGCGGCGCCGGAAGCCACCCCAGGGGGAACGCCAGTCCGGTCAGGAAGAGATGAACGGGAAAAAGGAGGGCGGCGACGGTCCCCCCCGCGCTGAACAGGAGCCACAGGAACGGCGTGATCGGCCGGGCCATCTATCCTCGCAGCAGGATGGCGGCCACCGCCGCCGAGAGGACGATCCACGCCGCGTAGTTCGCGCCGGCCACGACGAGGTCGGGCACGCGCTTGCCCTTCAGCCGAACGACCATGGCCTTGGGGGCCAGGTTGAACCAGGTGATCGAATGGAACAGGACGAAGGCCAGGGCGAGAGCGTCGAAGGCCACGAAGAGGGGCGATCGCAGGCGGGTGAAGACCCGGTCGTAGGCGTCCGGCCCCTGCGCCAGGGCCCGGATCTGCCACAACAAGACGAGGGCGAAGAGGGCCACGAAGACGCTCGTCAGCTCGCGCAGGACGAAGCCGGTGTACGACCGGCTCTCCAGCCACCACCAGACCGAGACGGGCCGGCGGTACCACCGCGGGTGATAGGGGGTGTAGCCAGCGCCCGCGCTCACCTCATCCCCCACGGGAGCAGGGTCTTGAACCAGTGCGCCGCGCTCGTGAGCTTGTACTGCTGGATGGCTCCCGCCGGGTCCACGTGCTTCGGGCAGGCCTTGGTGCACTCGCCCACGAACGTGCACTGCCACATGCCATCGTGCTGGGAGAGGATCTCCAGCCGCTCCGCCGACCCCTCGTCCCGCGAGTCCTGGTTGTAGCGTTGCGCGAGGGCGATGGCCGCCGGGCCGATGAAGCTGGGCTCCAGGCCGTAGATGGGGCAAGCGGAGTAGCACAGCAGGCAGTTGATGCACATGCTGAACTGCTTGTAGGCGTCGAGCTGGTCGGGGGTCTGCCGGTACTCCCCTTCCGCGAGCGGTTTCTCCTCCCGACGCATGATCCAGGGCTTCACCTTCTTGAGCTTCCCGAGGAAATCGCTGATGTCGACCACCAGGTCACGCACGACCGGGAAGTACCGCAGAGGCCCGACGTGGATGGGGCCGGGCGGCTCCGCCGACAGGAACGACGCGCAGGTGAGCCGGGGCTGCCCGTTCACCGTCATCCCGCAGCTTCCGCACACGCCCATCCGGCAGGACCACCGGAAGGAAAGGGAGCCGTCCAGCCTGTCCTTGATGTAGTTGAGGGCGTCGAGCACCACCCAGTCCTTGCGGAAGGGAACCTCGTAGGTCTGGACGGTCGGCTCCGATTCCTCCTCCGGGCGATAGCGGGCGACGGCAAGCGTTACGGTCGACGGCATCTCTCCCTACCTCCCGTAGACGCGCTGCCCCGGGGGCCACCGGGTGATGGTGACGGGCGCATAGTCGATCCGAGGCTCCCCGTCCGCGCCTCGATGGGCGAGCGAGTGCTTGAGGTACGCGTCGTCGTCCCGGCGCGGGTGGTCGGTGCGCTGATGCGAGCCGCGCGACTCGCGACGGTGCAGGGCCGACTGCACGATCGCCTGCGCCACGTCGAGCATGAAGGCCAGCTCCAGGGCCGCCGTCAGCTCGGTGTTGAACGTGTAGCTGTGGTCGTCGAGCGAGACGTCCTCGAACCGGTCCTGAAGAGACTGCAGCTTCCCCGCCGCTTCCTTGAGGGTGGGCTCCGTCCGGTAGATTCCCGCGCTCGTCTCCATGGTCTGGTGCATCTCGGAGCGAAGGGTGGCGATCTTCTCCTTGCCTCCCGTCTTGCGCAGGAACTTCTCCTCGAGCCGCCGGTGCTCGTCCTGGGCCTGGGCGTGGAGCGAGGGACTCGGGCTTTCCCTCTCGGCGGCGAAGGCCGCGGCCGCCTTGCCGGCCCGCGCCCCGAAGACCAGGCACTCGGTGAGCGAGTTCGATCCGAGCCGGTTGGCCCCGTTGATGCTCACGCAGGCGGCCTCGCCGGCCGCGTAGAGCCCGCGGAGCGGCGTGGCCCCCTGGGTGTCGGTCGAGATGCCGCCCATCATGTAGTGGACGACGGGACGCACCGGGATCATCTCCTTGACCGGGTCGATGTTCATGTACTTGAGGCACAGCTCCCGGACGAAGGGGATTTTCCTGTCGATGACCTTCGCCCCCAGGTGGCGCACGTCCAGGTGGACGTAGTGCCCATACGGGCCTTCGAGGGTGCGTCCCTTCTCCTGCTCCTTGATGAAGGCCTGGGACAGCCGATCGCGGGGGCCCAGCTCCATCGAGCGCAGGACGGGCTTGGGCTCGGGCCGGCCGAGGTCATAGTCCTGGAGGTAGCGGTAGCCGTCCTTGTTGAGGAGCCAGCCGCCCTCGGAGCGCGCGGCCTCGGTGATGAGGATTCCGGTGAAGGGCAGCCCGGTGGGATGGTACTGGACGAACTCCATGTCCTTGAGGGGCGCCCCCGCCCGGTAGGCCAGGGCCATGCCGTCGCCGTTCTTGATGTTGGCGTTGGTGGTGAACGGGAAGACCTTGCCGCAGCCCCCCGTGCAGAGGATGACGGCGGCGGCGGCAATGGCCAGGACCTTCCCTGTGGCCAGCTCGATGGCCACCACTCCCTGGCAGCGTCCCTCGTCCACCAGGAGTCTCGTCACGAAGCACTCGTCGTAGCGGCGGACCGGCTCGTACTTGAGGCTCGTCTGGAAGAGCGTGTGGAGCATGTGGAAGCCGGTCTTGTCGGCGGCGAACCACGTGCGTTCCACTTTCATCCCTCCGAACGGGCGCACGGCGACGTGCCCGTCGGGCTCGCGGCTCCACGGGCAGCCCCAGTGCTCCAAGCGCATCATCTCCTCCGGGGCTTCCCGGACGAAGGCCTCCACGGCGTCCTGATCGCACAGCCAATCGCCGCCGGAGATGGTGTCGTAGGCGTGCGCGTCCAGGGTGTCCCCGGCCTTGATCACCGCGGCCGCTCCCCCTTCCGCCGACACGGTGTGGCTGCGCATGGGGTAGACCTTGGAGATCACGGCCACGCGCAGCGTCGGATCCGTTTCGGCCACGGCGATGGCCGCACGCAGGCCGGCTCCTCCGCCGCCCACCACGAGGACGTCGCAGGAAAAGAGATCCATGGCTTGGGCTGTGGGGTGACACTACGACGCCGGCCCGGCCGGCGTCAAGGCTGCCCCGGTCGACAGGCTGCCCCGGTCGCGCCCCCGGTCCCGGTTCGAGCGAAGTCACTCGCGGGTGATCGAGAGCTGCGAGAGCTTGCCGTCAGGGGCCACGCCGAGCCTCACCCGGAGGGTCAGGCCTCCTTCGTAGGCCACCGCGTAACGGTAGACGCGGTCGTCGCCCAGCTCGCGGCGCTCCAGGAGGTCGACGCGCCGCGGCTCGCCCACCCCGCGGAGAAGCGCGGCATATCGCTTGGCCACGTCCGGGAAGAATCCGGCGCGGACGTAGGCGAACTCGTCCGGGGCGAGCCGGCCGTCGCGGGCGGAAGCGAGCAGTCCCCGCAGCCGCGCCGTGACCTCCGGCTCCCGGTCCGCGATCGGGCCCGGCGCCGGCGGAGCGAGCTTCGGGTCGAAGATCGCCGCGATGCCGCTCACGAAGCGGTCCGGCTCCGCCTCGGCGAGGTTGGCGAGCACGATGATCGTCAGGTCGTTCCCGAGGTAGCGGGCGATGTGGGTCCGAAAGCCCTGCCACGAGCCGCCATGCTGGATGAGGGGTTGGCCGGCCACCTCGTCGATCCCCCAGCCGAAGCCGTAGGGGAATGTCTTCCCGCTGTTCAGCCGCACCGGCTGGAACACCGCCGCCCAGCTCTCCGGCTTGAGCAGGGCTCGTAAACGCAGGCCCTTGTCCCAGGCGATCAAGTCGAGGACCGTGAAGTACAACGAGCCGTCGGCGGTCGTGTTGAGCCGGGGGGCGACCCACTCCTGGTTCTTCAGCTCCCCGTCGACGAGGCGGTACCCGGCCGCGCGGTTGGGGACGATGTCCTCCTCGCTGATGATCCTCGCCGTCTTCATCCCGAGCGGCGCGAAGACGCGGTCTCTCAGGACGTCGCCGTAGAAGCGCCCCGACGCGCGCCGCACGAGGACGCCCAGCAGCAGGTAGCCGGTGTTGCTGTAGTTCCAGCGCGCGCCCGGCGCGAACTCGAGCTTGAGGCCGAACGCCATCCGGGCCAGCTCGTCCTCCGTGTAGTCGCGCCGCAGATCGATCGTGCCCTCCGTGTAGTCCGGAATGCCGGAGGTGTGGGTGAGCAGATGCCGCACCTTGATCGCGCGGAACGCCTCGGGCGCCTCCGGGAAGTACGTGGCGATGGAGTCGTCGAGGGCGATCCTCCCCTCTTCCACGAGCGTCATCACCGTCGCGGCCGTGAACTGCTTGCCGAGGGAGCCGGACTGGAAGACCGTCTCCGGACGCACCGGGACGCGGTGCTCGACGTTGGCATAGCCGTAGCCCTCGGCCTCGACGACCTCGCCGTGATCGACGATCGCCACCGCCACGCCGGGCACCTTCTCGCGGTCCATCTCGGCGCGGACGAACTCGTCCACGCGGCCGAGCTTGTCCGCGGGGACTCTCGTGGCCAGGAGCGCGAGCAGGAGCGGCGCGGAGCGCGTCAACCCTTCACGGCGCCGATCTCGAACAGGCAGCGCGCTCGTCCGTTCTCGCGTTCGCAGCGCGGCCGCGCCGGTGCCTCGACGAGGGCGCCGACCAGGCTCGCGATCGCCGTGCACACCTCCGGCCGCGTCTTCGCCACCGCCGCCACGGGACAACTCCGGCTACGGATCAGCGACGGTGCCCGGACGCGTTCCACGTGGGCGCTGGCCCCGAGCTCGTTCAAGAATTCGGCGGCGGCCGCCAGCCGCTGGGCACGGCCCTGTGGGCGGCGAACATCCGCCGGCGTCAGGCGCCTTCCGGCGGCCTGCATGAGGGCTTCCAGCTTCCGGGACCCCACGCGCTCGGCGAGGACCTCGAGTGTTCGGCCCAGCAGCGGGACGTACGCCTTCGAGAAGAGGGCCTCCGCCTCGGGGACGACGCCGTAGGTGTGGGCCGGTCGCGTCGCCCCCGTCCGCCGGACCCCGAGATGCTCGACGAGCTCGTCGCGCTCGAGCACCGCGAGATGGGCCCTCACCGCGTTGTCGGTGAGGCCCAGGGCGCCCGCCAGCTCCTCGACGGTCCGTGGTCGGTCTCGCAACAACGCCACGATGCGGCCGCGGGTGCTGCGTGAAAACCTCTGCGCCCAGCGCGTCAAGGGCATGGTTCGATCGAGCATCATGCCACACACCGGGGATACACTGCTATGTCAAATAATTACTTGACTTAGTGTGCTGCGCGGGCTATGTTGCCCGGAAATCCCCTGCGCAGGAGGCCCCATGCACGCCCGCTCGCTCGTCGTGCCCGCCATCGCCACGGCCGTCGCCGCCGGGTACTGGGTGACATCGCTCCAGGCCCAGGCGCCGCGCCAGGCGGGGCCGGCCGCGCCGTCCGCGAATTTCGACCAGGTGATCGACCGCAACTCCTCCACGATGCTCGGCGAGGGGCGCCAGATCTTCCGATACGACACCTTCGGGAGCGAGGCCTTCTGGGGCGATGCGCTCCGGCTGCACGAGGCCATCATGGGGCAGGGACTCGGGGGCGTCGGCGCGGGCGTCACGCCGCGCCAGGCGCTCCAGCTCGGGCTCAAGGTGGACGCCACCGCCTTGCCTCCGGCCGTGGTCGAGGGGATCAAGAACGGCACGGTGAGCCTCGACAAGCCGGAGACCACCGTCGAGCTGCTGAAGTTGAACGCGGTCGTGGGCGTGACCGGCATCTTCGACCGGGACAAGCAGAAGATGCGCTCGATGGGCATCCAGTGCGCGCTCTGTCACTCCACCGTCGACGACTCCTTCTCCGCCGGCATCGGCCGCCGCCTGGACGGCTGGCCCAACCGGGACCTGAACGTCGGCGCCATCGTGGCCACCGCCCCCAGCCTGAAACCCTTCGTGGACCTCCTCGGCGTGGACGACGCGGCCGTGCGCACGGTCCTGAAGAGCTGGGGCCCCGGAAAGTACGACGCCGAGCTGGACCAGGACGGCAAGGCCATGCGGCCGGACGGCAAGTCGGCCGCGACCCTGCTGCCGGCCGCCTTCGGCCTGGCGGGCGTGAACCTCCACACCTACACCGGCTGGGGGTCGGTCCCCTACTGGAACGCCTACGTCGCCAACACCCAGATGCACGGCCAAGGCACGTTCTTCGACCCGCGCCTCAAGAACAGCCAGCAGTTCCCCGTCGCGGTGAAAGGGTCGTTTCACGACGTGCGGGGCAAGCCGGACCTCATCAGCTCCAGGCTGGCGGCGCTGCATTACTATCAGCTTTCGATCCCGGCTCCGAAGCCCCCGGCCGGGTCGTTCGACGCTTCCGCCGCCGCCCGCGGGAAGGCGGTTTTCGAGGGCAAGGCGCGATGCGCGAGCTGCCACGTTCCGCCGCTGTTCACCGAGCCGGGGTGGGGCATGCACACGCCCGAGGAGATGGGCATCGACGACTTCCAGGCAAACCGTTCGCCCGACAAACGCTACCGAACGACGCCGCTCCGGGGGCTGTTCACGCGGATGAAGGGCGGCTTCTACCACGACGGGCGCTTCGCGGACCTGAGCGCCGTCGTCGCGCATTACGAGAAGACGTTCGCGCTCCAGCTCACCGCGGCGGAGAAGGCGGACCTCATCGAGTACCTGAAGTCCCTCTGACCGGCGTGGCCCCGTCTCGGAGGGGTACACTACGGGCGCGATGTTCTTCCTCGACGCCCGCACCGCGCGAGTCACCTGGACCGTCCTCGTCTTCGCGGCCGGCCTCGGTCTCCTGTACCTGCTCCGTACGCCGATCCTCCTGTTCGTGTTCTCGCTCTTCTTCGCGTACCTGATCTTCCCCATCGTGCGCATGGTCGAGCGCGGGCTCCCGCGCCGGGCCGGGCGCCCGTTGGCGATCGGCGTGGTCTACGTCCTGCTCCTGCTCGCCCTCGTCGGGGTGGGGTTGGGCGTGGGACCGCGGCTCACCGACGAATTCAGGCTGCTGACGGAGAAAGCGCCCCAGATGTCCCAGCAGATCGCGAGCGGCCAGATCATCACCAACGTCCTGCAGAGACGCGGCTGGGACGCCGAGCGTGTGCAGCAGGTCGAGGGCACGGTGCGGGCCCACGCCGGGCAGATCATCGGCTACGTCCAGGGCGCGCTGGCCGCCGCGCTCCGGTGGCTGGCGGGGGCGTGGGTCATCGTGCTCGTGCCCGTGTTCGCGTTCTTCATCCTGAAGGATGCCGAGCCCGCGGCGGCGGGGATCGACGCCCTCATCGAGGAGCCGCGGCATCGCGAGCTCTGGCGCGACATCGCCGAGGACGTCCACCTGCTCCTCGCCAAGTACGTCCGCGCGTTGATCCTGCTCTCGCTGATCACGTTCGTCGTATGGTCGGCGGTGTTCTTCCTGGCGGGCGTGCCGTACCCCGTCGGGCTGGCCGCGATCGGGGGAGTCCTCGAGTTCCTTCCCATCGTCGGCCCGCTCACGGCGGGCGTGATCGTCGTCAGCGTGGCCCTGTTCAGCGGCTACGCCCACCCCTGGCTGCTCGTGGCCTTCGTGCTCGTCTGGCGCGGCATCCAGGACTACGTCTCGAGCCCGCTCGTGATGGGGCGCGGCATCGAGCTCCATCCCGCCGTCGTCATCTTCGGCGTCATCGCCGGAGGTGAGGTCGGCGGCCCCGTCGGCATGTTCCTCTCCGTCCCCGTCCTCGCCGCCCTTCGCGTCGTCTGGCGCCGGGTGCGGGCCGCCCGGAGTCGCGAGCGACCTCAGAAGAGCAGCGTTCCCGCCGCGTAACCCTCAGATATGCGACCCCCACTTTCAGGGTTGCCCCGATCCAACTTTCCTGGCGTACGCGATGGCGCGCCTTCTGCTTCC
>Ga0207684_10001355_pt1 | contig 26827 bp, 22 predicted proteins | sample KBSK5501metaG_FD_184342 | JGI IMG/M metagenome (GOLD analysis project Ga0207684, IMG submission 184342) | Corn, switchgrass and miscanthus rhizosphere microbial communities from Kellogg Biological Station, Michigan, USA - KBS K5-50-1 metaG... | ecosystem: Host-associated > Plants > Roots >...
ATGCGCCAGGGTCTTCCGCCGCGCCGAAGCCTTGTCGGACTCACGATCATGGGGGGCGCCGGCTACGTGGGGCAGTCGGGCAGCTACTTCAATGCGTTGCATTTCATTCCGGCGTCGACCAACGCCCTGCTGCTCTACACGTTTCCGGTCGTCGTCACGCTGCTCGCCGCCCTTCTCTTCGGCGAGCCGCTCGGCTGGACCAAGCTGATCGCCTGCGGCGTGGCGTTTCTCGGCACGCTGCTCGTCGTCCAGGCGCAACTGCATGCTGCCGCGCCGATCGGCATCGTACTCGGACTCGGCTCTGCCGCGTTCTATTCCGGTTACATCCTCTATGGAAGCCGCCTGCTGCCTGGCCTTCCACCGGTTTCCGCCACTGCCATGATCATGACCGCGGCCGCCGTCGTCTGGAGCATTTTCGCCGTGGCTACGGGCCAACTCGCTGTCGCGTGGACCATGCCGCGCCTGGCGCTGATCGCGAGCTTTGCGGTGCTGGGCACGACGATCCCGGTGCTGACGTTCATCCTCGGCCTGCGCCTGGTCGGACCCTCACGCGCGGCGATCCTCAGCACGTTCGAGCCGGCGAGCACCGTGCTCCTGGCCGTGATCATCCTGGGCGAACTCGCCAGCCCGCTGCAATATCTGGGAGGTGCGCTGATCATCGCATCGGTGCTTCTGCTTGAAGGATCGGGTTGGGTTGCCACGCGGGTGCTGGCGCAGGCAACCCGTGAGTAGCTCGTTAGACCGGATCGGGGGCACCGTGCGCCTACACCGGGACTACATCCCATCGACTTCGAAGTTGGTTTAAGTCTTTTGCCAGCCGGACCGATGCAAGATGAGCTGACCCGGATCTGGATCCGAGGCCGCGCTAACTTGCTGCTCGCGGCCGGTCGCTGGCTCGAAGTCGCGGCCTGAGTTGGACAGCGTCTGCCAGAGTCATCCTTATAATCCGCGCTGCTGCCCCCTTAGCTCAGTGGACCAGAGCGGGTGCCTTCTAAGCACTAGGTCGCAGGTTCGAATCCTGCAGGGGGCGCTTTTGTTCGTGTCTCAAGACATCCCGGACGCCTGTCGCAAGACATGATGGACGGGCCAGGCCTTTGCGCGAGCCGTCTGACTGCCAGTGACCTCGAAATTACAAATAGCTTTTTACTGTGCTATTTGTCACAACAATATTGACAAATGCGAATCTGAGTGTACTGTGGCGGAGTACTGATTCGATCGCGGCGGCGACACCGGTAAGACGCAGGAACGTTTGAAGAGGTAAGCGCAGGCGGCGCCTGTGGCGAAGCTTGTGTCGACCGGCCCGAGTGGGCAAGGGGACGCCAGGGTGAGGGAGGGGTCCGCGGCCGTGGTATCAGCCAAGGTGCTGATCCCGCAAATGCAATCGCTCGCCCGGGAACGGGTGGACGCGCTGCTCGAGCGTATCTGGCAGCATCGGGTCGGGCTCGTCGTCGCGCCGGCCGGCTCGGGGAAGAGCACGCTACTGGCCGGCTTCGCCGCGTCCGCCACGGTCCCGGTCGCCTGGTATCGCGCCGAGAGCTGGGATGCGAAGACCAGTACGCTGCTCAGCCACCTGGAGTCGGCGTTCTCCAGCGTCCTTGGGCGAATCCCGGACCGGTGGGAGTCGATCGAGGCGGCGGCCCGCGCGCTGGAGACCTGGCCCGGGCGCCGCGCTCTCCTGATCATCGATGATCTTCACACGCTGGAGGACAGCCCGGCCGAGCTCGCGCTCGAACGGCTGATCGACTACGCCCCGCCTAGCATCACGTTCCTGATCGGCTCCCGCGCGCTTCCTGGCTTCAACCTCTCGCGACTACGGGTCTCGGGCGCCCTGCTCGAAATCGGGAGTGAGGACCTTCGTTTTCGTTCGTGGGAAGTCGAACGCCTCTTCCGCGATTTCTACGGCGAGCCGCTTCCTCCCGAAGAGCTCGCTGAGCTGGCACGGCGGACCGAGGGTTGGGCCGCCGGCCTTCAGCTCTTCCACCTGGCGACCCGCGGCAAGTCGCCCCAGGAGCGCCGCCGCATCCTGACCGCGCTCGGAGGCCAGTCGAGGCTGACGCGCGAGTACCTGACCCGTAACGTCCTCGACCAGCTACCGGCCGAGTTGCGTTGGTTCCTCGTCCGCACCTGCGTGCTGTCGCGCCTCACCGGGCCGATCTGCGATACCTTCCTCGAGCGAACCGGTGGCCACCAGGTGCTGGAGGAGCTCGAGCGCCGTCAGATCTTTACCTACGCCACCGACGACCGGGGCGGCTACCGCTATCACGAAGTGCTCCGCTCCCACCTCGAACAGGTGCTGGTCGAAGAGCTGGGAGAGATCCAGGCGCGCGCCGCCTACCAGCGCGCCGGATTGCTGCTGGAAACTAACGGCGCCTTTCCCGATGCCGTGCAGGCCTATTCGCGCGGCGAAGACTGGGAGGCGGTTGACCGTCTTCTGCATCGCCAGGGCGGAGAGGTGCTGGAAGGACCGGACACCTGGATCGATGCCTTGCCGCCCGCGCTGCTGCGGCAGGACCCGTGGCTGATGCTGGGTAGCGCCCGACGGCATCGCGCCGAAGGGCGCTGGCGGCAGGCGATCGAGGCCTACCATCGGGCCGAGCGCGTCTTCGGCTCGAGTGAAGCAGGCTTGCTGTGCGCCAAGGAGCGCAAGGCGCTCGCCGGCTGGCTCGAGCCGGCGCCGATGCCGGGCAACGATTGGGCGGGCGTTCTGCGCAAGGCGGTCGCGCACGATCCCCTGGCCGTGAAGCAGGCTGCCTCGCAGTTGCCGGAGGCGACCGGCAAGCTCGCGGCCGGCCTCATCTGTCTGCTGGCCGGGCAGGTGGACCAGGCGCGCCGTCAGCTGAATGCGGCCGCCGACTGTCGCGACGCGCCGGTCGCCCTTGCCACCGCCGCGCGCCTCTCGGCCGGCGTCGCCGCGCTCCTCAGTGGCGACCTCCAGGGCGTCTTCGATGTCGACGAGTCGGCGGAGGGGGCGGAGACACTCGGCATGGGATGGGTGGCCCGCCTCGCGCGCGCCGCGCTGGTTCTCAGCGGGCGGCCCGGCAGCGCGGCGGAGGCGGAGGCACTTTGGGTGGCCAGCGACCGTGACGGCGATCGGTGGGGGAGCGCGCTCATCGGGCTGATGATCGGTTGGGCCGCGGTCTACTCGGGTGACACGGCGCTGCCGCCGCTGGAAGCGGCAACGGAAATCTTCCATCAGCTCGGGGCCGGGGTCCTCGAGGCCTGGTCGCGGGCGTTACTCGCCCTCGCACTCGCCCGGAGTGGTGTGCCGGAGGCGCGTGACGCGGCCTTGCAGGCCGAGAATCTCGCGCGCTACAGTGGCGCGCCTGGCGCTCGGTTCTTTCCTTACCTGGCGCTGGCGGAGATCGAACCCGATCGCGCCGCGGAGTATGGCGAGCTCGCGACGGCGGTCCAGGAGGAAAGTGGCCTCGCGCCGCTGACTTCCGCCGTGCCGGTGCCGGCGCCCGAGAACGTCATTCGCATCGGCACGGTCCGCTCGGTCGCGTCACTGAGCATTCGCTGCTTTGGTGGGTTCAGCCTCGCGATCAAAGGCCGGGCGGTCGACCTGACGGCGGTCAAACCACGGGCGCGCGCGGTGCTCCGGCTGCTGGCGGTGCACGCCGGCACCCCGGTTCATCGCGAGGTACTTGGCGCGGCCTTCTGGCCGGATGCCGATACCGACACCGGAGCGCGCAACCTTCATGTCGCCGTTTCGTCGCTTCGCTCCTGGCTCGAGCCCGGTATGAGCCGCGGCGGGTCATCGATCCTGCTGCGCCACGGGGATGCCTACCGTCTGGCATTGCAGTCGGACGCGGAGGTCGATCTCGTGCAATTTTCGAAAGCGCTCGCCGGGGCGCGCGTGGCGCGGCTGCGCGGGGAGTCGGAGGCGGCGATCGTGCACTTCGAGCAGGCCCTCGAGCTGTATAGCGGCGAGTTGTTACCCGAGGACGGCCCCGCGGAGTGGGCGATCGAGCCGCGCGAACGCTTTCACGCCGGCGCGCTCGAGGCGGCGCAGGGCCTGGCCGAACTGCTGCTCAAGCGCGGCGACCCGGCGGCGGCGGCCCGTGCCTGTTCGACCGGGCTGTGGATTGACCGGCTGCATGATCCGCTCTGGAAGCTCCTGATCGAGGCGCGCGAGCGTGCGGGCGATCGCGTCGCGGCCAGCCGCGCGCGACGTGACTACGCCAGGGTCCTCGAGGAGCTCGGCCTCGGCGCCACCGCGCGATCCTAATCCTTCGTCTTGAACTCGACTTCGGTGATGGCGACCGACGAGACCGACGCGCCGGCCGGGGCGTATACCGACTGGACGTGGATCTCGACGAAAGCCACCTGCTTGGTTTTCGTGTCGTCGAGCGCATAAAACTGCGACTGGGTCGCGTCCTGGTCTTTCAGGGTCAGGTCCGTGGTGTAGCCGTTGGAGAAGACCAGGTGCACGGTGTGCGGCCGCGGCTGCGAGAGAAACAAGTCCGTCGGCGCGGTGCCTGAGGCACCCGATCGAAACCCGATCTCGGCGAGGTCCTGAGGACCGCTGAAACGGAGGACCAGAACCGGCGCGTGGTCGCTGGCGAGCGACGCCCAGTAGGTGTTGCTGAAGCGATCGATGGCGAGCATCGGGGGGTGGCCGGCGATCGCCGTGGTAGCGGAGGCGCCGATCGGCGTGACCGGGTCGTAATTCGGGTGGACGGCTTTGCGGATTGCGGTGAAGGCAGACGTCGCGCGATCGACGACGGCATTGTGAAAGCTGGGAATCAAGAGGAAGGCCAGCGCCGCAACCACGATCAGGGCGACAATGGCGAGCCGGATGACACGCCAGACCCCGCCCATTACGTTCGGCGGGCCGACGCGACTTGGCCGCCAGCCGGCCTCGCGGGTTCGGACGCCGAAGACCTTGTTGAAGAACCGGCGGTACCAGGGGAGCCGGACGGCCAGCGCCTCGTCCAGCGAATTGCCGCAGCGGCGGCAGAAATGGCGGACCGGGTCGTTGCCCTCGCCGCACTGGCCGCAGATCAGGTCACCCGGGTGGCGCCGGGTGGGGGCCTCGAGAACGCGCGGCGCCGTGCGCGGCCGGGCGACTGTGGGTGCGACTGAGATCGGGCGACGGGAAGCCGGCTCATCGGCCGGTGGCACCGGGGCGGGGGCTGGCGCGCCCGCGACCGGCGCGCCGACGCCGGCTAGAACCGGCTGGGGCGCCGGGGTCGTCGCCGCGGCACCCGGCGATTCCTGACGAACCTCCCTCGCACCTTGCGGGGGAGGGTCGGGGCGGGGGGTAGCCGAGGTTATGGGTACGACGCGAACGGCGGGCGGAGGTGCAACCGGCTCAGGTTCAATGGGGGCCGCCGGCCGGGCCGCCGCATCTTCGATCCCGACGGCTTGCTTGACCCGGTCGATCAAGCCGAGCCGGGCCGGCTCAGGCTCCGGTTCGGGCGCCGGGGGCTCGGGCTCCGGCTGCGCGACCGCGACGCGCTCGCCGGTCCACTCCAGGAACTTCCCGCATGACCCGCAGAACGTGTCGTTGTCCTCGTTGCGGTGCCCGCACTGTTTACAGACGATCACCCGGTGGTCACCTCCACAGCATCCGTTACTTTGGCGCGTTTGACAATCTCTACTTTATGTGTGACATGGGCCGGTTTGGACGCCATGACCAGCGCGTCCAGCCTGGCCAGGTTGATCGTGGCCGGGTCGTCGACCGTGACCCGGACCAGGAGGGCGTAGTTCGGCGATCCGGGAAGCGCGGCGCCGGCGCTGGTTGAGATCGCCACCCCGCCGGTTTCGTGCAGGTCGACGCTGCCGCCGGTCAACACCTCCACCTGCTCCTTGAGCCCGCCGGCCGTGCCGCGTAGCCGGTAGAACTCGAAGGCTCGGCTGACTAGCGCTCGGCGTCGCGCCGTCGACCAGCTCTCGTCGAGGACGATGCCAAACCAGCCGCCCAACCACTCGAGGAAGTCCTCGGGCGCGAGCCAGGGGTCGAAGTAGGCGGGGAGGTTGTCGAGTGAGGCGAAGATCGGGGCGAGCGCCGCATCGAATGCGGAAACGAAGCGCTGGGTGAAGTCATCCTCCTGGAAGAGCGCCGGCAGCGATTCGCCTAGCGGGTGGGGACTGATCAGGTTGCGGACGAGGCCCCGCTTCTCATTGACGGCGGCGGTGGCGATCATGCCCCTTCCACCAGGACCTGGTGCTCGTACGAGAACACGAGCGCGTGCGGCTCGATCACCAATCGCTGTACGGCCTGGCCACGCTGCCCGGTCACCGGGTCGGCGCCAAACAGGCGAGCATCCTCCACCAACTCGGTGCCACGCAGCCCTTGCAGCACCGAGTAGACCTCGCCAACGTGCACGGGACGGCCGAACGGCCAACCGCTTCCGTCTGGGCCGCCGCTGATCGGGTGGAAGTAATGGTAGAGCGCGTCGAGTGCGTCGCTCTGCAACCGAGCCGGGTTGGCGCCCGGCCGGGGGCGCAGCTTCGCCACGACCGTGACCCCGCGGTAGACCGGGGGTTCGACCATGACTCGGGTGCCGATGACGCGCGATTCGTCGAGCCGCCGGCTGATCCGCTGGAGGGTCTCCTCGGCCGGGACCAGTTGCTCGAATCGAAGCCGGCCGTCTTGACTGCCGGCGGCCGGCACCACCAGGATGCGAACGCCGCCGGCCTCCGCCCCGTCGCCGGCCGTGACGCAGCGAATCCGTGCCACCTCCGGCGCCGCCTCGCGTCCGAGGTGTTCGTAGTCTTCCATCGTGACCGCTCGATCGCGCGTACGGAGCACGATCGGGCCACGCACCTTGGCGTTCTCGATGTCTTCGCCATCGACTCCACCCTCCGCGGCGCGCCGATTCTGCAATTTCGAGATGTACGGGATGGAGGACTTCAGTACGGTGATCGAATTGCGTGCCACGTTGCCGCGGCGACCGCCGCCGATCAGGTAGGAGCGGATGCGCAGCCGGGAGGCTTTCGGGGGCACCGCGCCGTAGCGGCGCAACGCGCCGTCTGGCTCTCGTACGCCGGGTCCGAGGTGGACTTCGCCGGTGACGGCGTCGAGCACGAAGTGGTGGTCGTCCGGCTTGCTCTCGACGAAGTCCTGCACCTGCTTCCACTCCTGCCAGCCGTCGATGTCGCTCACCTCGAGGACCGCGCCCGAACCGCCAGGCACGACCGGCCGGCGCTTGAGCGAGTACCGCTGCCCGGGGACGCCCTCGGATACCCCCAGCAGCTCGTTCTCCACCAGCTCGGCGTTCACGGCCTCGGCGGTGCCGCCAATCGTGAACGCACTCAGGCCCTTGATGGTCGGTGAGGCGCTATAGCTAGGTTGATCGACCTCGGGCTTGAGCACACGCGCCCGCAACCAACCGGCCCGTTGCTGCTGGATGACGGACACCGTGTGACTCTTGGGCACGTGAAGCACGAGGTCGCCGTCGCGGTTCAAGCCCCCGGTGCCATCGCGATCGACCTCGCAGGCGGCCCAGGCATAACCATCCCAGGCTTCCCACAACAGTGGGGGGTTCTCCGGGTCGACGCCCACACCTTCGATGTCGCACTTGAATCGCAAGGTGACAGCGCACGATGGAGCGGCATCGGAAAGGCCGACCAGCAGCGCGTCGTCTGGCTTGGGGACCTTGTTGAAGCAGTAGAACGAGGTCTTCGCGAGCAGGGCCTCGGTGTGATCGCGCACCTCTTTCTCGCCGGCCAGTGATGAGGCGAGGTAGCTCAACGAGGTCGGCACGATCGGCAGGTCGCCGACGGTCGTAAAGGCGATCGCCTCGTCGGTGTCGGTGCGAAGAGTAGCCACCTGGGTGCCGGGACGGATGTGCACCGTGGCCGGTTGCGGGCCGGCGAGCCAGAAGGTGATCGCGGCCCGCGCGGCGGTGGGCGGGAAGAGACGCACGCCGATCAACTCGAGGAACTTCACGTAGTTGCGGTCGGGGACGCGGTTGAGCCGGTAGAGCACCTGGTCCGTCATCCAGGCGAAGGTCTCGATCAGCGTGACGCCCGGGTCCGACACGTTGTGGTCGGTCCACTCGGGACACTTCTGCTGGACGAGGCGCTTGGCATCGTCGACCAGGTCCTGGAAGCGTCGATCGTCGAGGTTCGGGACCGGAAGTGCCATGATCAGCCTCCTCCAACCGTGTTGTGTTCGGTCATGTCGACTCCGCTGGGATCACATAGAAGGGGAAGACCAGGTTGCGCGGGTCGTTGGTCTCGCCGACGCCGTAGCGGATGTCGATGTAGATGGTGCTCGAGTCCTCGGTATCGAAGCTCGCGATAACCTCCCGGACGTCGATTCGCGGCTCCCAGCGGCGAAGTGAGGCGCGCACCGCGGCGGCCACCCGGGCCGCCGTCTCGGCGTCGGCGCTGTCAAAGACATAATCGTGAATCTCGCAGCCGAACTCGGGGCGCATCGGGCGCTCGCCGATCGCAGTGCCGAGGATGAGCCGCATGCTCTCTTCGATTTCTTGCTCACGGGTTACGAGCGCGATTCGCCCGGTGGCATCGGTTCGCACGGGGAAGGCCCAGCCCGAACCAATGAACTCTTCGCTCATTGCGCCATCACCTTGGTCTGTCCGGCCGAGGCAATCATCATCGGCGTGCCCGTCGGCACGCAGGTCCCCGCCACCGGCGGGAGCGCGAGCAAGACCGGCATGCCACCCACGAGGACCTTCGTGCTGCCCGACGGGATGATGCCGCTGACGCAGGGCCCGTTCGCCGCCGGCGGCGGCGGAAAGGCGCAGCCGGCGACGACGTACGAGGCGGGGATGGTCACGACGGGCTGACTCCCAACCATCACCTTGGGGCTGACCGTGGTGCACTGCGCCTGGCCCCCGTGCATGCAGGTCACCGTTCCGCCCATGTTGACGATTGGTCCTGGCATCACATCACCTGCAGGGCGCCGCTGTTGACGTCAACCATCGCGCCGGTGACCTTCAGCTGTCCGCTGGCTTTGACTTCGAGCTGCGGTCCCCCGTCGAGGGTTGCCCCCGAGCCGCCCTTCATATCGAGATTCGTCCCGGCTTCGACCTTGAGCCCTTGCCCCGCCTTCAGGTTGAGGTTGGCCTGGGACTCGAAAATCATGTCCTTCTGGCTCTCGACATGAATCTTTCCCTGCGACTCGATATGAATCTCGGAGTTTGTTTCGTTGAGCGAGATCTTGAGCTTGCCGTCGCTGCTGATGAAGGCAATGCCAGCTTTGCTGGCATCGTCGAAGAAGATGAACTGGTGGCCCTTACGCGAGATGAAGCCGCGCCGCTTGACTTTGCCGTTGTCGAAGAGGCCGCTCCCTTCGTTGGGCTTGTCGACTCCGTTGTAGAGCTGGCCAACCACGAAGGGACGGCGGATGTCGCCATGCTCGAAAGCGACGAGGACTTCGTCGTTGACTTCGGGGATCCATAGCGCCCCGCTGTTGGGTCCGGCGCCCAACTGTGCTAACCGCGCCCAGTCGGACTCATAGCTGTCATCCAGCCAGGGAAATTTCAATTTCACGCGCGCCGTGTTGTTCGGATCGTTGTTGTCGGTCACGATCGCGATCACGACGCCGTTGATCGGCTGGCCGCCGGCGGAGGCATGCCCGTTCGATGCGCCAAGCGAGGCGAGGCCGAGCAACGATCGGTCCTGCCGGCCGCTGACCACGAAGTGGGTCCGGTAGCCGTTTTCGGCAAACACGTGACGGGCGCCGCTGAGCGTGTATTGCCCCTCGAAGTGGTCGCCGACAACACCCACGCTGACGGTGCTGCCCGCCTTGAGGTTCGGGTTTCCGACGGCCACCCCATCGGCCTCGGCAAAGGACCCCGAAATGATCTCGGCGATCGACGATGCGGCGCCGTCGACCATCGGCTGTTGCGGCAGAGGTCGGTTCACGGCCGTGAAGGTCTGTCCGCCGAAGGTGCTGGCCAGCGCGCTGGGCTTGTCCTTGATCCCGGCGGCGACCGTTGCGGCGGACGCGGACCCGATGACAGCCTGCTTCTGGACCGGGTCCCAACCACGGACTTTGATGGTGCTCACCTGCTCCGCCGACGTCACGCGCGGACGGAATTCGATCAGGTCGTCGCCGAAGACCAGCTGTAGGGGATCGGTATGACTCTGGTAGTCGCCTTTCGAAGGAGCGCCGGAGGACTGTATCGGCTTGCGGAAATAGAACTTGCCGTCTTCCATGCCCATCTCGTAGCCGATCTCGCGCGCTCGCGACTTGAGGAAGTCCCAGTCGGACTGATTGGCCTGGGAAACGTGATCGTAGGTCACGCTCGTGGAATCGATCGTGCCGACCTGCAGGCCGGCGCGCTGGGCAACCTGCCGGGCGATGTCCGAGTCGGTCACGTTCTTGTAGGTCTGTGTCTGCCGCCCGCGGTGCATCCGGTGCGAGAGGTCGTAGCCCCGAAGGATCGTGCGCAGCCGGGTGGCGTCGTATTCCGCCTCGAACCCAGTGACCTCACCCTTGACCAGGGTCTTGGGGCTGCCGCCGGGCGGCGTCATCTTGATGGTGACCGTCGACCCGATGGTGGCATGCAGCTGAGTGATCACGTCGCGAGCCGGGTCGTGGAAGGTAATCGCGAACATACTGGGTAGGTGCTGGTGATGATCGACGACAACCTGCTCGAGCAGCGACTCCGCCGCACCGGAGAGCGTGGATCCGTCGATGTCAACGTCGGGCCAGAGATGATAGGGCTGCGTCATCCTAACCCTTACTGATCTCCGCCGCCTCGTCGGCGCTTGGGAGAAGGATGCGGCTGCCGTTTGTCAGCCGCAGCGGGTCATCGATCTGATTGAAGAGCGCTACGCCTCGCCAGAAGTTCGGGTTTCCGTATTCCTCGTTGGCAATCGACTGCAGCGTGTCGCCATCCGAGATGAGATGAGTCCGGCGGGCGTGGATCGAGCCTGAGGTCGGGTTCTGGGGGCCGTCGGGGTCCGAGATCTCTTTCAGGCTGATGTCGGCGGTGGCCCGAAGAGGGTTGCCGGTGCGACCGAACATCGTGTACTTGACGTTGACCTTCTCGAGGTAGAACTTCCGGTCGGCGAGCTGGCTGTTGCTGCCCCAGAAGAAGACGAGCGGCGAGGGCTGGTGCTTCTCGGCGCTGACCGATATCCGGCTCGGCGCGCACCAGGCGAAGAGCTGGTCGACCTGCTTGGTCACGTCGCCAACGGCGCTCTCCCAATCGTCGAAGAAGATCTGCATGCTGATGGTCTGTGGGTCGCTGCCCTTGTAGTGGGGCTTTCCCCCCGCCTTGTCCTTCATGTTCGGTGGGGTCTCCCACTTGGCACTCTTGCTGACCGAGTACTCGCTGGGGTTGAACATGAATTCCAGGGTCCCCGCCCCATCAGCCGCCTGCAACTTCGCGCGCACCATCTTCGACATCTTTTTTTGTTTCCTCTTAGGTAAGGAATCCGTTGTGGGCGAGTTCGAGTGTCTCCGTGGCGACCTGGTTGGCCCCGATGTCAAGCGACGGTCCCGTCCATTTCACGGGGAAGACGCCTTCCAGGTTCCAGGTCGCGATCGGGTGGCCCTCCGAGTCGAGCGCGGAGATTTCCGCGGTCTGCCGTTTGACCTCGATCTTGATCTTCGCGATCCAGTTAGCGACCTTCCTCGTGTCCTGGTTGATGGGCCGGGTGAGCTTGATGTTCTGGTACTTGGCGCGCCCCGGGATCCGATGAACAAAGGCGTTCTCGCCGCCCTCCTTGTACTCGAATACGTCGAATTCCACGGAGAGGCCGTCGCACTTCGACCAGTCGCCCAGGTCAGCGCCACCGTCGAGCTTGACCCTGAAACGCATGCTTTGACCGATGGGGTGATCTGGCATCATTGCCTCCTTAGCGCAGGTCGGTCAGGAAGCCGGCGCGCTCCCGATCGACCAGCAGTTCGGACTTGAGTCGGGTGCGGATCTTGTCGTAGAGCTTGCCGGCGAGTTCGTCCATGTCGGTTTCGGGTGCTGTGTGGCTGGCGAGCGCGGGGCCTTCGGCTGGTGACGGTGCTCGGGTCGGAGCGCTGCCGGCCACGGGGGACTGCGAGTCGGGCCATTGGCCTTGCACGACGTCAAAGCTCGACTCGCCTCCTGGCTCGAACGGTTCTGGCGCGGCCTGGGCGGCGGCGCGCTGCACGGGCGCGAGCGGGAGCTCCGCAGCGCGGCCGACGGACGGCTCGGACTGCGTCTGGACCGGGAGGCGCCGGCCGAGCGACGGCTCGGAGTTCTGGACGGGGAGGCGCCAGGCGAGCGACGGCTCGGACTGCGTCTGAACGGGGAGGCGCCGGCCGAACGACGGCTCGGACTGCGTCTGGACGGGGAGGCGCCGGCCGAGCGACGGCTCGGACTGCATCTGGACCTGGAGGCGCCGGCCGACCGCGACCGAGCTGTCGGGAAGGGTCGGGCCGTACCGCGGCTGCGGCGACACGTGGGTGAGTTCCGGTAACAACAGGGATCGCGTCGGCACAGTGCCAAATGAGCCATGCGATGACGGCAGCCGGTTGTCGTCGCTTGGGGTCAAGGGCTCTGGGCCCAACGGTTCCGCGAAGCCGATGCGCTGCGCAATCGGATCAGCCCGCTCGTCGGTCGGGTCGCTACCGACGAAACCTCCGATCGGTTCCCGGAGGTCAACCCGTCCGGCTTCTGGCGTGCGTTGCAGGGCCGTCGGCCGGAGTGGCCGCGCCCCAACGAGCGGGGCCAGTGGCACTCCCTCACCCCTCGAGGGGGAGGCCGACAATCCCACTACCGCGGTTGCGGCGGAGGCCGGCAATGCCACTCCCCCGCTTGCGGCGGAGGCCGACAATCCCACTCCCCCGCTTGCGGCAGAGGGCAGGGTGCGGGCTCCTAGAATCTCTCGCCCCACTTGCGGGGAAGGGTCGGGGTGGGGCGTTGTCTGAACTATTTCTTGAGCCGGCTCCTGCTCGGCAGAAATATCCGACGCTCCTGCCGGGGAAGGGTCTGGCAATGGCATTCTTTGAACCGTCGCCGCAGCCGATAGCGGAGCCAGATCCAATCGCTCCCCTCTTGCGGGGGAGGGCCGGGGTGGTGGGTTCAGCGGCAACAATCCGGCAGAAATCTCGATCGCCCGTTGTAGGGGAGCGTCGACGGAAAGCTCCTTGCGCGGGGGTGGCGAAGCGTCGGGGCGGGGGGTTGGCCCGGACTCGCGGGTCGCGAGCGGCAGCTCGAGGCGCGGTGCGCTGGTGGGCCCCGCGGGTGCGGGCGCACTAAGCTCGGCGTCTGCTGGTTCGCCCTCCCCTTTTGCGGGCGAGAGTTGTGGCGGAGGGGACGCCGCGAGGGGCAGCTCCGTCGACTCGGCGGTCGCGCGTTGCACGGCGCGATCCGGGACCCGCTTGATGGGCGAGCCCAGTCCGAGGCGGCGGGCCTGACCGAGCGTCAGCCGCGGCGGGGGCACTGGTCCGTCGGGCGCGTCGGGGCGGCTCGCCGCCGGCCAATCGGGGACTGGCTCGATTCGCGAGCGGCGGGGTCCCGTCTCGACGGGCATCGGTTCGAAATCGGCTGAAAGGGTGGTCAGGCGCTGCGCGACCGGCGCAGCAGCCACCACGGGTAGTTCCCTCACCGCGCTCGGCGGCGCGGCGGCGGGAAGAGGGGAGGGCCGCGTCGCAGGAGGCGCGGCCCCGTCCCCATCCCACTCCCCCGACTCTTCGATCGCGCTCTGCACACGGCGCTGCACGCGTGGGCGCGGAATCATCGCCGGGCCGTCGTTGCGCGTGGTCGGCCTGGCGAGCGCCAGCACGATGCCGGCAGGCGCTTCGGCGCTGACCTGATGGCCCATCGGCTCCGTGCTGACCGACGGATCGTGATGGGTCGCCAGGTCATTGCTGAAGCGATCGCTGGGCGCGGTCAGCGGATGCGCACCGATCAGGCGCTCGATGGGTGGCAGCCCGATCCAGTCGCGGCGGATCACCGGCGCCGGCGCCGGGCGCGATCCCGAATCGACCGGCGCCTCAGTCTTGCGTGGAAAGGGCCACACGGCTCAGCTCTCCTGCTCCTCGGCAAGGCGCCGATTGATGCTGGCGACTTCCTCGACGACACGCTGCCGCACCGGGTGCTCTAGGTCGAGGATCTCTTCGAACGACCAGTGCAGGTGATAGGCCACGTACGCGATCTCCTCGAAGAGACGGTCGGTCGCGTACGTCACGACCCCCCCAGGCGCTCACCTGCCATGTCGACGGTGAACTGGTGCTTGCATTCCGGACAGGTGACGGCCGCCTGCGTGTGCCCCTCCTGGTTGATCCGCCGGTAGAGGTCTTGCAGAAAGGCGAGGTCGGAGGCGAAGAGCCCCTCGATCGTACCGGAGGTCACCTGCGGCACCGAGCCGAGCCTGGTGACCACCCGCGACAACAACAGCACCGTCAGGTAGGCCTCGTTCTCGCGCACCCGCGGGTCGCGCTGCGGCAGGATCTCGTCGCGCGCCGTCGCCAGCCGCATCACCCCCTCGCGGTGGATCGCGCCGGTCTCGTCGACGTAACCGCGTGGTAGGACGAAGGCAAATTCCGTATGGAGGGGTTGAGCGGAGGTCGGACGCCCGACCTCCGCCATGCTGGATACCGGACTCACTTCACCCGCTCGAACGATTCCATGACGATGGTGGCTTCCTCGGTCACGACCTCGTTGGAACCGGCCTTCAGGGCGCCGGTCGACAACTTGGACGGCCAGGCGTTGACGAAGTTCCAGCGAGCGATCTCGCCATTCTCGAAGTCGTAGAGGATCACGGACCCGTTCTTCCGCGCGTCCTTGATCTTGCCGTCGAGCGCGGCCTTGTGCCACTTGTAGAGGTCCATCGAGACGTTCTTCGCGCGCTTGAGCGTCAGCGTCGGTGTCTTGTGCGCCCCCGGAATCTTCTTGATGATCATCTTGCCGTCGGGGCCGTTCTCCTTCAGCTCGGTGACGTCCATCTCGGACGTCAGGCCGCTCAGTTCGGTGAACTGCGCGATGGTCGTGCCATCGACCTCGATGGCGAAGTTACGTGCCGCGATTGCGTCGTTGTTCGAAACATTCGGAATACCGGCTGGCATTTATACCTCCTTATTCGCTGAGTGACGTGCCGCCCGAGAACTGGGCGATCTTGAAGACGACGAACTCGGCCGGCTTCACCGGCGCGATCCCGATTTCGACGATGAGCTGGCCGGCGTCGATCGTCTCTGCCGTGTTGTTCTCACCGTCACACTTGACGTAGAAGGCCTCGCCCGGCGTCGCGCCAAAGAGGGCGCCGTCGCGCCAGACGCGAACCAGGAAGGAGCTGATGGTGCGCTTAACTCGTTCCCAGAGCGCCATGTCGTTGGGCTCGAAGACCACCCACTGGGTACCCAGCAGGATGGAACCCTCGATGTAGTTGAACAACCGTCGCACATTGATGTAGCGCCAGGCCGGATCACTGGAGAGCGTGCGCGCGCCCCAGACCCGGATTCCGCGGCCCGGGAAGGCCCGGATGACGTTGATCCCCTGCGGGTTGAGCAGGTCATGCTCGCTCTTGGTCACCTGCAGCTCGAGGGAGATCGCGCCGCGAACGACTTCATTGGCCGGTGCCTTGTGCACGCCGCGCGTGTCATCGCTGCGCGCCCAGATGCCGGCCATGTGGCCGCCCGGAGGAACGAAGTTCGCTTGGCCGGCAAGCGGGTCGAAGACTTTCACCCAGGGCCAGTAGAGGGTGGCGTACTTGGAGTCGTAGCCGGCCTTGTCGACCCGCCATTCGCGGATCTGCTGCGCGTTGAGGCCGGGCGGAGCATCGAGAATCGCGACGCGGTCGCCCATCAATTCGCAGTGGGCGATCATCGCCAGCTGGACGGCCTTGACCTGCTCGGAGTCGATCATGCCGCGCTGGTAGGCGGCCATCAGGTCGGGTACGCAGAGCATGGTGACGGTGTCGACAGCCTCGAGACCGGCGAATCCGGTGCGGTCGGCCGAGTTGCCTACGTACTCGTCCGGGGTGACCCGGGCAGGCATCGTCGCGCCGCCGCCCTGAAGCGTAACCTTGCCCGGGGCGGGGACCTTCTCCAGTGCGGCGGCGGTCCCGATCTCCTCGAGCTGGATTAGCTTCGACGCGGTCTTTACAGCCGTGACAACGTTGTTCTTGCCTTTGCGCGTCGTGACGTTGTCGTACTCTTCGCGATCCTTGCCGCGCGTGATGATCAGCTTGAACGTGTCGTCGGCGGGTTGCGACGCCTCGGCGACTTCGACCTGGATGTCGTTGCCGGGCTGACCGCCTTCCAACGCCAGCACGCGATAGCCGGCCAGCGACTTGTCCTTGGCGCTCGGCAGTTCGGCCTGCGCCGATGGGGCGTGACCGTTGGCGGCGATGCGAACGATATAGGCCGATCCCCCGCCGTTGAGGAAGTAGCCGTACACCGAGTGCGCGAGATACGAGCCCTCGAGGAAGCCGCCGAACGTTTGCGCAAACTGGCTCCAGTTGGTGACCAGTGTGGGCGCGTTCGCTGGGCCTTTCTCGGCGAGGCCGACGAAAGCGGCGGTCGCGGTGCCAACGCCTTCAATGGGGCGTGAGCCTGCCTCGACCTCCTCGACATATACGCCGGGCGACAAGTAATTGGGCATGGGCAATCTCCTCCTGGATTAGGTGCCGTCAGGAACGCTGCGAGCGTCGCATCGGCTCAGGTTCGCCACAAGGGGCGAGCGGGCCAGTGAACGGGTAAGCCGGGATGCCCGAAGGGACGCCAGGTCGAGCCCGAGGCTGCCCGTTCAGGCAGGAACTTCACCCCAATGACTGCCCGCGCGCAACTTGCTGGCATCGTCGCCGGCGTCGACCCTAGATGGCGATGATCCAGGACGTGGACGAGTCCCTGCGCGCCCTCGTGAAACGGGATGCCTTGAACGGATCAAAAGCCGACGTCGCCTTCGATGCGCCGACCAAAGAGTGGTCGTCGCGGCGCAACACACCGACCATCGATCTGTACCTGTACGACATCCGCGAAGACCTCGAGCAGCGCGAGGTGATGTGGCAGGACATTCGCGGCGATGCGCGAGACCCGCGCCTCATCACGGAGCGCCGCCCACCGCCGCGCCGCTTTAAGCTCTCCTACCTCGTAACCGCGTGGACCCAGCGACCGGAGGATGAGCACCGGCTGCTTTCGGCATTGCTGAGCTGCTTCCTGCGCCATCCGACGATGCCGGCCGACGCGTTGAGTGGGACCCTGGTGGACGCGCAACAACCCATCATGCTCAACATTGCCCTGCCCCCGCCGCAGGATCGGTCGATTTCTGATGTCTGGTCAGCGCTCGGGGGCGAGCTCAAGCCCTCGCTGGACCTGGTCGTCAATGCCCCCTTCGAAATCAAAACCGCAATCGCGGCCGGGCCGCCCGTACGGGAAGAGCCGAAGTTCGCCGTTGCCGGACCCGACGGGGAGGCGGACCAGGCGATCGGGGCGGGGGCGCGTGCGGCGAGAGGCCGCCGTGCTGCCGCAGCCGCCGCTGACGCCAAACCGGTGGGCGCCCCAGGACCCGGCGGGCCGAAGGCAGCGGGACGGCTCAAGCCGGGCGAGCCGGTCAACAAGCCGGGCGTGACGCCCGAGCAGGAGGAACTGGTCCGCTCCGGGAAAGAGAGCCAGCCGGGCCGCGTCCTGCGCATCCGCGGCGTCAACCGCTCCTGAACATGGCCGTACGCTCTGGTACTCTCCCTCCCTCGCTTGCGGGGGAGGGTCGGGGTGGGGGCGCCGACCCTTCTTTGATCCACGTCCTGCGCCGGCTCGAGCTGGTCGAGGCGCGCGTCCGGGCGGCGGTCGCACGTCGCCGCACGACCGATCCGGAAACCGACGACCGGTTTCGAGGACTGTACATTTCGCAGACCCACGTCGACCGGTTGCTGGCCGACCGGTCAGCGCCCGCGACATCCGATCCAGCGGCAGCGAAGGCGCGCGAGGAAATCGAGGCCGCTGCCGACGCCGCCGAGAACGAGGGGGCCGATCTGCGCCTGCGCCGCCTGGCACGCAACTTCCGGCTCGATGAGATCGACATCGAGTTGCTGCTGATTGCGATGGCGCCCGACGTCGACGCTCGCTTCGAGCGGCTCTACGGGTATTTGCAAGACGATGTCTCCCGCCGACGCGCCAGCGTTGGCCTCGGGCTCGAGTTGTGCGGGCTGCCCTCGAGCGGGGCATACGCTCGCAGCCGGCTGGCCGCCGGTGCGCCGCTCGTCGACGAATACCTCGTGCTGGTCGAAGAGAGCGAGCGGCCGGTCCTGACGAGGTCGCTGCGCGTGCCGGACCGCGTGACGGCGCACCTGCTCGGCGGCGACATTCCGGATGCCGTGGTTGCGGCACTCACGTACCAGTGCGAACAGGCAACGCCCGAACAGGCGGCGAAGCTCGTGCGCTGGATGCGGCAGCAATCCGACTCCCCCTCTGGCGGATCTCAAATTCCCTCCCCCTCTGGGGGAGGGCAGGGTGGGGGCAAGCTTGCCTACATTCGCGAGCGTCCAGGCGCATCGGGTGCGGCGCTAGCCTCGAGCGCCTTCACGCAAATCGGGCGTCCGACGCTGGCGCTCGACCTCGAGCGACTGCGATCGGATGACGACCCGACGACGGTCGCCGCCCTGACTGCGCGTGAGGCCGGTCTGACCGGCGCGGGTGTTGTCGCCGGTCCGGTCGAGGTGTTGTTCGCCAAGGGCCTGCCGGCGGTCCGTGCCTTTTCGGAGATGCCGGCCCTAATTGCGCTCGTTGGTTCCCGCGGTTGGGACCCGGCCTGGGCCCGCGACGTACCCTTCGTCTGCGAGGCGCCCGTCCCAGATGTCGTGCAACGGGCCGAGCTCTGGCGGCGGAACCTCAATGGCGATACGCCACCCGGCCTCGATCTGGCCGGGGCCATGGCCCAGTTCCGGCTGACGGCGGAGCAGGTGCACCGCGCGGCGCGAGCTGCCCGAATGGAGGCCCACGCCCGGGAAGTCCCACTCGATGAAGACGAGCTGAAGGCCGGCGCGCGCGCGCAAAATGCGGCGGGGTTGGAGCGGCTCGCGCGGCGGATCCAGCCCGCGGTGGGATTCGACGATCTCGTCTTGCCACCGGACACGATGGCTCAGCTCAGAGAGTTGCTCATCCGTGCACGCTATCGGGAGCAGGTGCTCGATGTCTGGAAGATGGGCGGCCCGTCGACGCGCCGCCGAGGACTCACCGCGCTTTTCGCCGGTCCCTCGGGCACGGGCAAAACCATGGCCGCCGAGGTCCTGGCCAGCGAGCTCGGCCTCGATCTCTATACCGTCGACTTGGCCACTGTCGTTGACAAGTATGTCGGGGAGACGGAAAAGAACCTCGATCGGATCTTCGCCGAGGCGGAGCGCATCAACGGGGTGATCCTGTTCGATGAAGCGGACGCGCTGTTTGGCAAGCGATCAGAGGTCAGTGACGCGCACGATCGCTATGCCAATGTTGAAGTGGCCTATCTGTTGCAGCGAATGGAGCTGTTCGAGGGCATCGCCATCCTGGCGACCAACTTGCGGGCCAACCTTGATGAAGCCTTTACCCGGCGGCTCGATGCATTAGTGGATTTTCCGGACCCGGAAGAGGAGTATCGGCGCCGGCTCTGGGAGCGAAGCCTCGGCACGACGATACCGCGAGACGCCAACCTCGACCTGGATTTCCTCGCCCGGGCCTTCAAGCTCTCGGGTGGCGCGATTCGCAACATCGTCGTCGCCGCCGCGTATGCCGCGGCGGAAGAGCAACGGGCGATGTCGATGACCGACTTGATTCGGGCGACTCACCGTGAGTACCTCAAGATGGGGCTGCTCACGGTGGAATCTGAATTCGGTCCGTACTACAAACTCCTGATCGACCGCTAACCGCAGCGACCAGAGGCTCCCGGCGGCGTCCGCAGGCGCCACACGATGTCGGCGATTACGCCTCTTCGGAGTCTTCCTCGGCCTCAGCTTCGCGCTGGACGAACGCGCCCTGGACTGCTTCCTCCTCTTCCTCGCCCTCGCGCTGGACGAATATGCCCTGGACCTCTTCTTCTTCCTCCTCGCCCTCGCGCTGGACGAATGTGCCCTGGACCTCTTCGTCTTCCTCCTCGCCCTCGCGCTGAACGAACATGCCCTGGACCTCTTCTTCTTCCTCCTCGCCCTCGCGCTGGACCGAGGCCGGCGCCGCCGCGACTGAGGCCTGCGCCGTACCGGGCGCTGACGACATCACCCGATCCGCGCTGCTCTCCGCCGCCTGCTCGAAGCGATCCGACGGGTGACTGATCTGGATGCCGCCCGGCGCGGGCGTTCCTGCCACGGGTCCGGAGCGTTGCTGCACCACGTGCGTCAGTTCATGGGCGAGCATGCGCTTGCCCGAGTCGCTCTCGGGTTCGTACTTGCCAGATTGGAAGACGACATCACTGCCGACGGTGTATGCGTACGCTTGAACGGAGCGCGCCGAATCGCTGGCCGTCGCATCCGTGTGCACCCGGACATCGCTGAAGTCAGCGCCCAGGCGCGACTCCATGAAGCCCTTCGTGTCCTTATCGAGCGGCGCCCCACCGCCCGAGCCGACCACGCCCTTGACGAGGGATGGCTCCTGCTCCTCGAGCGCGGCGCTCACGGTGGCATTCCCGGCGGTCTTTTGGAGGTGCATCACTGCCGCTGGCGTCAGGGCATCGGTGCGTCCGGCCATCAAGGCCGCGGCGCCCCCGGAGTCCGCCTCGTCCTTCCGTGGGGCGGGGGTCTGATGGCTATCGGGATTGATCAGAAAGTCGTTTTCGTGTGATTGCATATTCCTGCCTCCGTCGAGCTCACGAGGCTACCAAAGGCGCGCAAGCTCCTTTCGATCATCAGACTCCAAACCCTCGCGACGGTCAACGTTCGACGGCGCAGGTCTCGGGGCAGGGCCGATTGCCCGAACGGGCAGTGAGCGGTCGGAAATGAGTGGGCATCACACCCTATCGAAAATTCCGGGAAATGGGGGATCCGGCGCGATCATTCGCCAAATTTCCCCGTTGGCCTTGCACCTGTACCAACGTTCGTCGATGGTCTTCAACCCACTGTAGGGCTTTGACACCCGACGCTCATCAGCTTTTCCCAACCTGACTTGGTCATTCACCGAGTCACGGAGTCTTTCGTACTCTGCTAGCGAGTTGAATCCGTCGACCGGTTCCCATCCGCAGTTAGCGGCCATCAGGGTACCTCCCACTCTTTGAGTGCCTTTGGTAGGACGTATTGTGTTCCTCCTCCCAGCCAGCCTCCTTGGCGAGCCGCGGCCCCTTCATGTGCGATCTCCCCAGCGGGTACGCGAATATGGACAACTTTCGTCGCAGCGTTTCCGTAAGACGGCAGCAAAGCGGCATCAATCGTAGCCTGCAAAGGCCCACTCGGCGGCACATCGGTCCAGAAAGCGCCGAGTCTCCGGGTTGGGTCGCTGTAAACCCGATAGAGATCCCGCGGTTGGCCTAACTTTCGGGTTGTATAACTCGAGGATCGGAAAGAAGACTCGAAATGCCCTTTCAGCGGCCCTGGGTTCAGTGGGCCGTGCCGTACACAGCGATCGCCGCCGGCATCGATCCAAGCCATGCCCTTATGCGCAAGTCGGCGGTTCTTCAGTAGAAACCACTTGTCTCCGATTTTCATCGAGGCTCTTCTTGCGAGCTTGCCGGCACTCCTGACAAGCCGGCCACTTGCTGCAGAGACCGACTTCGCGCCGCGAGCAATAGCCCTTCCAACCGAGGCCAAGCGTGACCCGATACGTTTTGCGAGAGCTCGCAACTTTCCGGCAACAGCGCCAGCGGCGCCCATAAGGCGCTGGAGCAGGAACTGCGAAATGAACTCAATGACAGCGACGGCCCCGGCCGCGATGGCCGTGCCAAAGAGCGCACCGGCATTGCCCCAGCGAACGCCTTTCAGGAATGCGACGAAAGCATCAACCGCCTGTAGGATGCGACTTAGGCTGCCCCAGGCGGCCTGAAGCGCCTGAATGATCAGCATGACGGCCGCGGCTGCTGGCACGATCAAGGCAACCAGCTTTTCGATGAGGACCCAGATGACCGTCTGCGGGATCATCGATTTGATCCCTTCCCAGGCGAAGGTCGCGACGTGCGCAACAGTGATGCCGCCGCGGCGCAGCAGGTTCCATACGGCGGATCCCAGGCCGAGAACCCCGTCGACTTTGTCCTTGAACCATCCCTGGACCGCTGCTTTGAGGTCTGGCCAAAGGTGATTTCGGATCCCATCCCGGGCGGCGGCTGCGAGGTTAGCAACCCAGCGGCCAGGGTTGGCCGCGATGTCCTTGACGAGGACGGCGAAGGTTCCCAAGGCATCAAGCGCGCCCTTTGCGAAGGCAAGTGCTCCCTGCACCGCGCTGCGGACACCGTCGACCGCCGCCTGCATCCCCTTTTGGAGAAGTCCAATGGCGGCGGACAGGGCGGTGCCGAGGAGATTCAGCGCGACCTGGACCGCTTGCCTCAGCCCATTGGCCAGTTTGTTGACAACAGCCTCGGCGGCAGCGATGCGGTCCTGAATTGCCTTTCGGAAGCGATTCCGCAGGGCAGGGAAGGCGACGAGCACGCGGTCGCCGATCGCCATGAGGACGCTGCCGGCGGCGCGAATCGCGCCGACGATCGTCTGGCGAGCGCGTTCCATGACCGCCGTCGCCAGCTGCTGGGCCTTTTCGATTGCGCCACGGACGAGTTGTCTCGCGCGGTCGAAGACTGACTGAACGGCGTGCTTAGCCTTGTCGAATAGGGATTGAGCCGCTGACCCGATGGCGCCGAGCAGTCCGCCTGGGCTCTGGCTCTGCGCCTTCTGACGTTCGGCGGCGGCTTGCTGTTCGCCTTCGTGCCTGGCGCGTTCGGCTGCGGCTTGTCCTTCCTCGTAATGAGCCGCAGCCGCCTGATCCGCGGCGGCCCGCTCCTGCGCAACCATCTGAACCGTCTCGCTGGTCTTAGCGTCGGCCTCGCTTTGGGCGCCAGCCACGACCTTTTGTTGTGCGTCGCTCCACTGACGGCGCGTCCCGAGAACCTCGCGCTTGGCCGCTGCCCGTTCACCGGTCTGTTCCTGGCTATTCGTCTGTTCGAGTTGTTTCATCTCGGCGTCGGATTTGGCGCGCTCGCCGGCGGTCCGCTGCGCGTAATCCTCTCGTTGGTTGCCAAGCGACGACAGACCAGCGCTGACGGCGCCCTGGATTTCGGCGCCTTTTTCCTGCTCGGCGATGATCGATGTGGCTTGATCGTCCCCGGACGCATCCGGCGCGCCGGCCGCGTGACCATTTGCGCCCGGTGACTGCGCAACCGCCGCTCGGAGCGTTTCAGCCGGGACCGTTGGGAAAATTTCGTCCTCGCCCAGTGGTTGCGCGGCTTCCTGCTGACCGCTCGAGTGCTCTCGCTCGAGGCCGGTCCGAAGATGGGCGCGATGCTGTTGCACTGATGCAGGATCGGCCGATCCCTCGAGCGGAAGATGGGGGAGAGGCCCGGGCTTCAGCTCCAGGCCAGGATCCCGCGTGGGCAGCTGGCCATCGTGAAACGGAACTTCGGGGATGGTCGGCGGAGCAATGGGTCGGCGGATCTCTACGTCACGACCTTCGGGTGGGGCCGAAATGGTAGTGGGAGGTTGCTCTGCCGGCACGATGCGCGTGGAGGCCGGTGAGTCGACCGTCGATGGCGCGCCCGGATGGCGCGGTCGCTGCGGCGGGCTTGCCGCGAGCCGCTCGTGCTCGTGGGACGCCTGGCGGTCGGCGGCGATCGAGACCGAGGTCAGCGAGCTCAGCAGTTGCGACGGCGGAAGGCTGCCAACCCGGGCAAGCCCGGTCGCGGGGGCGGCGCCGCTGACACCGGGCACGGTCGGCGGCGGCCGAACTTCGATTGGCGCGCCCGGCTCGACGGGTCCGCCGCTGGTCTCGGGTTCACCCTCAGAATGGCCGGCCTGGTCGGCGAGCTCCGCCTGGGCGTCCTCCGCGACCAGTGCGCGTTCGTCGGTGGCCTCCGGCTGGGCCCCCGCGGGCGGGGCGTCGGCGGCCGTATCCAACTCGGCGAGCTCGTCATCGCTTTCGCCGGCGCGAGGAACGGGCGTAGGCGTTTCGGGTGGCGGGGCCTCAACAGTCTGAGTCTCAACAGGCACCGGTTCGGACGTCGGCCGCTCCGGCGCCTGGACAGGTTCGGGCTGGTGCGAGCGGGCGATCAGGTCGGCGACGGCAGCGTTGCCCGCGCGCGCCTGCAGCCCCAGCAGCAGCCGGGGATGAAGCAGAGCCGGGCGCGCCGTGGCCACATCGGCGGCGGCCATCGGACCGGCCGAATCGCTGTCCGACCGGGTGCCGTCCTGGCGCTGGGGTTCAGCCGCATGCGCGGGGGCTTTTCCCTCGGCCTCGTGCTCGACGAGCGTCGTTGGCACGATGCCCCCAGAACCCCGAGGGGTCCTAGATCAGGCCCTGTCTCAACGCGTAGGCGACCGCTTGTGTCCGATTGCGCAGGTTGAGTCGGCTCGTCACGTCGTGGACGATGTTCTTGACGGTGCGCTCCGAATAGAACAGGCGACGTCCGACCTCGGCAGTGTCCAGGCCCTCGGCGAGTAGCTTCAGGACTTTGATTTCGCGATCGGTGAGCACGGCGAAGCTCAGGCCGCGCGGATTCAAGACCTGGCGTTGCAAGCGACCAACCTGGTCCAACAGGCGGCCGAGCAAATCCGGCGACAAAGCGCCCTCGCCTCCGGCCGCGGCACGGATGGCTTCGAAAAGATTCTCGGGCGTGGCCTGGTTGCGTCGAAGGACGCCGCGAGCGCCCGCTTCGAGCGCACTCAGCAGGCCGGTGTCGTCGACCCGGGTCACGATGAGCACCACTCGTTCGACGCCGCGGCGCTTCAAGGCCCGGATCGTTTGCGCGGTCTCCTCGTCCATCTGGTCGGCGACGACGAGTGCAACAACGTCCGCGTCGACCTGGCGCTCTTCGACTGTTTCGAGGCCGTGGTTCGAACGCAGCTGGCTGGCAATGCCAGCACGTGAGACGGGGTCGGATGCGGCGACGAAAACGCGCGTACGGTCGGCGAGAACACTCGGGCGAGTTGCGATCACGGCCTCTTCCTCCTGGATGACGGCGCCCCTGCCTGCTTCTGACTGTGCCGCCGATGAGTCTGATGGAGTGCACTTTCCGGGCACTTAACGGGGACTTAACGGGCAGCGTGCGATGCCTGCAGGTGTGCCTCTCGGGCTATGGCCCGGTCACCGAGCGCTACCTATCATTCGAGCGCCATGTCTGCGACTGCCACGCTTGCCAGCAAGGCTGTCCTTGTCACACCCGGTGGCGAGGCAGTCACCGAAGTTCGCATCCGCAACTCTGGGACGGTCGTCGACCAGTTCACGCTCGAAGTGCTGGGCGACGCGTCCGCGTGGGCCATCGTCGAGCCGGCCGTGGTGCCGCTCTTCCCTGGGGCGGAAGCCGTAGCGCGCGTCAAGTTCAAACCACCGAAATCATCGAGTGTTCTCGCCAAGGCCATCCCCTTTGCAGTCCGGGTCAAATCCCGGGAAGACGCCCGCGCCTCGTTGGTCGAGGAGGGCGTCGTCGAAGTCGGGTCGTTCAACGAAACGACCGCCGAGCTGATTCCGCGGACCGCCAAAGGCAGCAGGCACGCGCGAGCCCAGCTCGCCCTCGACAACCGAGGCAATGTGCGCATCAACGCCCGGCTGACCGCGGCGGACCCGGATCGAAAGCTGAACTTCACGATCGCGCCGCCGGCGCTGACCACGGAAGCGGGGACGGTGGGCTTCGCGTCGATTCGGATCACCCCGCGGACGCGGTTCCTCACCGGTCCACCAAAACTCGCTCCCTACAAGGTCAACGTCCACCAGGACGGTCTGCCCATCATCACGGTCGACGGCTCGATGCAACAGGAAGGACTGATTCCGCCCTGGCTGCTGCCGGCGGTCATCGGTCTGGTCGCCCTGTTGCTGGTTTTCGCGATTCTGTGGTTCGTCTGGCTGAAACCCAGCATCTCGAGCCTTACCAAGGATCAAGTACAGACCCAGACGTCCGCGCTGCAGCAGCAGGTCAACACGCTAAAGTCGGCGATTCCGGCGACCGTCCCGAGCGGCGGCGGCGGCGGAGGGGCCACGGGTCCTAACCCGGTCAAGGGCGATGTTTGGTCGTCGCGCCTGGCGATCAATTCGCAAGCGACGCCAGCGCAGCTCGAGAGCTCGATCACCGTGCCACAAGGGGGAGGCCTGGCGGTCACCGACCTGGTCTTCGAGAATCCCAGTGGCAACAGCGGTACCATCTACCTGGTTCGCCGCGAGGCCGCCAAACCCGACCAGGTGCTGCTCGTCTTGCGGCTCGAGAACTTCCGCGACCTCGACTTCCATTTCGTCACGCCCACGGTCTTCAAAGAAGGCCAGACGATGACATTGAGCTGTAGTCCCGATCCAGCCGGGAGCCTGTGCAACGCGTCCGTCTACTACAGCGGATACTTCAAAAACCCGCCGAGCAGCTAAGTGATGCGACGCGTCCAGCTGGCCGCGGCCGCCGTTGGAGCAGGGATCCTGATCGCCACGCTGTTCGCGGGCCACGCGCTCGCCGGGCAGATCGGGTTGAGCTCAACGTTTCCGGCTTCGCGCATTCAGGTCGACACCGCGCCGACGACGCTCAAGATGCCCGGCCCAACCACCATCACCGCCATCGTCGAGGACTGGCAGGGTGCGACCATCCCGAAAGTGCCGGTCAGCTTCACCATTCTGAGCGGGCCCAGCAAGGGTAAGAGCCTGCCCGCCGCCACGACCAATAGCGATGGCCGAGCGACGCTCAGCTATTCGAACAGCCTCGAGCCGGGCATCGACGCTGTCCAGGCCAGCTTCACCGATGGCCTCGAGATTCACAAAAGTAATCGGCATTTCGTGCTCTGGCTCAGCGGACCGCCGGCGACCGCGATCGTCTCGCCGGCGACGATCACGGTGACGCCGAGCTGCTTTCAGCCGGCCGCT
>Ga0207684_10001356_pt1 | contig 26825 bp, 21 predicted proteins | sample KBSK5501metaG_FD_184342 | JGI IMG/M metagenome (GOLD analysis project Ga0207684, IMG submission 184342) | Corn, switchgrass and miscanthus rhizosphere microbial communities from Kellogg Biological Station, Michigan, USA - KBS K5-50-1 metaG... | ecosystem: Host-associated > Plants > Roots >...
CGTTTTTGAGCCCGTGAAGCCGGAGGTGAAGAATGGCTAGCCCGGTACAGGCTCCTCACCCAATGCGGGAACCACAACGAAGACAGCGGCGGTCCGTAGCGGGTCCGGTCGTGCTGATCTTGCTGGGAGTGGTGCTCCTACTGACCACCATGCATGTGCTGCACCCCGAACCGCTTCTGCGCTGGTTCGGGACGTATTGGCCGGCCCTGATCATTCTCTGGGGCGTCATCAAGCTGGTCGAGTACCAGCAGGCGCAGAAGGAAGGCACGCGCCCCTCCGGAATCGGAGCTGGCGGCGTCTTGCTATTGGTCTTCTTAATCATTTTCGGGATGTCCGCGACTCAGGCTTCGCGCTTTAACTGGGATGAGATACGCGACCACATTAACATCGGCGACGAAGACTTCCAGATTTTCGGTCACACCTACAGTTACGACGATCAGCTACAGCAGGACTTTCCGGCCGGCGCGAGCCTGCACGTAACAAATGATCGCGGCGCGGTAAACCTGACCGCCTCGGACGACAATCAGATTCACGTGACCGCTCATAAACGGATAAACGCGGACAGCCAGGAACAAGCGGACAAGTTCAATCCCGGCACCAAGCCTCAGATCACCGTCAGCGATCATACCGTCACCCTCAATGCCAATACGCAGGGCGCCGGCGATCATTCGGTTACGACCGACATGGATGTGAGCATCCCCCGCAAAGCCTCGGTGGTGATTACCTCGCACCGCGGTGGTGTCAGCGTGCTAGGCCGGGATGGCGACGTCGAAATTTCCAGCCAGGGTGGCGATGTCGCTACCTCCGACATCAATGGCAAGGTGAGTCTTAACCTGACCCGCGGCTCGGCCCGAGTTTCGAAGATCTCCAGCGATATTTCGGTTCAGGGACGGGCGGACGATGTTTCCGCGGCAGACGTCAAAGGCGCCGCTCGCCTGAACGGCGAGTTCGACAACGTTAAGCTTTCGAAAATTGCCGGCGCGGTCAGCTTCAAATCGGCCCGCACCGACATGGAATTTTCCAGACTTGACGGTGACCTCGATATGGACTCGGGCGATATGCGAGCCAGCGAGCTGACCGGCCCGTTCCGTCTCCTAACCCGCTCCAAGGATGTCCGGCTCGTGGGAGTGAATGGCGATGTGCGCCTGGAGAACGAAAACGGAGCAGTCGAAATCCGCATGAACAAGCTAGGCAGCATGCAAGTGAGCAACCGGAACAGCGACATCCAGATTTACCTTCCCGACAAGTCTGCTTTCCAACTAGACGCTCACTCTCGCGGCGGCGAAATCGAATCGGACTTTGACGCCCTCAAGATCGACAACCGCGACGACCAGGCGACAGCCAGCGGCGCTATCGGAACCGGCGGCCCTCACCTGGTCATCACCAACGAGCACGGCGGAATCGAACTCCGCAAAGGATCGTCGCTCGCAGAAAGCCCGACACCCCCCACGCCACCTCGCCCGCCGCTCCCACCAAAAGTACCAGTGCCGACGGAGAACTAGGCTGGAGCAAAGGGCAAACTACAAATAGGCAGGAGTTCGGCCCTCTCCCTGTTCCGCGCGGCCGACTGCGACTCATCCTACCTTCCTTGAGGACCCAAATTATTGTACGTACATTTACGCTATGACAACATGTTCCACGCGGAACCTTACGTCGATTTTGCGTTCCAGTTTGACCGGCCTCAGTGCCCCGCGTACCTTACTGACGCCGTGGCGACGGAACCGCGGCGTGACCGACATAATCCGGCATCCCCGATGCTATAGGTTCTGTCACCCAGGCCGAGTTATATTGGGCGGGTGGTCTGCTATTTGTGGCGATGAGAAAATTCTGGTCCATCCTTTTTCTGTGCTGGATTCTGTTCCTGGCTGGCTGTGCGTCCAAGAAAACGCCGGTCGCGCCTCCTCAACCTGCAGCGCCCCCTCCCGCGCCAGCGCCGGTGCGCAGCCAGATGCCGCCGCCCTCCGCCGAGGTAATTGAGCACTGCGTCGTCAGCAAGCAGGAGAACGCAAACACGGTCACTTGCCGTTGCGAGCCGGTCACTACACGAATTGATTCAAAGACCGGACACACAGTCATCGTCTGCAAGAAAATGCCAGAAAAGAGATGATGTCTGGCGCCGAGCGTTGGCTCTCGCCTGCCTGGTGTCCCGAGGGTTAGGCATTGGCTCCGGCTACCCATTCGGCTTGGCGGGAGCCGCCGTGGCTGAGCGCGTACAATACCAGTTCTACGCGGCTTGAGATCCCTAGCTTGTCGAAAATCCGAAAGAGATATTTCTTGATGGTATGCTCGCTCAGGCAAAGTTCCTGCGCCACCTCGCGATTGCTGAGGCCATCGGCTACCAGGGCAACCACCTGTTCTTCGCGCGGGGTGAGCAAACGAATTCCACGCGAGTTGATCATGTGCAGAGAAGGCACCTGGCTCAAGGACTCGATCACATACTGCATCTGTTCACTGTTGGCCCACACTTGTCCGCGATGCAGGCTGTGGATGCACTTGCAGAGCAACCGGAAGGGGTACTGGGAGAAGCAGAACAAGCCTCGCGCGCCGGAGCGGAAAGCGTTCACCACGATGTCGCGGTCGTAAGTGTCGAGCAGAATGATTTTTGCCACTGCGGGATGAGCGAGATGCATGCGACGCACAACCGTCATGTCCGGCCAGCCGTCTCTGGGGTTGTCGGCATTGAGGATGGCCACCTCCACCGGCGCCGATCCGATGACGCGCAGGATGACGTCCGGGTCAAGAATGCAGGAAGTCACTTTGAATTCCGGGCGGCGGCGAAGTGCGCTGACCAGAAGCTGGCATTGCATTTGGTTGGAGTCGGCAACCAGCACTCCAATCGAGTTTGAAGACGAACTACACGCAGGTTCCATAATTCCTTGTGGAACGTAATCAACTGCCCCGGTCCAATTCAGCAAACTAGGGCAGCCTACACGATTGCGGGTAGGCATTTCTGTGACGTATCAACATCACAGATGGTTGAATGAACTGTGGGAAACCGGATCTAAACCAGCAAAGGGAGCGTGCGCAAGGACACGGTATTGCCTTTAACTGCTTGCATCAAGTGCAGATAACGGGCATTCCTGAGCCTCGGCCCATGCTGAAGGTGAAGCGTACCAGGTTAGCCAGTCTACTTTTGTGGATACCGCCAACGAGGATGAGAACGAATGCCCATCAATTTTGAACCACAGCGCCCCAGCCTCCGCCGTTGCTCAATGCGCTCTTGACGTGGGTGGACACGCGCCGATGCTGAGTAGGGGGCGTCGATGTTGCGACTCAATTCTTCCAATCGGAAAGCGCCCTCTCCGGCGCGAGAGCAATCGCATTCATACAGCTACCTTTGTGGACAACACTTCCCATGTCTTGCTGCTTTGGGTGCGGCCGGGATAATTTGCAAGCTCTAGGTTTGCGGCAAAAGCGGCGAGGATAAGAAAGATAGGGCAAGAGAGAATGGAACGACTTCTGATCTGCGTGGCGTTGGTCCTTGGCTGCCGCGCAGTGCAGGCAAGTTCGGTGGCGGCCGTGGCCCAAGAGCAGGCGACGCAAGCGGCAAAAGCAAGCGAAGGGGCGGCGGGGCCTACGAAACCCGGCATCGCGGACGGTGCATCGAGTCCAGACGAGATGGGGAACCGCCGTCCGCTCTACCGGCTACGAAAGAGCGACGTGATCGAAATCAAATTCAATTTCGCGTCCGAGTTTAACCAGACGGTGAGCCTACAGGCGGATGGCTTCATCCCGCTGAAGGGATGGGACGAACGTGTACGCCCAAGCAATGCCCGAGCTGCGGAGGACGATCCGCCAGGCCTATTCCGAATGCGGCCCAACGTGGAAGTCACCATTGAACCCAAGGACTTGGAGAAGCCTTATTTATTGCCGCGGGGCCGTGGCGCGTGCCGGCAAGTACGAATTGCGCGGCACCAATTGTTCGCACAGCTTTCTCTGGTCCCCGCGATTTGCTGGTCTACTTTCCGTACCAGCCGGCACGAAGGTGGGAATCTCCGGATCCGCTGCCTGGTTTCCGCCATCGCCACTTCCGTCTGGCGGTCGTTGGCTTCTGCATCGTATCTTCGCCGTAGCGGGCCCCAGCAGCGCCCTGGCACGTACTACGATCCCGTACGTGAGCCGTGCGACCACGGCCCTGTCGTTTACAATCAGAGCGGCCCGCGCCATTCGCACCACTTGACCCGGCGCGGCTTGCTCACATGGAAAAGACGATTCTGGTTACCGGAGGATCGGGCTTCATCGGTTCCAATTTCATCCTGCAATGGATTGAGCAGGAGCGAACTCCGGTGGTTAACCTCGACAAACTGACCTACGCCGGCAACCCACGCAATTTGCTCGGTGTTTCTTCGGATCCGCGATATTGCTTCGCACTAGGAGATGTATGCGACCGCGAGCGCTTGCGAGAACTGCTCCAGATCCACAAACCGCGCGCCATCGTGCATTTTGCCGCGGAAAGCCATGTGGATCGTTCCATCCGAGGACCCGATGACTTCATTCGGACCAACGTGCACGGAACATTTTGCCTGTTGGAGGAAGCGCGCGCGTACTATGGAGAATTAGCGCCGCAGGAACGCGATTCGTTCCGGTTTCTGCACGTGTCCACAGATGAGGTATACGGCTCGCTGGGTCCAGATGATTCGCCGTTTTGCGAGACGACGGCGTACGCACCGAACAGTCCATATTCAGCTTCCAAGGCGGGCGCGGACCACTTGGTGCGCGCCTATCACCATACTTACGGCCTCCCCACTCTGACCACGAATTGCTCGAATAACTACGGCCCATACCAGTTCCCGGAAAAGCTGATTCCGCTCGTCATCTTGAACGCCCGCGCTGCCAAGTCGTTGCCTGTGTACGGAGACGGCCAGAATGTGCGCGACTGGCTTTTCGTGGAAGATCACTGCGCCGCGGTACGCAGGATTCTGGCCCAAGGCAGGGCGGGAGAAACCTACAACATCGGTGGGGGGGGGCAAAAGCGAAACATAGAAATCGTGGAAATCATATGTTCGATCCTGGACGAATGTTGTCCCGAGGATCCCAGCGTACCGCATCGAAAATTGATCGCCTTCGTGAAGGATCGTCCGGGTCACGACCGCCGATACGCGGTCGACGCGCGCAAGGTCGAGCGCGAATTAGATTGGAAACCGCGCGAGAGCTTAGAGAGTGGCCTTCGTAAGACGGTTCAGTGGTATTTGCAAAACGAAGAGTGGGTGAGAGACGTTACCAATGGCAGCTACCGAAAGTGGATTGCCACGCAGTATTCGTAGAATCGCGAAGAGTGGGACGATGCAAAGAGAACTTGCCACATGCGAATCACGATCTTCGGCGCGACCGGGCTGCTGGGCAAAGCGCTGATGTCCGAGGCGACGGCCGATGATGTTACGGGGTTCGGCTCGGTGGATGGAGACATCCGCGACGCGCAAGCGGTTTTGGACCTGGTGGAGCGCACCCAACCGGACTGGATCATCCTGGCGGCAGCTTACACCGACGTCGACGGCTGCGAAAGAAATCGCGACCTGGCCTTCGATGTGAACTGTCGCGGCGCCGTGAACGTGGTGCGAGCGGCCAAGCGGCGGGACGCCCGCCTGCTTTTTCTCAGCACAGATTATGTCTTCGATGGAACGAAGACGACACCCTACACCATCGGTGATGCACGCACGCCTCGCAGTGTTTACGGTCAATCAAAAGCCGAAGCGGAGGTGCAACTCAGTCAGATCCTGCCGGAATGCTGCATTGTCCGGACTTCCTGGCTGTTCGGCACCGGGGGAAGGTGTTTTCCCGACATAATTTTGAAGTTGGCCGCAAGCCGTCCGCAACTGGAAGTGGTTGGCGATCAGCGGGGCTCTCCTACCTACGCGGTGGACTTGGCTGGCGCCATTGTTCAACTCTGCCGCAAAGACGCCAGCGGCATTGTGCAGGCCACTAACCGTGGTGAGTGCTCGTGGTACGAATTTGCCCGGGAAATTATTACGATTGCAGGGTTGGACGTAGTTGTACAAGAGACCACGAGCGATAAGTTCGTTCGTCCAGCGCAACGTCCGAAGTACTCCGTGCTCGGTCCTGAAAGTTTGCAGAAGTATGGCATCACGATGCCGGACTGGCAGGACGCCCTGCACAGATATCTGGCGGAGAGGAAGGCGAACATCACGAATCCGTAGTGTCGTCGTCCTGGCGGCTGTCTCGGGGCGTCTCGCCCACGACGCGGAAGGCGGGATGCCCAGCGTTCCATCGAAACCAAGCTGGTTGAAGCCAACTCAATCTTCCCCCGCTGCCTTTTCGACGGAGTGCCACTCCGGCTTTATGATGACAGCCGACTCGGCGTTGAGTTGCTGCAGGCCCGACTGTTTCAGCTTCAAGTTCAAGTTGGGAACATCGGAGCTCTTTATTTTTTCCCAGCTCACCAGCTGCTGGTCGAGCGCGGTCTTGACATCGTTGAAGATCGCCAACTGCGGGTTGTTTGGCGTCGCATCAGCGCTGTCCACCGTTTCCAGCAATGTGGCCAGCCCGACATTCAGATGCGCCAGGCTTCGTCCCTGGGGGGTACTGAGGAAGATCCTACCCTCTTCCTCACCTTCCAATTCACTCAACTTCTTGTCCAAGGCGGTAACTGCTTCAACCAGCGGGATGGCAGTAAGGCGGTCACGCAAGGCTTTCAGTTGCTGGCGCAGACTGCGGACTTGCCGAAGCACCTGATAATCGCGGCGCATGGCGGTTGCGATATTCGTTTCCAGCTCGAACTGCCGACGCAGATCGTCCATCGAGCTCTTTACGCGCGGATCCATCTTGACGATCAGCGGCTGGGTGTAACTCCTGCCATCCACCGTCAGCTTTATGGTGTACTGGCCGGGCAGCACGGCGGGGCCAAGCGGGTAACGCGGCGTGTCGCGATGAATCGCCGAGATCGGGTACTCATGCCGGAGCGAGTCGGGCAGCGGGTAGCGCAGGTTCCACACGAAACGGTGCATTCCTGCTTGCCTTGAGAGAACTTGGGGTGGACGAATCCAATAGGTGGGGATGTTGAGTTGGCCTGCGTCCACCACTTCCGCCTCGTCCGCGCTGGAGAAATGCCATACCAATTTGCCGGTGTCGTCGGAGATGTCGACAACGACCGTACCGGAAGCCGCAGAGTTCAAATAGAAATCGATCATGGCGCCGTCAGGCGGATTCTTGCCTGCAGGTTCCTCCGGCGGCAGCGGGGTGTCAGTGTTGTTGTTGCGGCGGACGCGGTAGGTTATCTGGGGGGGAAGAGAAAGGCATCGGACTCCGCGACCTTCGGGACCAGGTTCCGGAGCGGTGTGATATTGTCGAGAATCCAGAAGGACCGGCCGTGTGTGGCCACGACGAGGTCGTCGTTATGGACAACCAGATCGCGAATGGAAGTGGCCGGAAGGTTGAGGCGGAGCGATTGCCAGTGATCGCCGTCGTCGAACGAGACATACACCGTGTGCTCGGTGCCGGCGAAAAGAAGGCCTTTGCGTTCCGGATCTTCGCGAACCGTGTTTACCGGTGCATCGTCGGGAAGTCCGATGATAATTTTCTGCCAGCTTTGGCCGCTGTCATGCGTGCGGTAGATATAAGGGCGGAGATCATCCAGGCGGAACCGGTTCACCGCAGCATAGGCGGTGGCCGTATCGAAGTGCGACGCATCCATCTGAGCCAGTTTGCTCCATGGCGTCAGGTCCGGAGGCGTAACGTTCTTCCAATTCTTACCGCCGTCGTGCGTAACCTGCACCTGACCATCGTCCGTCCCCGCCCATATCATGTTTACGTCTTTGGGTGAAGGGGCGATCGAGTAGATAACGCCGCGGTGCTTCCCTTTTGCTTCATCAGACTCGACGAACACCCCTAGGCTTGGCGGCACGCCTGGATCTTCGCGGGTCAGATCGGGGCTGATGATCTGCCAGCTATTGCCACCGTCGGTCGTCTTGAATAGCACATTGGAGCCGAAGTACAAAATGTGAGGATCGAGGGACGAGAACATCAGAGGCTGAGTCCGATTAAAGCGATACTGGCCGGTGCGCAGCACTACCGGCGATACATCTTGTGTCTGAGCGGTTGTCCGGTTGTACTTTGTGACCTTGCCTCCGTAGATGAGATTGGGATCGAGGGGATCGGGAGCAACGTATCCGTATTCCTCGACGCCCACCGGGTACCAGTCTCGAAAAGTGATTTCGCCCGTGTCGCTGCGACTGGCCGTGCCCACACTTCCGCTCTCCTGTTGCCCGCCGTACACCCAGTAAGGAAATTGATTGTCGGTGATGACGTGATAGAACTGTGCGGTTGGCTGGTTGTACCAGGAACTCCAAGTCTGCCCGCCGTTCACACTAATGGTGGCGCCCTGATCCACGGCGAGAGCGATGATCTGCGGGTTCTCCGGATTGATCCAGACGGTGTGATAGTCATCACCGCCGGGCGCCCCCTTGATGGCAGTAAAGCTGATGCCGCCATCGGTGGAGCGATAAGTGGAGATATTGGCGATATAGACTGTGCTCTTGTCTTTGGGATCAACCCGCACACAGGCGAAATCGTCGCCACGCCCCCATAACCGGACGTCGGAATTGATTCTTTCCCAGTTCTCCCCGCCGTCCTTCGAGCGATAGAGGCCACCGAGTTTGGGCGCGTCTACCAAAGCGTAGAGAAGATTGTGATCACTCGGCGCCGCCCCAAGTCCAATGCGACCCAAATGCTCGACCCACGTCGGCAGGCCTTTGCTTAACTGGCGCCAGGTCTCGCCTCCATCGACGGACTTGTACAACCCACTGCCGGGCCCGTCGTACGAACCACCCGTAGTCCACGGCGGACGGCGCGAGGCCCACATGTCGGCGTACAGGATTTGTGGGTTCGATGGATCGAAGGCCAGATCAATCGCCCCGGTGTCTTGGTTTTTGTAGAGAATTTTCTTCCAAGTCAGGCCGCCATCTAACGAGCGAAACACGCCTCTCTCGGCATTCGGGCCATAGGGATGCCCAACCACGGCAACGAACACACGATTGGGATCATGGGGATCGACAAGAATGACACTGATCTGCTGTCCATCGTGCAAGCCGAGATGCAGCCAGGTACGGCCTCCGTCGGCAGACTTGTAGATGCCGTCACCGGTGGAAAGATCGGGCCGGCGCAGCCCTTCGCCGCTGCCCACATAAATAATGTTTGGATTTGAGGGTGCGATCGCCAGGGCGCCAATCGAGCCGATGGGTTGGTCATCGAAAATCGGATTCCAGGTGCGGCCGTAATCGGTCGTCTTCCACACGCCACCGTTGTTAGGCGCCATGTAGAAAACATTTGGCTGCCCCGGCACACCAGAAATGGCGACAGTGCGTCCCGCCCGGAAGGGCCCGATCATGCGCCAGCGTAGTTCCTGAAACAGTTTGGGATCGAACGCTTGAGCTGATCCGACAACAGAAAAGCCCAACAAAACCGACAAAAACAAGAACAAGAAACGACGAAAGGGATTCACGGGCTCTCCTGAAAGGAGGCTAGGATAAATCAAGAGGCGGGCGAGCAGGCGGATTGTTTAGAAACAGGGCTGTGGGAGGCGCTTAAAGTCGCTTAGAGCTGCTCCAGGAGGGCAGCTTGCAGATTCTTCTGGTGCTCACGATCTAGCTTTGTGCCGGCACAGGTCACGTGAAACACATCCGTGGCGGTTTGGCCTTGCGTGTCAATGATCGCAACCTCGATGTTGCAGCCGAGTTCCGCCATGGTGGAACTGATGTCGTAAAGCAGGCCGGGGCGGTCCTGGGCGATGATTTCGACGAGCGTGCTGTGTTGCGAGCATTCGTTGTCGGTTTGCACGCTGGGCTCGATTTTTACCTTGAGGCCCTGGGCTCCTGGTTTGAATTTCGCTTCCATGAGTTCGACTACGTTAATTTCACCTGCGACCGCTTCAGAAAGGTTCCGCTTCAAGCGGTTTACTTCGGAGGGGTTGAGCTCAAGCGTGCGGAAGCGGTCAGAAAATCGAATCGTATCCAGCACCACGCCGGCTTTGTTGGAGAATGCTTCAGCCTTCAGGATGTTCATTCCCCACGACGAAAGCGTGCCCACAACGTGGGCAAACAGACCGGGGCAGTCGAGGGTCAAAAGAACAAGCTCAAAGTAGCCTTCGCGGCGGAGTACGTCGATCTGAGGCTCGTCATCTTTAAGCTTGAGCCGATCATACATTTGGCAGTGCGTGACTATCTCGCCGGGAGTATGCATCAGCAGATAACGTTTGGGGAAGCCCTCCAAAAAAGAGGTGATGTGCTTCGCGTCGATCTCCCCGGCGGCCGCGACCACTTCCTTGATTCGTTCGCTGTTTGCGGTGCTCGCGGTCAGACGCTGGTCGTCCACCGTCCGGCTGAGATGATTGAATGCCGCAGCATAGAACTGCCACAGCATCTCGGCCTTCCATGGAGTCAGCGCTTCGGGATTCACGGATTTGATGTCTGTGTAGGTAAACAGCGTGAGCATCTTCAGCCGCTCTGTGGTCCCGACGGATTCACTGAACTCTCCCACCACCTTGGGGTCGAAGATATTCTGCCGCCTGGTCGTGGCCGACATGAGCAAATGGCTGGCAATCAGGAAGGTCACCGTGTCGCGGTCCACCGGTTCAAGCTGAAGCCGGTCCAAAACACTGGCTGAGGCTTGCAGGCTTCCCGCCACGTGATCTTCGGCTGGCATACCCTTGCCGACATCGTGTAACAGGATGGCCAGGAAGAGCAGGTCAGGGCGCTCGATTCCGTCCAGGATGTCGCGGAATCGCCGCTCCAATTCATTGTCAGGGGTTCGCAGCGCGTGCACATTTTCGACCGCGACGAATGAATGTTCATCCACCGTGTAGCGATGGTAATAGTCACGAATGACCAAGGAATCGACCGCCTGAAATTCGGGAAACAGCAGCACCAGCACGCCCAGCCGATGCATGGCGCGCAAAGCTGCGCCGGCATGCGGCGATACCAGGATGCGCCTGAACTGCGGCCACAAGTCTGGCGCATGCTCCGCCCATTGGCGAAGTCTGGGCAGCGCCGCTTCGACGCATCTTTCAGTTTCCGCAGTCAGCTTCAAGCCGTGACGGCCGACGAATTCAAAAAGGCCGAAGAGCACGGATGGATCCTGAACCGAAGAGAGCTGGCGAAGAAAGACGCGGCCCTCCACCACGGAAAAATCGGCATTCGACAAGCGCGATTTGCGATTTTCGAATAAGCGGTACAGGCCCGAGCGCGCGGGAGGCACTTCATCAAACAGCACAGTCAGTCGGTAAATCGAACGGACATGCCGGAAGTAGGTTCGCATCCAGGCGGCGGGCGCAACCGGTACTCCCCCCGCGAGGCCGATTCCGGCGGCAGCTGCCTCGGCCTGCAATTCATAGGTCAATCCGTTCAGGTCGCGGCCCTGGCGATAGTGCAGGAAACATCGAACGGCGGAGAGAAAATCGAGAGCCGCACCGCACTCCTCGCGAAAGGCGCCCGGCAGCAAATTCTCTGGCGCGGGCCAGACTCCGGTCTTCTCCAGTTCTGAGATCAAGCTAAGCCAGCACGCCACCTGGTAGTCGCGCAGGCCTCCTGGGTAGTCTTTTATGTTGGGTTCAAGGTGAAAGATGGTGTGCCCGTACTTGTTGTGGCGCGCGGAAGTCAGATCGGTGAGCCTCTGTTGCAGTTCCAGCGCTTCACGAGCCACCATCTTCGGGATCACGCGGGAGCGAAGCTGCTCAAACAACTCGGTATCACCGCACAGGCAACGGCAATCTAGCAGGGAAATATTGAACTCGAGGTTGTCGCGATGAAGCCTGCCGCACTCCCCCAGGGAGCGGGTGGTTGGGCTGACCCGCAGGTGTCGGTCCCACAGCGCCTGGCACACGCGCGGGATCGTCTGCTTTTGCCCAGTTTCGCTCAGGGCCGTTTCATGCAGAAACAGCACATCCACATCGGAGCACGGAAACAGAGCCCGGCGGCCATAACCGCCAAGCGCCGTGACGCAGATCCTGTCCGCTCCAGCCAAGCCCGTGGGAGACTGAGCCCACAGCTGGCGGATCAGCGAGTCGATGAGATCCGAGCGCTCGCGGACCGCAGCCTGCCCGTCGTGGGACCGCTCGAATCTCTCACGTATGTCTTCAGACTCTTTCTGATATGCGTCCTGTGATGTCGAGCTGTTAGCCAGTAAAGGCATGAGACTCCGGTGGCCTGAAATGATGGCGCGTTAGAGCGCCGCCACCCCGCGCTCCTGATTTCGAATCCGGATCACTTCGTCGACTTTCGAAACGAAGATTTTACCGTCTCCTATCTTGCCCGTCGAAGCTGTTTTTACGATAGCGTCAATCACCTGGTTGACAAGGTTATCAGGCAGGACGAGTTCGAGTTTGATTTTGGGCAGAAGATCCACGCTATATTCTCGGCCGCGATAAACTTCGGTGTGGCCCTTCTGCCTCCCATGACCGCGCACATCGAATATCGTCATGCCCTCCACGCCGAGCTCAGTCAAGGCCTCCTTTACCGCTTCAAATCTGGACGGCTGAATAATCGCTTCAAGTTTTGTCATCTTTCTATCCTCCAGTACCAGAGTTTATCCGACCGTGCTGGCCCAGTCTGCCTACTAATGAAGCTAGGCATCAGCCAAACTATCTAGACTGAAGCCACGGTGTCCAACTTGTCGATCCCAGCCCCGTCGATCTCAACCGACCCAGTAGCACCGATAGTAGCTTTGAGCGATCCGCGAGGGAAGGCAAACTTCAATAGGCTGGGCGTAATGAGGGTTGTGGCCAGCACCAACACCACCATCTGCACGTATACACTTTGAGAAACAAGCCCTGCAGCCCATCCCAGGCTGGCCGTGATAAGGCCGACTTCTCCCCGTGGGATCATGCCGGCGCCTACGATCAGCGAATCGCGGTTGCTAAATCCATTCAACCGCGCACCCAGTCCGCATCCCACTATCTTCCCGAAGATTGCTATGGCCAGCAGCACTGCGAAGAATCCTAGATTCCCGCCGAGTTCGCGCGCGTTTACTGCCAGCCCAACCGAGACAAAGAAGAGCGGACCAAAGAAGGAGCTGGTCATGGCACGCAGGTCGTTATTCACAATCTCGTGGGCGGGTGTTGCGGCGACGAACAGTCCCGCAAGGTAGGATCCCGTGATCGCAGCCATGCCGCCAAACCACTCGGCAAGAAACGCAAACAGAAAGGCGATTATTAGGGCAGCTGTGACCTCCGGGTGAGCGACTGGGTGGCGGCTGGCTTTGGCAAGGATCCAGCGAGTAAGAGGAGGCCCACCCCACAACAGCGCAACCAGGCAGAAAACCATGCGAGACAAAGTGATGGCCAAGCCCTTCCAACTGCCGCCGGAGTGCACCAGGTGTGGACCGAACGCGATCACAAGAGAAAGGACAATCAGACCCAGCACATCATCGATCACCGCGGCCCCCAGGATCGTGGAGCCGGGTTTGGAGCGAATCTGGCTGAGATTCATTAGGGTTTGCGCGGTGATTGTCACGCTGGTGGCCGTAAGAATCGTGCCGATGAAAATGGCCGTCTGCCAACTGAAACCGGCCAAGCGGGAAAGCAGGCAACCGCCGGCCATGGGAAGGATCACACCCCCGACCGCGGCCCAAAATGCGGGCCCAACTGTCTGCCGCATCATGCCGATATCGGTTTCCAAGCCAGCCACGAACATCAGGAGGACCACACCGATGCCCGACAAGATCTTGAAGGCGTCCGAGACTCCAACCGCATTTGAACCGGAAGCGAAAATCTGGAAAGCGCCGATGTTGAGAACGGTGGGCCCTAACAAGAGTCCTGCCAGCAACTCTCCCAGAACGAGTGGCAGCCCGATACGGTCAGCCAGAGACGCAGCTATTTTCGCGGTCAGAATAACCACGGCAACGAAAAGCAGAATCTGGAGCGACGTACTCACCTAGTCCCTCGAACTGTCGCCTTTGCGCTGGCACGAGGCCATGCCCGCATGACCGAGATTCCAACAGCCAATAGGCATCCCGCGATGACAGGAAGGATGGGCGCTTGTCCTACGACCACGAGGAAAAGTCCGATGACTACGGCCCACGACCAAGCCAAACGCTGTTTCTTAAGGGCTTCGAGAAGCGTATCCATCATCTTCACCTCTCCAGATTTACCAGCGAACATGAAGCAAGAGCGCCACGATAGCTGCCGCCAGCCCACCGACCGTCAAAAAGAGTCCCGGCTTGCTGAACGGTGTATTGAACCAGGGCCGTGCAATCCCATTTCGTTCGCGAGCCCGTTCTTCCTTGAGCAACTGGGTCAACAGTTTGCGTTGTTCCAGAGTGCTCACGCAGCGCAATGCCTGTTCTGCAGCAGCATACCCTTTCTGCGGTATGCGCAGCTTGAAATTGAGCTGCGCCAGCGTGTAGTGGGCCGCGAAGCTATCTGGCTGGAGCCGGGTTGCAAGTTCCAGATGATCAATCGCTGGATAAATATTGCTAGTCAGCGCGTTGGCCAGACCCAGAAACACATGAGCATCTCCGAACGCAGGGGCAATTTCGGTGCTCCGGGAGAGCACAGCGAGCGCTGCTCCCGGATCACCTGTTTGAAGCCGTTCCACGCCTTCCTGGAAGCACTCGATGGCTTCACGAGGAAAGTCGAGGGTTGGCGGACATTGCCAGGTAAGGGAATGTCCGCCCAACTCGCCATCAATGGGAAAGGCGTTTGTCATTACGCGGTCTCCCGCGCAACCTGCAAGCCGGTCTTGAAATCGCTCGCCGCCGCGCCGCTGTGTGTCGTGTCCGGCTTCAGCACGAACTCTGGATAGCAAAGGGCACCCATTTCAGGGATGTCCAAGCCTTCGAGTTCATCTGCCGCGAGGACCCGCTGCCCGACAATAGCGTGAATCGCCAGGTTCGCCACGTATGACAGCGTGAAAACAAAACCGAGCAGAGTACCCACGCCAATTAATTGAGCAACCAACTGTGTGGGATCTCCGTAGAACAATCCCTTTACGGTGTTGGTACCGTCGGCGAACAGGCCGACGGAGATTACCCCCCACAGCCCGTTAGTTCCGTGTACGGAGATAGCGCCCACCGGGTCATCCACCCGCAGCACCCGGTCGACGAATTCAACGCTCACGCAAACCAGCAATCCGGCGACGAATCCGATGATGACGGCGCCCATGGTGTTGACATAGCCGCTTGGAGCGGTAATCGCGACTAAGCCAGCCAGCAACCCGTTGCCAGACATAGAGGCGTCCGGCTTACCATACTTGATCCACATATAAAGGAGGGCACCGAAGGATCCGGTACACCCGGCCAACATTGTGTCCACGGCAATCGTGCTGATACGCAGCGCGCCCGAGGCGCCGAGCGTGCTGCCCGGGTTAAACCCAAACCAGCCGAACGCCAAGATGAAGCAGCCCGTCAGCACAATGACGATGTCGTGTCCCGGCATTGCATTTGACGATCCGTCGCGGTTGTACTTGCCTATACGAGGGCCGATGATCATGGACAACGCCAAGGCAGTGAGACCGCCGACCGCGTGGACCACCCCCGATCCGGCAAAGTCAGCATATCCCGCGCCCAGTCCGTAGTTTGCGCCCAGCTTCGAGAGCCACCCGCCGCCCCAAGCCCAGTTGGCATAGATGGGATAGGTGATTGCCCCCAGAAGCACCGAGGAGACCGCAAAAGCTACATACTTCCATCTCTCTGCGGCTGCGCCAGTCACAATGGTCAACGCCGTGTCCATGAAGACCATCTGAAACAGGAACAGAACCATGACGCCCACATCGTAGGTCGCGCCGGAGAGGAAGAATCCCTTTGTGCCCCACAAGCCCCAGTCGTGTCCGAGCAGGTGAATTGTGAATTCGTGGCTGAGCGGGTTGGCGCCTCCCAGGATTGAAACGCCAGCCGCCCCGCCCATTTGCAAGGCGAAGCCGCACACCCAATAGGCAAACAGGCCGAAACCATAAACCATGAAGTTCATCATCATGGTGTGGTTGGCGTTCTTGGCGCGGCACAGCCCGGTTTCTACAATGGCAAAGCCGGCCTGCATAAACATGACCAGAAAGCCTGTGACCAACGTCCAAGTGAAGTTGATCGCGATCCGGTTCTGGCCGGCCTGATTCACCAGATCCGTCAGGGTAAGTGGCTTGGTGGGATCCGCATGAACGACGTCGTTTGCGGTTCCAGTCTTGGTTCCGCTGGGATCGCCAGCGGCCTGATCGTCGGCGGAGGGGCCGCTTACCGGCATGGGTGCGTCCACCGCGAGTGGCGGTGGCGTCGCAGCAGCGGCCGGGGCACTGGGCGCAGCGGTTTGACTCTGGGCCCAAGCCGGTAGTCCACATACAAGCAGCGCTACAATCGCTGCCCACAAACATGGTTTCAACCATGCGCTACGTGTCATTGCTTGTCTCCTAGTGAGGTTGAACGCGGGCTCTTTCTTCCACTGTCGCCGCGCCCCCGATCTCTAAACTTTCCAGCTTATCTGCCGCAATACTGTCGCCCTACTGCTTCCAAACTGCTTCTCTCTCATGGGCCTTATTCAGCAACCGGAGGATGGCGGTGAGCGTGATCCCGATCCCCACGATGCAGATAACCAGTCTCGCCCCCGTAGACGATGTCATCCCCAGGCCCACTACCGGAAGCAACCACCCGAAAACGGCTAACAGAACTCCAATCAGTTTCATGAGGTTTCCTCTTTTGTTGATCTAGATGGTTTTGATTTTGTAAAAGCCGGCGGCGGACAGCAGCAGCAACCCCGCGCCGACGATGGCAAACACGACGCCCACGCCACCGCCGCCGTGCAATCCGGCCACAAAGGCGGTGAATCCGGTCAACGTCGTTCCCAGATACGTTCCTTGTTTCGCATTAGCAGCCATTCTTTTGCTCCTTACATCGAGTGTTTGAACCGCAGCAAGCTGAGGGCCTCGGGTCTTACGGTTGTTCGAATTGAACGGCACCCTGCCTCCCGTTAAACCTGCTGACTTTCTTCGAGCCTGACTTCCGGTGCGGGCGCGGCTTGGGTGCTGTGTACGTGGGTGGTTTGAGTTAAAACCCGAGCCGCTGGCCCACATGACAGCGGCATCACTGCCGCTGGGTAAACTTTTACTTGGCATTGGCGCTGCTGAACGCGTACACCATGCCCAGCGTTACGGTGTTCTGCACATCCTTAAACAGCCCGGTACGGTATGGGAAAACCGCCTGGTCCGACGTGTCCCGGCGGAATTCCAGCCCGGTGATACTGTGCCCGGCAAGGAAAACCATCGCTGTGCTCCGTCTCCGTGTGGTCATCAAAACATGAAGCCTGCTTCAAGAACACCGCGCGGTTGGTTAACGTTCAGACCGGCGGGACCGAAAACGGCACCCGGCGTCGAACTGGTAGCATGAACAATCGCGAAGTCTCCGCGAAGGAAAAACGCATCCTTGCGATAGGTTGGGGTCACGGTGAATGCGAACGCGCCGCTACCCGGACCATACAACAAGTTGATGGCGTTAGGGTCTAAGACGGTTCCACTCGACTTGATGTATTCCGGACGGGCGGACAGCGATACTCCGTGTTTGAAATTGTATGTGACCAGGAGAGCACCACCGTTCGTGTGCGCACCCTGAAGAATTCCTATGCTCGCATTCTTCGGCACGTTGGTGTACTGAAAATATGGGTTGATCACCCAATGCCCGTGGCTGTAAGTGTAGAGGAGGTTATAGATCTCCTCGTTGTTCAAAAGAAGCGGCGTGGCGAGAGTGTTCTTCGCGTACGCCCCAGCATTCCCGCCAGCCACAAACGACAACGTATTTGAGGAATTGAAAGCGTAAGCCAGAGAACCCCACAGCCATGTGTACCGGTTGGAGTAAAAGCCATCATTCCAGCTAAATGATGTGCTGAGCTTCTTGTGGGTCCAATTGAGTTGTATACCTCGATTGACGGCGTTTTCCTGATTCCAGAGGAGGCCGCGCTCGATGTTCATGTTTTCGAAACTGAATGTATACTCGGCCCCGATCAGTGTTGGCAACGCGCCTACCTCTACGTTGAAATTGCCTTTCACGAGCTTCAGATAACCTTGCGGAAAGGGCCCGTAGATGTTTTTCACCGTGTCTGCTGTCGAGAGGAAGGGTAATCCGATAGCTGGCAAGTTGTAGGCACCGCCTTGCAGATAAAATTGCCACCATCCGGTGGTCTTTTGGACAAAGATCTGAGCATTGCTGACATCCCAGTGCGTAGACGAATCGCCTGTAACGTGATTTCCTTCCGTCCAGCCTATGCCGCTCAGAATACCCGTAACCTCCAATTTTCCAACCCTCTCGGAGCTCCCGATCTGGTGAGGAATCGCCGTTGTTAGCGGCCCTGTCATCGACGGCATGGGCAGAGGTGCTGGGTCTGCCGGTGTTGCCGGGGCCGATGTCCCGTCCGCAGGAGTGGAACTTGGCGCACCCTGAGAGTCTGAAGGAGGATTCTGCCCAAAAGACGGAAGCGCCGCCAGCACTACAAAAACAAGAGCAATGAAACACACCAATCGTATGCGCAAAGCTTAGTCTCCTTTTCAAAAGCTTGGTTCTTTAGCGACCTTATGTATAGGGACCAACCTCCCAAAGACTTTCCTCATCTAGACGCTCGCTTTCTCTGTTGGATCGAGTGTCGTTGGTACGACCTCGCTACTTCTTGATCGGCGAGTGCACAGTAACGGTTCCGTCCCCTGCAGTCCAATGCATAATTCTTTTCGCGCTTATCACAAATACTTTTAAAAACTTAAATTTATGGCGAACATAAGAGAAATCTATGAGGTCGGGACGCGAGTGGGAAGGCTCGACTGACCAGGGGCCCCTTACACACCAACTTTCCTGCAACACGTCCAGGGCGAAGCTTCAAAAGCCGCTAGCACGGCGGGTTCCCGCTTGCATCTTGCATGTTATCTTGGTACATTGGTACCAATGTCACGGATCGAAAACATCGTCGTAGAGCGCGTTCAGACCGGAGTGCGCATGGAAAAACGCCTGCTTAAGGTGCTCAAGGCTTTCGCCGAGTACCACGATCTGACGCTGGGCGATCTGCTGGAGGGAATTGTTTTACACGCTTTTGATGGGAAAACCCCGTTCCGTCAGGAGTCTCTGGATCAGATCAAGGCGCTTAAGAAGTTTTACGGCCTCGATCTGGACTCGAACGCCAGCCATCGATTGAAGGAGTCCAGGCAGCCGGAATCGTCCCGCAGGCAGGAACCCAAGGCGCGCCGATCGTAAATCGGCATCATGGGCCCGGCATCTTCAGGATGGCGACTTGAAACAGGGCGTGAGAAACCTATGCCCCATCAAACCTTAAGTGATCAAAAGCTGACCGATCACGAACTGCTGGAGCAGTTCGAGCAGGCTACCCTGCCCCCGGAATGTTTTCATCATCTTGAGCACGTCCGTGTCGCGTTCCTTTATCTGGCCGAACACCCAGCCCTGGAGGCACTACAGGCATTTTCCAAAGCCTTGCAACGATTCGCCGCCAGACATGGAAAATCGAACTTGTATCACGAAACCATTACCTGGGCTTACATGTTCCTGATTCGTGAGCGCATGGCGCGGGCAGGACGCACGCAGAACTGGGATGAATTCGCCAATAACAACGCCGACCTCCTGACCTGGAAGGGCGGCGTCTTAACTCGACTCTATCGAGAGGAAACTCTTAGTTCGGATCTCGCAAGAAAGGTCTTCCTTCTCCCCGACAAATTCGCCGCCATCAAGTCGTAGAATCCCTGCCGCAGAACCAAGACCCAATCTTTCTTTCAATCCGTCCTTCTTAAGGCGCTTCCCAACGACCCGACACGGCCGAGCGGAAGATGGCCTCGATCACAGCCATGTTCTTGATGCCGTCCTCAATCGAGACCGGGATTTCTCCGCCTTCCCTGATGGCCCTGGAAAACACGTCGCCCTGAACCGTGTACTGGTCGCAGGTGGGGAAGGTCTCAGTGGAGATACCGCTGCCGAAAAGTTCTCCGCCATCGTCGACAAAAACTTGGGTTGGCCGGTCTGTGGGGGCATTGAACGGAATCTCGATCTCGACGCGTCCCTTCGTCCCCAGAAAATGCATCCGCTGGTAAGGGACAAGCTGTGTGCTGCAGGTAAAAGTGGATTGCCCGGAAGGAAAATCAAGCATGGCGGAAGTGAGCCGGTCCACCTTCATCACGGGATCTCGCTCGACCAACCCGAAAACTCGGGTGGTCTCTTCGCCAAACATGAATCTCGAAGTGGTGATGGGGTAACAGCCCACATCCATCAGGGCGCCCCCGCCACATTCCGGAATGTTGCGGATGTTCGTGGGACTGACGTTGTAATAGCTGAAGAAACCGACAATAGAACGGAGAGGACCGATCCGGCCCGACTTCACCAGTTCGCGGGCGCGCAACCATTGCGGATGAGTGCGCACCATGAAAGCCTCACCGATCTTCATTTTCGTTCGTTCCTGCACGGCAAGCAGCGTTCTGGCCTCCGCCACTGTCATGCTGAGCGGCTTCTCGCACAAGACATGCTTGCCCGCTTCCGCCGCCTTGATCGTCCAGGGAACGTGCAATTGATTGGGGAGTGGATTGTAAATCGCCTCAATCTGCGGATCGGCGAGAAGCTCTTCATAAGATCCATAGGCCTTAGCAATGCCAAGGTCGCGTGCCACGCGTTCAGCCTTGCCGGGATCGCGGGAGGCAATCGCAGTCACCTCGCACCACTCGCCTTTCTGCATCCCGGGAACGACCTTCGTGACCCCTATCTTGGCGGTGCTCAGCACTCCCCAGCGGACTTTGTTGGACATGCCCGACATAATAACCGCAACTCTGCGCCGGGTAAAACCGAGTGCAATCCCACTCACGGTGCAGCAGGGCAAACCCTGTTCAGGAATTGTCATTCCGAAGCGCAGCTGAATCGCGCAAGGAATCTGCTATTTGCTGGCAGCAGATTCCTTGCTTTAAGGGCTTGAAAGCCCCATGGGAGCCGCCGAATCGGGCAAACTCGAGGTTGACAAGAATTGTCATCAGATTGCTTCAGAGTGTCAGACAGCGCTCGAAACCCGCCCCGAGCCAGGGGGAGCACCTCCCTAAATATCTGATTCGCAAGGGACGTAAATTTCCCCTTCAAGGGCTCAATGGCCCCTCAGGTGCGATTGTCGTTAGGGCAGCAATAAGTCATATAGGGGCATTGGGGGGATTCGCTTGGCAAAAGGCATCGGACAACGTCGACACAAACGCATCAAAGTAGTATTGCCGGTGCGAATTTCCGGGAAAGACGCCGCCAACAACCCGGTCAACGAATTGGTCCACACCCTGGACATTACTCCCAATGGCGCTCGCCTGGGCGCGATTCACCATGTATTGCAAACTGGAGATAAACTCACCCTGCAATATCGTCAGCGCAGGATTCAGTTCCGCGTCGTTTGGGTAAAGCCTCTCGACGGAACCAGGGAGTATCAGGTGGGCCTGGAAGGACTCAGTTCCGCAGGCGACAACTGGGGTCTCGAACTGCCAGACGGCGATCTGGTGGATGAATACCAGAATTCCGCCAGTTCATAGCGGGCCCGGCGCCAAATTACCCTCAGTTTCAAAGACTTCCTGAACGCCTGCAACCGTCCGACTTTGTTTTTCTTCGATTTGTCATTCCGCAATCGAAAGAATTCGAAACTGCTCCTCCAAGTCAGGCTAAAACAGACGGCTCATGATTAAAGCAGTGGACTGGCGAGCGATTCGTATCAGGGCGTACCTTCTGGCGTACCCACAGCCACAAACCCTAAGGCGCTCGGCCTGCACCTCAAATTTTCACGCCGCAGTGCCGTCGAACTCACGCCGCGCGTTGGCTGCCGGTTTTTCGTGCAACAGGAGTTCCGTGGCCTGGACCCGCCGGTCGTTGTGAAACCAGTGTTGCACCACTCCATCGCGCAAAAAGTTGGCCATCGCCAGCAAACTCATACCCTGATGGTGGGCCATCCAGCAGCGTACCAATTCATGACGGTGGCGCCAGGAGTGGCGGCCGGTGGAAGAATAATCGGCCGCCTCGTAGAACCCGTAGGAGCTCAACCATCCATCGGCGGCCATGCGACGCAGGTTACGCATCGCTCCTGTGGGATCAACATGGAGAGCCAGGAAAGTGGAATACGGCGAGATGACTAGCGCTTCCGGTTCACCGTTCCGCAGTGAGATCCGCGGGAGACCAAAAGCCTGGTACTGGTAGTTCCCCGCCTCATCCCTCTTGGCGTAAGCCGACTCAGAAATCCCCCATGGCACACCCTTTTCAGCTGCGTAAATCTGCTGCAGCCGCACCGCCGCAATGCGCGAATTATCCAGGAGCGTATTTGGATAGGTTCGCATCCAAAGCACCGGCATCAGATATTCGAACATGGTGCCGGTCCAGGAAAGCAGAACCGGAAGTCCGTGCTCGCGGGTGTGCGACCGCCCTAACTGAAACCAGACGTCCTGGGGTATGTCTTCCTTCGCGATCGCGACAAACACCGCGATGCGTGCCTCCGAAGCCAGCAAGTCGTAACACGCAGACGGGTGTTTCCCTGATTCGGTATCAAAACCGAGCGACAGCAACTTGCGCCGCGGATCCAGAAGGAACCTGAAATCCATATTGTCGGCGAACTTCCCCGCCGTGCTGGCAACTTGTTTCAGATCTCTGATCAGCCCTAGTGCCCTTGAACGCGCCTCCGGCAACATGGCCTGCAGTCGTTGATACAGCGCCTTGCGGTCCCCCGAGCCGTTGGCGTGGTCCAGAGCAAAACGCAGACGGGCGCTCAGCGCGTCCACGATTTCTGGCAATCTTTCGACCGTCAGGCTGCGCGAATCGAATTTGAAGTTAAGGGTGGAGTCATTCCACAGCGGAACAAACTCGGGCAGCATCCACGGCACATAAACCTGCACTGCTTTCCTGAGATTTCTGAGCCGGGAAAGAGACTCGGCCGCGAACCAGCGAACCTCCGCCTCATGCTTCGAGTGCACCGTGGCGGAATGAATCTCCAGGAGTCCTTCTTCAGAAGGAGCCAGCAGGCGCTGAAGCCAGCTTCTCTTCTTCATCTGGGTTTCAAATATCCTGAAGCGCTTCTGGGGAAACGCATGCCGGTCGGCCAGAATTCGGAGATGATCCGCCAGGCCTTCGGCCAGCTGTCGCTCCAGCAGCGGACGATGCAAAAGATCCAGACAGCCCTGCTGCAAGGTCCACAGCGATGCAACCAGGTTGCCGCTGTCCACGGAAGAAACAAATCCCGGCTGAAGCGGTTGCAGTGTACGCGTGTCATACCAGTTGAGTAGGTGCCCGTGAGACCGCGGAAGCTTAGCCACGGTCGCCAACGTCCGCAGAGTCTGCTCGGCAAATTCAGGAACGGTTAGAAAGCCAAACTCGCAGGCCACCTGGCGGGCGTTGAGAAGAAAGCCCAGATTGGTGGGCGAGATGCGCGCTGCAATGGCGGCAGGCTCTTCCTGCACATTGTCTGGGATCAACCAGTTGTGCTCTTCCGTACTGAACTCAGCAAAATACCGCCAGGTGCGCAGGGCGGCGCTGCCGAGAAACCACTCGTCCTTGTCGGACGTTTCGTTGTGAGTTGCGATCGAAGGCAGGTTCAACCACATTGAAATCCATTTACTGCAAGCCCACAGCAGCAAGATCGGCAGGGCGGCGTAAAAAGCATGGCGGCGGGCGAAGAACACGAGAACGCCCAATCCAAGCGCCAGCACTGGCATCCAGTCGAGATAAGTATCCACTGGAGTCCGCTTGCGCGTGCTCAGTTCCGTCTCCGCCGCGGTCTCCCATTCGAGCAGCCGCCGGCGCGTCACCAACCGCCGGACCAGCGTTCGCACCACCGCGTCGAGCGAAAGCAACATCTGGTGTGGCAGGAAACACAATGTGAAGAATATGCCGGCGTTTGCCGTAATCAGAGCGGAGCGGGCTTCTTTGACCATTTCAGGCTTGCGCTCGACCGCGGCTTTTATCAGGTTGAAGGCAAACTGAAACCACGCCGGCACAAACAGAATTCCGATCGTCGCCAGTGTCCAGTACAGCGGATTTCCCGGCAGCACCAGCCAGCCGAACACCAGCAGCAGAAAAGTTGCAGGCTCGACCAGGCTGCGACGCAGGTTATCCAGAATCTTCCACTGCGAAACCAGTGAGATGGGATTCGGAACCTTCCGCCCCGATTCATCCGGCACCCGTGATAAAAGCCATCCCGTGATCTGCCAGTCGCCCCGCAACCAGCGGTGTTTGCGGCGGTTGTAGGCGCTGTAATGCGACGGATAGTCTTCAATGATCTCGATGTCGGTGGCCAGGCCCGCGCGCGCATAGGCGCCTTCGATCAGGTCATGACTGAGCAACGCGTTACGCGGAAAGCGGCGATCCAGTACCCGTTGCACCGTATCCACTTCATAGATACCCTTCCCGGCAAAGATGCCCTCTCCGTAAAGGTCCTGGTATACGTCGGAGATGGCGCGAGTATAGATATCAAAGCCCGTCTCTCCTGAATAGAGGCTAGCCAGCCGGGAACGGGAGGCGCTCTGCACACTCACTCCGACGCGGGGCTGCAGGATGCCATAGCCAGCAACCACGACATTTTTTTCTGGATCCGGATCGATGATCGCCTGGTTCAGAGGATGGGCCATCGCCCCGATCATGCGAACGGCCGATCCGCGAGGCAATTCCGTGTCCGAGTCCAGCGTGATCACGAAGCGGATCCGCGGCAAGATGGAAAGATCTCCCACCTTCACCGGAAAACTGTCGTGCTCATTCCGTAGCAGCTTGTTCAAATCCATCAGCTTGCCACGTTTTCGCTCCCAACCCATCCAAACTCTTTCGCGCGGGTTGTAGACCCGGTGGCGATGGAAAAGCAGAAAAGATCCCTTCCCCTGTCCGGCGTACTTTTCATTGAGTTCGCGTATCAACTGCCCACCGTAATCGATCAGCGGGTCTTCCTCACTCGAGGGTTCAGGGGAATCCGGCAGATCGGTGAGCAGCGCGAAATAAATATTGGGATCATGGTTGCCCAGAAACCGCACTTCCAGATCCTCCACCAGCCGGTTCACTTGCTCTCGGTTGAACAGCAGGCTGGGAATGGCCACCAGCGTCGTGCAAGTAGCCGGAACTCCTTCCGAGAAATCAAGCTTGGGCAGAATTTGCGGTTCCAGCAGGGACGTAACCAGGTAGTTCACCAACTGAATCGCGCCCTGTGAACACGGCAGAAGCAGCATCCCCATGGAGAAGAAAATGAGTTCGGGAGAGGTGTAAGTGTTGGTCAGAAGCAGTACTATCGCTGACATGATGGCGAGCGTGAGCACTTCCGTCCCGGGAAGATAAAACTCGTTGGGATGCCGCCTCAGGAAGGAGGCGATTCGCCGTCCCAGTGAAGGCTGAAAGCCCACCCTCTCTTCGAGAGCGGAGACTCCGTCCCCAACCAGATAGTAGCCCACATGCCCATGACGCGCCTGTAGACGTGGGCTGGCGTGCTGCCCTGATTGCGCCGCCCGGGCCAGCGCGAGTGCCGTTGTCGCAATCTCCATCTCGGTCAAATCAGAGTGCGCGGCGATCTTTGCCAGCTCGGTCCGGTACAGATCGCGACTCTCAAAATCCATTCGGGGGTAGGCGCCAGCAGGATCTTCACGTAGAACGCGATCGAAAAGGATAAGCGGTTCAAGGACCTCCTTCCAGCCAGTCTGGGAAATCTCCCGCAGACTGCGCACACACACCCCGACTCCGTACGAGCTCTCCGGATCCGCCACAACTTTCGATCCGCGGGCCGCGATCTCTTCCAGCAGGACCAGTTTCAGCGCTGGAACCAACGCCCACAGTTCGTGCAGCTTTAGCGTCGTACTCTGCTGAAAAGCCTGAACATAACCGTTGAGTGACCTTTCGCTGAACTCGTAACCTGTGGCCGGCAGAAATCCCGCAGCCAGAGCCAGTACCCGCGGGGTCACCGCACCATCGGGAGTGCGGACATGAGGAAGCTTCCTAACTAACTTGAAACCTTCCTTCAAGCCTCGCAGGTCGGAATGCAAAAGGCGGAGGTTGTCGTACAGCCAGCGAAAGTCGTCCCCGATAGGCTTCTTCGGCAACGGCCCCCGAAACGCCGTCAACACCTGCTTGAGAGCCTGGCGCAGCGCACGATGGCGCTCAGAGAAAAAACGGTAGGAGTGCGTTCCTGGCAGCCAGACCAGTCTACGTCCCAGGTCGGCCGCGGCTGCGCCCAGTGCGTCCAGATCAGCTGCGGTCTCTTTGGGCAGCTCCGGCAGACGCTCAGCGTCAGCGGCCAACATCTCGATATGGGTATCGGGCGGCATGAAGTGTGAAATTCTTGCCCGCGAATACTTGTGTGACCACGCGCGGAATTACTCGCACCCAGTTACTCGCACTGAATTACTACTGAATTACTAACGATAACTGGCAGCCTGCATTTCGAACATTTCCTTGTACCGTCCGCCCAGGCTTGCCAATTCATCGTGACTTCCCTCTTCGGCGATGCTTCCGTTCTCCAGCACTACGATGCGGTCAGCCATGCGCACGGTAGAGAATCTGTGCGAAATAAAGAGCGCCATTTTCCCCGCCGTGAGCTCGGCAAAGCGCTGGAAAACCTCGAACTCGCTGCGCGCGTCGAGCGCCGCGGTGGGCTCGTCCAGAATCAGAAGTTGCGCATCGCGCAGATAAGCGCGCGCCAGGGCAACTTTCTGCCACTCCCCGCCGGAAAGATCCAGGCCCGTCTCGAAGCGCCGGCCCAGCATCTGTTCATAGCCTCCTGGCAACTTCGCAATCACCCCGTCGGCCAGACTTTTGCTGGCGGCTGCTTCGAGCATTTTCAGATCGTCAATTTCCTCAATCCGGCCCACGGCGATGTTCTCTCGCGCCGTCATCTCGTAACGCATAAAATCTTGAAAGATAACGCCAATTTCACGATACAGGTCCTC
>Ga0207684_10001357_pt1 | contig 26760 bp, 23 predicted proteins | sample KBSK5501metaG_FD_184342 | JGI IMG/M metagenome (GOLD analysis project Ga0207684, IMG submission 184342) | Corn, switchgrass and miscanthus rhizosphere microbial communities from Kellogg Biological Station, Michigan, USA - KBS K5-50-1 metaG... | ecosystem: Host-associated > Plants > Roots >...
GGCCCCGGCGCCGGCCACGACGGCGGCCGGATCGTCTTCGAGGGCACACCCGCCGACCTCGTCGCCGCCCGCTCCACCCTCACCGGCGAGCACCTCGCGGCCTACGTTGGCACCTGACCGAGGCCCACGCGGACACCGTGAGACGAGTTCTCTCATCTGTTTCGACTCGTCTCACTCGTCAAGCGATGACAGTCGTTATGTCAGCTTGAGGGGTTCGAGTCCCCAGCCGGACTCAGTTCATCGGCGACAGCTGTACCGGACCGCTGAGCCTGGCTCTGTACTTGGCCGCCCGCTGGCGCAAGTCCTCGGCAGCCTCTGGCCTGGCCGCGTGGTCGCTGTAGAGCTCCAGACCGCGTTCAGCCCACCAGCGACACCTGGCGCGAACCGGGCCGGAGTTCGTGTCGGTGGTGTCGTTCTCGCCGTCAACGGAAGCCGAAGCCCCAGGGGGGCGCTTCTGGCCGGAACGGGCGGGCTGGGACGGCATCAGCGAGTGCCTGGTATCCCGCCGGGGTCAGGTGCAGATGGTCGCCGCTGTCGAATGACGGCAGGATCTGCCGCGGGTTAGCCGGGTCGCGCACAGCCCGGTCGAAATCGAGGACAGCGTCGAACTTGTGACTGGTGCGGATCCACTGGTTGACGGTCTGCCGGGCCGCCTCGCGCAGTCCCTGCGGATCGTCATACCCAGCGTTGCCCCCGAACGGGGTGATCGTCGCGCCGAACACCCGGATGCCCAGGGCGTGGGCCCGGGTGATGATCTGCTGATAGGCCGCGATCAGATCGGCTGCGGCCTGCTTCTGGGCAGCTTCGGTCGAGTCGGCCGTGCCAATGTCGTTCACGCCTTCGAAGACGATCAGCCACTTGACGCCGCTTTGGGCGAGCACGTCGCGATCCAGGCGGGCCAGGACATTGGGGCCCAGGCCGTCGTTCAGCACCCGGTTCCCGCCGAGACCCTGATTCAGCACCGCCACGCCGGAAGTGTCCGGGATGGACTGCAACCGGGTGAACAACTGGTCCGGCCAACGGTCGTTCCCATTGGTCGTGGAGCCCCTGCCATCGGTCAGCGAATCGCCCACGATGGCGACCGCGTCAGTAGCGGGCCTGGACCACACTTCGGCGCCGCTCAGAAAATACCAATGGGCGACAGAAGCAGCCCCGGCCATGTTTTCGTCGCCGACGTGGTTTCCCGCCACCATGTAGGAGGTGGTCCTGGAACCGGGGTGCGAGGTGATGTCATTAGAAGCCTGGCCCGCGGCCAGGTACATGGTCACCGTGAGGTTGGACCCGGGGGCCAGGGCAAAGTCCAGCGGGTCAGAGACCGCCTGAGCCCCCGTGGGAATGTCCACGCCGGCCTGGCCGTCGAAGGTCACCGGCTGAGAGGTCCCTGGCTGGATCGCGCTGACCCCGGCCTGCCCATCGACGGGGAGGGCCACAGAGACGGCGGTAATGGGGAGGTCCGCACCTCCGTAGGCGTTGGAGAAGCGCAGCCTCATCTGCTGGCCGCCGAGCGTCACGTGGATGGTCTGTCGGATCGTGCTGTCGGCGAAGACCAGGTTGTCCTGAGTGAAAGGCGGGGGCGGCATGTTGCCGGGCTCCGTCAACTGGGGCGCGGCCACCCAGGTGTCGATCCAGTGCCCGTTCATCTGCGGCGAGACTTCGCCGCCGGGCGGGCGGGACGGGCTGGGCATGCCCGCTGCCTGGACCCCGGCAGCGAACGAACCCACCGCGACGGCAGCCGCGAGGGCTCCTGCCGTGGCCAGCCGGAGGGCTGATGATGTCCTTGCTAGTCCCCGCAGTAACCGGCCCACCGCGGGCAGCGGCCATGCCTTTCCGTGCGTCCGCAGGCAGGCCCGTTCCCCGGGCAACGCATAATGCCGCGAAGGCCATCGGCCGGAACTCTTCATCGCATCACCAGCATGGTCACCGGGAACTCCACGCAGACAGCCGGAGCAGCGCTGACCTGCAGTACTGGTCAGGCCGCCAACGTTCGTGGTCACAGGCAAACGTCGAAACGTTTCGGAGAATGTATCTAAGTTTCGGGGGCAACGTACGCCGGACTCCCGTGGCCGTCAAGGCGCTGCCCGGGACCCATGGGACGGGCCTCGTCAGCAGGCCAGCCCACCTGACTCGGCGTCCACCTGCGCTTTTCGGACCTGCTTGGGCAGCGTCTCCATGTGGCGATGCCCAGGTTCTTGGCATCACGCAGATCTTCGGCCAGCCGGCCGACCGCAAGGCGGTCTCGATGAAAGGCGAGGACCGATCGCAGGGGTTGATCGCAGAGGCTGAAGGCAGGGGTTGAAGGTAGATGGCAGGAGAGTTATGGTGCGAATGTTTCGGAGACTCTTCGAAAGTTTCGATCATCGACAATTGCCCCCGCCGTCGACGCCCGCGGAGATCGTCATGGCCGGATTACCTTCCCTCCCGCCGACCGGACCGCTTGCCTACGAGCTTGGCCGGAGGATGTTCCTCAAGGTTGCCGCGACGCTGACCGCTGGAGTCTCGGCCGGGCTGGTCATGGGGGAGAAGGCGCTCGCGGCGCAGCGGGGACTCGGCGCTGATCCGGGGGCGTACCTCACCACCATGCCGGGACCAGGACGGTTTCCGCTGGTGGCGGGCAGGAAGCCCGCACCGCTCGTGGTCAGCAGCAGCGATTATCCCGGCGTGATCCGGGTGGTGAAAGATCTGCAAGCGGATATCAAGGCGGTCACCGGGGCTGAGCCGGCTGTGTCGGCCGATCAGATACCCGCGCAGCCCGAGATCGTGCTGATCGGCACCATCGGCAAGAGCCCTCTTATCAACGATCTGGTTTCCGCCGGGAAGCTGGACGTCACCGGGATAGCGGGAAAGTGGGAGACGTCGCTGGAGCAGGTGGTGGAGAACGCTGCCCGGCGTCCGCAGCGCATTCGTGATCGCCGGCAGCGATCAGCGTGGAACGATCTACGCCACCTACGATGTCTCGAAAGGGATTGGGGTGTCCCCCTGGTACTGGTGGGACGATGTTCCGCCGAGGCATGCGGACGAACTCTATGTTCTCCCCGGGCGCCACACCCAGGGCACACCGGCGGTGAAGTACCGCGGCTTCTTCATCAACGACGAGAATCCAAACCTCGGTACCTGGGCACCCGCCTTCTTCGGTTCTGGCCTGGCTGCCGGGTACCCGGGCGGGTTCAACAGCAAGTTCTACTCGAAGATCTTCGAGACCATGCTGCGGCTCAGGGCGAACTACCTGTGGCCGGCGGTCTGGGGAAGAGCGTTCGCCGAGGATGATCCGCAGAACCATGCGACGGCCAAGACCTACGGCATCGTGATGGGGACCTCACATGAGGCGCCGATGATGCGCGGCATCGAGGAGTGGAACCGGCATGCCGTCCCGGCCGTCCGGGACAGCAACGGGAACATCATCACGCCAGGACACGACCCTTATGGCGGCACCGGGGAGTGGAGTTTCCTGCGCAACGCCGACGCGATCGAGGCGTACTGGACGGACGGCATCCACCGGATGGTGGACCAGGCTTTCGAGGGCGTCGTCACCCTCGGCATGCGAGGCAATGGCGATACCGGCCTGCCGGACGGCAACGGTATCGGCCTGATGCAGAACATCATCGCCAGCGAGCGGCAGATCCTGGCCGGCGTTACGGGTGCGGACCTGACCACGATTCCGCAGGTCTGGACGCTCTATAAGGAAGTCCAGCGCTACTGGGAGGAGGGCCTGCGGCCACCGGACGATGTGATGGTGGTGTTCACCGACGACAACTGGGGCAACATCCGCAAGCTGCCCGACCAGAGCCTGCCGCCGCGCAGCGGCGGCTACGGGCTGTATTACCACTTCGACTATGTCGGCGGCGGCAGGAACTACAAGTGGGTGGACAGCAGCCTTATCGCCAATACGTGGGAGCAGCTAAACCAGGCTATCAGCCACGGCGCCTCCCGGCTTTGGGTAGCCAATGTCGGAGATATGAAAGGCAACGAACTCGCGCTGCAGTTCTTCCTCGACTACGCATGGAACCCGGACCGCTGGCCGGCCGAGTCGCTTCCTGAGTGGGAGCAAAAGTACGTTGCGCAGAGCTTCGGCCCAGAGCAGGCAGCAGCAATAGCGAGCGTTCTGCATACGTACGGCAAGCTTCAGTCGCGCCGCAAGCCGGAGTTGCTGAACCGGCAGATCAATCTCGATCCCACCAAAAACCCCGCCACGGACCCGTCCGCGGTTATTTACAATGATCAGGCCAGCCCATTCAGCATGATCGACTATCAGGAAATGGACAAGGTCACCGCCGAATGGCAACATCTGGCCGGCCAGGCTGAGCGGATCGGCCGGTCACTCCCGGCCGCCTACCAGGACGCCTACTACGAGATAGTGCTCTACGCGGTGAAGGCGACCGCCAACCTGTACGCGCTGCGCCACGCGGAGTTCATGAACATCCTCTATGCCACGCAAGGGCGCGCGGCCACCAATTATCTCGCTGCTATCGCCGAGGCCAGGTTCACTGACGACCTGGCGATGATGAACTATTACAACACGTCACTCGCCGACGGCAAATGGCATAATTTCGAACTCCAGCCGCACATCGACTACGGAGACGTGGCCAGGTACGGGCCGAACGCGCCATGGCAGGAACCCGAGCTGAATAACGTGGCCATCCCTGACGTCATCTTCCCCGCCGTGCAGCGGATTCAACTGCCGGCCGAGGCGGAACTCGGCGTCGCCATCGACGGATCCAGCAACTGGTGGCCGGGCGAGCAAACCCCGGCAGTGCTGCCCGTTTTCAGCCCTTATCAGGCCCAGCCCGCGCAGTACATCGACGTCTTCAACCGTGGCCAGGCCCCGTTTGAGTATGAGGTCCGGCCAGGTGCCCCGTGGGTGCACGCCACGCCAGCCCAGGGCGGCATCCAGGTGCAGGCGCGTGTCACCGTGCGCGTCGACTGGTCCCGCACGCCCAAGGGGAGGAGCCAGGTGCCTATCACGATCTCCGGACCTGGCGGCCGCACCGTGGTGGTTCAGGCACTCATCGATAACCCTGGCGCGCCGCGGTCGCAACTGGCCGGTTTTGTCGAGGCCAATGGCTATGTCTCGATGGAGGCGGACCATTTCACGAGGGCGGACGATTCCGGGACGGTGTCCTGGCTGCGGATAGCGGACATCGGCCGGACAGGTGCTGGCATGACGCCCTCCCCGGCCACAGCCGCCAGCCAGGTTCCGGGCGGTGCCAGTCCGCGCCTCGAGTACACGATGAGCTTGTTCACTACGGGCCAGGTAACCGTCTGGGCGTACCTCTCACCGAGAAACAACGTTCTCCCGACCGACGGGCTGAAGTATGCCGTCTCCATCGACGGTGACACGCCACAGATCGTGAATATCACGACGGCAACCGGAGCTGACGATACGGCGATGAACCGGCAATGGGAAAGAAATACCTCCGATAACGTCAACCGCACGGCCACGACACATGTCATCGCCGCATCTGGGGTGCACGTCCTGAAGTTCTGGATGGTCGACCCGACCGTGGTGTTGCAGAAGCTGGTCGTCGATACCGGTGGCCTGAAGCCAAGCTATTTCGGGCCACCGGAAAGCATGCAAATCCCGGGTCGTTGACTAGTACGGCAGCGGCCATTCGCTACCTGACCAGGGGATCTCGATGCGGCAGGCCAGTCGTGTTCGCTGGTGGTACCAGTGTGACCGGGCTTGGTGGCTGCGCTCTGCAGACCGCTTCGCCCCGCCGTGCTCAGGCCCAGGTCAATGCCCGAACGGCGGCGGGCAGTGCCTAGCCGGCGTTGGCCGCCAGGTCTTCATAGGCAGGCTGGAGCTCGTCCCACCGCGCGGCGGCGTCGCAGCGCTCCCGCCCGGCGAGGTGGGCGGCGAGATCTTCGACATGGACCTGCACTCCGGCCCCGTAGGCGGCGAGCAGGTCCAGGGGCATGCCCCGTTCCTCGACGACCAGGATGGTCTGGCCGCCGTCGGCGGCCAGCGTGGCCTCGATGACTTTGATGTCCGGCTGGCCCAGGCCATGGGCCAGCAGCAGCCGCCGCGGGGGCTCGCACGCTTCCACGCGCCCGGTGCCTTCCGATCCGCTGGCAAAAAAGCGAAAGCGGTACTCACCGCCCAGGCGGAGGTCGCCCTCGACCTCGCCGATCCAGCGGGCCAGACGCAGGGGATCCGTCAGCGCCGACCACACGTCGCCGATATCGGTGTCGAAGCGGTCCTGCATGCGCACGACGCCCTTGCCATCTGCTGATCGCAGGCTGCCCAGGATGCGGGTATTGCTGGTCATCTGGTGCTCCTTCGTTCGCGTTTCCCCCGGGCCACCTCGGTGTGCAGGGCATCGAGCCGCTGCTCCCACAAGGCCCGGTACCGGCCCAGCCACTCATCGATCTCGGCGAGCGGTTCGGGGCGAAGACTGTAGACCCGCCGCTGCGCTTCCTGGCGGACCTCGACCAGTCCCGCCTCCCGCAGCACCCGCAGGTGCCGCGATACCCCCGGGCGGGCAATCGGCAGCGGCGCCGCCAGCTCGCCCGCGGTGGCCGGACCGCCGGTCAAGGTCTCCAGCATGGCCCGCCGGCTCTCGTCCGCCAGTGCCCGCAGGACAGCTTCCATGGGCGTGAATGTACCGAGGTTGTTACGTAACTGTCAAGGTACATAAGCGAGCGCACGTGCGCCAGCCACACCAGCGAACCGGATGCGGGCGCTCCGCCGCAGGTCACAACCCGAATGGAATTACCGGGATTCTCTGCGATGAGGTCGCCGCGACCTCAGAAGGCGCCATTTCTGACCGGAACCTCGCTCACGATCGTGGCCGCTGTTTGATCCCCGCCGCGAGCAGGTCGACTACCTCAGCGATGCGGGCTGCACGGACGTCCGGCCGGCGGTTGGTCGCATCGATCCAGCGGAGGTACGCCTTGCGGTAGAACTGTGCCAACGTATCGAAGAACGCGCCCGCGGCCGGGTTGGCCGCGAGCGCCGCGGCGATATCGTCAGCAAGATCGCCGCGTTGCGGGCCTTCCGGGGCCAGCTCGAGGGTCACGTCATCGCCGATCGCGACGCCCGTGTCGCGTAGCCACATCGGGGTCACGGTCAACGCCCATCCGCTGCCGCCCGGCAAGAGCCTCCCGCGGACGTGCCTCCCGTCGATCGTGCCGCCGATGGGATGGTTGGCCTTGGCACCCCACGTCTCGTCCGGGTCGAACGGCACCGTGATGACCGCGCCGCCACCGGGACCGGCGACGATGACGGCGCGGAACCGCTGAATGCGCATAACCCTCATCGTGGCACGACGATGGCCACGCCGGACGCTCAGATCTCGGGCCACGCCGACGGTGCGAACTGTCCGCCGGGCGTCACCTCATCCCGCCTGCGTGAGCTAGCCGGGCTTGGCGCGGCAACTGTCCATCTGGGGTGGTCCTGTTCGTCGTGATGGTGACCGGCGCTGGCGGCGCGGGCTGCCGCACATTGCCGATCCCGCGCAGCCCGCAAGACGACCAGGAAAAGGGATGTGGAGACAATGATCCTCTATCAGCTGTATGAGGCCGAGCGGGCCAAGACAGACGCCGAACTCCGGGAGGCCGCTGCGGTGCAGGGTCAGATCGCCGCCGCGCTGTCGCGGCTTCGCGCAGACGTCAGCCGGCCCGCGCGCGCCCTGGGCTTCCTCCTCAGCGAGATGATGGAGGGGCTATGAAGTACATGCTGACGATCTGGGCCGACGAGTCCGCCGAGGTGACGCCGGAAGAACGTGCGGCCGCGCTGACGGCCACCACCTCATGGGTGGACGAAATGACGCGCCGCGGGGTCCTCCTGCACGGCGGTCCTCTTCGTTCGGTCAGCGAGGCCAAGACCGTGCGGGTGTATGACGGTGAGGTGCTCGTCGCTGACGGGCCCTTCGCCGAGACGAAGGAGCAGATCGGCGGCTATGCCGTGGTTGAGTGCGCGGACCTGGATGCGGCGATCGCCGTGGCCGCCGCGCATCCGGTCGCCAGGACCGCCACGATCGAGGTCAGGCCCTTCTGGGAGGACGCGCCCTGGGACAGCAAGTAACGACGGAGGGTATTGCCACTGGCTCCACGGCCGGTTCCCTGCAACAGCGGTAACGCAGCCCGCCTGCGGTGAGCATCACCAGCCCGCTGGCCGGCACGAAGGTTCAGGCTTCGTGGGCGACCCGCTCAGCTAGGAAGTCTTCCCAGGTCCGGTGACCCACTGCTCGCTCGGGAGCCAGATTCGCGCCGGCCCGTATCGCGCGGGCCGCCCTTCCCGGAAGCCGGACCGGCACCATCATCCGGTGCTTACGGCGAGCCCGCAGGTATCCGCGGAGCAGATCGGCCATGGCGTACACGCGCGGCCCGGCTATGTCGGGCACCAGGCCGGCCGGCTGGCCGAGGGTGAGCTCCACCAGCCGGGCGGCCACCTCGCCGGCGTCGACCGGCTGGAACCGGAATCCGGCCGGCACTGGTATCACCGGCAGCTTGGCCATCTGCCGTGCTGTCATCAGGGACAGTTCATGGAACTGGGTGGCGCGCAGCGTCGTCCACGGCAAGCCGGAATCGGCCACCACCCGCTCTGCGGCCAGCTTGGCCGCGAAGTAGCCGAACATGGCGCGGTCGACGCCGCTGACGACCGGGATCCGGTCGACGCCGACGACCGAGATGTAGACCAGGTGCGGCGTCCCGGCCCGGGCGGCTGCCCGTACCAGGTTCCGGGTCTTTACCTCATCGCCCTTGGCGCTGCCCGCGCAGTGCACGATGATCTCGGCCCCCTCGACCGCGGCTTCGACCCCTCCGCCCGTGGCCAGGTCAGCGGTCACGTACTCGATACCTTCCGCGGCCTCGCGGGTGTGTCGGCTGAGCACCCGTACCTTGCCGTCGGCGTCCCGTAGGCGCGGGACGACGAGGCGCCCGAGCGTGCCCGTGCCGCCAGTGACCAGGATGCGTGCCATTGCTCACCCTTCCTCGCTTGGTGCCTGCCATGCGCCCCGCATGTCACGTCCGCGGGGTGCAGGGTGTCAGTGTGGTGACACCCGGCAACGAAGGAATGTGACAGATGGCCGACAGCGACTGGCTGGCAGCTGCCTTCGAGGAGCACCGCGATCACTTGCGGGCGGTGGCCTACCGGCTGCTCGGCTCGATGACCGACGCCGACGATGCGGTCCAGGACACCTGGCTGCGGCTGACTGGCGCGGATACCAGCGAGGTGGAGAATCTCGGCGGCTGGCTGACGACAGTCGTCGCGCGGGTGTCTCTCAATATGCTCCGGTCGCGCCGGCACCGGCATGAGGAACCAGTCGGTGATTCCTGGCCGGGTGCGGCGGAGGTGGCGGCCAGGGCCGGCGCGATGGCCGGGGCGGGCGGGAATGGCACGGCCAGCCGGGCCGGCGATCCGGAGGATGAGGCTATGCTCGCAGACTCGGTCGGCCTCGCCCTGCTGGTCGTGCTCGACACCCTCACGCCCGCCGAGCGGCTCGCGTTCGTGCTGCACGACATGTTCCTCATGCCCTTCAGCGAGGTGGCGGCGGTGCTCGGGCGCTCGACGGACGCGACGCGGCAGCTCGCCAGCCGGGCCCGGCGCCGGGTACGCGGTGCGCCCAGCCCGGATCGCGCCGCCGACCTCGCCCGCCAGCGGGAGGTGGCCACCGCGTTCCTGACCGCAGCCCGCGGCGGCGACCTCTCGGCCCTCATCTCGCTGCTGGACTCCGATGTCACGCTGACCGCCGATGCCGGCGCCGCCCCGTCGGGCAAGCCGGCGCTGCTCCGGGGCGCGGACATGGTCGCCAGGGGGGCGATTGCGTCCTCCGCCCGGGCCGGGGATTCGCGGCTGGCCCTGGTGGACGGGGCAGTGGGCATCGTATTCGCGCCCGCCGACCAGGTGCAGGTCGTGCTGGCCCTGACGGTCAGCGCCGCGGGCCGGATCATTGCCATGGACGTGATAGCCGATCCGGACCGGCTGCGACGGCTGCGGCTGGCCGAACTGCCGGACTAGACATGCTGCGGGACTTAGCGTCTGAAGGCCCGGCTCCGGGCCTACGCATTGTGGATGGTGGCGGAGTGCCGGCGCGGTTCCAGGTCTGGAGTGGCTTCGACGGGCTGGCCGTGCTTGGACGGCCACCAGTTCCAGCGGCCGAGGAGCGCGACCGTCGACGGGACGAGCAGGGTGCGGACGAGGAAGGCGTCCATCAGGATGCCGATCGCGAGTGAGGCGAGGATGTTCCGGTAAACGCTGCCTCCGGGCTGTCCTCCCACCACCACCGCGAAAACGCCGAAGGTGCCGGCGAGGACGAGCCCGGCCGAGGTGACCGTCGAGCCGGTGCGCTCGAGGGCCCTGGTCACCGCCTGCCGCAGCGGCATCCGGCCGGCCTCTTCCCGGATCCGGGTCATGACGAGGATGTTGTAATCCTCGCCGAGGGCCAGCAGGAACACGAACATGAGGAACGGTATGAAGTAGTTGAGCCCGCCGGTTCCGCTCGCGTCCTGGAAGAGCAGCACGGACAGGCCGAACGCGGCCAGGTAGCTGATCGCTACGGAAGCGATGAGGTAGAGCGGGGCGACGAGGCTGCGCATGACGAGAGCGAGCAGGATCGCGATGACGATGATCGCGACTGGGAAGATATGCAGTAGGTCCTGGTCGGAGGCCTGGCTCACGTCGTAGCTGGCTGGCGCCTCACCGACGACCCCGCTGGCGCTGGCGCCGTCGCCGTGGGCCACGGCGGCGACGGCGGCGCGGATGGCCGGTACCTGGTGTAGTGCGGCGTTCGAGCCCGGGTCGCCCGCGGTGAGGCCGGTGTCGAATAGGACGGTCCGCCCGTCGGGGCTGATGAACTGGCTTTCCGCGCGGTAGGCGGTCCACATGGCGGCCGGGAGGCCGCTGCCGGGCGGCGGCAGGGCAGGCACCACGCGGGGGTCGCCGAGCGCCGCGTGCAGCGCCGTGAGCTGGGCTGCTGTGAGGGTGACCCCGTTGACGTCGAGCGGGCCGGTCAGGCTGTCGAACTGGGGGACCGCGGCGAGTCGCTGCTGTGCGCGGGCCACCGGTACCGGGTCGTTCCAGACCGAAGCGGGGAAGCGCACCAGCACGCTGGTCGGGTTGCTGCTGGCCGCCGGGAAGTGGGCGGCGAGCAGCGCGTTGCCCGCGGCGGAGTCCGAGCCGTGCGGGGCGGCCGGGGTGCTGCCAAAACCGGCCGGCGTGTAACCGATTGCGGCCGTGGCCAAGCCGCCGAAGAAGAGCAGGCCGAGGGCAAGTGTCGCGGCGGGGCGGGTGACGATCCGGCCGGCGGTGCGTCCCCACCAGCCGAGTCGCCGCGTGCCCTGGGCCGTGTTCGAGGGCCAGAACGCGGCCCGGCCGAAGATGGCCAGCAGGGCCGGCTGCAGGGTGAGCCCAGCCAGCAGCATGAGCGCGATCGCGATGGCTAGCGGGGCGCCCAGGCTGGAGTACAGCCCGAAGGTGGCGAGCAGCAGCGTGAGCAGCGCGGCGATGACGGTCGCAGCGGAGAACGTGATCGACTCCCCGACCCGGGACAGGGCCTCGGTGACCGCGTCGCGGGGTGCGCGGCCTGCGCGCAGTTCCTCCCTGACCCGGAAGACGAGGAACAGGCCGTAGTCCGTGCCGGCGCCGAGGGTCAGGATGAGCAGCATGATCTCGGTGAGCGAGGACACCTGCAGGCCGGCCTTGCTCGCCTCGCCGATCACCGGCCCGGCGATCTGGGTGACGAGCACGGCGGGGGCGAGGGTCAGCAGCGGGGCGAGGAGCGACCGGAAGACGACGAGCAGCAGGACCACGATGAACAGGATGGACAGGTCCTGGCCCAGGTTGACCGTTCGCTGGGAGGCCTGGCTGGCGTCGGCCTGGGCGGCCACCTGACCGGCCAGGCGGGCGTGCAGGCCGCCGGGCAGGGTGCTGGCCTGGATGACGTGACGGAGGCCGGCGACGAGTTGGTCGGCGGGGCCCTCGGTGCCGAGGTTGATGCTGGCCAGGACCTGCAGTTGCATCGCCTGACGGTCCCGGCTGGCGCCGAGGTTCTTGACCTGCTGCACGTTGGTGACCTTCGCCAGGCTGGCGGCCAGCCGTCCGATGGCGGCCACATCCGCGCTGGTGACGGTGGCGCTGCGGGCGATGACGACGGTGACCGCGGTCTCGTCCGGGCCCTGGAACGGGGTGGCCAGCCGGGCGGCTTGCAGGCTGGGGCTGCTGGCGGGCAGGAGGCTGCTGTTGTTCTGCTTGGCCACGCTGGTCAGCGACGGGAAGAACAGGTTGGCGAGGACGGTCGCGGCCACCCAGGCGGCGACGACGGCCCAACGGAAGCGCACGGCGAAACGGCCCGTGGCCGCGAAGAACCTATGCACGCGAAATCTCCCCGTTAGTCAGACGGCACCAGGGTGGCGCCGGTGGTGGGTGGTGATGCGCCTGGCCGGGCCGCCGAAGCGCTGCTGGCCGACGTCGAGCTGAAGCCGACGACCTCGTGACCGCGCAGCGCTTCCAGGAATGGCTGAAAACTGCCGCAGACCAGGCACCGCAGGATTGAGCCGTCAATCTCCACATCGCTGACACCGGACGCGCGCTCAACCTGCTGGGCGGGAGCGGAGCCGACGAAACTGACCTCCACTCGCCGTATCGGCAGTTCCTCAGCCATGCTCGTCACGTTAGGAGGGCACGCGCAGCGCCGGCATCGGCGGAATTACCGATTCGGTGCCTAGGGCGTGTGAACCGGCGCCCGTAGCGCAGCCGTATAAATAGCTGTCATGGCCAGACCTCCCCGCCGCCCGGGCAACCTTCCAGCCGAGGCGAGCAGCTTCATCGGTCGCCGCCGCGAGATCGCGGAAGTCAGGAAGAAGCTCACCGAGGCCCGCCTGATCAGCCTGGTCGGACCGGGCGGGGTCGGCAAGACACGCTTGGCGATCCGGATTGTGGCCGATCTCGGACGTGGCTTCCGCGACGGCGGGTGGCTGGTCGAGCTGGCCGAAATCCAGGACCCGGCCCTCGTCACCAACGCCGTCATGGCGGCTCTGGACCTGCGGGACCAGGCCGCGACGGAGCCCCTGGCCCTGGTGCTTTCCTACCTGCGGGACAAGGAACTGCTGCTGGTAGTGGACAACTGCGAGCACCTGCTCGGAGCAGCCGCTCAGGTCGTGACCGACATGATGAGAGCTGCGCCAGGCGTGCGCGTGATCGCCACCAGCCGGGAGCCGCTCTCGGTGCCGGGTGAGCATGTGGTCCCGGTACCGCCCCTGGAACTACCGGCACCGCAGCCGGGCGAGCCTCTCGACCGGCTGCGTCGCGGCGAGGCGGTCATGCTGTTCACGGAGCGGGCGGCAGCGGCTTCTGGCACGTTCGAGCTGACCGCCTCCAACCAAGGGGCGGTCGTAGATCTGTGCCGCCGGCTGGACGGGCTGCCGCTGGCGATCGAGCTCGCCGCGGTCAGAACGCGGGTCCTCACGGTGGAGCAGATCCTCGATCGGCTGAGTGACCGGTTTGGTCTGCTGACGGGTGGAAGCCGCGCTGCCCGGCCGCGTCACCAAACGCTGCGGACCACCATTGAATGGAGCCACGACCTGTTGACCGGCGGCGAGCGCGCGGTCCTGAGGCGGTCATGCGCGTTCGCGGGCAGGTTCACCCTGGAAGACGTCGAGTCCGTGTGTACTTCTGAGGACGTGCCCGCCGCACAGGCACTGGACGTGCTGTCATCGCTGGTCGACAAGTCCCTCGTGATGAAGGAGGACGCCAAGGGCCTCGCCTGCTATCGCCTGCACGAGACGATGCGAGAATTTGCTGCCCTCAAGTTGCGGGAGTCCGGCGAGGAGGAAGCTGTCGAACTGCGTTGCGCCGGATACTACCGGTCGAGGTGCCGGCGGTCTGCGTTGACCGGGAACCGGCTCCTCGAATGGCTCGAATGGGCGGACCTGGAGATCGACAACATCCGGGCCGTCCTTCAGGGATGCCTGGTCCGCGCCGACGCCGAGGTCGGGATCGATCTCGCCCGCTCCCTGGGCTGGTACTGGATCACGCGCGCGACCACTGAGGGAATGCGGTGGCTGGATGAGTTTCTCGCCTCCGGGGGTGGCAGTCCGGAGGCGCGCGCCTGGGCTTTGTTCATGCGCGGGTTCCTGGCCGTGCTGAAGGCTGACCCGGCCGCCGCCAGGCCAGCGGTTCGAGCCGCAGTGGCCGCCGCCCGGCAGGGGGGACAGCGGGACCTGCTGGCCCAAGCGCTGTGCATGGCATCGATCGCCGAGAGCATGGCCGGTGACCGCGCCTCGGCCCGGCGCTTGCTGGATGAGGCTCATGGCATCGCAGCAGACCTGGCCCATGCGCCCGGCACACTCGCGGTCCTCCAGGCTCGCGTGTTCAGTGGCTTCTTCGAGGCTGATCTCGGCGCAGTCAGGTCCGCCGCGTCAGCAGGCGTGCGTCTCGCGAGAGAAGCAGGTGACCTCTACCGGCTCGAAGTCATGCTCCTGAACCTGGGGTCGGCCGCGCTGATGGCTGGTGATCTTGATGAGTCAAAGCCGCTGCTCGCAGAAGCGCTGCGGATCGCTCACCAGATCGATGACCGGGTGGCCCAGTTCTATTTGCTGGCCGCCTGTGGCTGCCACGCCGCATTTTCTGGCCAAGCGCGGCTGGCGGCCCAGCTGCTCGGGGCCGCGGACACAGCGCGAGTGGAGGCCGGCGCAAACGTCATGCCCTTCCTTGCTCCACTACTAGCCCAGGCCCAGGCGTCGGCCGCCGCGGCGCTCGGGGCAACGAGGTTCGAGGCCGGGTTCGAGGCTGGAAAACGCTTGGGCCGGGACACGGCATCGGGGCTCGCGCTTGGCCAGCCCGCCCAGGTCACGCCAGCCGCCTCAGGCGATGCCAGCGCGGGGTTGCTCGGGAACCGAGAAGCCGATGTCGCGCGGCTGGTCGCCGACGGCCTGACCAACAAGCAGATCGGAGCGCGCCTGTTTATATCCGAACGAACCGTCGACAGCCATGTCCGCAGCATCCTGAACAAGCTTGGATTCAACTCGCGAGCCCAGATCGCCGCCTGGATGGCGTCCTCGAATCAGTAGCGGCCGCCTGACCAGACACCAGCAGGGTGCCGTGCGCCTGCGGCCTGGGATGCGGTTCTGTCCGCCCTTCGCGGGCCGCCGCGCCGGTGCCGCCCGGCCCGCCAAGCACCTGGGCGAAAGCCTCGCGCACTGACTCGAAGCCGGGCTCGACCCACCCGCCGACATTCATCCAGCCAGTCTGCGTCACCAGCCGCGCTCATCGTAGTGCGGCGAGCGCGTTCGGCCGGTCCTGGTGACGCCGCCTGGCACGTAAGCCGGACCTGGTTTGTCACCGGGCGGCCGGCGTTCTAAGATGACGATATATCGTGATCGTATCGCGAGTGGTCTTGTAGGGAGCGCAGATGCTAGCAGCAGGTTCAGCGGCCGGGGACTTCGATCCTGGCCTCTTCGATATCTTCACTTGCGTGAGCGGCCTGCTCGGCCAGGTCCAGGGCGCCGCCCGCAGGATGTCTGGCGGGCACGGCCCGGGCTGGCGCGGCGGACCTTGGGAGCGGGGCTTCGGGCGGCCGAAGGGTCCCCGGGAGTGGGCGGGCGGCTTCGGCGGGCAGCCGGGCGGCTGGTGGCCCGGCCCGCCCGGTTCCCCGCGCGGGCCGAAGGCCGGCCGCGGGGATGTGCGCGCCGCGATCCTGGCCCTGCTGCGGGAGGGCCCGCGCAATGGATACCAGATCATGTCGGAGATCGAAGAGCGCAGTGATGGCGGGTGGCGGCCCAGCCCCGGCGCGGTCTATCCGGCCCTGCAGCAGCTCGCCGACGAGGGCCTGATCGAAGGTGAGGAGTCCGGCGGGCGGCGCACATTCAGCCTCACCGATGCCGGCCGCCGCTATGTCGAGGAGAACCCCGAGATGGCCCGCCCGGCGTGGGAGTCGATGGCACCGGGTGAGTCCGGGGAGGTGCCTGGCCTGTTCGTGGCGGCCGCACGGCTCGGCGGCAGCATCGTGCAGATGGCTCACGCTGGCACGCCCGGGCAGATCCACGACGCCGAACAGCTACTAGAGCAGACCCGGCGCAGGATGTACCAGATCCTGGCCGGCGACGCGCACGACGAGCAGGACGAACAGTAGAAGGGACAGGCAATGGACGATCGCATCCGCGTTTCCGACGCCGACCGGGACCGCGTCACCGCCCGGCTGCGCGAGCACTTCGCCGAGGGCCGGCTCACACCCGACGAGCTGGACCAGCGACTCTCGGCCACGCTGAACGCGAAAACCTTCGGTGATCTGGGCCGCGTCATGGCCGACCTTCCCGAGCCTGCTCACGTGCCGTCGCCGCCCGGCCAGCGCCCGCAGCGGGCTGCGCCTCCCTGGATGGCCCGCCGCCACGGCCCGCGAATACTGCCGCTGATCCTTCTCGCGCTGCTCGCGGCGCTGCTGATTCCCGGCGGCGGCTGGCTGCTGTTCGTGTTCTTCAAGATAGTCCTGGTGTTCTGGCTCGTGACCTCCCTGGCCGCGGTCCTCGCCATTGGCCGGTCTTACCGGCGGATGCGCCGCTCCGCGCGATCCGGATATCTCCCGCATGGGCGGAGCCGTGCTGGCTGGGGACAAGCGCCGTGCGCCCGGCCTGAGCAACACATGACATATTGACGCCGTCCCGACATAATTGACCCCGTCCTGCGCGTCGCCGGGCAGATCAAAGCAATATGGGCAGCACGCGGTAGGGGAGGCCAGAAATGGTGACAGGTACGAGGAGCGATCCCGCGGACATGGTGGTCCGCGTGGGCAGGCACTGGGGATGGGTCCTTGCGTTCGGGGTTATTACCCTGCTGATCGGCGTGGCCGCCCTGGTTTGGCCGGGCCGCACGCTGGTGGTCGTCGCGGTGCTGTTCGGCATTCAGCTGATCGTGACGGGCATCTTCAGGTTCGCGGCCGCCTTCGCGTCCGACGACCTGACCGGCGGCACGCGGGTGCTGCTCGCGGTGCTGGGTGTGTTCTCGCTGATCATCGGCCTGTACGCGGTGCGGCACATCCTGATCACCCTGATTGCGCTGGCCCTGCTGCTGGGTATCTTCTGGATCATCAGCGGCGCGGTCGAATTGTTCACGGCGCTGTCACACCGCGGGATGCGAGGTCGCGGCTGGACCGCGACGATGGGCATTCTCAGCATCCTGGCCGGCATCGTGGTCCTGGTCTATCCCAGTATCACGCTGCTTGTGCTCGCGATCGTGCTCGGCATCTGGCTCCTGATCTTCGGCGCGATGCAGATCGTTCTCGCTTTCCAGATCCGGTCACTCGCCGGCCGCTCCTGAGCAGAGATCGGCGCCCATAACGCCGCGCCAGCCCCTGGTGGCTGGCGCGGCGGCCGGTGTCAGCGCAAGGGGCGGCAGAAGGCCCGGATGTCGTCGGCGAGCAGGTCCGGGACTTCCATCGCGGCGAAATGGCCGCCCCGATCGTATTCCGACCAATGCTCGATCTGGCCAAGCGGATCCATCAGGCTCCGGATCGTCGTGTCCGAGGCGAAGACGGCGACCCCGGTCGGCGGACCGGCCTGCTCGCCCTGCCACTGCTGGGCCTCACCCGACTCCTGCTGCGCGGCGAACGCCCGCCAGGCCTGCATCCCCTCATAGACCGCGTGGGCGGCGGATGCTCCGGACCCGGTGAACCAGAAGATGCTGATGTTGGTGAGCAACTGGTCCCGGTCCACGGCCTCTTCGGGGAGCTTGGCCGCCGGGTCGGTCCACTCGTAGAACTTCTCCACGATCCAGGCCAGCTGGCCAACCGGCGAGTCGTTGAGCGAATAGGCCAAGGTCTGCGGGCGGGTCGACTGCAGGGTCAGATAGCCGAGACCCTCGTCCCGGAACTTGTTGAACTTCTCGGCGCGGGCCCGGTCGGCCGCGGAGAGCCCGTCGAGTTCGAGGGCCGGGCCGAACGGGGTCGAGGCGCCGGTGCCGCTGAGATGAACGCCGACCACGCGCTGCGGATCGACCATCGGCAGCATTCCCGCCACCCCGGACCCAACGTCGGTGCCCTGTGCCGCATACCGCTCGTAGCCGAGACGGCTCATCAGCGTGGCCCAGGCCTGCGCGACGCCGAACAGGTTGAAGCCCGCCTCGCCGATCGGATTCGAGAAGCCGTAGCCGGGCAGCGACGGCACGACAACATGGAAGGCGTCGGCGGGGTCACCGCCGTGGGCGCGCGGATCGGTCAGCGGACCGATCAGCTTGATGAACTCGACCGGCGAGCTGGGCCAGCCGTGCGTGAGGATCAGCGGCAGCGCGCCTGGTTCCGGCGACCGCACGTGGAGGAAGTGGATCGTCTGCCCGTCGATCTCCGTCGTGAACTGCGGGATCTCGTTCAGGGCCGCCTCCTGCGCACGCCAATCGAATCCGGTGGCCCAGTACTCGGCGAGCTTCTTGAGATAGTCGACCGGAACACCGCGGCTCCAGTCGTCGACTCGTGGCCTGGCCGGCCAGCGGGTGTGGGCCAGCCGGGACCGAAGGTCCTCGAGGTCGGCCTGCGGAATGTCGATGCGGAAGGGGCGAATCTCGCTCTGGTTCGTCATGCGATCAACACTAGAAGCAATTGCGGAAGGAATCGTTCCGCAATATCGGGCAGACTTGAAGAATGTTGGAAACCTCGGCGCGACTACTGCGGCTGCTGTCCCTCATGGAGACCCGGCGGGACTGGACCGGGCCGCAGCTAGCCGAACGGCTCGGCGTCACTACCCGCACGGTTCGCAACGACATTGAGCGGCTGCGCGGCCTCGGCTATCCGGTGGACGCCACTCCTGGTGTCAACGGCGGCTACCGGCTCGGGATAGGGGCCGCGCTGCCGCCCCTGCTTCTCGACGACGACGAGGCGGTCGCAGTGGCGATCGGGCTGCGGACCGCGGCGGGCGGGACGGTAGCCGGGATCGAGGACAGCTCGGTCCGTGCCCTGGCCAAACTGCAGCGGGTACTACCGTCCCGGCTGCGCCGCCGCGTCGGCACACTCGCGGCCGCGATGGTGTCGCTCCCGGGATCCGGCTCACCCGTCGACGCCGACACGCTGACGTCGATAGCGGCCGCATGCCGGGACCATGAACGGCTGCGCTTCGACTATCGCACCCATGACGGCGCGGGCATGGTCCGAGTGACCGAGCCACATCGCCTCGTCAGCTCAGGCCGCCGCTGGTACCTGCTGGCATGGGATCTCGACCAGCGAGACTGGCGTACGTTCCGGGTGGACCGGATCGGCCTCCGCCTGCCCGCCGGGCCCCGGTTCGCGCCGCGGGAGATGGCTGATGACGAAGTGACCGACCGCATCTCCCGCGGACTGGCCACCGCCACCTGGCGCTATCGGGCGCGGGTGACGGTGCACGCTCCGGCCGCGGACATCGCCGGCCGGCTGCCCGCGGCGATCACGGTTGAGCCGGTCGACCAGGACACGTGCGTGATCGATGTCGGGTCAGACACCCCCTACATGCTCGCCCTCAACCTGGGCCTGCTCGATGCCGACTTCCAGATCGATGAGTCAGCCGCGCCGGAACTGGCCGAACACCTGCGCACGCTCTGCGCCCGGTACGCGCGCGCACTCGGCTGACGCCGGCCACGCCGGCCACGCCGGCCACGCCGGCGTATTCCTGCTGCGCCTGAGCCAGGCTGACCGGCAACCCTCCGGCAACCCTCCGGCAACCCTCCGGCGACGTGCGCCGGCGACCCCGGCGGAAAGCCTTTGGCGCCCGGCCGGGGTTGCGGTGAGACTGTCGTCATAGCCCGGTGAGGGAGGTCACGGTGATTGCCGATGCACAGGGCCGCGTCCGCGGCGAACGCGCCCGCTGGCGGGTCATGTACGGCTACGTCCGCCCGCACCGCGGTGCGCTGCTGGTCGGCGGCGTGCTAAGCCTGCTCACCGGCGCGACCGGCCTGGCCCTGCCGTTGGTCGTCCGGGCACTGATCAATGACCTCGGCCATCACCGCTCCGTCGCGGAACTCCTGCTGCTCATGACGGGCCTGGTAGTTGCCAATGCCGCACTCGGCGCGCTGGGCGGCTACGTGCTGAGGCGGACCGCGGAATCCGTGGTGCTGGCCGCACGGCGGCGGCTGGTGGACCGACTGCTCGGGCTCACGATCAGCGGGCTCGACCGCGCCGAACCCGGTGACCTGATGTCCCGCGTCACCTCGGACACGACATTGCTGCGCGACGTCACCACCGACTCCCTGGTGGGCGTGGTCACTGGGAGCCTCACCCTCGTCGCGACCCTGGTGATGATGGGGCTGATGGACGTCGTGCTGCTCGGCGTCACCATGGCCGTGTTCAGCCTGGCGGCGCTGGTCGTCGGCGTCGTGGTGCCGAGGATCGGCCGCGCCTCACGCCGGGCGCAGGATTCGGTGGGCGTGATGGGCGCCGCGCTGGAACGGATGCTGGGCGCGTTCCGCACCGTCAAGGCGTCCGGTGCCGAGCATCGCGAAGGAGAACGGATCCACGCCGCCGCCCGCGACGCGTGGCAGGCGGACGTGCACGCGGCCAGGTGGCAGGCAATAGCAGGCAACACGGCGGGCCTGGCGATCCAGTGCGCGTTCCTGGCCGTGCTCGCCACCGGTGGAGTCCGGGTCGCCTCCGGGGCTATCAGCGTCGGCACCCTCGTCGCGTTCCTGCTGTACGTGTACTACCTGATGTCGCCCATTCAGCAGCTGGTGAGTGCCGCGAGCGAATACCAGGTCGGTGCCGCCGCGGTGGCCAGGATTCAGGAAGCCGAACGGCTGCCGGTGGAACCCATCGCCGGTCCCGCGACCCTCCGCACTGGTGGCGACGCTCCCGCCGCGGTTGCGTTCGAGCAGGTGCGCTTCCGCTACCGCCCCGAACTGCCCGAGGTTCACTACGGCATCAGCTTCGCGATCCCGCCCCGCGGCATGACGGCCTTCGTCGGCCCATCGGGTGCGGGGAAGACGACCGTCTTCTCGCTTATCGAGCGGTTCTACGAACCCGACGCGGGCCGGGTAATGCTTGACGGCCAGGACGTGCGCGACTGGCCGATCCCTCAATTGCGCGCCGCCATCGGCTACGTGGAGCAGGATGCCCCGGTGCTCTCAGGGACCTTGCGGGAGAACCTTATTCTCGGCGCGCCGGGCGTGACCGAGGCCGAGATCGCCGAAGTGCTGCGGATCACCCGTCTCGGCGCCCTGGTGTCACGCCTGCCGGAGGGCATTGAGACGCCGGTAGGCCACCGCGGCACCAGGCTGTCGGGGGGCGAGCGCCAGCGCGTGGCCATCGGCCGGGCCCTGCTGCGCCGTCCACGCCTGCTGCTGCTTGACGAAGCCACCTCCCAGCTCGACGCGCTCAACGAGGCCGCCCTGCGCGAGACGGTCGCGGAGACCGCGCTCATGACCACGGTCCTGGTCGTCGCGCACCGGCTGTCCACGGTGACCATGGCCGACCGCATCATCGTCATGGACGCGGGCCAGGTCAAAGCGACGGGAACCCACGCCGAACTGGTCGCCAGCGACCCCCTCTACGCCGAGCTGGCCGCCACCCAGTTCCTGGCCAGCGTGGACACCGCGGCCTGATCCGTGCCCCGTGTGGGCAGCCGGCCAGACGGCGTTCGGTCAGTCCCAGACCTTGCGGGCGGTGTTGGCGACGAGTTCGAGCTTGCGCCGCTGGTCGTCTACGGTCAGCCGGTTGCCCCCGGCGGTGGAGGCGAACCCGCACTGCGGGCTGAGGGCGAGGTTGGCGATCGGCACATAGCGCGACGCGCCCTCGATGCGGCGCTGCAAATCGTCGGCGGATTCGAGCTGGGGAAGTTTCGATGAGATCAGGCCGAGCACGACGGTCGTGCCCGGCTGGACGAACCGCAGTGGTTCGAAGCCGCCGGCTCGCGCGGTGTCGTACTCCAGCAGGAACCGGTCCACCCCGACCTCGCCAAACAGCCGCTCGGCGACCGGCTCATAGCTGCCCTGGGCCATCCAGGCGCTGCGATTGTTCCCCCGGCAGATATGCATGCCGATGGTGACGTCCGGATCCTTGCGCTTCGCGGCGCGAACCAGCTCCGCATCAGCCGCGACCGTCTGCCCTGCTTGTGCGCCGAGCGCGCCTCCAGCAGCCAGGCCGGCCTGAGCAGGCTGCCAACGTGTTCGGCGTGGTTGTCTGTCGCCACGGGCGAGTCCTCCGGGAATGTCACGAAAACGATCCGTGACCCACTCTCCGTCGACTGGCCGGCCAAGTCCATACCCTCACCGTGAGCCGTACATTTACTTCATGCTGGAGGCATGCCCGTGGGACTGACCGACTTCGACGCGCTGAGCTTCGACTGTTACGGGACTCTTATCGACTGGGAGGCTGGCATCGGGGCTGTGCTCAGCCGCTGGGCCAGGTCCCGGCGGCTGGGCCTGGATGAGGAGGCGTTGCTGGCCGCGTACTCCAGGCACGAGGCCGCCGCCGAGGCCGGGTACCCGCATGACCTGTATCCCGCCATCCTCGCCCGCAGCATGCGTGGCCTCGGCCGCGAACTGGGCGCTGAGGTCAGCGACGAAGACGCGCAGGCCCTGGCCCGCTCGGTGCCCGGCTGGCCGGCCTTCCCCGATTCCCGCGACGCGCTGAAGGCGCTCGGTGAGCGGTACAAGCTCATCATCTTGTCCAACGTGGACCGCGACTCGTTCGCGGGCAGCAACCGCCGCCTCGGCGTGACGTTCACCAGCGTGATCACCGCTCAGGACGTCGGTTCCTACAAGCCTTCGCCGCGCAGCTTCGAGGCGCTGGCCGCCGAGGCCAGCAGGCTGGGCGTGGGCGAAGGAAGGCTGCTGCACGTGGCGCAGAGCCTGTTCCATGACCACGTCCCGGCCAAGCAGGCCGGCCTGCCGACAGCCTGGATCAACCGCCGGCACGACCGGCCAGGCTGGGGCGCGACACCGGCGCCCCCGGCGGACGTCAGCCCGGACTGGGAGTTCCCATCCATGGCGGCCTTCGCCGGCGCGGTCGCAGCGGAAACCAGATCGGCCGGGCCGGGCCAGTGTTGACATGCCCCGTCATGGCTGGCCGCGCAGCGGCCAGATGGTGGGGCGGGGGAGTGGCGCCGGCGTGGGGAACTGCGGTGGCTTTCCGAGGTCGATGAAGTCGGTCAGCGGGTTGGCGGCCGCATCGCGCCGGGTCAAAGCAGGAAGGTTCCACTTGTGCTCGATGGTGGCCAGGATTGATGTGTGATCGTAGACAACGGACGAGACATGACCAGGTTTGGCAAACGGGGAGGCGACCAGGCATGGGACCCGGAACCCGTAGCGGTCATAGCCTCCGGGCTCGTCCGGCGGCACATGGATATCGGGAGGAATGTCGTCTGGGGTGACGGCGGCCGGCGGTGGCACGTGATCGTAGAAGCCGCCCCCCTCATCCCAGACGATGACGAACAGCATGCGGGGCCATTGCGGGCCGGCCGCCGCTGCTTCGAACACGCTGGCCGTGAATGCCTCCCCGACTTGATCGTCCTGGAATTCTCCCTCTGAGGCAGCGAGGGCTTCGGGCGTTATCAGGCTCACCGGCGGTAGCAGGCCGTTCCGGCAGTCGGCGTAGAAGTCGGCGATGTCGTGGAGGTTGTCGTGCCAGCGCAGCAGGTTCCGCGGCCACAAGCCGACGTCGGGCACTTCCACGAAGTAGTTGGCCCAGCCGATGTTGTGGGCATCGAGCCGGTCCCACAGCAGTCCCGCCGCCGGGGGTTTCACGAACGGGCTCGGGATGGTCGTGCTGACCAGGCCGGCAGCGGTGGCGGCCTGAAGGAACCGGCGGTTCGGGAACGTCTGGGCCAGGCAGGAGGAGAAGTAGCGGTCTGCGATTCCGTAGGTCCTGGCGAAGCCGTAATACCAAGGCAGATCGGTTCCGTCAAGGTATCCCATCGGGTCGTCGCTGCCGGTCGTGGTGACGAAGCCGTCCATTGCCCCGCCGTTCCACTGGCGGTGTGAGTCGTTCCACGTCTGGTTCAGATGAAACGACATATTCAGCGGCAGGCCGAGATGGTGAGCCCGCACCGGCCGCCCTTGCCGGTCGGGATTGCTGTTCATCGGGGCACCGCCGGCGCCGAGGGTGAACCCATCCCCCCTTTCAAGCATGCCGAAGTAGTTGTCATAGGAATGGTTCTCCTTCATCAGCACAACGATGTGGTCGATGCCCGGCAGGCTGTCACTGCCGGCGGCTCGATCAGGAAACGGCAGGGACCCGGGACCGCGCGCTTGCGCCATCCGTAAACGGTAGCCCGCACATCCGCACGTTTGTCCAGCCTGCTACCGGCTGGGCCCGGTGAACACGATATGTCCCTCGGCGTGGGCTATGGCGGGGCCAACGGCGATGTATCTCACCGTGCAGGAACTGGCGCAGCGCACGACGATGGTCTGGGCGCTTCCCTCGGTCGCGACCAGCAGGTCACCCGGGCGGACGCCCGCCTTGACCAGTTCCGTGCCCGGCAGGCGCAGGATGCTGTCCGTGCCTGGGTGCCTGTTGCCCTTGGAGAACCGGTCGGCCAGATACGCGGCCCCGCTGGCGCTGAATCCCGGTGGCACGAAGCCGGCGCTCTCGACGCCGATGTCGCCGCCGTGCGGCAGGCCGGATACTGCGAGGGTGACCACCGTGCCGTTCGGCGCGATGGCGAAGACCCGGCCGCTGGTCTCATTGGGGGCGATCAGGTCGCCGCCGTAGCGGCCGAATGACGCCGGAGCCACCGCGATGCCGCCCTCCATGCCCGGGGCACGCGGGGCGATGGTGCGAACCGCGCCTGCGCAGTCGATGGCCAGCACCGTCATCCCGGCCTGGTTCCTGGCCGTGACCAGCAGCCGGTGCCCGAAATGCCCGGTGGAGTCGAACGTGATCCCGCTCGGGGCGCCGGGCAGGCTCGCGAAGCGCGTGGCCCGGCCGTCCGCGCCGATCAGGATGATGCCCGGGCGCCCGCCCGGCTGGAGAGCGAAGATCATGCCGCTGCGGAACGAGCACCGGGCCCCGGCGACCGGGTCGTTCCCGGCCACGGTGATGTACGGCTCCGGGCCGATCGCGGTGGAGTAGCCTCCCGTTCCCCTGGCGAACGGACTGAGCGCGCCGGCCAGGCTCAGGGTCAGCAGGCGCCCGGCCGCGGCCACGGTGAACGAGCCGTCGCCGCGCGGACCCGCGAGATCCACTACTCCGGGGACATGCCTGAACGGAGTCCAGCGCCCTGGCGGCGCGGGTCCTTGAACCTCGGGGGCGCCGGAGGCGCACGCCGTCAGCGCCAGGCTCAGCGCGAGGCTGAGGGAGACGGCCCGCGGGAGATGGTGTCTCACGAGAGTCCAAGTCTACGAAAGACACCGGCGGCGTCAGGCCGCGTTCCTGTCAGCCATGACCGCTAGCCTTCTTTACGGAACACCTGTACGCGGGACGCCGCCCGGCGATTCGATCCGTGACCGATGAGTTCCGCCGGGCCCGGCGGTCTCAGTTGGAAGGGCCCGGCGGGTGCCGGGCCGGTGGTGAGGGAGTGTGCGGTCGTCGCGTGGCGAAGGCCGGGAGGGAGTACAGATGAGCGGAATACGAGTACTGGTCGGTACGCGCAAGGGCGCGTTCGTCCTGAAGTCGGACGGCAAGCGTGAGCAGGGGGATGTCAGTGGCCCGCACTTCGCGGGCTGGGAGATCTACCACCTCAAGGGGTCGCCTGCTGACCCGGCCAGGCTGTATGCATCGCAGTCCACCGGCTGGTTCGGGCAGCTGGTCCAGCGCTCCGACGACGGCGGCGAGACGTGGGAGCCGGTCGGCAACGAGTTCAAGTACGAAGGCACCCCCAGCACGCACACGTGGTACGACGGCACTCCGCACCCCTGGGAGTTCGCCCGTGTCTGGCATCTCGAACCTTCACTGAACGATCCGGACACGGTCTATGCCGGGGTTGAAGACGCGGCCTTGTTCCGCTCGACCGACGGGGGGAAGGAGTGGCAGGAGCTCCCGGGGCTGCGCAGCCACGACTCCGGGCCGTCCTGGCAGCCAGGCGCGGGCGGGATGTGCCTGCACACGATCATCCTGGATCCCGATCAGCCCGGGCGCATGTTCGCGGCCATCTCGGCGGCGGGCGTGTTTCGTTCCGACGACGAGGGCCAGACGTGGCGGCCGGTCAACCACGGCCTGAAGTCCGAGGGCATCCCCGACCAGGACGCCGAGGTCGGTCACTGCGTGCACCACGTCGCGATGCACCCATCGCGCCCCAGCGTGCTGTACATGCAGAAGCACTGGGACGTCATGCGCAGCAGCGATTCCGGCGAGTCGTGGCAGGAGGTCAGCGGTAACCTGCCGACCGACTTCGGTTTCCCGATCGACATTCACGCCCACGAGCCGGACACCATCTACGTGGTTCCGATCAAGAGCGACTCTCAGCATTTCCCGCCCGAGGGGAAGCTGCGCGTGTACCGCAGCCGGACGGGCGGAAACGAGTGGGAGCCGCTCACGAAGGGCCTGCCCCAGAGCAACTGCTACGTCAACGTGCTGCGCGATGCGATGGCCGTCGATTCCCTCGATTCGTGCGGCGTCTACTTCGGTACGACCGGCGGGCAGGTGTACGTGTCACCCGACGCCGGGGACAGCTGGGCGCCGATCGTCCGGGATCTTCCGGCTGTTCTGTCCGTCGAGGTCCAGACGCTGTCATGATCCGGGTCGTGCTCCCCGCGCACCTGCGTACGCTCGCCCGCGTCGACGGCGAGGTCGAACTCGACGTTGCCGGTCAGGTGACGCAGCGCGTGGTCCTCGACGCGCTTGAGGCCCGCTATCCGATGCTGTGCGGGACGATCCGCGACCGCCGCACCGGGCAGCGCCGGGCGTTCGTGAGGTTCTTCGCCTGCGAGCAGGATCTGTCCCA
>Ga0207684_10001358_pt1 | contig 26756 bp, 20 predicted proteins | sample KBSK5501metaG_FD_184342 | JGI IMG/M metagenome (GOLD analysis project Ga0207684, IMG submission 184342) | Corn, switchgrass and miscanthus rhizosphere microbial communities from Kellogg Biological Station, Michigan, USA - KBS K5-50-1 metaG... | ecosystem: Host-associated > Plants > Roots >...
CAGCCGGTCGAAGACGAACTCGATGGTCGAGTCGATCTCGCTGATATTGCCTGCGGCGGCCGACGAGAAGGTGCTCGGCATCACGCTGGTCAGCTCCCAACGGGCGAGCAGCTCCGACTTGTTGTTGAGCGCCTGGATCTGGATCGTTTTCCCGGCCGGGCTGGCCGTGTCGGTCGCGGTGTTCAACCAGTCCTGCAGCCGGTTCAGTCCCTTCTGCGTGACGGTGATCACCAGGCGCCGCTGGTCGGGAGCGTAGGCGACTCCGAGCCGGCGCTGATCGTCCCGAGTCACCGGGTTGCGGATGAAGTCGATCCGGTAGCCGACGACGCCGTCGATCGTGACCCCGTCGACCAGGAACCGAAAGTTGTTTTCCCGCGGGTCGATCCCATCGGCGCGAACCGCAGCGGACACAGTGAGAAAGAGCAACAGGAACGCGACCATCCAGGACTTCATGGGCCCTCCCGTAAGACCCGAAAAGCGTAGCACTGATCTCCCCTCCTTGACTTCTCCTCCGAAAGAGAGGAAAAAACGCCCTAAGAGTTACCAGAGATAACCCGAAGAACCCTTCGGAAAGGAGAAGCCCATGAAAAAGGCGATTCCCGTTCTCGTTCTCGGCGTCGCGGTCCTGGTCCTCGCGGCCGCCGCGCCGGCGGATCGCTCCAAGACCTACAGCGTGACCGCGGACACGATCGAGGCCTGTTCCTGTCCCCTGTTCTGCACCTGCTACTTTGGCCCTTCCGCGATGGAGCACATGTGCCAGGCCAACAATGTGTACAAGTTCCGGCCAGGCAGTCACTACGGCAACGTGGATCTCTCCAACCAGGTCTTCTGGATCTCGCTCGATCTGGGCGGCGAGTGGCACAAAAAGCCCGGCCCCGGAATGCCGACGGAGTGGGCGGTGGTCACGTTCGATAAGAATTCCACGAAAGCGCAGCGCGACGCCATCCTGGGAGTCGCCAACACGGTCTTCCCCGTGAAGTGGAAGCACTTCTCCACGCGCGAGGACTCCATCGAGTGGAACAACGACCCGATGAAGCCTCACGCGAAGATGGCGAGCGGCCTGGCGGAGATCTCCCTCGACAAGACCTCCACGCTGCGGCCCGAAAAGAATACTCCCGTCGTGGTCAAGAACCTGCAGTACTGGTTCTCCAACGCGAACGACGGCTTCGTTCTCGGATATGGCACCCACAATTTCGGCGGGGATGCGAAGGCCGAGGCACCCAAGTTCTCCTGGGAAAAGCGCAATGGGTTCACGATCGCCTGGACCGCCAAGGGGGACATCAAGCCGATGTCGGCGATGTAACCCACAGTCGACAGTCCAGAGTCGACAGTCGACAGTTCGGGCCCCTCCGGGGGCCCTTTTGTTTGACCTGTTGACTGTCGACTGGCTTTCGGCCGCGGCGGTCGCTTCGCGACCAGGCGGCCGAGAGAGTTCAAACGAGGGCCAAGAAGCGCGTTAGCCTAGTGCTCCCCGCTCGATTAGTATCTTGCCATGTCCCCCGACGACATCGCCGAAGAGTTCCGCTCGCGTCCCAAGGCCTACGCGAAGGTGGAACCGATCGAGGGCGTGCGCTCGCTGAAGTTGACGCGGCATACCGACGACCGCGGCTTCTTCTTCGAGATCTTCCGCGCGAAGGCCGACCATCCCGAGAGCCGTTCTCTCGCCGAGTTCTTCCAGGGCGCGCCCGCGGCCCAAATGAACTTCTCGATCGTCGACGCCGACGGCCACATCAAGGGCCTCCACTACCACCTCCGGCAGGAGGACATCTGGTTTTTTCCTCCGCCGTCCAAGGCCAAGGTCGTCCTGTACGACATCCGCAAGGCCTCCAAGAGCTACGGCCGGACCCAGGTGATCGTAGCGGGAGGCGGACAGGACCTGCTCTTACGGATCCCCGCGGGAGTCGCTCACGGCTATCGACCCCTGACCAATCCCTGCGCCCTTCTCTACGTCGTCACCGAGACTTTCGACCCCGCCTCCCCCGACGAGTACCGCATCCCTTGGGACCACCCGGCGGTCAAGGAGCTATGGGACATACCCAACGGATGAGAACGCAACGTGAACGCAGCGAGAACGTAACGGGAACGGGTGAAGTGAAGTACCAAGGGTGAACTGGGGCCCCCGGTCCTTCACCCGTTCACACTTTACTTCCCGGCGTTCTCGCTGCTTTCCCGGCGTTCACGCTGCGTTTCCCCTGCGTTCCCGTTGCGTTCCTGAGGCCTATAATTCGAGGTTTCGATGAGTACCACCGTTCTGTCTCTCGACCTCTCCCGAGTCCCTCCCGTCGATCAAGTTGGCATCGACGAGCGCGCTGCGGCGCTGGCCAAACGCTCCATCAAGACGACCGCCAAACGCGCCGGCATCCGGCTGGCGATGTCGATGCTGGATCTGACGACGCTGGAGGGGAAGGACTCGGAGGGAAAGGTCCGTCAGCTCTGCCAGAAGGCGATGCGGCCCATGCCCGGTGACCCGACGGTTCCGCACGTCGCGGCCGTCTGCGTCTATCCCAACCTGGTGTCGATCGCGAAAGACGCGCTCTCGGGCAGCGGCGTGAAGGTGGCTTCCGTGGCCACCGGATTTCCCGCGGGCCAGGTGCCGCTGCCCGTCAAGATCGAGGATACCCGGCTCGCGGTCGCCATGGGAGCCGACGAAATCGACATGGTGATCGACCGCGGAGCGTTCCTGGCCGGTGATTACGACCGCGTCTTCGAGGAGATCATCGCCGTCAAGGACGCGTGCGGCCCCGCCCATTTGAAGGTGATCCTGGAAACAGGCGAGCTCGAGACGTACGACAACGTGCGGCGCGCTTCGCGGCTGGCCATGGGGGCCGGCGCGGATTTCATCAAGACCTCCACCGGAAAGATCCAGCCGGCCTCGACCCCGGGCGTCGTTCTCGTCATGCTCGAGGCGATCCGCGATCATTACAAAGAGACCGGGCGCCGGGTGGGAATGAAACCCGCGGGAGGAATCAAGACGTCCAAGGAGGCCCTCCACCTGCTCGTGCTGGTAAAGGAGACCCTGGGGGACGCCTGGCTGACTCCGGACCTTTTCCGAATTGGAGCTTCGACGGTGGCCAACGACCTGCTGATGCAGCTCGTCAAGGAAACCACCGGGCGGTATCAGAACGAGGATTACTTTACGAAAGATTGAGGACGAGTGATCAGTTATCAGTTGTCAGTTTTCAGTTCAAGGCTGAATACTGAGGGTTCAGAACTGAGAACTGAAAACTGAAAACTGAGAACTAGCGGCATGAGCACGACCATCACTGACCAGAAAGCCAGAACCGAAGCGCTGAAAAAGGTCGAAGCGGAGAAGCCGCGCTTGGAGTTCGGCGGCGCCTGGGACTACGCCCCCGCACCCGAGTCGAAGGAACACGTCCGGCTGGAGAAGCGCTACGGCCTCTTCATCGGGGGTGAGTTCGTGGCCCCGCGATCGAAGAAATACTTCGAGACGATCAACCCGGCCACCGAGGAAGTCCTGGCCGAGGTGGCGGAGGGAAACGCGGCCGATATCGACGCGGCCGTGCGCGCCGCCGAGCAAGCCTATGAAAAGCGCTGGAAGAAGCTGTCGGGCGCGCAGCGAGGCAAGTACATCTACCGGATCGCCCGGCTGCTGCAGGAAAAGGCGCGCGAATTCGCCGTTCTGGAGACCATGAACGGAGGCAAGCCGATCAAGGAGTCGCGCGACGTGGATGTTCCGCTCGCGGTCGCGCACTTTTTTTATCACGCGGGCTGGGCCGATAAGCTCGAGTACGCCTTCCCCCGCCACTCCGTCTCTCCGATCGGCGTCTGCGGCCAGATCATTCCCTGGAACTTTCCGCTGCTGATGGCGGCCTGGAAGATCGCGCCGGCTCTCGCCTGCGGCAACACGGTCGTATTGAAGCCGGCGGAGACGACCCCGCTGACTTCGCTCCATCTCGCCAGGATCTTCCAGGAGGCCGACCTGCCGCCCGGAGTCGTCAATATCGTTCCGGGCGCGGGCGAGACCGGCGCGCATCTGGTCAACCACCCGCGCGCGCGCAAGATCGCGTTCACCGGCTCGACGGACGTCGGCAAGATCATTCAGCGGTCCATCGCCGGCACCGGAAAGAGATTGACGCTCGAGCTCGGGGGCAAGGCCGCCAACATCATCTTCGAGGACGCCGCGCTCGACCAGGCGGTCGAGGGAATCATCAACGGGATCTACTTCAATCAGGGGCACGTCTGCTGCGCTGGCTCCCGCCTGCTCGTCCAGGAATCCGTCGCGGCGACGGTTCTGACCAAGCTGGCCGACCGGGTCGCCACCCTGCGGCTGGGAGATCCTCTGGACAAAAACACGGATGTGGGCGCGATCAACTCCAAGATGCAGCTCGAGAAGATCCGGGAAATGGTCTCCACCGGCGTCGAGGAGGGCGCGCAACTCCATCAGTCCGCCTGCGCGATCCCGTCCCGTGGCTTCTGGTTCCCCCCGACCTTTTTCACCGGCGTTGCACAGTCCCACCGGATCGCACGCGAGGAAATCTTCGGCCCGGTCCTCGCGGTCATGACGTTCCGTACTCCGGAAGAGGCCGTCGAGAAAGCCAACAACATTCCGTATGGCCTCTCAGCCGGGATCTGGACCGACAAGGGATCGAAGATCTTCAAGATCACTTCGAAGATGAAGGCGGGCGTCGTCTGGGCGAACACGTTCAACAAGTTCGATCCCTCTTCGCCGTTCGGGGGCTACAAGGAGTCGGGCTTCGGCCGCGAGGGAGGAGTGCATGGGCTGCGGGCGTATGTGGAGCTGTCGTGACGGAGGGCGCTGGGCGCTGGGCGCCTGAAGAGGGAAGAGTGGCGCTAGGCGCTAGGCGCTAGGCGCTAGGCGAAGACGGCGATTATGTCAGATCTGATATAGAGCCATGGAACTCGAAGTTCGGAAGACCTACAAGCTCTACGTCGGCGGCGAGTTCGTCCGGACCGAGTCGGGACGATACGACCCCATCTACGCCGCCGCGCGTTCGGGTAAACGCCGCTCCGGTTCCGCCCAGCGCCTTCTTCTCGCCAACATCTCGCGCGCCTCGCGCAAGGATCTCCGGGAAGCCGTCCGGACAGCGCGGTCCGCGCAGCCGGCTTGGGCCTCGAAGTCCGCGTATCTGAAGGGGCAGATCCTCTACCGCATGGCGGAGATGCTGGAAGGGCGGGCCGCCTCGTTCGAAGATCTTCTAAGGGAAACGCGCGGTCTGACGGCCGCCGGCGCCGCGCGAGAGGTTCGAGCCTCGATCGACCGCCTCGTGCACTACGCCGGATGGTCCGACAAGTACGTCGCCTTACTCGGCACGGTCAATCCGGTCGCCTCCTCCTACTTCGATTTTTCTGTTCCGGAGCCGATGGGAGTCGTCGGCATCGTCGCGCCGGAAGAGCCGGACCTCCTCGGCCTGATCTCGCACCTCGCCCCCGTCCTCGTCTCCGGCAACGCCGCGGTCGTCCTGCTCTCGGAGAGCCGCCCGCTCGCCTCGCTCGAGCTCGCCGAGGTGCTGGCGACCTCCGACTTGCCCGCCGGCGTCGCGAATCTCCTCTCGGGGCACAAGGACGAGCTGGTGCCGCACCTGGCCCGCCACATGGACGTCCTCGCGATCGCGGACGCCGGCGGCGACGCGGCTCTCTCGAAATCGATCGCCTCTGACGCCGCCGTCAACGTCAAGCGGGTCCGGCGATACCAGATCTCCGATTATTTCGAGGAAACGGCTCAAGGCCTCGACTTCATCGAAGCCTTCACCGAGATCAAGACGACCTGGCATCCCATCGGGGTCTAGTTTTCAGTTGTCAGTTTTCAGTTATCAGCCCAGAGCGCATTGAAACTGAAAACTGATCACTGAGAACTGAGAACTCCTCTCGCGAGCTTTTCGAGCGCTTCTCCCTCGATCGCGTACTTGATCCACTCCTGCGGCCGGTGGGCGCCGATGCGGTCGTAGAAGGAGATCGCGCGCTCGTTCCAGTCGAGGACGGACCACTCGAGGCGCAGCGCGCCGCGCTCGAGAACTTCCCGCGCGAGGGCCGCCATGAGGGCTTCTCCGGCGCCTCGGCTGCGGGCTTTCTCGGAAACGACGAGGTCTTCGAGGTACAGGAAGGGCTTGGCGCGGAAAGTGCCCAGGCCCTCGTAGAAGAGGGCGATTCCTTCCACCCGGCCGTCGAGCTCCGCCACCAGCGCGTCGAGCCGTTTGGATTCGAAGATCCAGTCGATGAGCCGCGCGGCTTCGGTTTCATCGGGCGGCGTCAGCTTCTCGAAGCGTGCGAGCTCGCGGTCGAGCTCGACGATGCGAGGTGCGTCGCCCCGACGCGCGCGGCGAATCGCAATCGCCTCGTCCTTCAACGTTTCGGCTCCCTCTGCACCGATGCCACTCGTCCATAGTCCACGTTGCGGATCAGCGCGATCGCGTCCTCGCCGCCCACGTTCGCACCCTGGCCGAGAACCAGGCGAGACGGAGTCACGATCACGGTCACCAGAGTGGTCGGCCGCGGCCCGGATCGATCGGTCACGGCGAAACCCTTCCGCCCGCCGATCTCGAACTCTCTCGTTTCGACCGCGGAGTTCTTCTTGGCTTCCGCCACCGCGCGCCGAATCGATTCCGTGACGTCCTTGCCCTTGTAGTCCTGGACGACGACGCGAAACTGGCGGGCCAGCGTCGGGCTCTCGATGCGCTGGAAGAAGCGGGCCACTTCGACGTAGGGACCCATTTCGTTCTCGTCCTCATCCGGCAGCTCGTCTCGCGGGGCAGCGACCCACCCCGGCATCTGGACAGGCAGCGCCTCCCGCAGCGTCAGAGGCCAGACCGGCTTGTCCGGAGGCGCCGCAAGCGCGAGGCCGAGGGACAAGCCCAGAAGAAATCCGGCGGCCAAGAACCGCTTCCCCATCGGCGAATCAGAATAGCAGGACGGCGCCGGCCGATCGGCACGATTCTTGATACCCACAGAGGGCACGGCCCAAAATTGTGGCCGAGGAAGGAGAGGACTGAAATGAAGCGCATCCTGGCACTCGCGATGGCACTCGGGTTTGGGTTCGTCACCGCCGCGGCCACGGCACAAGAGAAGCAGCCTGCCCCTGCTGAGAAGAAAACGGCGGCGGGCGAGACGACGACGAAGCACAAAGGCCCAGGACCAGACACCAAGACCACGACCAAGTGGGTCGTGGGGACAGTCAAGGAATACGACGCGGGCAAGAAGATCGTCGTGACCGGTCCGAAGAACAAGGACTACTCCTTCGACCTCGATCAGAACGCCGGCGTGACGGGCGACATCGCTGCGGGGACGAAAGTGAAGGTGACCTACACCAAGGATGACAACGGGCAGAAGGTCACGACGGTCGCCCCGTACGGGAAGAAGAAGAAAAAGGCCGCGTAGTTCCAGTTCCGGCGCGGGTTTCATTTGGAAAATCCCCGCCTTCGGGTGGGGATTTTTTGTTTGCAGCGCCCCTCATTAGGGGCACGGTGCTTGCAATCTCCTTCTCCCGCAGCTGGTAAGACACCCGAGAAGAGCAAGTCGAACCTCGGAAGACGGAAGGAGAGAAGAATGAATTGGAAAAAACCCCTCATCGCGCTCGCCCTCGGAGCTGCTGTGGCGACGATGGTCGCTCAGGAGACGAAGACGACGACTCAGAAGGAGACGACCACACAACAGAATCCCGACGGATCGATACAGACGACGACCAAGACGACGACAGTCACGGGCTCCGTGGTTCGCTACACGCCGGGACAGGCGATCGTCCTCAAGAGCACCGACGGGAAAGAGACGACCTACGCGATCGGACCCTCGATCGAGGTCCCTGCCGAAGTGCAGGTTGGCAAGCGCATCACGATCGCGACCGAGCCGGCCTCCGACGGATCGGGTCCGGCCATAGTGACGCGGTTCGAGACGACCAGCATCGACAGCCAGGGGCAGGTGAAGAACACGATGGAGAAGACCGAGGTCAGCCAGTCGGGTCAGACGACCAAGTCCACTCAGACGACGGTCTATGGAACGGTCACGGCTTACCAGCCGGGCCAGTCGATCACCATCGAGATGCCGGGACAGCAGACCGTGACCTATACGGTCACCAAAGAGTCGCAGCTGCCGCAAGATCTGGCAGTCGGCAAGAGCGTGACGATCAGCACGACCACGATGTCCGGCTCGACGACCCCGCTGGCGCGGCGCGTCACCTATCGCACGACGACGAAGACCACCAAGGAGAAGACGGTCAACCCGCAATAGTCCGCGACGTGCGAAACGAAAAAAGCGGTCCCGCGGGACCGCTTTTTTTCCAGGGGAAGGGAAGGTTACTTCTTCGGGCCCAGAATCGCGTCCTTCGCCTTCTTGGAAACGCGGAACTTGACGACGCGCTTCGCGGGAATCTTGATCTCTTCGCCTGTGGCCGGGTTGCGGCCCATACGCGCCTTCCGATTGACCAGCACCAGCTTGCCGACCCCGGGAATGGTGAAGCTGTTCTTCGCCTCCTTGTAGGCCAGCGCCGTCAAGTCGTCGAGAAACTGCGTCGCCTGCCGTTTTGTCGTCCCGGTGGACTTGGCCAAATGATCGGCTGTCTGAGACTTTGAAAGCGCCTTGGAGTCTTTTGCCATATTTCCCTACCCCTTCTTTTTCTGGAATCGCCGTTGCCGGCGTGATCAAAAACTGGCGGGTATTCTAACCGCCGCGCGCGAAGTCAAGCAAAGAAAAATCGCGAGAAGTTTTTTCCTTGACGGATGGCTCTTCGGGTCCCGCCGCCCCGGGGCCGGCGTTAAGATCCGGCGCCAGGGGGATCCTTATGCGCCTTCTCACCTCCGCGGCGGCTTGCTCACTGGCGGCGACTCTTGCGGCCATTCACCCGGCGGCCGCGCAACAGGTTCCGGCTTCCATTTCGGCCCAGGACGTCCCCGCCGTGTCCCGGCAGCTCGTCGACGGCCTAAACCGCTACCAGAACATCCGTTTAGCGTCCTTCCAGGATTGGTCCCCGGATGGACGGGGGCTGCTGATTCTGACCCGTTTCGCCGAGACAAACCAGGTGCATCGCGTCGCGGCTCCGCTTGCCGATCGCGAACAGGTCACCTTTCTCCGGGAACGAGTCGGCGAGACCCGCGCCCGACCCGGGACGCGGCAGCTTCTCTACTCGACCGACGAAGGGGGCGCCGAGAACTTTCAGCTCTCGCTGCTCGACCTCGGCTCCGGAGAAGGGGTTCGCGTGACCGACGGCCACTCCCGGAATGTCTCGCCGCGCTGGTCGCGCTCGGGTCGATGGCTCGCCTGGTCGAGCAATGCGCGCAACGGAAAGGACATAGATCTCTGGGTGGCGGACGCTGCCACGCCCGCCTCCGCGCGCCTGCTCAAAGAGGTGTCGGGCGAGTGGATCGTCGCGGAGTGGTCGCCGGACGACAAGACGGTCGCGGCCGTCGAATACCTTTCGGCCAACGAATCCTACGTCCACCTGGTGGACGTCGCGACCGGTGCGACCCGCGATCTGACGCCGCGCCGCGCCGCGGGAGCGGAGCCGGTCTTCTACGGCAACGTGCGCTTTGCCAGGGACGGCCGATCTCTTTACTGGACCACGGATGCCGGCTCCGAGTTCCACCGCCTCTGCCGTTTCGACCCTCAGGCAGGGACCTCGAAGGTGCTCACGACGGGGATCTCCTGGGACGTCGAGGACTTCGAGCTGTCGGATGACGGCCGAATCCTCGCCTTCTCCACCAACGAGGACGGCCTTTCGCATCTCCACTTCCTCGAGACGGAGACGGAGCGCGAGCTGCCCGCGCCGAAACTGCCGGCCGCGGAGATCGGCCGGATGGGCTTCCGCCCCGGCTCGAAGGAGCTCGGCTTCACGATGACCTCGGCGAGTATTCCCTCCGATACCTACTCCTACGACGTGACCAACAAGACACTCACCCGGTGGACCCGCAGCGAAACCGGCGGCCTGGATCCGACCGGGTTCCCCGAGCCCGAGCTGATCCATTTCAAGAGTTTCGACGGGCGCCCGATCCCCGCTTTCCTCTACAAGCCCGGCGGGAAATTTCACGCTCCTTTCCCGGTGGTGATCAACATCCACGGAGGACCGGAAGGCCAGTCCCGGCCGGGCTTCCTGGGACGCACGGCGTATCTCGTGCGCGAGCTCGGAATCGCCATCGTGTATCCCAACGTCCGGGGCTCGACGGGCTACGGCAAGACTTACCTGAAGCTCGACAACGGAATGAAACGGGAGGACTCGGTTGCCGATATCGGAGCGTTGCTCGATTGGATCAAGACGCGGCCGGAGCTGGACGCTTCCCGAATCGCCGTCACCGGAGGCTCCTACGGCGGATACATGACGCTGGCCACGATGACGCACTACAGCGACCGGCTACGGTGCGGGATGGAGACTGTCGGAATCTCCAACTTCCTGAGCTTCCTGAAGAACACTCAGGATTATCGCCGCGATCTCCGGCGGGCCGAGTACGGGGATGAGCGCGACCCGGCCATGCGGGAGTTCCTGGAACGCGCCTCCCCTTTGACGAGCGTCCGCAAGATCGCGCGCCCTCTCCTGGTTGCGGCGGGTCAGAACGACCCGCGCGTCCCGGTGACCGAGTCGGAGCAGATCGTCACAGCCGTGCGCGGCAACGGCATTCCCGTCTGGTACATCCTCGGCAAGAACGAGGGGCACGGCTTCCAGAAAAGGAACAATCAGGACTACCTGCAGGCGGCACAGGTGCTGTTCCTTCAGCGTTTCCTCCTGGCCGAGAAGCCTTGATTGGGACTGCGCGACTTGCGCCGTAGGGGCCCCTTCCGCTTTTTCGGAAGACTCGCACTCGTCATACTCGCCGTTGTCTCCCTCGTAGCGGTAGCCGGCTGCGGCGAGCGAAATCAGGTCCGGCTGGCCCGCCGCATTCTTCAGGACCATCGAACGCGCGCCCGGGTCAAGCCGCTGCCTGCCGCGCAGGTCCTCCGTCTCCAGCTGCGCTCTCAGTCCGGCCGAGGCACGGGTACTCAGACGATCGAGTGGGACGGCATCAACTATCGAGAAACCGTGTCGTCCGCGTGCTGGAAGACTGTCCGGGGGATCCAGGCAGGAAGGGAATACTTTTCCGACGAAGACGGAGTCACCCGCGTCGCGGCCGATCCGCTCCTCCACGAGCTCGTGACGCGCTTCTATTTCTGGCGCCGCGCTTACCTCTTCGACGACCAGCAGGGGGCCCGCGTCGATCTGGGCCCTGCCGACGGCGCGTCGGTCTCAGTCAAGGTCACGCCCCGCGGCGGGAATCCGCTCCTGCTGACCTTCGACCGCCGCGATTTTCGGCTGCTCTCTGCCCGGGCGAGACATTTCGATCTCGCCTTCTCGAGCGCGACCCGTTTGCGGGACTCTTCTCGCCGGGATTCGCCGGTCGATGTCGAGATGGTGTGGACCGGGCTGCCAACGGGGATGCTCGCCGACACGGCGAGCGGCGGATGGACGGGGCGCTGGAGTGGCAGTCCGCAGTCCGTCGCGTTGTCTCGTCTGGGCCGGGCGCTGACCTTGCCGGCGCACGTGTCGGGCGAGACCGTGACGCTCGCCCTCGATGCGGCCGTGGACGGCCCCCTACGTCTGCGGAATTCCCTGGCAGACCGCCTGAAGCTGGCCTTCTCGCCCGATGTCTTCGACCGCACGGTCGCCAGCGGAGCGAGCCTCCAGATCGGCGACGTCTCCTTTCCGTCTCTCGTGGTCGAGAAGACAAATTCGCTGCCCGACGGAATCGATGCCGCGGCCGGAGGGACGGTTCTGCGGGAGACGGTCGTCGAGATCGACCCGGAGACCGCGTCCTTGCGGCTTCACGACCCGGCCAGGTGGGTCATTCCTCAGGGCTTCTTCCGAGGCCTGGTGGACGACGACGGCAATCGCGCCGCGGCCATCCTTCAGCGCAAGGGCCTCAGGCTGCGCCTGTTGGGCCCCACGGCCACGGCCGGGGCTCTCGTTCTGACGCCCGAAGCCGCGGGGCGATTCGGAGTCTCGGGGCAATCTTCCTCGATCAGCGGCCTCTTCTGGGGCGCTCCCCTGGCAGATCTTTCCGTTTCGATCGGCTCCGATTCGGATGCCGACTTCGGAGAGGACGGGCGGTTGGGCTGGGACGTGGCGCTGGCATTCCATGTCTTTTTCGACCTGCCGCACCGGTGGGCGTACTTGAAGGCGAGGATGTAGGACTCAGGACGTAGGACGTAGGACCCCTACCATCCACGTTCCTTCCACTCACGTCCTCGAGCTGGCATCCTTTTCGCAGTGTCCCGCCAGCCGGAGGGTTATCGCGATGCTCCGTGTGGCGTGGATCTTTCTGCTGATGGCGGCGGGCGCGGCGCTATTCGGCTTCGGGACGGCGGCGGGTGCGGCTTTCGCGCCGTTTCAACTCGCGACGTTTCTCTTCATCGTCCTCTTCTTGATCCTGCTGATCTTAGGCTCCCCGGCCTTGAAGAATCTCGTCTAGTTCTGGGCGCTGCGCGCTGGGCGCTAGGCGCTGGGCGCTGGGCGCCGAATCGACGCCGAGCGCCCGCCCGCTCCGAGAGACGGCCTTGTCGCCGCCGCTAGTCTCGAGTGCGCGCCCCCACGGTGCGGCTCTCCACTGAGAGGCCGACGACTGTCCCGCACTGCTCGCACAACGCTTCGCTCCGCGCTGTCGAGTCCTCTGTCAGAAAGAGCGGTGTGCCGCAATCGGGGCAGTCCAGATCGTAGGGTTTGTAGGAGAGGGCCTTGTCGGGGGAGCCACGGCGATCGACCGCGCGTCGGCTCTCGAACGGCACCACGTTTTGTTGACTCACTGGCGTTCCTCCTCTCGAAGACCGCGTAAAGGGTCCGGTTCGGCAGGCGGGCCGCACGGAGCGGCCAGCGTCAGATTTCGAGTTCCTCCGCGCTTCTTGCGCAGCGCCCGGCCCGCGACGCCCGCGAAAAAGAAGAGACCGCCGGTCGCGAAGAGGCTGGCGGCGGCGGCTCGGAACGGGCGGGGAGAATCGCTTCGTCCTCCCACCAGGCCGCCGAGAAAAACGCAAACGATCGCCAGCAAGAGGATCTGTCGCGGGCGATCCGGCGCGGAGCCGTGCTGAGACCAGACGAGCTTCATCGGCGCCATTCTGGGAAAAGCGGGACGGCAGCCCACGAGGGCCGGTAGAGCTCAGCGTTCGGAGCGAAGTCGACCACGATTCCGACCTCCGAAACGTTGCAGGGCGCGAACAAGCGTCCGGCCCTCTTGTCAACGGACACATTTTATTCGACAAGCCCCTTCGGAGCAATTGAATTATCCTGCGCCGATGTTTTTCGCTCAGACGTGTGTCGCTCTGCTCCTCCTGGCCGCGACGGCAACGCCGGCGCGCGGATTCTTCGCGGAGAACGCGGCGACGCAGCGGAAATGGGAAGAGCAGTTCCGGCAGCTGCCGGATCCGGCGGCAATCCGCGAGTACGACCGGGTCCTTTCCGCGGAGCCTCATCACCTGGGATCGGCCGCGGACGAGAAGAACGCGAAGTGGATTCTCGGAAAATTCCGAGAGTGGGGGCTGGAGGCTTCCATCGAGACCTTCTACGTCCTCTTCCCTACTCCTCGCGTTCGGGTGCTCGAGATGACGGCCCCGACGCGCTTCCGCGCGACACTCGCCGAACCGCCCGTCGCGGGAGATCCCACCTCCTCCCAGACCGACCGGCAGCTTCCCAGCTACAACGCCTACTCGATCGATGGCGACGTGTCGGGCTCTCTGGTGTACGTCAACTACGGAGTGCCGGCCGACTACGAGCGCCTCGAGCGCCTCGGTGTCGACGTGCGCGGGCGGATCGTCATCGCTCGATACGGCGGCTCCTGGCGGGGAATCAAGCCGAAGGTCGCGGCGGAGCACGGCGCGATCGGGTGCCTGATCTACTCCGACCCGAAGGACGACGGCTACTTCGACGGCGACGTCTATCCGAAGGGCGCGTGGCGCCCCTCCCAGGGTGTTCAACGCGGAAGCGTCGCGGACATGCCCCTCTACCCCGGCGATCCTTTGACACCCGGCGTGGGCGCTACCAAGAAGCCAGAGCACTGGAACCTCCAGGACGCAAAGACCCTGACGAAGATCCCGGTGTTGCCGATCTCCTACGGCGACGCGCAGCCGCTCTTAGCGGCGATGGCGGGACCGGTCGCACCTCACGAGTGGCGAGGAGCTCTCCCGATCACGTACCACGTCGGCCCCGGTCCCACGACGGTCCATTTGAAGCTCGCGTTCGACTGGAAGATCGTTCCCGCCCACGACGTCATCGCGAGGATCCCGGGAGCCACCTGGCCGGAGGAATGGGTGATTCACGGCAATCACCATGACGCCTGGGTCAACGGAGCGATGGATCCGGTTTCGGGCCAGGCCGCGCTGCTCGAAGAGGCCCGCGCATTCGCTTCCCCCTCGCGCGCCGGCTGGAAACCGAAGCGAACAATCCTGCTCTGCGCCTGGGACGGTGAGGAGGAAGGGCTCTTCGGTTCGACCGAGTGGGCGGAGACGCATGCGGAGGAGCTCCAGCGCAAGGCCGTCCTCTACCTGAACACCGACTCGAACGGCCGGGGCTTCTTCGATGCCGCCGGCTCTCACACCTTCGAGACTCTGGTCAACGAAGTGGCCGCCGATGTCGAGGATCCGGAGAAGAAGATTCCCGTGGGCCGGCGACTGCGGCTGCATCAGATCGAAAACGCGAAAAAGCCCGAGGAGAGGCGCGAGATTCGCGACCGCAAGAACTGGCGAATCGAAGCGCTCGGCTCGGGGTCGGACTTCACTCCGTTCCTCCAGCACCTCGGGATCGCCTCGCTCAACTACGGTTTCGGGGGCGAAGGGGGCGGCGGCGTCTACCACTCGATCTACGACGACTTTGCCTGGTACTCGAAGTTCGCCGACACCGACTTTGCCTACGGGCGGGCGCTCGCGCAGGCCACGGGCACGACCCTGATGCGGGTGGCAGACGCCGACATCCTGCCGCTCGATTTCGCGGCGCTCGCCGACACGATCCACAAGTACGTGGAGGAAATCCAGAAACTCGCCAAAGACAAGCGCGAAGAGGCCGAGGAGCGGGCGCGAGAGATCGAAGAGGGACTGCCCGAGGCGACCGCGGACCCGAAGGAACCGTTCGTCGCGCCGAAGAAGGAGCGACCCGTCCCCTATTTCGACTTGTCGCCGATCGAGAACGCGGCAGCGGAGTTGGCGCAGGCGGCGAAAGACTACGAGACCGCCCTCGCCTCGCTCAAGGCGCCGGCGGATCCAGCGCGTCTCTCTCGCGTCAACGCGCTTCTACGCTCAGCAGAGCGGACGTTCACTCGGGAAGAGGGGCTCCCCCGCCGGCCGTGGTTCAAGCACTACCTCTACGCGCCCGGGTTCTACACAGGCTACGCCGTCAAGACGCTGCCCTCCGTACGGGAGTCCATGGAGGAGAAACAGTACGAGGACGTCAATGCCGCCGCGAAAAAGACGGCCGAGGTGATCTCCAAGTGCGCCGCACAGGTCCGGGAAGCGGCGAGCGCGCTACGCGCGCCGTGAGGCGTTGAGAGGAGAGAGATCCAGCGCCCAGCGCCTCAAGACTCCTCTCCCCGCATCCGCGAATAGAAGTCGTTTTCCGAGAACTTTCCCATCGCGACGGCGCAAGTGCCATCGCAACGGGCGGTGACTTGGTTCGCTGCGTCGAAGATCTCCGCGGCGGCAAAGATCAGGTTCATTCCGCCTCGGAGCAATCGCCCTTCGACCGCGATCCGGTCTCCGCGTGTGGGTCGAAGAAACGTGATCGCGAGTGTCACGGTCGCGGAACGGGTCTCGGGCCGCGTGAGCCAGCCCACTGTTCCAATGGCGAGATCGAAGAGCCCGGCCAGCACGGCGCCGTTGACGGCGTCCGTCCCCATTCCGCCGCGGTGAAACGGCTGGACCGGATCGATGACCGCGCGGACGCGATCGACGCGCGTAAAGTCCAGACGCACCCCGATCTGCCGCATCGGCGGCGCATCGTTCCAGATGCGCGCGAGGGCCTGGAGTGATTCGAGCGTCGCATAGGCCTCCGAGAAGGGACGCTCCCCCTCGGGCGGTGTCATCGGAGCAGGAGGCGGCGCACGAGAGGAATCGGAAGCGCCCCCTGCGCCACGAACGCGTCGTGGAACTGTCGCAAGGTCGCGTTCTTGCTCTTACGGTACTCGTCCCGCAGCTCCTGGATCTGGAGCTTGCCCAACGTGTAGTAGAGGTACGTCGGGTTGTAGGCCCCGCGGCGCGCCTCCTCGTAGGCGTTGGCCGGTTCCTGAAAACCCTTCTCGACAAAGATCTTCGCTCCGTCCTCCACGGTCATCCCCTGCGTGTGGAGCTTGACACCGACGACGTACCGGCAATCGCGCAGGAGCGCTTCCTGAAGCTGAGCCAGGCGGATCTTCGGGTCGCCGCCTCCGAAACCCTCGTCCACCGTCATTTGCTCGGCGTAGTGGGCCCATCCTTCCGCGTTCGTGCCGCAGAAGAGAAGCTTCCGCGCCTTGGTCGGGAAGCGAGGCGCGTAGAGAAACTGGAGGTAATGACCGGGCCAGACCTCGTGCACATCGATCATCGCGACGACGTAGCGGTTGTAGAGACGCAGGTGCTCCTCCCGGTGCTTCAAGTCCCAATCCTTCTCGACCGGGGTCACGTAGTAGAAAGCCTCGGTCGCCTTGGTCTCGTAGGCTCCCGGCGTATCCATCGACGCGAAGCTTCCCGAGCGGGCGAAGGGAGGCGTCTCCTCGACCTTCGGACGAACCTCGGAAGGGATCGTCACGAGCCCCTTGTCGACGACGAACTGACGCGCCTCCTCGACCGATCGCGCGACCGCGGGAATGAGGTCTTCCGCTGAAGGATGATCGTCAGAAAGAGACTTCATCACTTCGGCCGGCGTCTTCGTCGGATCGATCGTCTTGGCGGTCTGGACAAACGCCGTGTAGTCCTTGGAGAGTTGCGCTTCTCCCTTGGCCAGCAACTGGGCCAGAGTCAGCTCGACCATGTCGTCGTATTTGAGCTTCGCCAAGAAGTTGGCCTCGCCGATGGCGTAGCGGCCGCTCGAGCGCGTCTTCAAGTCCTTCTCCAGCCACGCCGCAAACTCTCCCGCGGCGGCGATCACGGCCGCATTGGCCTCCTCGAACTCGCGCGCGAGAGCCGCGTCGGCTCTGGCCGCTTCCTTGCCCCACGCCGCGACCGCTCTTTCGAAGAACCCGACCGAGCCGCGGGACATCCGTATGGCCAGATCGGTGAACTCCTTGGGCGGGTTCTTGACGTTCTCCCGCGCGGCCGCGTAGACATTCGGAATCCCTTTCAACCGGGCGATCGCCGAGCGCAGGCGCTGCGATGCCGGAGCGAAGTCGCGCTTCATCAAGCCATTGATCGCTCCACCCGGAAGCCCCGCGTATTGCATCGGGTTGTTCTCCCAGGGGCGGAGCGTCTCCAACGTCAGCAGCTCGCCTCGGATCTGCGACTCGAGAAGCTCGGCGTCGATCCGCTCGTCGAACGAGAGCTTCGGCCGATCGAAGGAGTTCAGCCGCGCGAGCTCGCGCTTCAACTCCGCGATCCTCGCGTCGATGGATCGCCTCGAGAGGTCCGGGAGCTTGGTGTCGTACTGGTGAAACCCTTGCGCGGTTCCTTCCGTCGGGCGGAACGTGTATCGGGCCTCGAAATACTCGTCGACGAACTTCGAGAAGCCGGAAGTCGGGGCAAGCGCGAGAGCCGCCGCCGACGCCAGAGCGAGCAGGATCAGGGAGGCGGATGCCAGAAGGATCATCGGTTTTCTCATGGGGACAGAGGCTAGCACGCGGTCGGTCACCTCAATCCCTCGACCAGGTACAGCTCGGACAGCAGGCGGTGATAGGTATAGATGTAGGACTTCCCGTCCTCGGAAAGCGAGACGGCCGATACGCCGAGAATTCCCGACCGGTCCTCGGGCGCGACGTTGCGCCAGGATTCGGAGCGCTTCCTCGCGAGATCCAGGCGTTCGACGCGAACGGGCAGGGCGCCGCGCCGCCGGACGAAGAGAAATCGCCCGTCGGGACTCCAGCGCAGGGGCACGTCGCCCGGCTCGAGACCCGGGATCGGCTCGGGAGCGGCCGCTCCGTCGAGCGGGTACAGCATCGCCCGACCCTGCGCGTCCGTCGAGGGCACGTAACGTCCGTCCGGAGTCGGAGGCAGCAGATACCCGACCCCTTCGGGAGTCACCGGCCGGAAGGACCCCGATTTCAAGTCGTGCGCATAGATTCGCAGGCTCTTGCCCGCCTCGTTGGCCGTGATCAGGAGACCCTGACCGTCCGGCAGCCAGCCCGCCCACTGAAATCGGGCGATCGGACCTCGGGACACGGTCTTCGCCTCGCCGGCGCCCGTCGGGAGCAGACGCAGCTCGTCGGGATTGCTGAAGACGATCGACAGCGCCCACTTGCCGTCGGGCGAGAGCGCCGTGCACTGCCCGTCGCCCAAACGCACCGGAGGTGTTCCGTCGGTCTTGCGCAGGTAACAGCCGTAGCGCGGTCCGCCTCCTTCTCCCGACTCGGTGAAGAGGATCCACCGCCCGTCGGCGGAAATGTCCGAGGAGCCGGAGGAGTCGAGCCACGAAAGATCCCGCTCGGCGGAGTCCGTGGGCCCGCGGGCGAGTATTCCGACGCGGGATTGATCGCGGGAGAGAAGCACCCGCCCTTGACGCGAGATGTCCAGAAGCGTCAGGCGGCCCGCTCCGGTCTCGATCGTCCGCATCCGGCCATCGAGAGTGACCGCGCGCAGGGACGAGTTCATCCCCTTCTCCGCCGCGGTGAACCAGATCTCGCGGCCATCGGGCGACCACGCCAGGCCCTGGGCGCTGGCCCACTCTGACGTCAACATCCGTTTGACCCCCTGACGGTCCGCCACGACGACGGAGCCTCGGTCGTCTCCGTAGACCGGGTGATCGAGAAACGCCACGCGCGAGCCGTCCGGAGACACGCGCGGGTGGCTCATCCAGCCCGCGGTCTCGACGATGGGCTTTCCGGCCGGGAATTCCAACCGGTGCCGCCCTTGCTTTCGGGCGACCGCGACGAGCGATGCTCCGTCGGGCGTCCAATCGGCTTCCTGCGCGCCCTCGACCACTTCCCGCGGAGTCCCGCCGGCCAGCGGCACCCGCGCGAGCGTGCCGCCGTTGACCCAGCCGAAGACGAAGTGGCGGTCGAGAGAAACAGCGAGCTCGTCCGACGGAGAAATCGCCAGAAGGTCCGCCGCCGGAAGCGCGAGCGAGGTCGATTCCGGGCTCTCGGGCCGTACCGTGAAGATCTGAAAAGGCCCGCCGTCCCAGGCGGCTCCGTAGACGATCGTCCCGCCGTCCCGGGAAAAGCGGGCGGTCAGGATGGAACCGCGGCGGAACGTCAATTGCCGGTAGGAGGCGGGCATCGGGCGGTGACCTCTCCTTCCGAGGAAGTAAGAGGCGCCCACGACCGCGATGAGGCCGGCGGCGGCGAAAAGCCACGGGGCCAGGCGCGGTTGGCTCGGTGCCGGGACCGGCCGGGCCGCGCCGCTGGTGGTGGAGAAGCCGGAGAGGGACTCGAGCGCGAACGCGAGGTCGCTCGCGGACTGGAATCGTTCCTCCCGATTCTTCTCGAGGCACCGGCGAACGACCCGATCGATGCCCGGCGGCAGAACCGAAGGCGACGAGCTCAAGAGCGGCGGATCCTCTTTCAGAATCGCCGACATCGTCTCCACACCCGTATCCCGGTTGAACGCGCGTTGTCCCGTCAGCATCTCATAGAGAACCGAACCGAAAGAGAAGATGTCGGAGCGGTGGTCGGCGGGTTGGCCTCGCACCTGTTCCGGCGACATGTAGCCGGTCGTGCCCATGATCCGGCCGGCCTCCGTGAAGACCGGGGTCGTCGGAGCGTCTGTCTCCAGGGCTTGCCCGAGTCGCGGCGCCACGAGCTTGGCCAGACCGAAGTCGAGGATCTTGACCCGCCCGTCCCGGGTGAGAAAGAGATTTTCGGGCTTCAGATCCCGGTGCACGATCCCCATCTCGTGAGCGGCCGCGAGGCCCTTGGCGATCTGGAGCGCGTAATCGATTGCCTTGCGCTGCGGAAGGGCGGCCCCGGCCAGCCGCTGCCGCAGCGTCTCGCCCTCGAGCAGCTCCGAGACGACATAGGGCGAGCCCGCATGCTCCCCCACGTCGAAGATCGTGAGGATGTTCGGATGGTTGAGCGCCCCTGCCGCACGGGACTCCTGCTCGAAGCGGCGCAAGCGCTCCGCGTCGGCGGAGAACTCGGCCGGCAGGACCTTCACGGCCACGTCGCGACCGAGCCGCGTGTCGCGCGCCCGGTAGACCTCTCCCATGCCGCCGGCGCCGATCGACGAAAGGATCTCGTAGGGGCCCAGTCTTGATCCGGCCGCGAGAGTCAGTCCGGCCTCCTCCTTCTCTGTCGGTTACGGCAGCAGACCGATACGACGCATCAGTTCCCGATACCGAGTGTCGGAGCGCAGCGGGTCGATCTTGGAATCGGCCTTGATCCAGGGGATGCAGTCTGCGCGCTCCTCCACGGCTTTCTCGAGCGTCCGGAACGCGGAGTCCTTGTCTCCGAGGCCGACGTAAATCGTGGCAATCTCGTATGGACAGACGTAGCGCCGTTCGGCCCGCTCGGTCAAAGACGTCAGGACTTTCTTGGCTTCCTCCTTTTTCCCCCACGCCGCGTAGGTGCCCCCCAGCATCTCCAGGACCGTGGGGCTCGTGTCGAGCTGCCTGGCTTTCTCCAGCGCGGTGACCGCTTCGGCAAAGCGTCCCTTCTTCTCGTAGGCGAGGCCGAGGAAGGTATAGGCCACCGAAAAGTTCGGGTCGAGCTCCAGCGCCTTTCGGCACTCCTCGATCATCCGGTCGTATTGCCGGGCGCAATAGAACGCCCATGCGGCATCCGCGAGGATGATCAGCGAAAGGGGATCGAGCCGCCTCGCGCGCTCGATTTCCGGGATGGCCTCGGCCGGACGGTCCATGCCGGCCAGAAAAGACGCGTAGGCGTCATGAGCCTCGGCCAGGTTCGGATTGAGCTCGATCGCGCGCTTCAATTCCTTCTCGGCGCCTGTCCAATCGAAATCGTAGTAGAACTTGATCAGACCCTCAGAAACGTGCGCTTCCGCAAGCGTGTCGTCCAGCTCCAGAGCCTTCCGCGCGGCCTCCCTTGCCTGGGGCATGATGTCCTTGGGCGCGGCATAGTTGCTCCGCAGGAAGGAGTAAGAATCCGCGAGGCCCGCATAGGCCAGGGCAAACATCGGATCTTTTGCAATCGCCTGGTGAAAATCGTCGATCGCCTTTCGGATCGACTCTTCCGTCTGCTTGTTCAACGAGTATCGGCCCTTCAGATAAAGCTCGTGCGCCGCCGGATTGACCGGTCGAGATCTCGCGAGCCGCGCCTCGTCCTGCGGCGTCAACTTCGCCTCGACCTTCCGGGCGATGGCGTCCGCAACCTCGGTCTGCATCGTCAGGACGTCACGCAGGTCGCGCTGATAGCTCTCGGCCCAGAGGTGACGGTCCGTCGGGCCGTCGACCAACTGTGCCGTGATTCGGACTTTGCCGCTGGACCGCAACACGGAGCCTTCCACGACGGCATCGACGCCGAGCTCCCGTGCGATCACTGAAAGCGGTTTCTTCGTTCCCTTGTACCCCATCACAGAAGTCCGCGAGATGACGCGCAGCGCCCGGATCTGCGCGAGGCTCGTGATCAGCTCGTCCGTCATTCCGTCGGAGAAGTATTCCTGCTCCGGGTCTTTCGAGAGGTTCGCGAGCGGCAGCACCGCGAGCGACCCGATCGAGCGGCCGCCGTCTGGCGCCTTCCCTCGGGTGCTGCCCAGATGCCGGACAACGAGCGCCAGAAGGATGGCGAGCAAAATCCCGGCCGCAGCCAGCAGAATCCTGCGGCCGGTGGCCGGAGCCGGCCGGGTCGAGGGCGGCGGGGCCGTCGGAGCGGACAGTGCTTCGGTTAGCGCGAAGGCGATGTCCTTTGCGGATTGGAAGCGTTCCTCCGGTCGCTTCTCGAGGCACCGGCGGACGATCCGGTCGAGCGAGGGAGAGAGGCCCGGTTGCGCGGCGGAGACGTCGGGAGGCTCCTCCTTCAGGATCGCGTTCATCGTCTCGATCGCGGAGTCGCCTCGGAAAGCCCGCCGGCCTGTCAGCATCTCGTAAAGCACCGCGCCGAAGGAAAAAATGTCGCAGCGTGAGTCGACCGGGTGCCCGCGGACCTGCTCCGGGGACATGTAGCCGAGCGTGCCCATCGCGACACCCGGCTCCGTTGCCGCGGAAACAGTGGGCGCACCCGTCCGATCGTCGATCGTTACCGGCTGCGTCAGTTTGGCGAGACCGAAGTCGAGGATCTTAACCCGTCCGTCCGTCGTCGCGAAGAGGTTCTCGGGCTTCAAGTCCCGATGCACGATCCCCCTCTCGTGCGCCGCCGCCAATCCGTTCGCGATCTGGATCGCGTAATCCACCGCTCTGCGTGGCAAGAGAGCCGCACCGTGCATCTCCCCGCGCAACGTCTCTCCCCGAAGCAGCTCGAAGACGACGTAAGGCGCGCCATCCTGCGCGCCGATGTCATGGATCGTCAGAATGTTCGGATGGTTCAACGCCGAGGCCGCTCGCGCCTCCTGCTCGAACCGCCGCAGCCGCTCCGGGTCCGCGGAGAAGGCCACCGGCAAGATCTTGACTGCGACTTCCCGTCCGAGACGCGTGTCGCGCGCCCGGTAGACCTCACCCATGCCGCCGGCCCCGATCGACGAAAGGATCTCGTAGGGGCCCAGACGGGTCCCGGGCGTGAGAGTCATTTCCATTCAGAAATCGACACGTAGCCGCTTACTTCTTGCCCTGGGGCACGCGTCGCATAAGGTCGTCGAACCATCCCAACACGACCGAAAGCGATCTCGGCGCCGCGCTCTCCTCTCGTGTCCGAATCATGACGAACCTCTGGCCGTCAGGCGCGACGTCGTAGCCGCCCAGATCGTAGCCTCCCAGATTCGCCGAATCGAAGAGCGGCTTCGGCACGCTGGTGTGAAACTTCGGCTGCAGCTCCACGGCAGCCGCCATCATCTTGCCGCGGTTCCGGAAGAAGAGCTCGCGTTCATCCCGCGACCAGACCGGAGAAGAGCCGCCGTCGATGGAAACCTGCCATCTCCCACTGGGGCCGGGGTAAGCCGTCACGTAGACCTCGGAGCGTCCCGACTCGTCCGACTGGTACGCGATCCAGTGGTCGTCCGGCGAGAACCGGGCAGCTTCCTCGTTGGCTGAGGAGTGAAGGAACGGACGCCGCGCGCGGCCGCTGTCCAACGACAGCACTGAAATATCACTGCCGGTCTTGGGATTCTGACCTTCGACGAGCATCGTCCGACCGTCCCGAGAGGAAGAAAGCGGAAAAGTCCAGGTGTCAACCTGCGTCAACTGCTCCGCGGGCGCACTGCGATCGGTTGGCATCCAGAAAGGGTTGATCAGTCCGTTCCGGTTCGAGCCGAAGGCGAGACGCTCCCCGTCGCCCGACCAGACGGGACTCGAGGCCATCCCTCCCGAGATCAGCCGGTCCCACGAACCGCGCGTGAGGTCATAGATCCAGATGCCCGAGTCCTGCGCTCCCGCGGCCACCGCGAGCCGCCGGCCGTCGGGAGAGAGACGTACGGTCCGATAGTTTCGCCGGGCGTCGGTGAGAGGTGTAGCGGCGCCTTTTCGATCGACCCAGACGAGCTCCCTTTCTAGCTCCCTGGGATCGAGAGGCAAGAACACGAGTGATCCTGCCGGCGAGAAGGCATAGTCGGCAAAGCCGGCGTTCCCGTAGACATTGACGCCATCCAGAATCGGGACGGCCGGGCCGGTCACCGCGAGCCGTTCCACATCGAACGGGACCGCAAAGAGCGAGCCGGCTCGCAGATAGACGAGGTGCCCCGTGGGCACATAGCGGGCGTCTGTGCCTCCCTCGAGCAGCGTCCGCCGTTCTCCCGTTTCGAGCATGAGAACGCCGATCCGCGCACTGTCGTAGTTGCCTGTCAGATCAGCGATCGTGAAGATCGCCGCCTTGCCTCCCGGCAGAATCTGTGGCCAGCGGTGGGTCTTCTCTCCCTTCTTGCGGTCCAGGGTCGTCGCCGCCTTCGGCTCTCCCCCCTTGTCGGAGACCCGGAAGAGAGGCTCGCTGCCAAGCGGAGAGAAGAGAATCGTTCCATCGGTCCCCCAGCTTGCCCCCCGAAGAACCTGCGCATCGCAAAGGGTCATCGGCTGGCCGCCGGCAAGCGACACTTTCTTCAGCTTCCGGTCGGCCCAGAAGCCGACCCACTGGCCGTCGGGCGAAAAGAAGGGGCCTGAGGCGCCCTCGGTACCCGGAATCGAGGTCGCTTCGAACCGATCCATCGCGCGCACATAGAGCCGGGTTGCTCGTGGCCCTCGACCGACGTAGACCAGACGCGTGCCGTCGGGCGACAGGGCCAGGACGGGCATCATCGACGTCACCGGCGATTCGGCTGCCGGGAATGTCAGATTGAGCCGCATGAGGGGCCGAGGCTCGGAAGCCATGCGCCCGCTGCCCCGAGCGAGGTAGCCCGCGGCCAGACCGCAAAGAAGCGCCGCCGCTGCCACACCCCACGCCAGCCGCTCCCGGCTTCTTCGCCGGATGGCGGAGGGAAGAACCACTTCTCCGCCGCTCAATTCCGAGATGTGCTCCCGCACGCTCGCGAGATCCCGCGCCAGGTCGACTGTCGAGGCGTAGCGCTCACGCGAATCCTTCGCCAGGCAACGCTCCACGATCCAGCGAAGGGGCGGAGGCGTTGCGGGGTTGACTCGGCCGATCGGCTCCGGCTCCTCGTGCAGGATCGCGGAGAGCGTGTCCACGGTCGTTGCGCGGGCAAACGCTCGCCTTCCGGTGGCCATCTCGTAGACGATTGATCCGAAGGAAAACTGGTCGGAACGAAAGTCGAGCGCCTGTCCGCCGGCTTGCTCCGGAGACATGTAGCCGACGGTGCCCATCACGATCCCCGGATGCGTCTCGGGCCTCGCGATCGTCGGAACGCGGGAGGCCGTCTCGGCGGATTCGGGCACGAGCTTGGCGAGGCCGAAATCGAGGATCTTCACGAACCCATCGGCCGAAACCATGAGGTTCTCGGGCTTGAGATCCCGGTGCACGATCCCAGCGGCATGGGCCTTGGCCAGCCCCTCCGCCACCTGAGTGGCGATGCCGAGGAGCTTGCGCACGGGAACGGGCCCCGAAGCGATCAGCTCCCGCACGGAATTCCCCTCGATCAGTTCCATGGCGATGTAAGGAACCGAGTCGACCTGCCCGATGTCGTGGACGGTGACGATGTTCGGATGGTTCAGCGCGGAGGCGGCGCGCGCCTCCTGCTCGAAGCGACTGAGACGACCGGGATCCGCCGAGTACTCCGCCGGCAGGACCTTGATCGCGACGTCGCGCCCGAGCCGGGAGTCTCGCGCCCGGTACACCTCGCCCATTCCGCCGGCGCCGAGCTGAGAAAGGATCTCGTAGGGACCCAGGCGTGTTCCCGCCGCGAGAGTCATCTCAAATCACGAATTACAAATCTCAAATCTCACATCCGACTCTCACTCGAACCCCTCCATCATCCAGACGTCTCCCCCCTGCGGACGGAAGCGGTCGAAGAGGACCCAGCGGCCGTCGGGAGACCAGACCGGGTAATCGATCCGGACGTCGGGATCCTCGAACTCGAAGACTCGCTCGGGCACTCCACTCGCCAGCGGCGAGACCCAGAGGGTTTTGTGCGACAACACATCCATCACGCGCGAGCCGTCCGGCGAAAGCGACATGTGCGCGCCGCCAATCACCTCGGAGAGCTCCTGCGGCTCGCCGCCGTCGACGGCCACCTTCAGCGTGCGGGCTTTGCCCGACGGGCAGCGGAAGAGGATCGAGTTGCCGTCGGGCGTCCAGACCAAAAAGTGCCCCATGACGCCGACCTCCGTCAGCTGTCGGGGCGACGACCCGTCCGCCTTCATCCACCAGACTTCGAGTCGCCCGCTCCGGTCCGACATGAATGCGATCCCCGAACCGTCGGGGGAGAAAGCCGGATTGACGTCGATCGACGAACCCGTCGTGAGACGTCGAAGGCGTCCCGACTCGACGTCGGCCATCCAGACGGAAGGATTCCCCTCGCGGGAGGAAAAGAAAACGATCTGTCTTCCCACTGGAGAGAATCTCGGCTGAAAGTCTCCCCCGGGCCCGCGCGTGACCGGTTTTGGTGACTCTTGCCCGACTCCGCGGATCCAGATGTTCATCTCTCCGCTCCGATCGGAGTTGAACGCGAGCCCGAGCCCATCGGCCGACCAGGCTCCTCGGCTGTCTTCGCGGCTGGAGGCGATCACTTTCTCCGGCTGTCCGGTCGCGTGCCCGCTGTCCGACGCGACCGGCAGCCGCCAAAGATCGGCGTTCTGCTTGAGAATCGTGAAGGCGAGCCGGCGTCCGTCGCGTGAGATCGTCGCTTCCACGTCCTGCCCCGCCCCCGATGTGAGCTGCTGCAGAGCGCTCGAAGGAGCTCCCTCCGCTCCAACCGGGACTCGCCAGATGTTGAGCCCGCCGCTGCGGTAGGAGGAGAAGTACAGAAAACGCCCCGACGGCGACCAAACAGGACAGATGTCCTGGACGTGATCGTTGGTGATCCAGGAGAGACGCTGCGAGGCCAGATCCACGACGCGGATATCGAACTTCGTGCGTTCGATGTTTTGAAAAACGATGCGCTTGCCTTCAGGAGACCAGCGCGGACGCACGTGCACGACGGCCTCCGACGTGTCGGATGTCGCCTGTTGCGGGTTTCGTCCGCGCCGGTCCGCGATCCAGATGCGCCGCGGGCCCGCCCAGGAGGCGTCGACGGCG
>Ga0207684_10001361_pt1 | contig 26726 bp, 32 predicted proteins | sample KBSK5501metaG_FD_184342 | JGI IMG/M metagenome (GOLD analysis project Ga0207684, IMG submission 184342) | Corn, switchgrass and miscanthus rhizosphere microbial communities from Kellogg Biological Station, Michigan, USA - KBS K5-50-1 metaG... | ecosystem: Host-associated > Plants > Roots >...
GCGCGCGCAGGAGGCCGGCGGGCGAGTCGATCGCGAGCAGCCGGCCGTGGTCGATGATGGCCACGCGCCGGCAGATGAGGGTGACCTCGGCCAGGATGTGCGTGCTGAAAAGCACAGCGTGCTGCTCGCCGAGCGCGCGAATGACCTCGCGCGTCTCCTGGATCTGGCCGGGATCCAGGCCCGCCGTCGGCTCGTCGAGCAGCAACACTTGAGGCGCGCCAAGCAGCGCTTGGGCGAGTCCGAGTCGCTGCCGGTAGCCTTTCGAGAGCTTGAAGATCTCGCGACGCACGACCTCTTCCAGGTGGCACGCAGCGATGACGCGCTCGAGCTCGGCGGCGATCGCCGTGCGCGCCACGCCCTTCACCTTCGCCACGAATCGCAGGTACGCGGACACGTCGAGCGTGTCGTACAGCGGCGGCCGCTCCGGGAGGTAGCCGATCAGCCGCGCGGCATCGACGTTCTGGGTGGCCATGTCGTAGCCGGCGACGCTCACGCGTCCGGACGTCGCCGCGGTGAAGCCGGCGACCATTCGCATCGTCGTGGTTTTGCCCGCGCCGTTGGGTCCGAGGAACCCGACGATCTCTCCCTTGGCGACGGTGAACGAGACATCGTGGACGACGGTCCGCGAGCCGTAGCGCTTCGAGACGCCTTCGAGGGCGATGACGGCGGAGTCGGAGCTCATGGTGAAAATACGAAGGCCCCCCACCACCCCGGGGGGCCTTCGCTCATCTGGAAGCCGCGAACGTTACTTATACCAGCGGCCGCCCTTCGCCTTGTACTGGTCCTGGTCGTGGGCGAAGAAGAGGTCGGCGTTTTCGAGATCCCGCATCATCTTCAGCCGATTGACCGAGTTGCTGTAGTCCTTGACGCTGTAGTTGAGGCCGGCCGGGTAACCATCCAGGTTTTCCTGCATCCAGATGGCGTCCTGGGACATGATGATGGTCTGCCCGCTCGCGAGCTTGACCTTCATGGACTGATGGCCGAGCGTGTGGCCGGGCGTGCTCAGCACCATCACCGAGCCGTCGCCGAACAGGTCGTAGTCGCCATCGAGCTCGAGGTAGTTGAAGTCGCGCGCGGGACCGTCGAAGTCACCCATCACGAACACGCCGCCGGCGCGCTGGAACTTCTCGGGCCACCACGCCTGATACAGCTCCTTCTTCTGGATGACGTGAACGGCCTTCGGGAACATCTTGATGTTGCCGATGTGATCGAGGTGGGAGTGCGAGGTCACGACCGCCTTCACCTTGTCGGCGGAGAAGCCGATCTTCTGCAGCTGCCGGTCGATGACGTCATCGCGCTTCTGGCTGGGCTTCAGGCCGTCGCAGTTGCCAGGGGCCCAGTGCTGCTTGCAACCACCGTCGGAGACCGCAACGTTGTTGCCGGTGTCGAACACCACCAGGCCCTTCGGATGATCGATGACCCACATGCTGACGGGGATGGTGACGTCGCGCGCCTTCTCCTTTGGAACGCTCGGGATCAGGTCAGTGATCGGAAACGGGCCGAAGAAGCCGCTCGTGGTCCAGTACAAGCCCCTGACCTGGGCGAGCGCGGGAGACGGCAGCAAGATCACGACGGCGGCCAGCAACGCGAGGACGATCCCTAACCTCTTCATGGCGCGACCTCCTCTGACGACGGCGAAACAGGTCACTTCGCGAGCGCAGAGCCCCACCGGCCCGGGAACATAGCGCGCCGTCTGCTCACGTGTCAAGCAAACGTCACCCGATCGCCACCGAATTGCCGGGAGAGCCGGTGGCGCCCTTGAGGAGCACCGGGCTGAACGACCACGCGAACTCGTAGACCTTGTCGGCCGCGAGCGCCTCGAGATCGAGATTTTCATTGATGTACATGCCGTTCATCGTGATCCACAGTGCGTGGCAGGCAAACGGAAGGTTCGGATTCTCGCCGGGTACGGCTTCCACCGGCCACGTGTCCGCGCCGACGACCATGACCTTCTTGTCGACGAGCCAGCGCCCGGCGGTGAGGCCCGGACCGGGACAGCCCTTGTTGAACTCCGCGTTGTCCTTCTTCCACAGCTTGCCGTGCCCGGTGCGGAACAGGACCACGTCACCCTCACCCGGCTCGGCGACGTTCTGACGCCGCAACGTCTGCTGGATGTCGTCCACCGTGATGACGTAATTGGTCGCAAGCCGCTCGCCGCCTTTGAGCGAGAGCACGTCGAGGAGAACGCCGCGCGTGAAGAACGGCGGGAGGTTCTCGATGCCGAGCTTCTGCAGCCCGTACGTGCCGTGCACCTGGTCCTGCGTCAGACCGTTGTAGTAGTGAATCTTGCCGTCCGACGTCATCATCCCGATGTGGCCCAGGCCATCGAACTGGGTGCCCGCCTGGCCGATCTCACCCACGAACAATTCGTCGTGATAGTGGAGCTTGTGGTCGCCGAAGGGTCCACCCGTTGGCGAGCCGGGAATCACGACGTGCGCGCCGAGTCGCTCGCCGAACACCGGAATCCCGCGCTCCAGGACACGGCTGAGTGAGTAGATCTTCCCGGTCTTGATGAGGGCGGCGGCCTGCTTCGCCTTGGCCGGCGTTTGCCGATTGTGAGCGCCACGCTGGTCATTGGCGCCCCACGGCGACGGCCACCACTGGTTGCTCAACGGATTCGGCGCGCCCTGAGCCTCGGCACGCTCCGGCGTCGCCATTGCCCCAGCGGTCATCCCGACGGCGACGCCCGTGACGAAGCCTCCCTTCATCACCTCGCGGCGCGACATGCCGTCCGTTCCTGTCGCGGTTTCCTCTTTAACCTGCGGCCTGAAGAACTCTTTGAGCCATCCGGATTGCATGATTGCCCTCCGTTCTTCGGTGCTGCGGGTGCGCTACTCAGTCTTGCCGCATGTACGCCGGCGCGCCGGCGCCCGGCAGGAAGTCCTCGCGCGGTGGCGCGAAGACATCGATCACCTCGGTGTCTTCAGGAAACCACGCCTCGTGCTCGACGCCGCCGGGAACGACGCCGAGGTCACCCGGCCCGCACGTGCGACGCTCGGCGCCGAGCCGGAAGTCCATCCGACCGGAAATCACCCAGAACATCTGCTCGTGCGGATGGCGATGGGCGGCGGCGTGCGCGCCGGCCTTCATCGACCACCACACGATCATCTCCTTGTCACCGACGAGGATGCGGCGGCTGATCTTGTCGGTGACCTTTTCCTCCGGCAGCTCCCTGAGCGCGTGAAAGCCCTTCATGAACATCTCCGTCTCCTCCGACGTGGTGCCACAACCTAGCAGCGGTAGTATCCTCGCGCAATGACCCAGCCGTGGATGGACGCGCTGGCCCGCATGCGCGGGCGCATCGCACAGACCGCGACGACGGTGACGACGGGCTTCCCACACTTCGCCGATCCGGCCACCGCCGCCTGGACGACGTCGCCGGCCGGCGACTGGACGGGCGGTTTCTGGAACGGAATGCTCTGGCTGGCTGCGCGCTATGGCGACGACCCGCGCGGACGCGGGTGGGCCGCCGAGTGGACCGCGCGCTTGCGGCCGCGCGCGGAGTCCGACACCGTGTTCCGCGGCTTCCTCTTCTACTACGGCGCGGCGCTCGGCGCGATGCTCTGCGGCGATGCGTCGGCTCGGGAGATCGCGTTGGCCGGCGCGCACGGACTCGCCTCGTCCTACAACGCGCGCGCCGAGGCGTTGCCGCTCGGTGCCGCCGCCGAGGAGGCGTCCGACGTCGGCGCCGGTGAGGCCAACGTCGACACGGTGCAGGCGTCCGCCCTTCTGCTCTGGGCGCACCGGGAAACCGGCGACGCTGCCCTGCGCGACATCGCGATTCGGCACGCCGCGCGCCACATCGAATTTTGCCTCCGCGACGACGGCTCGGTGTGTCAGTCGGCGTCCTTCGACCCCGCGACGGGCCGGATGCTGCGGCGATACACGCACAAAGGCTTCCGCGACGACAGCACCTGGGCTCGCGCGCAGGCGTGGGGCATTCTCGGCTGGACGCTCGCGCACCTCTGGTCGGGAGAGTCGCGCTTCTGCGACGCCGCCGAGCGCGCCGCCGATTGGTGGCTCGGCCACGCGCCCGCCGATCGGGTCGTCTTCTGGGACTTCGACGACCCGAAGATCCCCCACACGTTCCGCGACACGTCGGCCACGGCCATCGTCACCGCGAGCTTGTTGACGTTGGCGCCGCGCGCCTCCACGCCGCAACGAGCGCGCGCGTATCGCGACGCCGCCGAGGCCACGGCCGCCGCTTTGGTGGAGCGCTACGTGAGGCCCGACGGCATGCTGACGGACGGCTGCTACAGCCCGCGCATCGGTCTCGCCACGCGCCATGAGCTCGTCTGGGGCAGCTACTACCTGTTCGAAGCCCTGCACACACTCGCCGGACTCTACGACCCCGGGAAGATCGCCTAGGAGGACGGATGGCGCGACTCAAGATCGGATTCATCCCGATCGAGGGCGGACACTACTACAAGGAAGCGCTCGAGGAGGTCGGCCGCGCCGAGGAGCTCGGCTTCGACTCCGTGTGGATGGAGGAGCACCACGCCGTCACGAACCACTACTGGCCGTCCCCCTTTCCGGTGCTGGCCGGCTTTGCCACGCGCACGTCCAGGATGATGCTCGGCACCGACATCGCCGTGGCGGCGTTCTATCATCCGGTCCGTCTCGCCGAGGACGTCGCGATGCTGGACGTGATGTCGAACGGCCGCGTCACGCTCGGCATCGCGATCGGCTACAAGCCCGACGAGTTCGCCCTGTACGGCGTCGACCTCGAAAAGCGCGGCGCGCGGTTCGAAGAGCAGCTCGCGATCATGAAGGGTCTATGGACGCAGGACCGGCTGTCGTTCCGAGGCTCGTACTACGCGGTCGAGGGCCGCATCGAACCCAAGCCCGTGACAAAGCCGCACCCGCCGGTGTGGATCGGCGGCTGGGGCGATATCACGCTGCGCCGCGCGGCCACGCTCGCGGACAACTGGATCCCCGGGCCGACGGCCGACTTGCCGCGGCTTCTTCGTGGCAGGGAGCAGTTTCTTGCCAACCGTCACACGGCCGGGCGGACACAGCCGATCACCGAGTGGCCGCTCACACGCGATCTCATCATCGCGGAGACGGACAAGAAGGCGCGGGAGCTGGCCGAGGAGCACATCATGGTCGCCTACCGTCGCGAATACGCCGGCGGCTGGCGTCACCCGTTCATCGACGCCTCGATCGCGACCGATCTCGACAAGCTGATGGCCGATCGCTTCCTCATCGGCGGGCCGGATCAGGTGATCCCGAAGATCCGAACGTTCGTCGAGTCGTACGGAATGACGCATCTCATCTGCCGGACCTTCTTTCCCGGCATGCCGCACGCGCACATCATGAAGGAGCTCGACCTGATCGCCCGCGAAGTGATGCCGGCGTTCAAATAGCCGACATTACGAGCGAATTTCGGTCGGACCAAAACGTGGGCATGCCTCGTAACTATTTGATATACTGGCGCTTGCGGCTGACTTCGCGTTTGGGGAGTGAAGGTCATCGCGCAGCCCATGTACCGTCTCGATCGGTCGTACTCGTGGAATTACAGCCATTCGCCTACCTTGCCGCGTGTCCGGCGCGTACCGTCTGGACCCGGGGGTAAGTTCCTCGACCACGTCCTGAATTCGCCGATCGGCATCGCGGCCGGTCCACTACTCAACAGCAAGTGGATCGAGGCGTACGCGCGCCTGGGCTTCGACGTGCTCACCTACAAGACCGTGCGATCGATGGCGATGCCCGCCCACGCGCTGCCGAACATCCGGCCCGTCGAGAATCGCGAGCACGCGGCGATCGCGACCAAGCGCACCTCGATCGACAGTCAGCCCACGCTCGCCGTCTCGCTCGGCATCCCCTCCGCCGAGCCCGAGGTGTGGCGCAAGGACGTCCGGCGCGCAAAGGACCGGATCGACGACGGTCAGGTGTTGATCGTGAGTGTCGTGGGCACGTGGGCGCCGGGCATGGACGCTGAGCAGCTCATCCAGGACTACGCCCGCTGCGCGGCGTGGGCGGCCGAGGCCGGCGCCGATGCGGTCGAGGTCCATCTGGCGGTCACCGATCCGTTCGCCGAGCAGCCGCAGCTGATTTACGAGAACATCCCGCTCGCCGCGCAGATTCTCTATCGCGTGCGCACCACGATGCCCAAACCCGTGCTCGCGAAGCTCGGCGTCTTCCGCACGCCACGCCTCCTGCACGAGACGGCCACCAAGCTCGCGTCGTGGGCGAGCGGCTTCGTCATGGTCCACGGTGTGCGTCGCCGCGTCGTCGACGAGGATGGCAACGCCGCCTTCGAAGGGTCCGGGCGTGATCGCGCCACGATCGTGGGCGCGGACACCTGGCCGCTCGCCTCGCGCCAGATCGAGGAGATGCTCTCGTGGCGAAAGGCCGGCGCCTGGGATCGCGCGATCCTCGGAGTCGGCGGCGTCACCACCGTCGAGCGGGCCGATCACCTGCTGCGCGAGGGCGCCGACATCGCGCTCATCGCGACGACCGCGCTGTTCGATCCGCTCTTCGGCGTTCGGTTCCGTCAGCTCCGCGCCACCGCCGTCGCCTGATCTCATGGGGGGCTCCGAGCGCCCCCCAAACCCCCCACGGTGACTCGCCGCGGCCCGGGAAACCCGTGCCGCGTCTCGATCTCGAATCTTTACCGTGTGCTACGCTACCGGCCGTGCGTTGGCTCGTGGTGCTTCCGTTCAATCGCGCCGGGCTCATGGGCGTCGATTTCGGCGAGGAGCTCGCCGCGCGCGGTCACACGGTGCGCTTGTTCGAGTATCGGCGCGACAACGCGCTCTACAAGAACAAGTCGACGAAGGCCGCCTACCAGCTCTGGATTCTCCGGCTCCTGGAGCGCGCGTGTTCGTCGTGGCGCCCCGATGTGGTGCTCGTCATCAAGGGCGGCCCCATCACGCCGAACCTCGTGCGACGCGTGAAGGCGCGCGCCGACACGCTGTTCGTCAATTTCTTTCCCGACAACCCGCTGTGGATGATCCCGTTCGGCTGCATCGAGGCCTACGACGCCTTCTTCACCAAGGAGCGCTACGCCATGCGCAGCCTGCAGCAGGTCGGGCTGCGTAATCTGCACTATCTGCCGATGTACTGCGTCCCCACGCAGCATCATCCCGTCGTCCTGTCGCCCGACCAGCAACGACGTTTCGCGGCCGCGGTGTCGTTCGTGGGCAGCCGCTACGACTACCGTGAGCGCTTGGTGCGCGAGCTGGCCGACGCGCCGCTGCGCCTCTGGGGCGCGGGCTGGAACCGCAGTCCCGATCCGGTCGTGCGCGGTCTCGTCGCCGGCGGCCCGGTCTTCGGCCACGACAAGCTGTGCGTGTATGCCGCCTCGACGCTCTCACTGAACCACCATCACCCGATGAACGACATCGTCGGCGTGAACACGCGAACCTTCGAGCTGGCGGCCGCGGGCGCCTGCCAGCTCGTGGATGCCAAGGAAGAGCTGGCGCCGCTGTTCAAGCCCGGCGACGAGGTGCTCGTGTACCGGGACCTCGCCGAGCTGCGGCGAGTACTCGATCATTTTCTCGCCCGACCGGACGAGGCGCGTGCCATCGGCGAGAATGCGCGGCGCCGCGCCCTCGCCGAGCACACGCTCGCCCACCGCGTCGACGAGATGCTGCACGTCCTGGAAGACCGCTTCAAGATCGACGCCCGGCCATGACCATCCCTTCGCTCGCGCGCGAGCTCACGTGCATCGATTGCGGCGCCGTGCATCCGCTCGGCTACCGCCTCGAGTGCGAAAAGTGCCGCGGCCTGCTCGAGCTGCGCTACGACCTCGAGCCGCTGCGCCGCGAGGGTCCGAGCCTGCTCGCGGGCGGCGGTCTCTGGCGCTACGCTCCGGTGCTGCCGATCGCCGATCCCGCGCATCGCGTGACGCTCGGCGAGGGCGGGACGCCGCTGCTGTCGTGCCCGCGACTCGCGAAGACGCTCGGCGTGCGCAGCCTCGCGATCAAGTTCGAGGGCGCCAATCCGACGGGCACGGTGAAGGACCGCTCGTCGGCAACCGGCGTGGCCGCCGCGCTGCAGTTCGGCTTCACGGCGACCTCCGTCGTATCGAGCGGCAACGCCGGCTCCTCCATCGCCGCATACTCGGCGCGCGCAGGTTTGCGGTCCTTGATCTTCGCCTACGAGCGGGCGTCGGCGCCAAAGCTCCTGCACATGGCCGCCACCACCGCCGATCTCGTGCTCTACAAGGGCGTCTACGACGATCTCATCACGCACTGGGACCGGCTCGTGGAGTCACGCCTATTCTTCGACTGCGGCGCGTCGCGCAACGCGTACAAGCACGAGGGCAAGAAGACGATCGGCTACGAGATCGCCGAGCAGAGTGGCTGGCGACCGCCCGACGTGGTGGTGGCGCCCGTGGCCGTCGGCGAGACATTCATCGCCGCGGCGCGCGGCTTCCGGGAGCTGCGCGACGCGGGATGGATTCCGAACATCCCGCGCATGGTCGCCGCGCAGGCGACGCGCGCCAACGCGATCGCCCGTGCGTTCCGCTCTGGACGCGCGCTCGAGCCGCTGAAGATCGGCTACACGGTGGCGGAGGGGCTGGCCGCGGGCAACCCGGGGCGCAAGGGCGAGTGGGTGCTGCGGCTCTTGCGCGATGGCGGTGGGGCCGCCGGCGACGCGGAGGACGAGCAGATCCTAGAGGCGCAGCGCATGCTGGCGCGCACGGAAGGCGTGTGGGCCGGACCGACGGGCGTGGCGACGCTTGCCGTGCTCACGCGCATGCTCGCGGCTCGCGAGCTCGATCCCGCGCAGTCCTACTGCGTGATCATCAGCGAGACGGGCCTCAAGACCGAAGCGGCGGCGCCGAGCCGCGCGGCGACGGCGTTCGACTTCGAGTCACTCGAGCGGCTCGTGGCGGAGAAGCTCGGTCGCGCGTAGGCCGCTCCCCCGCGCGTTCTACCTCCGTCCCGCGCCCGCCGTCGCCCGTGAACTGCTGGGGTGCATCGTCGTCTCGCGGCGCGGACGCACGCCCACCTCGGGTCGCATCGTCGAGGTGGAGGCGTACCTCGGGCCCGAGGACGAAGCGTCGCACGCCGCCTTCCGGCCGGGCAGCCACCACCTGTTCTACGGCGCCGGCGGTCATGCGTACGTCTACCTCAACTACGGCGTCCACTACTGTCTGAACGCGATCACCAATCCCGCGGGCCGGCCCGGCTGCGTGCTGATCCGCGCGCTGGAGCCGCTGACGGGCATCGGGGCAATGGCGCGCCGACGGGGCGCACGCGCCGGCGCGCGGCGTCTCGCCAGCGGCCCGGGCAATCTCACACGCGCGCTCGGCCTGTCGTTGCGCGACAACGGCGCGGACCTCACGCGAGGCGCGCTCGTCATCCTGCCGCCCGATCGTCCCCGCGCTTTCACCATCGCCCGGGGCCCGCGCGTCGGGATCACGCGCTCGACCGAGCTGCCGCTGCGGTTCTGGATCGCCGGCCATCCGAGCGTCTCCGTCGCGTCCCGGTCTCGAAGTGCCAGACGGTCGACGTGAGCTCACCCTTGAGACGTGCGTGCGTGGCGATGCGCCCAACGGCCACGCGCCGGATGAGGCGGCGCCAGAACGGCCGCGCGGTGACGTTCCAGGTGAGCACGGACAGCTCCCACCGGCCGGGAAAGCGCGTGAACAGCGCGCGGGCGACGCGAGTGCCGATGCCGCGGCGCCGGTAGGGGCGTAGCACGAAGAACTCGGCCATCTCTCGGGCGGGGACGCCACCCAGCGCCGGCAGCTCGCGCACGAGCGCGAAGCCCGCGGGCCGACCGCCAACCCGCACGACGAAGTGATAGCGACCGTCGCGCCGCCAGAATTGCCGATGCCACGCGGGCGGAGCGTAGGTGCCGTCCCGCTCGACGCCCCAGCGCTGGCCGACGAGATCGTAGATATAGAGCTGCACCAGGCGCCTGACGATCGGAACGTCGCGACGGCCGACGCGACGAAGCGTGACCCGCGTCACGCGTTAGCGGCCGCGGCGAAGCGCGTCGGGATCGAAGAGCGCGTCGTCGAGGCCGGTGTTGACCGCGGCCGAGCGCACGAGCACGCGCACGACGAGCTTGCCGTCGACGTACGCTTCCTGCCGGTACGGCAGCGCGAAGCCGCCGACGAGCGGGCGGTGCTCGGTCAGCACGAGGTCGATGACGCCCTCGCCGGTTGGCAGCTTCTCGCGCGTCACGAAGCGCACCACACCGCGGTCGGGATCGAGCCAGACCTGAGGCACGCTGCGCTCACCGGGCCGCGCACCGATGACGGTGACGCTCCGATCCCCGGCGCGCGTGACGTAGCTGACGTCGTCGCGCACGCCGAGCACCTTCCACTCCGCGAGCAAATCGGCGCCGGTGCGCCGGAGCGGCACGAGCAGTTGCGTCGCGTCGCGCGTGCCTGCCGGGGGCCCCTCGAAGGTCTTGCCGTCGGCGCCGCGCATCCATACCCGATCGCCGACCGTGAGTCGCACTTCCTTCTGGCCGTCGATCATCCGCTCCACGCGCTGCCGCCGCGGCACTTTCATGTACACGCGCTGCTCGCCGCTCGACTGCGGGTGACGCCCCGCTGGATCGAACAGCGTCAGCGTTTGGTCGACGACGAGGTCCGCCACGCTCACTTGGCCCAGGTGCGACAGGAACGCGTCCACAGCCGAGCGGGCGTCGGATCCGGAGACGGCCGCGACGGGAATCTGCGCCGCGATGAGGATGGTCCCCGCGAGGACGCGAAGCACGAATCGGTTATACGGGGGACATACGCGAGAAGTCAATGAAAAGCCTGCTTTTTTTGGGCTGAAATGTTGACACTCCCCCGCACCGTCCGTATCATCGAAGGAACCAAGGAGCGTGCGTGCCTACCTCCCCAGATACCTTGACCGGCGGCATCCTCGATTTGATCCTGAGCGCGGGCCCCATCGCCAAGGCCGTCCTGGCGGTGCTGGCGATCTTCTCGATCATCAGCTGGGCCCTCATCGTCGAAAAGTGGTGGCAATTCCGCCGCGTGCGGCGCCAGACGCTCGGCTTCCTCAAGGTCTTTCGCGAAGGCCGGCGGCCCAGCGTGGTGACGGCGGCTGCGAAAAAGTTTCGCGAGAGCCCGCTGGCCCAGCTCTACGTCGCGGCGAACTACGAAATGTCCGGCGGTCATGACGGCGAGTCGTTCGTGGACGACGGCGAGGACGCGAGCGCGGAACGCCTGGAGGCGGCCGATCGCGCCATGCGCCGCACCGCGGGCCTGGAGGTCTCGCAGCTCGAGCGCTATCTGCCGTTCCTGGCCACGACGGCGAGCGCGTGCCCGTTCATCGGCCTCTTCGGCACCGTCATCGGCGTCATGAATTCCTTCCATGGCATCGGCACCCAGGGCTCGGCGAGCCTCGCGGTCGTCGCCCCCGGCATCTCGGAGGCGCTCGTCGCCACGGCGGCGGGTCTCGGCGCCGCCATCCCGGCCGTCATCGGCTACAACTACTTCGTCAACCGCGTCAAGCACTGGGCGACGGAGATGGAGGGCTTCGCTCTCGACATGCTCAATGTGCTGAGCCGGCCCACGCCGAAGCTCGCGCGGCCCGCGAAAGATGGCATTTAGCGTCGGCCCGTCCAACAGTGGGCGGCGGATCGGCACGAGCCTCGCCGAGATCAACATCATCCCGCTCGTCGACGTGGTGCTCGTCCTGCTGCTGATCTTCATGCTCACGGCGCCGATGATGTACCGCGGCATCGACGTGAACCTGCCGCGCGCAGCGGCCAAGCCTACCGCGGTCGAGGAGCGGATGGTGCTCACAGTGACGAAGGACCGCGCGCTGTACCTGAACGACAAGCGCGTTCCGCCCGGAAGCCTCGACGGCATGCTCCGCGACGCGTTCCGCAGTCGTAACGACAAAACGCTCTACCTCAAGGCCGACGCCGGCCTTGCCTACGGCGCGGTGATCGAGACGATGGACATGGTCCGGCGCGCCGGCATCGAGCGCCTCGGTATGGTGACCGAGCCCGTCCGCGAGCGCTGACATGAGCATCGCCGCCGCCACGATCCGGATGCGTCCGGCGCGCGGCCCCGCTCTCGGGAAGGCACCGCTGCCCTTCACGGCGACGGTCGTCTCCGGGGTCTTGCACGTCGTCCTCGCCGCCGCCGTCGTGCTGGGCGCGCGCGCGTGGTCGCAATCCCAGCCCAAGACGTACGTCGTCAACCTGGTGCCCGCCATCGCCGCCGTCGGTTCGCCGCAGGGCCAGACGACACCGATGCCGACGCTGCCACCCCGACCGGAAGAAGTCGCGCGCCCCGAGCCCCCGCGTCCGACAGAGCTCCCACAGCGTGAGACGCCGCGCAGCAGCGCCGCGCCCGAGATGCCGGCGCGTACGCGTGAGTTGCCGTCGCTGCCCGATCGGCCCAGCGTGCCGCGGCCGTCGACAGCGCCCCGCGCGGGTGACAAAGAGCTGCCGTCGATGACGGCCCCGAGCACGCCGAAGCCCGCGCCGGACCGCCCACCGACCGAGACCGTCGCGCGCGCGGCGCCGCCGCCTCCCGCGCCGATCGGCCGTCGCGACGGCTCGCCGCAGGGCGCCGGTCCGATGACGCTCGACGCCGGGGATTTTCCGTTCGCGTGGTATCTGAGAAGCGTGCAGGCGAAGATCACCGAGCGCTGGAGCGGCAAAGCGATCCCCGGCCAGCAGCCGGTGGCGGCCTTCGAGATCAACCGCGACGGCCGCGTCAGTGGGCTCGTGATCGAGAAGCCATCAGGCAATCCCTACTACGATCAGGCCGCGTTGCGCGCCATCACCGAGGCGGCGCCGTTTCCGCCGCTGCCCCCCGAGTTCGCCGGACCGGTGCTGCGCGTGCATCTGGGCTTCAACTTCTCCGCCGAGCGAGGTTGACCAGTGTCTCTCCGACGGTTATTCGCCCTCGTGGTGCTCGTCGCCTTTCTTGCGGTCGCGGCTCCGTGGCCCTCCCGCGCGCAGCAGCAGCAGCAGCAAGGCGCGGGGCGGGCCACCGATGTCTGGATGAACATCACCGGAGGCGGTAGCAAGAAGCTCAACATCGCTGTGCCGGAGTTCACGATCGTCTCGGGTACCGACAGCGGTGGCATGGGCAAGCTTCTCGCCTCGGTGACCGGCGGCGATCTGACGTTCTCCGGGCTCTTCAGCGTCGTCGCAGGAACCGGCGCGATCCCGGCGAACAATCCCGCCTTGCTGGAGCAATCGTGGCAGGAGTTCGCCGCCGCCGGCGCGCATGCCGGGCTGCACGGGCTGCTCGCCATGCGCGGCGATCGGCTCGAGGGCGAGATGCGCCTCTACGACCTCGTCACGCCGGAGCATCGGCTGATCGCGACCAAGAAATTCGAGACGCCGATCGGGCAGTCGCGACGACTGGCGCACAAGTTCGCCGACGAAGTGGTGCTGCAGTTCACGGGCGAGCAGGGCATCGCCGACACGAAGCTCGCCTACGTCACGGGGCCGCGTGGCGCCAAGGAGATCACGATCGCGGACTACGACGGCGCCGGGGCAGCCCCGGTCACCCGCAACGGCTCGATCAACCTGACGCCCGTGTGGAGTCCCGACGCGCGCTCGCTCGCGTACACCTCGTACAAGCAGGGCTACCCCGACCTGTATCGCATGTTCCCGTTCGAGCGCCGACCCGACCAGATCCTGGCGGCGTTCATCGGCATCAACACGTCGCCGTCGTTCAGTCCCGACGGCAAGAGTCTGGCGCTGACGTTGTCAAAGGACGGCAATCCCGAGATCTACGTGCTCACGCTCGCAACGGGGACGCTGCGGCGGCTCACACGCAACGCCGGTATCGACACGGAGCCCACATGGTCGCCGTCGGGACGCCAGCTCGCGTTCATTTCCGACCGCAACGGCCCGCCGAACGTCTTCGTGATGGACGCCGAGGGCACCAGCGTTCGCCAGCTCACGTCCGGGGGATTTCACACGCAGCCGCGCTGGTCGCCAAAGGGCGACAGCCTTGTTTACACCGTGCGCCAGAGCGCCCACGACCTCTGGATCGTGAACGTGGACGGCTCGAATCCGCGACGACTCACGAGCGGCACGGGGGACAGCCAGGGCGCAACGTGGGCGCCGAACGGTCGTCACCTGGCGTTCCAGTCCAACCGCAACGGCCGCTGGCAAATCTTCGCGATGCTGGCCGACGGCTCGGCGCAGGAACCGATCACGCGCGGCCCCGGTGAAGCGACAAGTCCCTCGTGGTCGCCTCGACTGCCGTGATAGGCTTGCTGTCGTTGACGCGTACTCTCCAGCGCACGCCAAAAGGAGGCGCCATGCTTAGGCGCTGTTCGCATCTTGCTTTCCTATTCCTGCTCGTCGCCGCCCTGGCCCTCAGTGGGTGTGCCAAACGGCCGGCGACCACGCAGGCGGCCGCGCCCGCTCCGACCGGGGCCGCGACCAGCACCGCCGCCGCGCCATCGGGCGGCTCGCAGATGCAGAGCGGCGGAACGCCCAGCGGTGCTGCCGCTACGCCGGCGCCGACCACGACCGCGCGGCCCGCCGTGCAGGACTTTGCCGCCGTGGCCGACCTCACCGACGTCTTCTTTGACTTCGACAAATACGATATCCGCCCGAATGACGCGAAGACGCTCGACACCAACGCCAACTGGCTGAAGTCGAACCCGAATCACCTCGTGCTCATCGAGGGTCATTGCGACGAGCGTGGTACCAACGAATACAACCTGGCGCTTGGCGAGCGGCGTGCGAAGTCGACGATGAATTATCTGGTGTCGCAGGGCGTGCAAGCCAATCGCATCACCATCATCAGCTACGGGGAAGAGCGCCCGCAGTGCACCGAGCACACCGAAGCGTGCTGGGCCAAGAACCGCCGCGCCCACTTCCTCGTCAAGCCGCGGTAGATCCGGATCGCGTGGCGAGGAGCAGGCGCGCGCTTCTCCTCGCCATCCTGCTCCTCGGCGGCTGCGCGCACGTTCAGGACGTGACCGGTGTCGCCACGCAGCAGGATCTTCTGCAGATCCAGACCGACGTGACGATCGCGCAGCAGCGGGCGCAGCGGGCGCTCGGCGAGGCCGAGGCCGCGCTCGCGCAGGCGCAGCGCCGCGAACGTGACTCGGACACGGAGCAGCGCGTGGCGGCGCTCAGTCAGCGCGTCGAGGCGCTTACCGCCTCGGTCACCACGCTCTCGACCCAACTCGACGAGCTGAACAGCAAGCTCGATGCGCTGTCGCGACAACCGCGTGCCGCGGCGCCCGCGCCGACGAGTGTTCTGCGACCGACCGGCGCCACGGCGACGCCGGCGACACCGCCGAGCAGCATCGCGCCGCCGGCCGCGCCCTCCGCTCCGTCCGTCTCATCGACGGCGCCGAACACCGCGTCGCCGACCACCGCGCCGCCGCCGGCCCCGGAAGTGGCGAGTCGTCCGACGACGAATCCGCTGCAGCCCCAGGACATCTATCAGGCGGCCTATCTCGATTTCAGCAAAGGCAGCTACCCGCTCGCGATCGCCGGCTTCCGCGAGTTCTTGCGCCGCTTCCCCGACCAGGCGCTGGCGGGCGCCGCGCAGTACTGGATTGGCGAGGCGCACTTCGCGCTCGCGCGCGGCTACGCGAACGCCGGCCAGACGCCACAGGCCACGGAAGCGCTGGAGCAGGCAGTGCAGGAATTCCGTAAGGTGCTGGCGAACTATCCGCGCAGCGACAAGGCGCCGGCCTCGCTGTACAAGGAGGCGCTCGTCCTGCTCGAGTTGAAGCAGTCCGACGCCGCGCAGCAGCGGTTGCAGTACCTGGTGGAGACCTTCCCGCAGTCGGAAGAGAGCGCGCTGGCGCGCGAGCGTCTGGCGGCCCTGCGGCCGCGCTGAGGGCTAGCTACTTCTCGTCGAGGCCGAGAACCCAGACGACGGCGACGTCTCGCTCGGGCGTGCCGTACACCATGACCGTCGCGCTCGGATCGCCCGTGAAAGCCGACCGCACGATGACGCCATCCTGGGGCGAGCCGCCGCCCGGACCGAACTGCCAGACACCGATCGAGGCGAGGAGAGCCACGGCGAGCGCGCCACCGAGCGCCCATTGCGGGCGCCAGGCGCGACGGGCCATGGGCGCGGGCCGGGCGGTCTTGGCCGCCTCGACCCCTCGGACGACCCCCGCCCAGAACCCCGTCCAGTCCGGATCGGCGACCGCGACGTTCCGCTGAAGGAGGGCTCGAAGACGGCGCAACTCTTCGGCCTCGCGCTGGCACACCCCGCACGTCGCCAGATGAGCGGCCGTCGAGCGTGCCGGCCCCTCGTCGAGCGCTCCATCGAGGTAGGCACCCAGTCGTCGCCGGTTCAGGTAGTGGCTCAGCACGTCGGTTGGACGGTCATACCCCAGGCCGTTATTCTCGTCACCGCATGATGATAGCCGAGCGGCCGACGACCGTTCGAGCGGGCGCCGAGACCCTCGAGGCCCGCCTGGCGGTGCCGCCGGGAGCCCGGGTCGGCGTGGTCGTCAGTCACCCTCATCCTCTTTATGGGGGCGACATGGACAACCCCGTGGTCGACCGTATCGTCGAGGTCTGCACCGCCCGTGGGGTGGCCACCCTTCGCTTCAATTTTCGGGGGGTTGGGGCCTCGTCCGGGCGACACGATGACGGACGCGGGGAGCAGGAAGACGTTCGCGCGAGCCTGGCCCACCTCCAGGCCACCTTGGGCGCAGAGGCGCGGGTGGCGCTGGCCGGCTATTCATTCGGCGCGGCCATAGCGGCCGCCGTCGCGGCGACCGTCCCGGTCGCGGGGCTCGCCCTGGTCGCTCCCCCAATGCGTGTTGCCGATGTTCAGACCCCGAGCGGCTGTGCCGGGCCCATCGTCGTGGTGGCCGGCGCGGAGGATCAGTACTGCCCCGCCCCCGCGCTCGAGACGTTGCGCGCCAGGCTTCCCGAGGCGACCGTGATCGTCATCGAGGGCGCCGATCACTTCTTCTTCGGCTCGCTGATGCCACTGGGCGATGCGGTCGGTGGCTGGGCGGACGCGCTGGCCGCCGGTTAGATCCGCGGCAATCGTGGCGGCGTGGCAGTGCCGGCGGAGAGGATGATGCGGATTCCCTCCTCGACGCTGAGGCCGGTGTGGATGACGTCCTCGTCCGGCACCATGATGATGTCGCCGAGATAGAGGTTGTTCGACGGCACGAAAACGGTCACCATTTCGCCCTTGCCGGTGGGCGCCTCGAGCAGCACCTGACTCGTTTCGAAGCCGAAGGCGTATGTCCCCTCGCGCGGATGCTGCACGAGCACGACGGCCTTGAACGAGCTTCGACGCTCGGGTGAGAACGAATCGATGAGCATCTTCACCGACGGGTACAACAGACGGAACACGGGCACGCGATGCAGCCAGCGGTCGCCGAAGGCGAGCACGCGGCGCCCGACGACGTTGCGGGCGACGATCCCCATCGACAGCATGAGGACGACGGCGGTCAGGAAGCCGAGGCCGGGGACGGCCCGGCCGAGCATCCGTTCGTATATCGGCGCAAACCGGTCGTCGATCCAGCTCCAGAACGCCCAGAGGATCCACGCGGTGGCAACTGCCGGAACTGTGACGAAGAAGCCGGCGATCAGTCTGACCTTGAGCCAGGTCCTCATCACTACTTCGACTATGACATGAGGTACCAGAAACCCCAAACGCGAGGCCGTGCCCTCGTCACCGGCGGCGCCGTTCGGCTCGGGCGCACGATCGCGCTCGGCCTGGCCGATGCCGGCTTCGACGTCGTGATCGCGTATCACCGCTCGGCCGCGGCCGCCCGTGCAACGGTGCGTGACCTGCGACGACGCGGCGTGCGGGCATTCTCCCTGCGTGCGGATCTGCGTCACGCCGGCGCCGCGCGCCGCCTCGTGAATAGGGCCGCTCGCGCCCTCGGCGGCCTCGACGTTCTCGTCAACAACGCCGCCGCATTCGCCCGTACGCCGCTGGGGACCGCCACGCTCGCCGACTGGAACACACTGCTCGACGTGAACCTGAGAGCGCCGTTCGTCTGCACCCAAGCCGCGGTGCCACATATGCGCGGCGGCGGTCACGTGGTGAACGTCGCCGACGCATGGGCGCGCGGGGCGCCCGCCGGCTGGTCTGCGTATGCCGCGTCGAAGGCCGGCCTCGAGACGCTCACGCGCGTGCTCGCCTTCGAGCTGCGGCCGGCGCGGATCGCGGTCAACGGCGTTGCACCGGGCCCCGTGCTCAAACCGACGAAGCTGCCGCGCGCGCGCTGGCGCGCGATCACACGCGGCCGCGCCGCACGCCTCACCGATGTCGTCGCCGCGGTCGTGCGCTTTGCGACGTGCCCGCCGGCGATGACGGGTCAGATTGTCGACGTCAGCGCGCGGCGTCCGTCGAGTGGCTGATCCACCAGCGCCGCCGCTGTCGCGCAGCCGGCCTATCAGAACGCGGAGGCGTCGAGCAGGTCGGTGAGGTTGTTGACGTTGACCCAGCCACCGCGCGTATAGACGACGCGCACAGGCCGACCGGCGACGAGCACACGCGTGATGAGGTCCGAGAGCCGCGCCGTCCGCAGTGTGCCGTCGCCGCGCGCGGCTGCGATGGCCTCGCGGAGCCAGGCGGCGCCGTCGCGACCGGCGTGCAGGAGCCCGACCCAGGCGCCATGGCTCGCAGCAGGCGCGACGTCGTCGCCGATGCCGGCGAGCCGCACTTCGTCGAACTCGAAGCGCCCGCTGTCGGACCGCGACGCGCGCACGCGATCGGGCGCGCCGCTGGCCGCCAGGGTCGAGTCGACGACGAGCGTGAGCCCCTCGCCGGCGTCCTCGAGCAGTGCCTGGACGAGGTGCCGCTTGAGGACGATGTCGCCGAAGGCCACGAGCGTGCCCGGGACCAGCGCGTCCTCGGTGAGCGCGAGCGACAAGGCCTCGCCCGTCTCCGCGAAGTCCGCGTTGTCGACGAAGCGCGCGCCCGCGACGTCGACGGCAGCGGCGTGATGGCCGCGGACGACGGTGACGCTCCGGCAGCCGAAGTATGCGAAGTCTTCGAGCAGACGCTCGAGGATCGGGCGGCCCTGGACCTTGAGCATGGCCTTGGGCACGGCTCGCGTGAGGCCGCCGAACTCGGTCGTCGCGCCCGCCGCCAGCACGATGGCTGACAGCGACGCGCCACGGGCCACCGGCAGGTAGCGCTTCTCCGCCTCCTGCAGCTCCTCATCGCCCTGCAGTCGGAAGACGTCGTGTAAGGAGGCGACGTTCGGCTCGACGTCGATGAGCGATTCCGCCGCACGAATTCGTGCCGCCGTGGCCTGCATGGCGGAGATCGAGGCGCGCAGCACGTGATTGGCCCAGATCACGACGCTCACGCGGCGCGCACGAAAATCCTCGGTGGGCGTGCGCCAGTACTTCGTCGGCACCAGCACCACGGGCGCGCGATTGCTCCACTCGTCGAGGAACGCGAAGATCTCCGCCGGGCTCGACTGACGGCTGTGGATGAGGATCGCGTCGGCGCCGGCACGGTGGTAGGCCTCGGCGCGCTTGATCGCCTCCGCCAGACCCCAACCGGCGATGAGCGCCTCGACGCGCGCGACGAGCACGAAGTCGGCGTCGGTCTGGCTGTCCTTGCCCGCCTTGATCTTGCCGCAGAACTCCTCGACGTCGGCCAGCGGCTGCAGCTCCGAGCGCAGGAACGAGTTCGTCTTGGGAAAGAGCTTGTCCTCGATGGTGACGCCGGCCACACCGACCTGCTCGAGCTTGCGCACGAGCCGCCGCATGTTGTTGAAGTTGCCGTAACCGGTGTCGCCGTCGAGCAGCAGCGGGATCGAGGTCCCCTCGGTCATGAAGGCGACGTGATCCACGACCTGCGACCACGACAGCTCGTTGTTGTCGCGCACACCGAAGGCGGCGGAGATCGTGAGCCCGCTTCCCCAGATGCCCTCGAAGCTGGCCTCCTCGACGATGCGCGCGGACAGTCCGCTGTGCGCCTCCATCAGGAAGGCGATCTCCGGACGGGTGACGAGCCGTTTGAGCGCCGTCGTGCGCCGCTCGGTCATTGGAACGGGGTCCGCGAGCTCGGCGCGCACCGTGGGTGGCCTGAGCTAGGCACGGGTGGCTCTGATTGGACCGGGGTCGGCGAGGCCGGCTCGAATCGTGGGTGGCCTGAGCTAGGCACGCGTGGCTGCGCTCAACGGCGTGAGGTCAGGCACGTGGCGCTCCGTCCAGCGATGCGCGGAAACGGTCTCGAATCTCCGCGGGGCTATAGGGAATCCGCGGCACGTCCGCCTCCTCCGCCGTCGTTTTCACGAGCACGAAGTGCGGCCCGTCGCCGTCGAGTACCGCGCGCATTGCGTGCTCCACATCGGCCGCCGCGGTGACGGCGTGTACCGTGCGATAGCCGGCCGCCTCGGCCACGCGATCGAGCCGCACGCCGCGTGAGGGCGAGATTTGATTGCCGGTCGAGCCGTAGACCTCGTTGTCGAAGACGACGTGGACGAGACGACGCGGTGCGCGCCCGCCGACCATGGCGAGGATGCCGAAGTTCATCAACAGATTGCCGTCGCCGTCGAAGACGACCGTCGCGCGCTCCGGCCGCGACAGCGCGAGACCCAACCCGATGGCCGACGCCAGCCCCATCGAGCCGATCATGTAGAAGTTGGCCGGACGATCGCCGACGGAGAACGATTCGCGGCAGATGTACCCGTTGGCGTGGACGAGCGGCTCGGCGCCCATCGGCTTGCGCGCCGCACGAATCGCCGTGAGCCGCGAGATCGTCGGGGTGAGCTCATCCGACGTCGAGTCGACCGTCTGTCTGATTTGCCGTCGGGGCCCTTTCGCAGGGCCTCCAGGGCCCGACGGTCGGGGGATCATTGCTTCGCTATGAATCATACCGGTCGACACGACTTTGGGCGGCACGACGATGGCCACCGGCTGCATGCGCGTGTCCATCTCCTTGGCCGCCCATGCAACGTCGGCGGCCGCCGTCTCGGCGGAGAGCACGCGGTACGGCATCCCGAGCACATCGAGGATCTGCGGCGTGATTCTGCCGGTCAGGATGTGCTCGGGCGCATCCTTGCCTTCGTGACCACGCCACGTCACCACGATCAGCGCCGGCAGGCCGTACATCAGCGAGAGCGAGGCCAGCGCGTTGAGGCTGGTCCCCAGCCCCGAGTTCTGCATCAGCACGCACGGCCGCCGGCCGGCGAACCAGGCGCCCGCCGCCAGCCCGACGGCGGCGTCTTCACGCACGGCGGCGACGTACGGGGCGTCGCGTTCCGCCTCGAGCACGGCGATGACGTCTTCGACCAGCGAGCATGGTACGCCGGTGAAAAAGTCGAACCCGTGACGCGTCAGCAGCGTGGCGACGTCGTGGCCGGAGATCACGCGGCGGCTAGCTCAGCGTCACCCGGTTGCCACCCATCACTCGGAGGAACTCGCCGAGCGAGGCGAACCGCATGAATGGGTTGTGGCGTTTTTCGTCGCCGATCGTGGAGGACGGCCCGCCATAGTTGTGGCCGGGAAAGAGCAGCGTGTCGTCGGGAAGCGCGCCGAGCCGCTGCGTGAGCGAGTAGTACATCTCGCTCGGATCGCTGCCCGGAAGGTCGGCGCGCCCGCACGAGCCGATGAAGAGCGTGTCGCCGGAGACAAGGCGGCCGTCGACGAGAAAACACTGTGAGCCCGGCGTGTGCCCGGGCGTGTGCATGAACGTCAGCGTGAGTCGTCCGATCGGCAGCGTGTCGTGGTTGTCGACCTTCACGAGGTCGGAGCCGAGCCCCGGCAGGAACTCACGCTCGGCCTTGTGCACGTAAACTTTGAGCGGAATGCGGGTGAGGAGCTCCTCGATTCCCGGGATGCGCCCCGGCATGCCCCACGACGCGAGGCTGCCGCCGACGTGGTCCTGATGGGTGTGGGTGACCAGGGCGCCGGTGAGCCGCATGCCGTCAGCCTCGGCCGTGTCGACGATCGTGTCGATCTCCCACGCCGGGTCGACGACGACGCACTCGCGCGCCACCGGATCGCCCACGAGGTAGATGAAGTTCTGCATCGGACCCAGCTCGAGCTGCTTGAGATAGATTCCCGGCTCCGCCACGGCTTCTCATGCTACAGCGGGCGGCGACGTCCGTCCACGTTCTATCGTCGTCTAGCCGATCTGCTCGGCGCGTGTAACATCCAAGGGATGATCGATCAGCCGCTCCACGCGGTCGACGAAGCGCACCGTATGCGGCATCCCCGCGTGAGACTCGAACGCCGCTTCGTCCTTCCAGCAGGAATGAATGTAGAACAGTCGCGGATCGCGAATCGAGCGAAACGCGTGGATGCTCAGGCAGCCCGACTCCTTGCTCGAAGGACCGAGAACGTCACGCAACGCCTCCGCGACCGCGTCCTCGTGGCCGGCGCGTGCGTGGAATCGCGCAAAGATGAACAGCGACATGATGTCAGCGATAGCCGGTCACGTCGGCGGGTTTGCCGGCATCCTGAACCTCGATGACATATCTCCACGCGTCGGGCTGACTGCCATCGACATCGGTGAACCCGTAGATCTTGGCCAGCTGCCCGCTGGAGAGCGACTTTCCGTTCCAGCGCGACACGTTGGGATCTGCCGCGAGCGCCACGACGGCCCGGCCCACGAAGGCCGGGGTCTCGGAGATCGCGAAGTGAGGCGAGCGCGCCGTGGCATCGCGCCAGGTGTCGTCGGTGACGCCGTACGCCTGGAGCATCGCCTCTGAGCGCAGCCAGCCCGGCGTCAGCGCGACCGCTGTCGCGCCGTGTGGTCGCAGTTCGTGCGCCAGCGCGAAGGCCATTCGATTGACGGCAGCCTTGGCGAAATCGTAAAAGAACGACACTCGGTAGTGGGTCGGGTTGTACTCATCGGTCCCGTCCGTCACTTCGACGACCAGTCCCCCCGGCGTCTCGATCAGCAGCGGGATCGCGAAGTGGCTGGTGATGGCGTGGGTGTCCACCGCCAGGCGCAAGGTGCGCAGGCCGTACTCTAGATCTGACTCCCAGACGGATTTGTTCCACTCCATTTTTGTGGCGCCCCAGATATCGTTCACGAGCACGTGCAGGCCACCCTGTTCGTCACGGATGCGAGCCACCAGGGCGCGTACCTCCGCAGGCACGAGATGGTCGACCTGAACGGCGATTCCCCGCCCGCCGGCCTCGGTCACGAGCGCTGCGGTCTCTTCGATGGTCTCCGGTCGGTTCATTTCCGACCGGCGAGCACGTGTCGTTCGCCCGGTGGCGTAGACGGTCGCGCCGGCCGCGCCCAATTGCACGGCGGTCCCTCGCCCCGCACCGCGGGTCGCTCCGGCGACCAATGCGACTTTGCCTGCCAGCGCTTTGCTCATGGCTTTCCACTCTCGCGCGTGTCGCAACCCGTTGACAGCGTCATCCATTATATTGGATAGTATGTCCACTATGAAGGACGGCGCCGTCGCCTCGCGGCCCCACGACATCAACGCTCGCATCGCCAACCGAGTCCGGACGCTGCGAGGGGATCGCGGGATGACCCTCGATGCGCTGGCCGCGCAATGCGACGTCAGCCGCTCGATGATCTCCCTGGTCGAGCGTGGCGAGAGCAGCCCCACCGCGGTCGTGCTGGAGAAGATCGCGTCGGGGCTCGGTGTGTCGCTGGCGACGTTGTTCGACGACTCGAGCGCGCCGCCGGAACCGGTATCCCGGCCGCATGATCGAACGTCGTGGCGCGATCCGCAGTCCGGATACGTGCGGCGCAACATCTCTCCCGCCAACTTCGCCTCGCCCATTCAGATCGTCGAGATCGTTCTGCCGGCCGGGGCGCACGTGGCCTACGAAACCGGCGCGCGGGACGGGAGCCTTCATCAGCAGATCTGGGTTCAGGAGGGGAGCATCGAGGTCACGCTCGGCAGGGTGACGTATCGCCTCGCGGAGGACGACTGTCTCGCCATGCAGCTCGACGAGCCAACCGCGTTTCGCAATCGCACCCGCAAGCCGGCGCGATATGTCGTGATCATCGCCAGCGAGCGGTCTCGGGCGTCGAGGAGATGAACGTGTCGGGCGCCATCCAGATTCGGTGTCTGCAGACCATCGGTGAGCGCGAGATCCAGGGGTTGAGCGACGTCCTGATCGACTGCGTAGAAGGTGGTGCCTCCGTCAGCTTCATGCTTCCGATGACCCGCGCCAAGGCGGAAGCGTTCTGGCGCACCACCGCCGCGAGCGTGGCGCGCGGCGAGCGCGTGGTGCTCGCGGCCGAGGACGCGTCGGGACGGATCATCGGCACCGCGCAGGTCATCCTGGCTCAGCCCGAGAATCAGCCGCATCGCGGGGACCTCGCCAAGATGCTCGTCCATCGCCGGGCACGACGGCAGGGTATCGGCGCAGCGCTGCTCGCTGCCGCCGAGCGTAGTGCGCTCAGCGCCGGCAAGACGCTGCTGGTGCTCGACACGGCCAGTGACGATGCCGAGCGGTTGTATGGGCGAGGAGGCTGGCAGCGCTGCGGCCACGTTCCAAACTACGCGCTGCTCCCCGATGGGAGGCCCTGCGCGACCACGTTTTACTTCAAGTTCCTGCACGACTGACCCGGCCGCCCTCGAGCGATCCCAGCCGCAGCGTCCAGGGTACGACCCGGGTGACGCGGAGCAGATCGTTGCGCGCCCACGGATCCTCCGCGAGGCGAGAACGAATTTCGTCGGGAGTCTTGGCTCTCATGACGAGCAGCACGTCGGCCGTCCCCTCCAGCGGTCCGCCGAGAATCACGAACCTCTCGTCCGCCAGTGCGTTCATGAACGACGCATGGGATGCCCAGTCGGCCTGGCCTTCCAGCGGTCGGGAATCCTGCCACGCCGGGCCGCGCGTCCGAATGACCGCAAACAGCTTCTGCATGGTTGCCTCCGATCGTGCCAGTCCCACGGATGCGACTGAACGGTTGTAGGTTCACGTAACTATGGACTGTACCTTCCACGGGCGTTGGAATGTCATGCGTCGTTGCCAAGCCCGTGATCGCGCAGAGCGTGCGTGAAGGGCTCGAACGGCTCCGCAGACGGCGCGCTCTGTGGCCACCGCGGAGAGCCGGAATCAATAGCTACGGCACGCGCTCAGCGAGCACCCAACAACGACTTCGTGAGCTCGCCGCCTGCGACGACCAAGTCGTGCAGCGCTTCGTCAAGGTGATGATCCTGGACGACGGGTCTATCGAGCATTTCGTCGGCTGCGAAGAGCGCCGCCTTTCTCAGCAGCTCGCGAATGAACGCCGCGCTCGCACCTTCGGTCTTTGTGATGAAGCGATCCAAGTGCTCGAGCCGCAAGGTGAGGCCGCGTCCATAGAGCTCGAATAAACGGCGTCGGCACTCTGTATCCGGCAGAGGAATTTCGATCGCCTGATCGATCCGACCTGGACGCGAGGCGAGCGCCGGTTCGAGAATGTCGGGTCGGTTGGTGGTGAGTAGAAATAGAACGTCGGCGTCGTTCGATAGTCCGTCCATCTGATTGAGTAACTCGAAGAGCACCGCCGTGCAGGCGCCCTCGCGAGTGCGCTCCTCTGCAATCAGATCGACGTCTTCCAGGACCACGATGGACGGCTGGAGGACGCGTGCCATGGCGCAGGATTGCTCGATGAGTCCCATGCCGCGGCCGGTCAAAACGAATACGGTCCGCTCCGACATCTGGCTGGCCAGATACATCGCGGTAAGCGTCTTGCCCGTTCCGGGTGCGCCGTGAAGGAGCAACCCTCGCTTCAGATGCCGCCCCATGGCCAGCATTCGGTCGGCGTGCTTCCCGAACCCGACGGTCTGTCGTTCGATGCGGGCGAGCAGGCCTTCCGGCAGAATGATCTGATCGCGCGCGATTCCCGGCAGGCGATGGAACTGCACGCTCGTCCCGCCATGTCGGGTCACGGTGAGCGACAGCACGTGGCCGCGATAGACGTTCCGTTTCCGCATCAGCACCCGCAAGTCGGCGAGAAATCCCTCAGCCTGTGAACGATCCACGGCCCGAACAGTTACGTTCCGAGAAATAGGCCTCGAGCGCCTTCTGTACGTTGGGATGATCCGACGCTTCAAATTGTTCACTGACGACCGGAAATACCGCCGGCTCGGCCGAGAAATGCTTCCTCAGGCGAGTCAGGAATATGGGATCCTCGGCCGGCGCCTGAGTCGCGATGTGATCGAGGAAGCCTTTGAACGATGCGCCGAATTCCTGCAGCGACTTTGCTTTTTCTTTGGCCATGGCTCGACTCCTTCGCGACGCTCCTCTTGCAGCGTATCGAATATCCGCACGGTGACGGTAGTGCGAAGAAGTTGTTGCCCCGCAATAGGTTAGCGAGGCCCGGCCCGCTGCGGGCCCTCGGCGTGATACCGGGACAGAGAGACGGCCAGACTTACTCGATGGTGATGAACGCGTACCCGACGTTGCGCAGCTCTTGTTCGGCGGCGGCGCGACGGCGGCGCTCGCCGCGGCGGCGCTCGGGATTGCGCGCGGTGACGCGGGCCGCCCGACGCTCGCCAGCGCGGCGGTCCCAGATCACCTGGACGTTTTCGGCATCGGAGAAGGTCTGACTGAGGTAGCGATAGAGATCGGGGCGGTCACGCGCCACGATGAAGATCTCACGGGGCATTGGCTGGAGACTGTACCATTCGAGACTATATCCCTCCTGTATGAAAACGTCACGTAACTACGCGAGCTTGCGAGACACCCGATCGCAGACGAACGTAGAAATGCGGCAGGACGTGGCGATTATGTGCGACTGGAGAGCTTCGGGTGTGCCCCGGAGGTCGAGCGTGCGCAGCGGGCGCTTTCTCTCCAACACGAACCGCGGCCACAACAGCGTGACGATGTACGACATCGACCAGAGCACGGGCCACCTGAGCGTCATCGACTGGCAGTCGACCCGGCGAATGGCC
>Ga0207684_10001363_pt1 | contig 26680 bp, 25 predicted proteins | sample KBSK5501metaG_FD_184342 | JGI IMG/M metagenome (GOLD analysis project Ga0207684, IMG submission 184342) | Corn, switchgrass and miscanthus rhizosphere microbial communities from Kellogg Biological Station, Michigan, USA - KBS K5-50-1 metaG... | ecosystem: Host-associated > Plants > Roots >...
CCACAGTCGCTATCGCGACATGGAGCCATTTCACCCTAACCAGGAGATGAAGCCGATGGCCCCCTATGTACGGCCCACGAGGATGTTTGCCACCAACCCCGCCCACGGCTTATCTCTGTCTCGTTAGACCTTTATGAACGACCAAGAATATCAAGCCCTTCTCAAGACGCTAATCACACTCTCGAAAGATATTTGCGACCTGCGCGCATCCGAGTTGGCCATGTCGCAGATCATCACAGAGATTCTGCCGCTCGTTGATCCGCAAGTGGCGCAGCGGTTGGCGCATTATCCCGATTACACGGATGCGCACCGCCAGGAGATGTTGCTGGAATTAGAGAAAACCAATCCTTGGCTGGCAGCACATCTCGACGCCGATTCGCCCACCATCGACGACTCCATGTGACGAGCCATAGGACGTCCCAAGGTCTAACCAATCGCTGAAGCCGACTGCGAGAGCTTGGTTTCCTTCCCCTGTTATTCACGGCAGCGGCTTAGCTCCCACTCGTTAGACGCATGAAGCCATTGCTATTGCGCGCCGTTATATCTGTCGCTGTGCTAGCCTGCTTCGCTGCATGCGATGTCGATGTCTTCGGCTTGCAACACAAAAAGATCGCCAAGGGCTACACGCTGTACGCCGACAACACAGAACATGGCTTCGCAGTCTTTGAGCCGAGAGCGCCGGGTGGTCCGGGCATTGCGCAGATTGGCTGGCGAAAACCTTACATCGTCGCAGACGTGCGCGACGGTCAGCGCCACTGGCAGGTGTTTGACACATCCACGCGTAGTTCGCGATTCCTTTCAGATAGCGAGCTTCGAGCTGATTCGCGATTGCGCGACATCCCGATTATCTCAGCAGAGGCGGCTTGGGCACGGCTTAGCCATTTTACAAGCCAGTGGTGAAGCACCGCAATGCGTCTAACCAATCGCTGGAGCCAACCGCTGGCCGTCGCGATGACGACATTTGATTTTATGAAACAGTTCTCGATGTTTGCCACGCTCGCTCCCGCCAGCGGTGGCTCAGCTCCGTCTCGTTAGGTCCTCGAATGCGCTTCGTCACCAAAGCTCTCTCCATATTCGGCGGTGGTGTTCTTTGTGTTATTGGGATTTTTCTATCCTACTGTCTGCTCCGCCTCGGCATCCCATTCCTCGGTGCGACTCTGTTGGAAGGGAATCGTTTTTACTTTGGCCCCGCTTATCAGTGGCACCTTCCGGGAAGACTCTTTTATGTCATCTTGCTGGGCATGGTGATCGTTTGTCTTGGCGGCGGTATTTGGCTTATCCGCTTGGCATTTGTTCGAGACGAGAGACGCCAGACCTAACCAAGCGCTGGAGCGAACCGCCACCCGACGCATGTTTACATTTCAGATAATTAAAACCGCTTCAGTCGCAGCCACGCTCGCTCTCGGCAGCGGTCGCTCAGCTTGGTCTCGTTAGGCCTAGGGAGCGCGAGCGATGTTATGAGCCAAACCATGAAGGCGTTGCTAAAGGTTGGACCTTGGCTGGCCTTCGTCCTTACGTGGATAGTCGCCTACAAGTTGGGCTTGCGCGACATAGTCGCTACGGCATTAGCGCTCGCAGTATGGGTGCTGGCGAAGGTATTCGCAGGGTGCTTTACAACACCTGAGGATGAGCTTATTGCCGCCATCAAAAGTGGAAACAAAGAGCGCATCGAAGCGGCGCGTGAATTAGTTAAGGCGCGTGAAAGCGGAGACAAAGAACGGACAAAAGCGGCGATAGATTCGCTCGCAAAGGCCATACGAAAAGGTCCATGACCAAAGACACGCACTGGCTCAACAAGCCCGAGCATTTGCCTTTAGAAGTCGACGGCAAATCGGTCGAGTTGGACATCTACGAAAAGAGCACTGGGTTCAGAGTGCAGGGCGTTGTCGGGCGGATGCGAGTTCAGTATCATCCCGTTACCTCCGGTCTCTTCTGCATCTGGGTTGCGTATGATGACTCGGGAGAGGAGATCGAGATGGCAATGGACGACATTGACGAGCATTACCTGAAGCCACATCCAAACCCAACAAAGGCCAACTTTATCTGTGATGCACAATATCGTTAAAGGCCTAACCAGACGATGGAGCGAACCGCTACCGCGTTTACATTTCAGATGACTAAATTATTTTCACTTCGAACGGCACTTGCTCTCGGTAGCGGTCGCTCATCTTGTTCTCGTTAGGTCTTTACGCGCCATGACCAGCATCGCCACAGTCCCCATCGAAAACCCGCGAGCTCAGTGTATCGTGATGCTGTTTGCTGCCCTACACGAAATGGGAGGGTGCCACTCCAAGCAAGAGACGATCTCGTATATTCGTGAGCATCATTGGTTCGATATTCGCGACGAGGATCGTAAGCCGTATCCATCAGCGACTACTAGCGAGCCGCGCTGGCACACATTGATTGCTTGGGGTCGTAAGGACGCAGTCTTGGCGGAGCTGATGTTCGACCATCCTCCAGACCAGTGGGAGCTTACCCGGCGCGGCATAGAAGAGTTTCGCTCCGTGCGGGCACAGTATCAGTCAGGTGCTCTGGAGGCTCGTCGCTCCTACCTTTGGTCACTGGCATTCAAGCAGTGGCTGGTTCCGTCTTTCGATCTTCGGATCGCGACTGGCCACGCCCGAAGGATACGTATCGCGACATTCAGCCGCTTCGGCACCGCAACATTCGCGCGAGAGTCAGACAGGCCCTCCTTGAAGACCTTTAGTTCGAATCCAAGACCTAACCAATCGCTCCAGCCAACCACTGACCGGCGAGAAAATTTCCACATGACAGCTTCAACACTTAATTTTATAGCACCGCTCGCTTCCGTCAGTGGTGGCTGAGCTCCATCTCGTTAGATGTGGAGATGCCAGCGTGTTCGCGCATGAACATTGACCCCGCCATTTTGACATTATTCAGCGGTATCATCGGTGTTTTGGTCGGTGCTGCCTTGAGCGCGTGGCTCACCTATGGATTTCAGAAGAGACTTCTTCGACAGCAACTAGATTATTTGAAACAACAAGCCGAGACCGACGCCGCCTTGCGCGAGAAAATTCACGGCGAGATAATTACGGCACTTCACGAGATTCGGCATCAGATCCATAGTGGTTTCGAGTTGGCTCGGCTGCATCCGCCAAAATGAACTGCAAATTACTTTTTTCACTCGCCTGCAGCATATCGTTGGTGGGCTGCGAACACCAGGGTTGGGCAAAAGTGTGTTTCGCCTGACCCAAAATCACCGTATTGGCTGAACAATCCGATGCGAAGTTACGACCGTTCAAAGCAGTCTTTGAAGAAATCCGCGACAAAGCGATAGATGCTCTCCTCAAAATTGAAGGATTGGAAGAGCGGCGTTCGATGCGCTGGCAATGTAAAGATTGCGAATACCTGAAGCACTTCACGCGGCCAGTTCCGTTAGAAGCGGCGGGACGATGTCCAAGGTGTAAGAGCATCGAATTTGAGACTGTCCCCCTAAAAAACCAGTGAACGTGGCTGGTTTTTGTCTCATGCGCCTGAAAGAAGGGATGCTGGGTTTTTTTGCTTTGATGTGCCGCGCCTTGCCATGCTGAGAGCGCCAACGGTTTGCGTTACGCCCTGCAGCAAGTAAAGCAACCCACTCCCGCGCAATGCGGGAGTAAGGGTGCGGTTCGCAGGGTCGCCGAGGCCGGAATAAATTTCTCCGATCCGGGGCGATTCTGTGAAAGTGGAAACTGTTTCTCACCCAAACCCAGCGAAATTGTGAGCGTGTTCCACACGGAGCGAGTTTACCGTGAGTCGATTTTCTTTGTCAAAACCAATCGCTGCTTAGCATGGCACAACCAGCCTACATCCTTACAACCGAGCTACACACTCCGTAATCTTTCCTGGAATTTTTGTGTGCGCATTTGTGTGTAGGCGAGCTTCCAAGCGTCAATTATGCGAGGGAAATTGGGGTTTTTCGACATAGCTTCGAATCCTAGCGAGGCAGCTTTTATCGTTATTCGTGGCAGATTGCGTTCTCGGCAGCGGTGGCGGATCGTTTACTCGCTAGATGATGCCGATCCGCTTTAGCGTGGTGCCTGCTTGTTGTGTGGCATTGTTTTTTTGGTGCGCTGCTGCGTCGGTTGTTCCGGCTGACGACCCATTGCTCACTATCAGAGGCGAAGACGTTGGCGAAGGAACCCGAGTTCATTACGACTGGGCGGTGCGGCAATCTAGACTGCCTGCTCTTCACTCTTGGGACCCATCAACCGCCGAGCCACCAGTATCGCCGCACAAAGCTCTTATTGCGGCGACTGAGTTTCTACGGACCCGATTCCCTCCATCAGCGCACCTGACCATGGACAAGATAACACTTCTGCGAAGAAGAGTGGAGAAAAACCCGATAACACCAGAACTTTGGTTGTATGAGATCGTATTCCTGTGCAATCCACAGCCGGCTACCGTTGAGCAACCCTTGCTCAACGTGATGGTTTTAATGGATGGCAGAGTCGTTGTTCCGGAAAGAAAACTGGCAAAATGAAATCATCTAACCCCTATGTAAGATGTCAAGTGTGGCGGGCGAGAGTGTAGGTGATCTGTTAGGTCATAAGGCAGCCGCCAGGAATTGCGCGCCGTCACGAATTGAGTTTGAATGACAGCATGAAGCTCAGAGTCCTCATTCTCCTTCTAAGCGTTTCCGTTGCCGCATCGAAAGAGATTTCGAATAAATCGTTAACCCTGACGTGGGATGCTAGTCCAGTCTCAGAGAAAGTGACCGGCTATCGCGTTTACGAGCTGGTAAAACCATCCACTTCCCTATTCGGGCTGATCCACCACGCGCCTTTGCGCCGTGTGTTGATCGGGCAAAGCACTACGCGCCATTTTGTTGTCCCGCGAAAGAAAGGGAAACATGTTTACGTGGTCACGGCGGTAAGCGCGAAGGGCGAAAGCGCGCCATCCGCGCCCTTGCAAGTCCAAAACTAATCGTGCCTTTTTGACATCAGCCCGACCGATGCGCGGAGGTTTTCCGACCTATTACTAGAAGTCGTAATCAGAGAAACCGCACAGTTGTTTTGCGAATCTCGAAGGTAAAGATTCCGATCACGTATACAATGAGCGGTGCCTCGTACTAAAATGAAGTACTAGGAAATCATCGGCCAACAAAGCAGGAGTGGTCGGGCCTACCGACTTGCGAAGCCATGTCAAGACTTCATGGGAAATTCATCCACTGACCGACTTGAATTTCAATGCACACTAGGTGGATTTTGAGCAGTGTGTCCCCGCGCTTCGCGATTAAAAAACCGTTTGTAGGGCATTTGTGGCCGCAGGAATGGCCATCCTGGTTTTACTACCAAAGTCAGCCTGATTTACGCTTAATTGGTCAGCCTTGTGGGCGTGATATCAGCCCCGGTTTTTCAAATCGAAACTCAGCTTCAGGGTCGGCCAACAAAATCGAGCACGGCTTGCACATTCGTCTTGCTCGACTCCTTCGCCCAAGCGCTCTTAATACATTCTTTATCTTTGTCCCGCATGTGCCATGAGAGCGGGAGGACGGCTTTCTTACCGCCTGCGGTCTCGTAGACCGAAGCATCTGGTTCGAATATAATAGAGTGAATCGTGATGTTCCTGTTTTGCCATTTATTTTGCAAAAGGTGAAACTCAGTGGCCGTCGTGTTGGCTTGGCCCGATGTCCACACACCAAGCAGTGTCGCGACTGGAGCATATAACTGGTAGAACCATCCGCGGCTTTCCGTGAAATGTAGATTCTCACCTTCAGGAAAGCCTCGAATCTGGAGAACAAGAACATCTTCGTGACCGCCATCACGAGGGTGAACGGTGTCCCGCTCCTCCAGCGCTTCATCGAGCCATTCGGTCAAGGCGCAGAGTCCTGAATTATCGAAGTATCCGCCATCGACAGCGTGAACATGCGCATAATCCTGCGGTTTATTTTCCCACACAGGTGATCCTTTCGGATAGAGTGGCCAGAGTGGCCTCGTTGCCGGTGAAACATACGGATAGCTTGCTGATAATCGGGCAGCGGTGGCGACGCGGATGTCAGTATTGTAGATGTAAAAGAACTCTTCTCGTCCTGGTGGTGGTGTGCCGCGAACTACTGTCCAAGACGGTGTTGTCGAAATTTGCAATCGCTCGCCAGATTCAGCAAAAGTCGAGTTGAAAATTATCGCAGGCCTCCAACCCTCTTCGACAGAGTGGTTCCATTCTAGCAACCCCTGCGTCAGGGGCGGAGGAGGGCGTTTCGCTCGTGCAGCTGTTTTGATCCAAGCTTCTTCCAGCGTGTGACCTCTATCCAAGATTAAATCGCCGCGACCCCAAGGAAAAATCGCGTGAGCAAAGTCTGGGTACGTTAGACCCCACACCACTTCGGAAAGGCTCGAACTCTCGGCCTGCTCCACAACATCGCTAAATGACATTGGAGTTGCAGAATCTGGCGGCTGAATCGCATTCGCGAAGAACATGGTTCCAACGCTTCCGCCCGAGACCCCGCTGATTAGGCGCACAGAACTTAGAAATCGGCGTAAATCTGCTTGGCTCCGACTTTCAAATTGCTCCGCGAGACCCGTGAGCACTTGCGCCGTCCAAGCGGCGGATTGAATGCCACCACCGTTTGCTGAAATGACGATAATCGGACAGCCCTGAGAACCTGGTCGTTCGGCCAAAATATATTCGGCGGATTTTTGTCCTGAATAGGAAGTGCCTCGATGTGAGATGTAGTAATAATGATCCGACTTTGAGCTTTGCGCGGCAACAAAAAGCCACAAGCCGATAAACAGCAGTACTGGAATACGGTAAGCATCAAGGAAAAATGCAAGACCTGATACCAACCAGCACAAGGTGGCAACTAGAACCAGCAGATAGACGATTGCCGTGCCGGAGTGCCACGCACCTATAACCAGATAGACTACGAGAAATGCGATAGCCAAAACGAAAGCTGCCGCATGATCGATTAGCAGGCGCGGCGATCCATCAGACTCTCGATCAAGGTAGCCGTTGGTTAGGTATGTGGGGAGAGACCGTAGGACAGCGTTGCCGATAGATTTGATACTAGGAATCTCGGCAATCCCGCTAAGGTTTAACTTGGCCGTAAGCCAGACGACAAATGTTCCCTTCAGGGGTATGTGAATCCGAGGCACTACTGTTCGGAAGAAGCGCGATATCGCGAACAGTACGGCTGTGGCAACGGTGAGGCCCAGGAGAGTAAAGACCAAAAACGGCAACGGTTTGACGTTGTCTCCGGAATAATAGTAGGCCACGAGGAGTGTCGGGACTATCGATGCCCCTGACATAACCAACCAAACCTTGCGCCAAATCGAACGCTGAAGTGAGAAGGGAGCGCTACCGCGAAGACTGGAGTAATCGAGAACTAAACGACCTGTCATAAACACTGTCGCCGCTGCAAAGGTCGTCATCAGAGACAAAGCGAAAATCTGACCCCAGCGCCATTGATCGAATGCACCGGCCAGCATCTTTTGTCCGACAGTGACCGCACCTGCGGGCAATCCGATCATTATTAACCAAGCGATCAGTGGAAAACGCAGTAAATAGACGTATGTCAAAAATCCGAGAGCCGAGACCGGAAACGGTCGTCTATCTATTCTCGGCGGCGTGTTTGCCGCTTCAGTCACAACGGCAGGTCTAACAGTTTTTTAAAGCGAGCGAAAGTTAAAAACGACTGTATCCGGCGGTACTTTCACATTACCAAGAGGTTTCATCTACGGATAAATCTTCTGTTCATTCTTTGCCGCGTCCGCTACGACTATCGTTAGGCGCTTTATGATGAAGCGAGGGGGCCGCAACCTAAATCCCATTCTCTATCAGCCATGAAACGTCTCATCGCTTTTCTTTGTGTCTTCGGTATTGTTTGCAACAGCGTCTCGGCTGCACCAAGAAAAGCTGCACCAAAAAGGCGTCCGTGCGATCCGTTGACTGGTGACGCCGTTGACGAGAAAGCGAAGGCCCTGAATAAATTAAAAAATCGTTCGAATGGGCCGAGCTATTCGACAACGATCCAACTATTACAATCGAGAGGATTCTCGCCCCTGGAAACGACGCCAACAGGTTTTCACCAACAAAAGCGGCAACAATCACCGGCTATGTCGTCAGTGTTAAACCCGGCGGCATTGAGACATGTAATTGCCACGCCACTGATCCCGCCCGCCGCGACACTCACATCGATGTTGTGGCAGATACCAGATACGCCGTTCCCCACTACATCAGGATAACCACAACGAAAAACGGCAAGCGCAGAACCATCAGAAAAGACACCAACGAGAAGTATCACATGATCGTGGAAGTGACGCCAAGAGTTCGAGACAGGCAGCGGGCGCGGGGCATTGAGTGGAGCACGAATACTTTGAAGCAACAGCTAACCCATCATTGGGTACGATTTAGCGGATGGCTGTTATTCGATACGGAGCACATTCCCGAAGCTGAAAACACGAACCCAGGTAATAGGGGCAACTGGCGTGCGACCTGTACAGAAATTCATCCGATTTTTGGCATCAAAGTAACAAGATAACGAGCGCTCAGCGTGAGTATAAAAATCGAGACCGCAGCCGGGAAAGACCTAACCGGTCGATTTGCCGGAGACGGCGCATGTGGGTTATTGGGAAAACGATACGGTAATCAAAGAAACGGCGAAGCTGTTTTACGATTACGCAGTATGAAAATGACCTGGAACACTGAAGCGATAATCCAGCGAGAACTGGCGCGACCGTGAAGTATTGGAAAATAATCGCTGATAGACTGAGCAAGAGTGGGTGGAGCTGGGGGATTCTCCAAAGCAATCAGTAAGTACAGAATCCTTTTCATCGTGGGCGCAACGCACAGAGATGGCGCAGGAGAATTACCGCTGTTTGCGTCACGAACGGCTGGGTTCGCCGGAAAATTCCGGCTTTACAAAGAACACGTTTTTAAAGATTAAGGAATGCGTCTCAGTTTCAACTTAGCACCGCGAGGAGACATATTATGGAAGTACTTACTCCCGCAGATTTCGCGGAAGATCTCAATTCTTTGAGCCATCCAAGTAGGCGTGTCTTTGTTAAGGGTCTTGGATTTGTCAGTGTAGCCCTTCTCATGGGGTCTTTAGGAGGTTGTGACCAATTAGCAGAGGCGATCAGAAATCGGCCCATACGACGCCGATTACGAATCGGCTCACCGGAAGTGGATGCTGATATTGACACCTATAGAAACGCCGTCACGGCAATGAAATCCTTATCTTCGGGTGATCCACGGAGTTGGAGTGCTCAGGCGGAAATACACGGTACGGTTGCTGGCGGCTTCAATTTTTGCGAGCACGGCACGGATCATTTCTTTGATTGGCACCGCGCTTATTTATTCTATTTTGAAAAGATCTGCCAGAAGCTTACCGGCAATCCTAAGTTCGGCTTACCTTATTGGAATTGGAACCAAGATCCGGACATTAATCCAGCCTTTTTAGACCCAAACAGTACTCTCTTCTTGGCGAGAACCAGGAATAGTATGTCTGGATCTAGCTCAGTAAGCACAGCTGAATTGGACCCAATCTTTGCGGATACTAACTTTTTTACTTTTCGCATACAGTTGGAAGGCACCCCACACAACACGGTACATACTTACATCGGACAGACGATGGGCACGGGGGGTTCAGCTTTGGACCCTCTCTTTTGGGTGCATCACTGCATGGTTGATTACTGCTGGGCCAAATGGAACATCGATTTGCGAAACAATAACACGAATGACCCGACATGGATTAATCATGCAAATAGTCATTTTGTCGATGCTGATGGGACGCCTGCAATGGACACTGCGGGTATTACGACCATCATGCCCTTGCTTAGTTACCAATATGAAAGCAGCGCAATTGGCAGTTCACCTGCGACTGCCGCGATTAGGACAAAAAGCGCGTTTCAGAAAGTCGAAAGGAGAATTCGCGAGGGGGCGAACATCAGATTCGACATCAAACAAAGAATGCGTTTGGCAGAAAAGACGGTCGTAAGTGTTGTTCGACCTTTTTCCCTAGAGGCAAAGCTCACTCCTCAAGATTTTGCCAGAATCATTGATAGTGACGCAGCCCGGGAAAGAGTATTCGCGAGTGTCGAGTACGCCCAGTTGCCACCGACCAGTGATTTCTCTGTTCGAGTGTATCTAAATCTGCCTAATGCGAATAGCAGCACTTCCATAGAGGACCCGCACTATGCTGGCAGCTTTGCGTTTTTTGGAACTGAAGCTCCTACTGGTGGGGCCGGAGGCGAGCACAGACACCAGCCCAAGTTCCTAGTGAACCTCACGAATACAATTCAAAGGCTGAAAAGAAGTCAGGAACTTAAGGACGCGACTCCAATCTCGCTACAATTGGTGGCCGTCCCCTTTGCCGGGAAATTTGAGAGAGAGGACACAGAACTCGTGTTGAATGCGATTGATATTATCATCACGCCTGTCATTTTTAATTCTTCTCTTGGATAGGAAATATTTCTCCTATCGCCCCGGCTCGGACGATATGAGATTTTGGTAAATGAGCATCTATGGTCGCTTATTGATCGTTTTCTGCGTCTCATCGACCAGTTATGGTGCGCTGGATCCAGCTAAGCAAAGCAACGTGAACACGATCAAGCAGGGTATCACGTTCAACGCAAACGAAGGCGACGATACTGTGTATAAATTGGATATCAGCAATCCGAGTATTAGCCAACCCATTGAACCTAAGACTGACGATGTTGAACGGGCCAAATTTGTGCAGGTAGAAGTGGTAGAGGTAGTGAACCCTAAAAAGTACGCCCTCACGTTTGAGGTACATTACCAACCAACGAGCAGCGCGAAGATTTATCTAGGTAGCTTTAGTCTCTACCCTGCGGACAATCCGGGAAAGTTTATTGTGCCCACCCAAGGTAAAGTGAAGAATGAGGGGGCAATTATGTTGTCCATGGTAATATCCAACAAAATCGACCCCGGGGATTTGGTCAAAATAAGGGTCAAAAGAATAAGATTCCTTAAAGGGTAGTCTACTTCAGTCTCGCAGAAGATTTGCGCCATGGACGGTGTGAAGTCTTCGATGAGGGCGAACTCTCCGTCAGAAGTCGCAGTTACAGTCCGGTACCAAGTTCTCAGCGCAAACCAAATCGAGATTACCAGTGTCAGCTCTTCACGCGATTGGATTGCCACGTTAGCCAATGAGTTGTTACCAGTAGAGCAAAGGCAGATAGAAGTTCCGCCTGCGGTTGTAACTGCCTTGTCGAAGGTGATCCGTTGATACTGTGGCACCGCTGCTATCGCAGCTTCGGCCACACCTCATTAATTCGGTCAACAATTTTGAGTTTCATCCCGCGTGAAATCGGATAACGCCCGATTTCGGCTATGATGTCGTCCTTTTTACGCCCTTTTTTTCGAAGCTGTTTGATGACAGCAACCGCAATCCGCTCGAACCCAAACTGTGACAGACCGTACGATGCAATAGCTAACACGCCGAGTACCGCCACACCGCCGAGCATGCCGAACGGCCCTCCTAAAGCCGCGAGAGCCGTAGTTAGAGCCGCAGCCCCAGCCCAACCCGAAATAGCCATTGCCGTGAGGAGTACAGGACCTGGAACACCCAGTCCAGAAATGCTCCCAACGACCTTATCAAAAGGAACGTTCTTGAGCATTGGGAATTTCATCGGAAGAAATGTGGCGGCAGACTATCCACAACTCTCCCGAAGTGATAGCCTTTAATTTGTCGCACTCGATTTCGACTGTGTTTTGTAACCCTTGAGCAAGCGCATATCGCTGGTGGTCAAGAGAACATGGCATCGTCAAGAACACAGCATTCAAAGACACAGGCCGGTATGGATCGCGTCCCCCACCGCCTCCAGGACATCGATCCAATTCTATATTTTCTGAATGATGATGGTTTGCCCACGACGACAGTGGTTATTCACGGAGCAAACTTTGACCATTTTTTTGCTAATCGGCCAGACCCTGATGAATATTGCTGTCTCATCAGTAGAGCACAGCTTACGGGCCGCGTTTACCTACTTTCATGGCGATCAGGATTCGGAACTTACAATCCAGTACGTGCAATCGGGAACTTTCTCAGCATCGAAGACAATGCACATCGGCTTGGGAAATCCCTAAAAGCAGTAATCTCGAAGCTTCCCTGGTCTCCACCCAAGCGGCTGACATTGATTGGTCATTCACTTGGTGCCCACGTAATCACCAGCGCATTGCTTGAGCACGAGTGGCACGACACCGGATTGTATGATGTCATTCTCTTAGGTGCCGCCATTGGAGAGGAGGACTACGAAGAATACACTGGGCGGAAGTTCTGGAGGCGTTGCGCATCACAAGTGCGCCATCGGATAATTAATTGCTATAGCGGGTACGACACCCAATTGTGGAGACGTAGTTTTCTGCGCCGCGATCAGCTTGAATGTATCGGGAGGGCTAGAGCGAGTCACCTTTCTTCAAAAATTCACAACATTAGCTTCACAGGCACACTGTCCGACCGTTGGGATCATGATTATCTAACTTGGTTCGACCGGGTGATGAACCGCGTCTATCCCAACCGCACTCGATCTACTGCTTATCAAGTCGAAGCCCTTTGCGACTGTCCATGGTGCGAAGATTACGTCATGGTTAACGCCAATGAAGATGTCGAATGTCCTTCCTGCAATATCACATTCGAATACCGCACGAAAGACGACCAATGTTACTGGCGGTATGAGCCGCAGGAGATCGAGTGTCCACGCTGTGAAATAGGTACAATTGTCGTGCAAGCACCAGCTGTGGAACAATGTTCAAGATGTCGGAAGGGATTCGAATTCGACAGGCGAGGCTCTGAAGTGGTTTACAGCGAGGTTGCCCGTTAGTGGCGCTCATCGGATGTCGTTGCGTCGTCTTAAATGCTTTTTAAATCCAAGCGATCTCCACGGTCGCTGGAAGATTGAGAACCCGTTTTCTGGAGGCATTAACAACGAGCCGATAGAGTACCATCTTCTGACCACGGACACGAAATGGGATTTCTGGCGCGTAACCTTCTACTTGCATGGCCTTGGAGGTAAATTAACGGATACTCCATATCTTGAAGATCACATTTGCCCTAACATGCCGTTGGTTCGGCTGGCATGTTTCGGCCTTTCTCGCCTCTATCTCGGCGCAGTTGTTTCTACTTTCGGTGACATCTGCACTTTGCTCTACAATGGAAGGCAGTCGATTATAACATTGGCCGACATTTTGGGCGTCGAGAGCTACAACGTTGTTGCTCACAGCTGGGGCGGGTTTTCTGCATGTTTGGCTGCTCTCTCCGACTCACGCTGTAAAAAGGCAATGCTTCTAGTGTCAACGCCCGATATTTGTGACGCCATCTCAAATATGTACAAGCTAGTAGGACTACCGACGAGTGCGGGACCGGTGGCTGATATTTTTTTGGGAAAATTGCGGGGTGATGCGCTGGCGGCAAAGTTTGGCAAAGCCAAGCACCAGATCGCGTGGAATGTGATTAGTCCCTATGGCGAGGTAGCGAATCCGAACCTGAGGATGCTCATATACAACCGTGATGAAGATCAGGTAATGCGGAAAGCGAACGTAGAGCATTTCGTGGAATACTCCAGCCGTCGTGGTGCCCCGAACGTCGTAGCAGAGTTTAACGCATTCCCGGAGCTATCTCACTGGCATGACATGCCCTTAGAAAAGTTCTCCGAGCGGATGGCGGAGTTTTTGTTCGGAGACGGCTGACGGTTGAGCCAGTAGCATCGACGGAGTCAAGAGGCACTGTCAGTTGAGCTTTACGCTCGCTAAAATTCCCTCGTTCTAGGTATTGTTTTGTTGTAAGGCATGGCACAAGTATTTGGTCAACCTAGTCGTAACGCTGCTGAACAGTCATTCAAGCATACAAAACGGCTAGTAGCGTTTGGAATGGCGGTTATTGCTGTGTTCGGAGCCATCGGCGGCTACGCATTAAGCGCGGTGTTGCCGTTCTTCTCTTGCCTTGCGGCAGTTGTAATCACGGCATTTGCATGGCTGCTTATCTGGCTTACCGCCAAATGGGGCACAGACAAAATAGACGCTATTGAACGACCATCGAAATTGAAAATCAGCGGGTTGATTTATTCTTGACCTTATCAGCAATCTTGGAAAGCAACTCTTGATACTTAGCGGCGACGATTTCCTCACTTTTTTCAAATGGGAACTTAGCATAAACCCATCGCTTCTCATTTGGGATCGGGGACTCTTCAACCGACTTAACGCCGCTGTTTTTTAACCATGTGCCGAGCTCCAGGGAAAAGCATCGCAACAATGGCCTAACGAGAGAAGCTTGCCTAACCAGGTTGTATCATGGATAGACTATCAGTAGATTGCCTAGTAAGGCCGAGACTTACTAAATCTTGCTGCCAGATACTACTTGCTCCGCAGAGTGATGAAAAATTCTTGACATTCATAAGCCGATTTCGAAAAGATCGCGCTCAATCCAAATCGGCCAAGCCATTCTCGTCATATCAAGGCAATTATGAAGATTTTTACATTGATCACCGTGGGCAGCTTTGCAGCCACATTTTGTGTTGAGGCCCAATACACGGAAGTCTCTCTTGGGACGAACATCAACGCCAACCTCCAAACCCTCTACGCGTTTGGTAGCAATTATCAGGTTGGCAATTCAACGCTCACCGTCGCCGGTGTACCGTTCGATCTGGCATTGTTTAACAATACTGCGGGAACCACTGGCGTCGTTCAGTCTCCGGACGGCAATTTCAATGACAGCGGCCCTTTTAGTTTTACGTTCGCGGTGCCGGCCGGAACGCATGCCACCGCCCTTTATTCCCTAATGAATAGCGCTTTTGGCGAGTCTGGGGTCCAGGAAGCCAGTCTCGTCGTGACCGGGACGGGTGGCGAATCCGCAACTTTGAACCTCATAGAAGGCAACAACATCCGCGACCACAATAACGATGGGTTCGTCAACTCTTTGACCGATTCTACGGTTGTTCCGACGTATTTCTTAAATGGAGCGCCGACGACGCCCAATATTTCCGTTCAAACACGGTTGGATCGACAGGTGCTTGATCTTCCCGCGTCGTTTAGCGGAGACACCATCGCCTCCGTTACCTTTGAGGGTACCGCCCAAGGCGATCCGAATGGCTCGGCTTTCCTCGCTGGATTGACGCTCAGCGTGCCAGAGTGCTCTAGCTTTGATTTACTCTTGGTTGGTCTTGGCTGTCTTCTGTTTCATGGCGTTCGACGAGTCGTCGTTTCGTGAAGCTAAGCCCTCGCCGGAACAAACCGTCTTCTTCCACCGGTTAAGCGATGCCGTTGCCTTTCTCCTCAACGGGGATTCCCGGAGCCAGGAATGGCCCATCCTGGCTTTAGTGCCAAAGCCAGTTTGATTTGGGCTTAGTTTGTCAGCCTTCCGGGAGTGATTGCCTGTAAACGACTTCGAGAAACTGCGCCAGATCCCCAATGTTACCAACTGATTGTGTCGAGCTACTTCTTCTGGGCCTTTCTTTTGGCCCATCGAGCCTTCATCATTTGAGACAACTTCCTTCGCCCTGCAGGAGTAAGTCCGCTTTTCCTTTTTCGCCTTTTGGCAGTGGAACCTTTGACCTTCGCCCAGCGTAGTTTTTGAGCGGCAGCGATCCGACGACGGGCAGCAGCACTCATTCGTCGTCTACCTTTTCGGCCAGTTTGGGAATTCCCGCCGACCAATGAGTCTAGACGCGACTGAAGCTGAGTAATCCTCCTTTGGATACTCCGAGCTTGTTTTAGTTTTTTCTCAAGTGCCGCAATTGAGTCTACCCCCGAAGTCCTGGTTGCCATGACGCTGCTATAGAAGGTCAGGTGAGTTAAGTCAATCGAGACGCGGAAGCTATTACTTCGTAATATACTTGAAATGCACTGACTTAGCTAGCCGCCGCATATTTTGCAGGGAATCCCTTCGTCCGCTCGGCAGGGCCTACCCGACCCAGACTTATACCATAGGCATCTGCTGTTATGGCGTTCTTTGCTGGGGAATGTAAGCCAATGCGTTGGCGTCAGCTCGTGACCGCCTGATTTTTGGACAGGGGCAGCATAGGACGGTAGAGCGTTCCGTGATGCGGCACCGGTTTGGGGAGAAGCTGGTGGTTTCTGTTCTTCGGATCCGGTTTGAGACACGCCTGCTTCAGCTAGTAACGCACGAAGTCGTTGGTTCTCTTCTTTTAACTGTTGAACTTGTTTTCTTAATTCTTCGACATTCGAAGCAGAATCTGATGATGGGGACTGACCACACGACAGCGACGTGAGCAGAAGCGCACCGAAGACTACAAGGCAAGTGTGTTTAGCAGGCATCTAAACGTGACTGCAGCTGATTGATCCTGCGTTGGATGCTTCGAGCTTGCCTTAATTTTTTCTCAAGTGCTGCAATTTGATCTGACCCTAAAGTCCTAGTTGCCATTCGCCCGGTATAAGAGCTTACGTGTGCTAAGTCAATCAGTCATGACCCTTTGCGCTAGCTCTTAATCAGCCGCTTGCTGATGAGGTTGGGCTAATGCGTTAAGCGAGCTTCCACTGTTTTAGATAGTCATTCGGCAGCCAGTTGAGTGAACGATGCAGCCACTTCGCCACATCTGGAAATTGCCGCACTTGGTTGAGAAGCCATGTTGCGCCAAATGTCTTCGCGCCGATTTTGACATCTAACCCAATGAGGTAATCGACTGCATCTGAACAGGTCATTCCACTTTGCCATCCTTTCACCTGAACAGATATCCGGCTCCTCGGCTTAATCGTGATACCATCCAAGTGAATTGATTTAGCAGTATCGTTGTGTGTAACCACATCAACTGCCATCGTGGTTCCCCCACGATATGCAGCGACAAAACATCCCGCTGCTTCAAATAATTTCGCTACCAAAGTCTCCAACTCGACGCTGCTCAAACATTCGAGCAGTTGTTCAGGCCCCTCGTCCTTGTGCTCCTTGGGAATACCTCGGCCTAATACCATCTCGATAGCCTTGATGTCCCCCCAGTGACTGATTTCTCTAAAGGTTCCACGCCCCAAGTATGCGTTTGCTCCAATTCCAGCTAAGACTGCAGGGACATCCATCGAGTCTTTCTTGGCAAGAATCTTAACAGTCATAGTCTTGGGGATATATGGATCGCCATTTTCGTGTTTTCTGCGTTTTTCTTCTCTGACCTCACTTGCTGGTTGAAGTAGCCAGACAACCCCACGGCAAGTCAGAACGATGGTTGTCTTGTTCCGGTTTTTACTTAAACCTGCCTTGCAGAAGTCCTGTCCCTGTTTATCACCTTTGCCTGCTAAAAACTCTTTAACCCTTGTTTCACCAAAATAGATAACGGCAGTCGGAGTTTTGGCCTCAAGTCTATCGATTTCGGAGTTTTGAGTTCCGTTTTTCAAATAAAACCATCTCATATTATCCGCACGGGGATTAGTTGGATCACTTGTTCCTAGCTTTTGGTTTAAATGGTGTCGATCTCATAATTGCCTATCTGCTTCAGTAAACGGAAGTATCTGTTCTACGTTGCCAGAACGATCCAGAACTCGGATTTCGCCGGATCTAAACCAAGCACGATTCTCAGCGTAATTGAGAGCCTGCTCCTTTTGTTTAAAAACCGGTTCGACACCGGGACACTCAAAAACTTTCCAGCCACTGCGAACCGGTTTGATGTCGATGATGGTCACGCCCTCGCATTGTAAATCGACCATAAAGAGGCAGGGCAGGTATGTTAAATGTGCGTCTGCGCCGCTTTAGCCTATCTGAATTGTTAGTCCCAAGAGATATCCACTTGCGGATCATCCTTATGAAGTTTGTTCATTTCATCGCTGAATATTCGTGCCCGCTGTAACAACCAGGCACTTGGATTGGGACCGCTCATTTCCAATCGAAAATGGTCAACTATCAGGACGCAGAGTTTATTGGAATACTTCGTCGCCAATTCCACGACATCCATATGATGCCCATGTTCGAAATTGGCCGGTTGGTTAATATGTTTGTGAAGTGGTTCATCAGAAGGCCAAACGTCAAACTTCCCGATATGGTTCCAGATCGAATGGGTTCCATGGCTCCATCCGGTATAAGCGAAATCGTACAGATCGAGGCAATCTGCCTCCTCGGCCATTTTTCGCGTAGATATCCCAGACCAGCTCCCTAAGTCAACGTGCTGCAAGAAAGAGTAGTGCTGCCCATTTAGCCATGCCTCTTGAATTTGAATTCGCTGTTCCATCCTTTTGCGATCTTGCTCCGATTGTTCATGGAGAACTGATTTCAGTCGCTCGATCTCCAACTTTTCCTGTCCTAATCCGTAAAGGATGAATTTTCGCGCACGGTCTACTGGTTCTTTGAGAATCCATGCCGCTGTAATGTAGCAGTCTATCATAGGTCGCAGAAAGAGTGGACCAGCGTGGTAGTCCCAGAGATCGATATTATTAGCGATCTTGACGGCAAGACAGGATTGGCGTGCCAATAACGCAGCCAGCACCTCAAACAACTCACTGTCCAGCAGGTCTACTGGCAGCTTGGACCAAATTTCATCGACCAATGCCCAGGCGTATTGCTCGTAATCAATCCCAAATTGAACAACCGGGTGCCGAGGTTTATCCGGTTTTGGGCGGATAATCGCGTTGTCCGCTCTAAGTGGAGCCAACTCCTTACCCCGATTCCAAAAATACCGTGACCAAGCATCTCCTATTTCGGCCTCGTGAACATGATAAACAGAATTCACATGCATTCGCACATGAGCCGCCGTCTCATTAGCTCTCTCCGATCCGGAATCATCGATCAAAACGTTGAAATCAGTGAAGGGGTAATCTTGCGGCACGTGGTGTTTTCCCAACTTGAGGCCGACGCTGAACACGACAGACTGGACGATTGATGCGTGTTTGCTCCGTCGATCAAAAAGGTCTGATATTACTTCACGCGCCACTTGAATGTCGGCTTCGCAAGATCGCCCGCTTGGAATCTCCTCAAATACATTGGAAAATGGGTTATCGGTTGGATAACAGCGAACGAAGGGCGTGATGCTGTTAAGGCATTGCAAATAAATATCTTTTGCCTTTAAGCGTTTCCGAAGTTCCGCCCAATCACTGTCAATCAGCGACCGATAGCACGACAGCAGCGTGAGTTCTGGTGTGCGATTTAGGCGGCGGATGCAATAGGCTGCTTCAACCAACTGTGTGACTGTAAGTATGCCCGGTCTAGGGCCGAGCGTTCGTAAAAAATATCCTATCCAGGCAATCTCTGGAATGATTCGGTCGATGTAATTAATTTCTGTCCATCCAAGCCGAGCAGCTGGCGGAAAGAATTTTTTCCCGACTTGCTGGTGATCTGAGAGGATCTTCTTCTTCGATGACATGCTTTGGGATTGCGCCGATACAATCGACAGCAGATCGAATCAGACGATCAGTGCAAATCGGTTGACTGGATGGGAATAGAATAGTTCCCACCCGTATATTCGACGGTGACGGTTGACTCGGATTGGCTGACGACATGTAAACGCAGCCCGACAGGCAATGTCGCTTTGCCATAAGGAATAGTGATTTGGGTTGGCTTAGTGATTGTAACGAATTGTACAGGAGTAGCGGTTACAATTGGTGCAGCTGGAACTGGAGCTTGTCTCCAACCCGACCGCTTCGATCAGGGTTTTGCTTCCAAATGGGCTGAGCTTTCGAATTTCGACGAGTTCGGCCGAGTCGAAGCCCGAAACAATGTCGCCGGTCGAAGTCGGATTTTTCACGGTGTTACCCTTAAATGAGGGAACTCAGAATGGCGATTGGATAATGACCGTCACTTCGGCAACTCCTTGCGAAGCCGATCCACGTTTTCGTCAAACCACTTTACCTCCGGCTTCCCGTCGAGGGCTCCTCCGCCGTCAAAACCACCGATTCGATCAAACGCTGCTCTTTCGAATCGAATGGCTTCGAGGTGGGACTCTTTATCGAGTGCGTCCCTTAGACCTTGAGCGATTCGAAATGTGATTGTTCTTTTTTGTAACAAGGCCGCCGCATGCGCCCGGGCAAGGGGCGCCTGATCGTGGAGCAATATTTCCAGCAGCTCATCGTCACTAAGCTCATTCTCATCGTTCTTTTGTGGATTTATCATCGAGACATTGAACTTGGCAGCGCCGGCGCGAGACGGCGAAAAGACTGAGAACGCGCTTACAACCCGAAATACTTCGGCGGACTCGGCCGCCTTTAAATCTTCGTCCACTTCCTCGTCCAGCATTTTCTGCAGCCGCTCATACTCAGCCAAACTTCCGTTTGCGATGGCTCGGTCGGCCATCCGGGTCAATTCGTTGCGCTTTTTTAAAACCTCCAGTTCTTTTCTGAACGCAGTAAGGTCTGCGTCATACTGAGCCTTACGTTCATCAAGGAACTTCTCAAAATTTCGCAGCCTCTCGTCGACTTTTCTTTCCGCGGGTTCGACATTTTGCGAGATGATTTTAGCGGCTTCATTTCCTGCCACGCGCTGAACTGTGTTTTGAATGTTCGGTTCTTGGAATTGGGTAGTCACCCGCTCAATGACGACACTTTGAAGCTTGGCGACCGCACCGTTGTATGCCTTCCACAGGCCGAAACATAATCCCAAGATCGAGACAATTCCGACAACACTTAACTCACCGAGAAAAACTCGGTAAACTTGTCGACGTAACCTTTTAAGTAATTGCTCCTCGTCCAGAGCGGACGCTACCGGTGCCTCCTCAAGGGGCGAGCCGCATTCGGGGCAAATATGTTTGTCCTCCAGCGTGCTGAATGAGCATTTCGGGCAACGTCTCATGAGCTGATCTGTCCAACAAAAATCCGATATTGATTACACTTACCAGCCTTTCTGATCACGGGAAAATCGACGCTCTTGTTGCGATGTCGATGCCGAAATCGATAGTCAGCCTGCAAATGAGTATCAAAACGGTGAAGATTTCAGGCCTTCGCGGTTTCGGTTCAGAGCAAACCCTTAATCTTGCTATTCCGAACGGAAAATTGGGCGGCGGGTTGACGATCTTGGTCGGCCCAAATAATGGCGGTAAGTCTACCATCATTGAGGCGTTCAAAGCATTATCGTCGTCCCAACCAAGTACCTTCGCGATCGGGCGTCGTAATCAGAAAACGAATAGCCGAATTCAGATTACAGCCAGAACCGAAAATGACGCCACTTTTGGCTTACGAACGGTTGATAGCGGAGGTAGTCAAACCGTTTGGGATAAGCCCGAAGGATTCAATGCTCCCAGCATATTCGTAGTTCCATCGCGACGATTTTTCAGTCCATGGTTTGGTCAGCAGAGTCACACACGGCAAAGCTACATTCAGGGATACCCATTGACACCAGTTCGCGGAGCGGCAATTGACCAATTCGCTGGTCGTTTGTTTGAGATTCAGAAGAGCCGCGCGGCTTTTGATGAAGTGCTAAAAAGAGTGCTCGATCCCCTCCCTACATGGACGATTGACCAGTCTGAAGCCGGCTACTTTCTACGGTTTGAGTTAAAGGGGGCATACCATTCCAGCGAGGGTCTCGGCGAAGGGCTGGTCAGCCTGTTCTTCATCGTAGATGCTCTTTATGACGCGCCAGATGGAAGTGTCATCGCTATCGATGAACCGGAGTTATCGCTTCACCCGTCGCTTCAGCGGAAACTTCGTGCTTTGCTTTCCGACTGGTCACAAGGACATCAGATAATTATCGCAACGCATTCTCCGTATTTCGTTGACTTCACCGATGTCATTGCCGGCGGTAAAATTGCTCGCGTGCATCTATGCGATGCAGACTCCACGATTAGTAATTTGTCTGATGCAGCCGTGAAGCAGATTGATGGTTTTCTAAAGAACCGCAACAACCCTCATATCCTCGGCATTGATGCCCGCGAGGTGTTCTTCCTCGGCGACAACGTGATTTTAGTTGAGGGCCAAGAGGACGTGATCTGCTACCCTGAGGTCGCAGCGCGGCTGAATAAGGAATTCGCAGGACGATTTTTTGGATGGGGGGTAGGTGGAGCGGAAAACATGACCACAATCTCAAGCCTGCTGCACGATCTTGGGTTCGCAAAAGTTGCAGGCGTCCTCGACAGCAATAAGGCGGAGGTCGCGAAATCTTTGCGAGCGCAGTTTCCGAAATACCGATTTTTTTCAAGCCCTGCAAATGATGTGCGGACAAAATCGGCCCAACCGGGAAGGGGAGAGGTTATCGGGTTGCTGGATGACAAGGGAGAGTTGCGAGGGGAATTCCGAGACGCTGCCTCCAAACTCATCGACGATGTAAACGACGCCTTGAAGTGATGCCAGTCACGGATCGCACTTGGCAAAACTTGGCAAAGTTTTAAGCCAGGCAACTCAGGGTGTCCAATAGGTGTCCTGTTTTTAGCCGTGCAGAACTGTGCGATATTGTGCGATAGAAAACGGCATAAGAATGATATCGCACAACTTAGGGAGCGATTTTCCCTCTGAAAACGGGCTGTCTAGAGGAGGCAAGGCTTATCTGCCGGCGGAGGGGCTCGAACCCACACGATCTTGCGATCACTGGATTTTGAGTCGATTGACTATCCTAGTTATTTTTTGCACAAGGTCGACGAGCTGCTCAACTTGGAGAAGAAAAGGTTGTAGGCCTCCACAATGTTCTAATCAGATCAGCTGAAGCCCGGACCTGCCTTATCAGTGTATCGAATTTGTAGAGGCCTTTATGAACGATGTATATTGCAGCTAGAACCGGAATCACAAGAAGCGCAATCCGGGGATTTGACGAACTTGCGCTGTTCCGCGGTCATATGCGGACGATGAGTATTGGCATCGTTACCCGAGGTGAACCATTTCGTGTTTCGAACACGCCGCGCTATTGGCGCCGGGCGTAACCAGCACTGCCAAGGGACGAGGCCGTGCTTCGATGGAATTTGCCTCGCCCATCCACAAAGCACACTGAATTCACCGGGTAATTTCTTATTGAGTTCTGCGAAACTCTTGCACAAACCAGGTCGCGAGACGTGCTGCAGGTCGGCGCTCGCTACCAGACGCGTCGGACAGAACAGTCCGGAGAGACGAGTCGACATGGCCGGCCAACCAAGACCGGTTAATCTTCGTCTCCGAAAAGGTTGTGAAAAATCGGAATTGTTGCGACGAACAAAGTTCACGAGATGTAACCATTCCGTGACCCAACTCAAAGCAAGCGCATCAAAACCGGCGACCCCACGTGTTCACCGTTGGGTAAACGGTCGGCAGCTATCCCGCGGATCTTATTGGCGTCGAGCCGGAGTCATTGTAGCGGCTCTGTATGGTCCTTTTCTCCTTATCTGCCGAGGAACCCACCCTCCTAAATTATCGAGTGATTTGTAGAGCCTGCAGTGCACGATGTATGAGAGGTTTTGGTCGGTGTCACAACAGCGATTGATTCTTCGGCATCGGCAATCGGCTACCTCGGTCAAATTCCCATTCAGTTGATCCTATCCTATAAGGAAGGTCACGTAGACAGTGTCGACTAAACCCACCACCTCAAAAAAGAGTGGCGCGTCTATAAACCCGCTTTATCGTGAAACCCTACGAAAAATCGCTGATGCGCTATAGGCGTCCATTCCCCGGACGGACGGGCCCTCGGATGTCACAACGGCCGTGTTGCCATTTGGGTTTGGCGAAAATGTGACAAGTTCCTTACCATCGATACCCCAGTACCACGTCATTGTTTTTCCATCGTTCGTTGCGTAACGCGGTCCCCACGACCCCAATCTAGACGTCTCACGCTCGACTGTTCCCGATTGACTTATTATTAGCGTAAACTGAACAAACCCAGCGTGCCCGTTAAGTGTTCCCACCCAGGTTCCATCGAAGAGGTTCCGATTTCGTCCTGGTTGACTTGTTATGGGTGGTAATGGCCCAGCAGGGGGACCAGTGACCTGAAAATTCCTGAGTTGAATCGTGCTCCCATAATATTCGATCAGTCCAAACTTCGACCCTCTGCGGTCGGCAGGTAATTCAATAGTGGCTTCCGATGAATCAACAGTGATCCTGACTTGCGAACCGACCTTCTGAATCACGAATTTAGCCCAAGTTTTGTTCGGCCACGCAAGTTGGACGCGCCCAAAGCTTGTCCTGGCTCGATCGGCATTCTTCCAATATTCAGAAGAATTGCCCGACGCGTACACGGACACAAATGTCCGAGAGGTATCTTCGAACCCTAAAACGAAGCCGGCGTATTGTCGCGAAATTAGCACCTCGCCAGTTGCGGTATAGTCCTCAGTCAAAGGTTGATCTAAAACTGCCACAGCAGGATCGCCAGGCCCAGAGAGCGTAACTTCGCCAGCGTTCGTTGTAACTACGCCATCAATTGCTCGGTGCCACCCGGTGATAGAAGCTGACCCTGCCGAAATAGCGGACTGATGAGGATTTGAAAATGAAAGCTGTTCACCCTCTCGAATATCGGTCCGGTACTGAACGCCATTTGAAGTGAATACAATGCTTAAAGTCTTTGGTTGACCGAAAATTGGGTCTTTGCCGAAAAGATGGTTCCCGACACGGACATTCGTTTGGCCACTTTGAACGAGCGACTGAACTTTTGCTGTCACGTCCATCTGTTGAGTTCCAGCACCATATGTTGCCTGTAAAACTTGAATTCCAGATGTCCACCCTGGAAAAGGCGTGGCCACGGAAACTGGACTCGAAGGTGCAATTGGAGGAGCCGGAGAACTATTGGCCGGCTTATACGCGGATGGGGTTTGCAGAGCAGTTTCTGATTTCTCAAGGCGTTTGGGTGCCCAATACCAAAGCGCTACCGCTACTCCGCAGATCAACGGAAGGGCAAACGCTGCTATTGTTTTCCAATGTTTAGAAACAACGATGTTGATCAGTTGCTTTTCGGTATGACGCGGATGCCGCTTGTCTTTTTGTTGCGCTTCACTTTTTTCGGCATCTGCAACTGTCGCTGCTGGCCCAACGAGAATCTCTTTAACCACTTTCGCCAGATATTGTAAGTGGATCTCCAACGGTGGCGTGAAGGCGTCCAACCAATGCGGTGTACTGATAAAGTACTCCAACGTATCTGTTGGTGCGACATCTTCGATTCGGAGTGGGATCACCGGAATCCCTTCGTTTACCGCCCGCTCAACTTCGCGTTTGATTTGTGCCGAACTATTCGCCTTAGCCGAAAATACCAGGACCATTGCGCGCGCGCCTTTGATCGCTTGAATTATCGAGCCGCCCCAATCGCGTCCGGGCAGAATATCGCGTGGCGCGACCCAGCAACGGATGCCGTGAGATTCTAACACTGCACAAACTGCATCGGCAGTTGCCTTGTCCTTGGAGGAGTAACTGACAAAAACATCGTGCGCCATTGATATCACATCAGCTGCACTGCTTCTCGGCGTATCCGCAATCGACATTAATTGCAATAAATTTCACCGAATTGATGGATTCCGCGGCAGCCGTGATCCGGTACCAGCCACGGAGTTCGGACGCCATTGCGCGATTGAGTTTCTGTCGTCCGGCGGAATAAATAATAGCGGATGGATTCGCCCGCTGCTGCCCCCGCCTGTTTAGCGCTGTTTAAGGCTCCCACGATTCAGAGGAGCTATCGATGCAAACGGTTACGACAATCGGTCTCGACATCGCCAAATCGGTGTTTCAGGTCCACTGCGTTGATGCCGCTGGCCAAGCAGTTATCCGCCGTCAATTGAAACGGCGGCATGTCCTGGCGTTCTTTCAGAAGCTGGCTCCATGCCTCGTTGGCATTGAAGCTTGGAGGGACACAGGACAGATGTTCGCCACGTCCGCCAGTGGACTGACTCGCCGTGGCGAGGTGAAATGGAGCGCGCTGGGCAGCCGCGACCATCTACGCCTGGCTACGACGTGACGAGTCGGCGGATTAGAGGTCAGACGCCAGACATCAGAGATCAGAGGCCAGAGATCAGAGGTCAGCGAACCATTAACGAATAACGATTAACTGATAACTAAAGCGGTTGAGTAGTTGAGAAGTTGAAGTGACAAGTAAACGCTCAACGCTCAACGCTCAACGTCCAATGAAAGGCGGGAGAGGGGACGGGGACGTCCGCTCAAAAAGCGTGATCAGTGATCAGTGAATGGTGAGACCACAGTTGAGTTGTTGAGAGGTTGAGATGCTCAGCCGTCCTCAGAGCTGAAATCTGAAATCTGACGTCTGACATCTGCTCCACGCTCTCCCACGAATAACCATTAAATATTAACTGATAACAAAAGCAGTTGAGTAGTTGAGAAGTTGAGGTGTTGAGGGTGACAAAGCAAACGCTCAACGCCCAACATCCAACGTCCAATGAAAGACGGGAGAACAAGCTCCCTGCCCGAGGGGGCCCAGGCTCCACGCGCTCCCACGAAGAACCATTAACTATTACTAATAACAAAAGCGGTTGAGAAGTTGAGGGCACGCATCCTCCTTCGTTCCGCAGCTGCGATATTACGGCGAGACGCGAAATGCTGGCGCATCATGCCGTGGCCGGGTTTCAGGGTTCAGGATTCAGGGTTCAGTTCATCAGCAATCAGAAATCAGCAGTGATCTCCGACATCTGACTTGGGACGTCTGACTTCTGTCATTTGACTTCTGTCATCTGATCTCTGACCTCTGACCTCTGATCTCTGACCTCGGATCTACTTCACGCTCCCACCGATAACGATTAACTGATAACTAATAACAAAAGCGGTTGAGTAGTTGAGGGCACGCAACCAATTTGAATGAAATGTAAGTCCTTAAAAGGTACATGCATTCAGGCGTTACATTCTCTAGCCTTCCCGAGGCCTATCACTTGCAGAAAATCACATGGCAACTTTTTGGGACCATTACTATGAAAAA
>Ga0207684_10001364_pt1 | contig 26671 bp, 14 predicted proteins | sample KBSK5501metaG_FD_184342 | JGI IMG/M metagenome (GOLD analysis project Ga0207684, IMG submission 184342) | Corn, switchgrass and miscanthus rhizosphere microbial communities from Kellogg Biological Station, Michigan, USA - KBS K5-50-1 metaG... | ecosystem: Host-associated > Plants > Roots >...
GGTCGCTGCTTGACCAACGACTTCGTCTCCAGTTTGTTTCATGAACCGCCGTATACGGAACCGTACGTACGGTGGTGTGGGAGGACGGCGGAGGTGACTCCGCCTCCTACCCGGTTTCATCTTGTTAATCCTGTAATCCTGTCTAAAATATCTGCTAATGCCTGGAACTCTCTACTTGGTTTCAACACCTATCGGCAATCTTGCAGACATCACGCACCGCGCTCTCCAGGTTCTACAAGACGTCGATCTAATCGCCTGTGAAGACACGCGCCACACTCACAAGTTACTCAGTCATTACGGCATCACCACAAAAACAATCAGCTATCACGAACACAACGAACGGCAACGCACGGCGCAACTGATCGACATGTTGCAGCAGGGAAGCGACGTCGCTGTCGTCTCCGACGCCGGCACGCCTGCGATCAGTGATCCGGGTTATCGGTTAGTGCGTGCAGCAATCGAGAATGACATCACGCTCGTTCCGGTTCCTGGTCCAAGTGCATTGATCTCCGCGCTGGTCGCGGCTGGTTTGCCGACTGACGAGTTTTTCTTCGCGGGTTTTCTGCCTTCACGATCGAATGCGCGTCGCACACGTCTCAGTGAATTGCGATCCGTGCCGGGCACGTTGATCTTCTACGAGGCGCCGCATCGTCTGGCCGCAACGTTGAAAGATACTTACGAGATTCTCGGCGAGCGCGAAGCTGTGGTAGCGAGGGAACTGACCAAAGTGCATGAAGAGATTAAGCGTGGACGCTTGAGTGAGCTCGTAGCACATTATTCGAATGACGAGAACATTCGCGGCGAGATCGTATTGTTGATAGATCGAAACGTGCTGAGCGACGCGACGGAAACAGCGACTCACCAAAGCGTCGCGGCCTTAGTGGATCAATTCGAGCAAGCAGGCATGGACCATCGTGCAGCATTAAAGAAAGCGGCGCGTGAGCTGGGTCTCTCACGCGCCGAAGCCTATCGACGTCTAATCTCCGAACGAAAGTAACCACAAAAAGGCACATAAGATCACAAAAAGCACATAACGCATTTTTTGTGAATTTTGTGCCTCTTTGTGGCGAAAACTATTCCCGAGAATCCGAGATCGAAATCTGCACCGGCAGTGGCTTATCGACCTTCAGCCTAGCGGGGCGGTTCGCAATCTCCCACAGCGTCATATAAATCGTCCGCGTGACCTTTTCCATCTTCTGGTAGTCGATCTTGTCAGCCGAATCTCCCGCGCGGTGATAGTCTTCGTGCACTCCGTCAAAGAAGAAGATGATCGGAATGCCCTTGCGAGCGTAATTGTAATGATCGCTGCGAAAGAAGAAACGATTCGGATCTTTCGGATCGTCGTAACGTGTGTCGAAGCTGATGTTGAGAAACGACTTGTTGACCGCGTTGACGAGTTCTCCTAACTCGGTGCTCATCATCGTCGAGCCGATGAGATAGATCGAATCCGGCCCGGTCAGCTCAGAGTTGCGCGGATTCGTGTCACCTTCTTTCTTGCTTCGGCCAATCATGTCTATATTGATTTGCGCGACGATCTGATTCAGCGGAACTGTTGGGTACTCGGTGAAGTATCTCGATCCCCAGAGTCCTTTCTCCTCGCCGCAGTGCCAAACAAATAAGATCGAACGTTTCGGTCGTGCCGGCGCTTTGGTCAGAGCCTCAGCCATTGCGAGCAGCGCGGTCGTGCCGGAACCGTCGTCGTCAGCACCGTTGCAGATAGTGTCGTTGCCAATGGGCGGACAAGTAGTGCCCACGTGATCGTAATGCGCGCCGAGTGCAACGTACTCGTTTTTCAAAACAGGATCGCTGCCCTCCCAAACCGCTACAACATTCTGCGTCGGAATACTCTCACTGTTACCCGCGATACTGAAAGTGATTTTCTTCTGCTGGCTCATGACAAACGGCGGAGGCAAACTGCTTCCGGCGTTGAAGATTCCCGCAGCCGACTGTTTCTCACCCGCGAAGATCGCATTTGCCATCTCGGGCGAAATCACGATCGACGGCAATGGCGCGCTGGTTTGAGTTTCAAACTTTGCCACGACTGTCGAGCCGCGTTCCATCAGTCGCTGCCGATTGCGTTGCCAGTTTGCGAGGTATTGGAAATCGGGAACGTAAATCAGACCAACCACACCCTTGCTGCGCGCGTAATCGACCGGATTCATCGAGTCCTGGCCTTGTCTGCCGAGATCGGCGCGCGGAATGCCGCGTGGCGAAATGTTTGGCGAACCGAAGATCACTGCAATCTTGCCCGTTGGATCGATGTCTTTGTAAGCGTCGACCTCTTTCGACCTGATCAACCAACCATTGCCGGCGAAGACAAGCTGACCGCTGATGTCGCCCGAACCACCTGCCGGCAGGTAATCGGTTCCGGCAGTCAGCGTTTTTCCGCTGTACTCAACTTTTGTTTGACCGCTATCCGCGCGATTGCGACGCAACTCGATGCGTTGGAAAAAAGTGCCATCGTCACCCGCAGGTTTAAAGCCCCAATGGTCCAGGTTGAGCGCTAAAAATTTTGCGGTGAGATCGAGGCCGCGCGAAGGAGTGTCGCGTCCCTCCATCTCGTCGGAGGCGATGAACGTTAAATAGTCTTTGATCTGAGCGGCGGAAATTGTATCGACGCTGCGTTGAACGGCTACCGAAGCTGCTGCTTTTTTAGACTTTTCTGACGCGCGCTGCGCGTAATTTGCGGGTATCGTAATGACGAGCAAACTCGTCAGCACGAATGCGGTTAAGAGTCTTCGCATGAATTCTCCACTAAAACGTTTTTATTGCGAGATCACTGGGGAAATGCTTTTGATGCTCAAACTCACAGCCGTGACTACGCGTGTTGCACTGCCTGCACCAAACGCGTCAGCGTGTCTTTCGCATCGCCGTACAGCATGCCTGTTACGGGCTTAAAAAACAAAGGGTTCTCGAGGCCGGAGAAGCCTTTGCCCTGGCCGCGCTTGAGAACGACGACCGACTTCGCGCGATCGACTTCCAGAATCGGCATGCCCGCAATCGGACTTCCCGGATTGTCGCGCGCATCCGGATTGACGACGTCGTTTGCTCCGATCACGACGGCAACGTCGGTCGTCGGAAATTCGGGATTGATCTGCTCCAGCTCGTAGAGCGACGAGTAAGGGACGTTGGCTTCGGCGAGTAGTACGTTCATGTGTCCCGGCATGCGACCGGCGACGGGATGAATTCCATATTTGACTGTCACGCCGCGTTTTTCGAGCACGTCTGCAAGCTCGCGAACGGCGTGTTGCGCCTGGGCTGTTGCCAAACCGTACCCGGGCACGAAGATCACTTTGTTTGCGTAGGCGAGTTGAGTAGCGATGTCGTCGAGACCAACTTCACGCATCGACCCCTGTTGCTCGCCAGAGGCTTCTGCCGTTGCCGCACTTCCGAACGCGCCAAACAAAACGTTGCTCATCGAACGATTCATTGCGCGGCACATCAGAATCGAGAGTATGAATCCCGAAAAACCGTCGAGTGTGCCGGCGATGATCAGGACGTTGTTTGAAAGTACGAATCCAGTTGCTGCTGAAGCGAGACCGGCATAAGAGTTCAGCAGCGACATCACCACCGGCATGTCTGCCGATCCGATCGGCATCACCAGCAACAATCCAAACACGAACGCCAAACCAACCATCGTGAAAAATAGAGGCATCGAGCCCGGCACGATGATCAGGTAGACGAAGAGTCCGACAGTCACCGCGAGCAGCGCCATGTTGAAAACGTTCTGGCCCCGGTAAGTCATCGGTGTGCCGCGCACAAGACCCTGAAGTTTTGCGAAAGCGAGCAGGCTGCCGGTCGTGGTGAGTGCGCCAAGCATTACTTCGAAACCGAGCGCGCTCATGGTGATGGTTTCGAGATGTCCGTTGCTCCTGTAAAACTCAGAAATGCCGACGAGCGCCGCGGCGAATGCGCCGAACGCGTGTGAGAGCGCGGTTCGTTGTGGCATCGCCGTCATTGGCACCCACAAACCCATCGCCAGTCCGACAACGGAGCCGATCGCGAGACCGGAAAGAATCCACGTGTAAGTGACGATGTGGTGATGCATCAGCGTGCCGATGATGGCCATCAACATGCCAAACTCGGCGAGATGCATACCGCGTTTCGCGGATTCGGGATGGCTCATGCCCTTCAATCCGAGGATGAAGAAGATTGAAGCGAGCAGGTAGCTGAGTTCGATGAAGTAGGTCTGCACTATTCTTTCTTGGCCAGGTCTTTTCTCTTAAACATCTTCAACATGCGATCGGTGATCACGAAACCGCCGACGACGTTGGTGGTCGAACAGACGACTGCGATGAAGCCAAGAATCGTGCTGACCGTGTTGTATTTGGCGCCGGCTGTGACGAGTGAACCGACAAGCGAGATGCCCGAGATAGCGTTGGTCGCCGACATCAAAGGCGTGTGCAACAGCGGCGGCACTCGCGAAATCACCTGATACCCGAGAAACGCCGCGAGCGCAAAAACGTAAAGCGCGGAGATTAGTGTTTCTGCTGACATATCTTTTTTGTGCTTCTTGTGCCTCTTTGTGGCTACATAACTATTGTACTGCGGCGGCGACGCGTTGGTTCACGATCTCGCCGTTGTGCGTCACGCATGATGGCCCAACAACGTCGTCATTCATGTTGAGTTGCAACTCTCCATCTTTGATGAGCAGCGACAGGAATGACGTGATGTTGCGCGAGTAAAGCTGGCTCGCGTGGACCGGTACCGTCGCCGGCAAATTCGTTGGGGCCATAATGGTGACGCCATCACGTTCGACCAGTGCGTCTGGCTCGCTCAAGGCGCAGTTGCCACCGGTGGCGCCGGCGAGATCGATGACTATCGAGCCGCGCTTCATGCCTTCAACGGCTTCCTTCGTAATCAACAAAGGAGCGCGCCGGCCGGGTACCTGTGCGGTGGTGATGACCACGTCGGCAGTCTTCGCGTGCTCGGCAATCAACGCGCGTCCGCGATTCATTGCTTCGTCGGATAGCTCGACCGCGTAACCACCCGCGTCTTCAGTTTTGATTCCACCGAGATCGACTTCGAGAAATGTGGCGCCGAGAGATTTGACTTGTTCACCGGCGGCCGCGCGCACGTCGTAACCTTCGACCACTGCGCCGAGACGTCGCGCAGTTGCGATCGCCTGCAAACCTGCGACGCCCGCGCCGAGGACCAACACGCGCGCGGGTGGCACCGTGCCCGCGGCAGTCATGAGCAACGGAAACATTCGCGGAATGTGTGTGGCGCCAATCAGCACGGCTTTGTAGCCGGCGACTGTTGCCATTGACGAAAGCGCGTCCATCGCCTGCGCGCGTGTGATTCGCGGAATGAGCTCGACTGCGAAAGTAGTGATACCGCGATCGACTGCGGGAACGAGCGCGGCGGGCTCGTCGAGCGGTCGGAGAAAACCGATTACGATTGCGCCTCTTTTGAGTCGGGCAAAGTCGTTTGCTGGAGGGCGATTTACCGCGGCGAGCACATCGGCGTCTGCGAGCAGGGCTTCTCTATCGGAACTGATTTCAGCGCCTGCTTCGCGATAGTCGTCGTCGGTGCGTGCGGCAGCGAGACCAGCGCGGCTTTCGACCTGCACGGTGACGCCGAGTGCGATCAGCTTCTTAATGGATTCCGGCATGAGCGCGACGCGTGCTTCACCCTCTTGTGTTTCACGCAAGACGACGATTTTCATTCAGTGAAGTTCTTCTCGGGCGATGGGATAAGCGCTCAAGCGCGTGCAGTATAGCATCCTGTTCATCATGAATAATCTCGAAAATCCTGTCCTGTTGGGCAGGATTGACAGGATTCTCAAGATTTCATTGCTTCTTCATGTGTTTTGGAGTAAAAAATATCCCTCTGTGTTATTTTGCTGGTCGCTTACTAACCGAGTGAGCGGCCTTATTAGTCAATAGTCCAGAACTCACGTTCTACGATCGCGCGTCTTTCTGATCTCCTTCAGACCTTACGCCTCGCAGAACTTCACCGCGCAGTTTTATATCCACCATGCGCCTCGCCTCAATCGTTCGATTTCGCCGACTCGGCCCCGGTCCGATCCTCGGGATTGCTCTATTCACAATAGTTGCAGCGGCGGCATTACATCGCTCCGTTCTGAGCGAAAACGTTCACCATGCCGAGTCAACGCACGTCCACGCAGACTTACATCATCAACCTCAAGTCGATCGAATTCAGCAGATTACCGGATCCGACGTCTTTTCGGAGTTTGATTCCTGGAGCAAACAGTACGTTAAAGGACAGCTCCGCGCCGATGCCCAGCAGCTTCAACGAGGACGGGATCTCGCGATCAAACGTCGTGCACTTTTCAAGGAATTAGTTGCACTCGCTCCGAAAGCCGCTCTCGAGCGCGCCGTGTCGAAGGAAACTTATCGCCGGCTGCCCGCTTCGATCAGTGCGAATGTAGAGCAGCAAGTGAGCGGTTATGGCGACTTGGTGGTTTATGTAGTGATGACGCATGACCATCACTCTTCACACGAGATGACGGGTTCTCGGATAGAACGCGACGTCGTCATAGCAGGCTCGCGATACAAAGCCTTCGTGTACGGCAGACGCGAGTCGATGACGACCAAGCTCAAAATTCCACTTCACGGAGTGGTCATCGACGGATCGATGGCGGTTGACGAAGATCCGGTGCGGAGATTAGAGCCGCAAGAGCAAGATCGTCTCTTGCAGGATCAGCCGGTATTTAATGACGGCAAGGTAACGGCTGATGTCGGTGGCAAAGTTGTGACTTTTACAAGCGAAGCACAACTCAGAAGCTTTGTTCGCGAGCAAATCGAGTGGGAAGCCAGGATCGGACCCGAACGTTCCGGAGATAACCTCCAGTCAGCCTCGGCCTGGACCGAAGGACCCAAGACAGTTCTTTTGATGCGGATTGATTTCCCTGATAAACCCGGTGAACCAGTGGACTGGAACAATCAGCCATTGACAGTCCCGCGAGCTCAAGGCCTCATAAACATTGATGTCAATCAGTTTTATATAACCAACTCCTACGACAAGACCTCACTTCAAACAACGGTGTCACCCGTATTACGGATGCCGCAGTCACAGTCGTTTTACTTTGACAACTTAAGCGCTCTGTTTGCGGATGCCAGGAGTGCAGCCGTGGCAGCGGGATACGACTTCAACAATTTCAACCTGGACCTTATTGCCATGTCCTATAACCCCGGCTTCTCCTACGCAGGAATTGCGGTGGTTGGCTGGCGAGGTGCGGCATTAAATGGTTTTTTCGATTTGCGAGTCACGGCCCATGAGCTTGGGCACAACTACGGCCTTCTACACGCCAACCTCTGGCGCACAAATGACGGAACATCTATTGGTGCAGGAGCAAATCAGGAATACGGAAATCCTTTCGATGTGATGGGGAACGGGTTCGACAGTAGGGCCCACTTCACCGCTAAGTACAAAAGTCTTTTGGGCTGGCTTACGGACGCAAACGTTCAAGTCGTAACCACCGACGGCGTCTATCGAGTGTTCGCGCATGACACGGCAACGCTCAGCGGAACTCGGGTTATAAAGATCAGAAAGAACTCCGGCAAAAATTACTGGATCGAATTCAGGCAGCTTTTTAACGACAATTCGAATGTAATGAACGGCGCGTTGGTAACGTGGGACTATCTCAGCATGAATTTCAATGAATCTGAGTTGCTGGATATGACCCCGAATACGCTCGATACCTTTGACGCTCCACTCTTGGTTGGCCAGAGTTTTTTAGATGAGGAGAATCGAATTCGAATTACGGTTTTAGGAAAAGGAAATACCACGCCGGAGAGTCTCGATATCAAAATCGAATTGAACGTTGGGTGCACCTTCAGTCTGGCCCAGACTTCTGCGAACTTTTCAGCCAGTGGCGGTGAAGGCAGTATCCCGCTTAATACTTTGAGTGGTTGCAGGCCGCAGGCATCGACCAATGATAGTTGGCTAACTGCCATCCCCGCTGACACAAGCCCGGCGCGTTATATAGTTGCTGCTAATTACGATTCGCAACCACGTACAGGCACCATCACCGTCAACGGTGAAACCTTTACGGTCCAGCAAGCAGCAGCAACGACTGCATGCCTGCCTCGTGCGGCAGGAATGGTCGGCTGGTGGCGAGGTGAAGGTAATGCTCTGGATCAAACCGGAGTGAACAATGGAACACTTGTCAATGGTATTACCTTTGGCGGCGGCAAAATCGGTGGCGGATTTTTGGGCAGTAACGTGGGATACGTGCAGGTGCCGGATTCTCCATCGCTGGGGCTTAATCGATCGATGACGTTTGAAGGATGGCTGAAAGTTAGCTCTTACCAGGGAGTCATCGTCGAGAGAAGAGACGACGGGTCGACCGGCAATGTAGCCTCATCGTTCGACATCGACATCTTCGGAAATGGACAAGTGGGCTTCTTTATCGCCTACAACCAACATCAAGGGATTGGCGCAATCACCACCCAGAGTCTTCCACAAAATGAATTTGTTCACTTTGCGGCAAGTTTGGATGATGCAACGGGCCAAATGAGGATCTATTTCAATGGAGCTTTAGCGGCCCAGGTTTTTATAGCGCAGCGTCCTTACGATTTGGATCCGAATGCAAATCCGAGAGTAAACATCGGAAATATAAATGGAATAACAGACGAGTTTGCGGTTTACAATCGCGCTCTTTCTCCTTCTGAAATCCAGGCGATTTATGACGCAGGAATAGCCGCGACGGGTGCGGCGGGCAAATGTCTGTCCGACGCTCCGCCCGCTCCACCGGCTCCAGTTGCAAACGCAGCGACGAATGTAACCACGAGCGGCTTCACCGCGAATTGGAGTGCCGCGACCGGAGCGACGGCTTATCGCCTCGACGTCTCCACCAGCGATACGTTCACTAACTTTGTCTCCGGCTATCAGGATCTTGATGTGGGCAACGTGTTGAATCGAAGCGTTAACGGATTGAATCCTGATACCACCTACTTCTATCGCGTTCGCGCTCAAAACGGCGGTGGCCCGAGTAGTAATTCAGCAACGATCAGCGTTACGACAGCTACCGTGACTCCACCCATACCAGCCGCAAGCGCAGCGACAAACGTAACCGCCGGCAGCTTCACCGCGAATTGGAATGCAGCGATCCGCGCGACCGGTTATCGCCTCGACGTCTCCACCAGCAATACGTTCGCTACCTTTGTCTCCGGCTATCAGGATCTCGATGTGGGCAACGTGGTTAATCGAACCGTCGTCGGATTGAATCCTGCGACGAACTACTTCTATCGCGTTCGCGCTTACAACGTCGCCGGCACGAGTAGTAATTCAACCACGGTCAACGTTACGACAGCTAACGCGCCTCCGCCCCCCGCTCCAGTTGCAAACGCAGCGACAAGCGTAACCATCAGCAGCTTCACCGCGAATTGGAGTATCGCGACCGGAGCGTCGGGTTATCGCATCGACGTATCTAACAGCAATACGTTTAGTACGTTTGTCTCCGGCTATCAGGATCTTGATGTTGGCAACGTGTTGAATCGAGGCGTCAACGGATTAAATCCTGCTACGACCTACTTCTATCGCGTTCGTGCTTACAACGCCGGCGGCACCAGTAGTAATTCAGGAACGATCAGCGTCACGACAGCTACTGCGCCTCCGCCCGCTCCAGTTGCAAATGCAGCGACAAGCGTAACCACCAGCAGCTTCAGCGCCAATTGGAGTGCGGCGACCGGCGCGACCGGTTATCGGCTCGACGTATCCAACAGCAATACGTTTAGTACCTTTGTCTCCGGCTATCAGGATCTTGATGTTGGCAACACATTGAATCGAAGCGTTGATGGATTGAATCCTGCTACCACCTACTTCTATCGCGTTCGTTCTTACAACGCCGGCGGCACCAGTAGTAATTCAGGAACGATCAGCGTTACGACAGCTACCGTGCCTCCAGCAAACGACAATTTCTCCGACGCGCAGGTTATCGCAGGTAATTCTGGGAACGTACTCGGCACGAATGTGAATGCGACGAAGCAAAGCGGAGAACCCAATCATGCCGGCAACACCGGAGGGAAGTCTGTTTGGTATCGTTGGCAAGCGCCGAACGACGGCCTTGTTATATTCAATACGTCCGGTAGTACGTTTGATACGCTTTTGGCTGTTTACACCGGCACTAGTGTCAGTACACTGAATTCTGTTGCCAGTAACGACGACTGCGCCGGTTGCAATCTAACGAGTAGCGTAAGCTTTTTCGTAACAGCGGGAACAACATATCAAATAGCAGTGGATGGAAAATCGGGCGCGTCAGGAAACGTAACCCTTAACTGGTTCCTCAGCCCAACAATTCAATTCAGCTTGTCTTCCTACTCTGCGGGCGAGGCATCTGGGAGCGCTCTCGTTTCGGTGACGCGCAGCGGTAATACATCAGACTCAGCGACCGTGCGCTTTGCGACCACCGACACGGCGGGTCTTCAGAGTTGCACCATCGCGAACGGCCAGGCTTCCGAACGATGTGACTACGTTACTTCAGTAGGAACGCTGACGTTTGCTGCCGGCGAGACATCGAAGACTATCACCATTCCACTGATTGACGACGTGTTGCTCGAAGGAAATGAGAGCTTCACGGTGAGTCTCAGTAATTTAACCGGCGCGTTATTCGGTTCGCCGACGACCGCGACCGTCACGATCACTGACAACGATTTCATTGCGCCCACCACCAATCCGATTGACGGTGTGGAGTTCTTCATTCGCCAGCAGTATCTCGACATTCTGAATCGACAGCCGGATTCGATCGGTCTTCAGAACTGGATCAATACGCTGGCGCCGTGTCCAAACGGCGGCTTCGGCGAACCACCCACGTCGAATTGCGATCGCCTGCACGTGGCTGCGGGGTTCTTCCAGTCAGACGAGTTTTTGAACCGCGGTTATTGGGCATTCCGGTTCTACATGGTGAGTTACAATCAACGGCCCACCTACCAGCAGTTTATTCCGGACATGGCCCAGGTTGGCGGACCGAAATCGCCGGCTGAAGAAGAAGCAAGTAAACTGGCATTCGCGGACGCATTTGTGCAGCGGCCTGAATTTCTGGCGCGGTATGGTGGACTAAGCGGCCAGCCGCTGGCTAATGCACTGTTGCAAACTGCGGGCTTGCCGGGCAACACGTTTACCGTGACCGGCAACATGAGCAACGGTCAGATCTTGCGCGGCATCGCGGAAACCTCGGCAGTCGCGAACAAGTTTTTGACAGACGGCACGGTGTCGATTCAATACTTCGGATTCTTACGCCGCGACCCCGATACGATTGGATATCAAAACAACGTGAACACGCTGAACGCAAATCCAAACAATCTGCGGCACATGATCTTCATCTTCATCTACTCGACCGAGTATCGCAGTCGCTTCGGCCCGTAATAAGGCTTCCGAGGAGACCATTATTTACGTCAACTTGCGAACGTCACACCGGCGCACCTATAATCGAAAACCGCTGCGGCGCATTGGTGTAGTTGGTTAACACGCTGCCCTCTCAAGGCAGAGATCACGGGTTCGAGTCCCGTATGCGCTACCAACTCATTTTCACCGACTCACAATTGTTCTATAGGATCAACAAATCGTTGGACGTGAGCGGCGGCGGAAGCATATTTCTCTAACTTGATTGGTCCGGCAATGCCTGTGTGAAAACCGCACCACGCCTCATCAATTCAGCGGCAAAGCCATGCGGAGGTTAAGATCGGAGTAATGGTTTCGTCAGGTCCGAGCATTTTTCAGTCATGACGATTGTCTTACCAACGTGAAGGAGAATAACTATGATTTTGCAAGTAAACGGATATGCGTTGACCTACAACGTTAGCACCAACAACGGTACGTTGTTCTTGCACTTTACCACCAATCAACAAGTCCCAGTTCCGGTTGATTCAGCGCAGGAACTCATGGCGTTAGGAGAAATCTTGCCCGCTTCGGCCAACGTATTCTTTGACCCAAACACGCAAGTACTCAGCACGCCGGTTAAACCGCCAGGTACGGCATAAAGGAATTATCTGACCAGGTTCATTTTAAAACTTTCAACAAGAATCACAGTGCCCATTTTATTGTTGGTGAAGGTCGGATGCTCGGGAACTCCAAAACGAATATGCGGGTATTTATTTTGATTGGGGACCTGCCCAACAGGCCTGTCATGCTCGTGAAATCCGAAAACCAACGCCGATTCCAAAGTGGCTGTTGGAGGCGGCCAGCTAACAAATCGGTTGACGGCGAACTTCTATGATCAATCAGGTCAGACAATTCGAACTCGCGATTTTGCGGCCATTGCAACTTGCATTTTGTCGCTGCTATTATCGCAGGATTCACATGCCACTGGTTTTGGTTAGGCGATTGCGTACTTGCCTTTCTGTACCTCGGGACCGTTACTTCGAAACTTCATCCTTTCCAAACGGCGTCGGAACTTGCGAGTTGCTCCTTGACGAACCCAGCTGCTGATCGCGAAGCTGCGTTGTTATCCCCGGGTCTAAGAGCGGCTTAGTCGGCGCGGCGTGCACGCGCATCGGTATCTTGCTCGGATTTGCTGCTGGCCTTGTATTTTGGTTTGCGCTCGACTGGCGATGGTATTTTGCTTTGCCGGCGGAAGGCATCAGAAAGTCCGGCGATGCGCAATGCTCTTCACAATCTAGAAAGTCGAGGATACCTCATGTTCGCGCTAAAAACCTTTCCCTGCCCGAACTGTCATGAATTCATCAATTCCGGAATGGAAAAGTGCAAGTATTGTTCGATAACTATCGATCCCCAAGTGGCTAACGCGGCCGTTGAATTACAGGACAAAATCAATCGCTCTTGCAATGAGGCTAGTCTTATAAGAAACATCGCGGGAGCGATGTGGGTAGGCTTTTTTGTTCGTTTCATTCCATTCATAGGCATAGTGGGATTGATCATAATGGTGATCGGCTTCATTGCTGTACCCCCATGGCTCATCTACTGGCAAATTAAGTACGGCAGAATCAAAACCGCTGACATCGATTACAAACGGGCTAAGCGAAATTGGCTTGGCGCTTTGGTCCTGTGGCTTTTGCTTCTAATTATTCTCGTAGTGCTTATGTTCGTGGTGGGATTCTAATCTGCGGTTTCTGGCGTATGAAAGACTATCCTTGAAAGCAGCCACCGCGCCCACCAAGTGCTTGGAATGGACTCGCCGGTGAGTAGCCTTATTCGTAGTTGCCTGAGTGAGCCGCTCAAGCGCATGGCTGCATCTCGATCAAAATCAGTAAGTTCCACCTGATTTGGCACCGCGGATTCGAGTTGCCGGACTAGTCATCTCTTGCATCTGTTGCGAGAAACTGAGCATTTCTGTCGTTGAGATCAGAAAGAAGTTGCGAAGATTGTCCCGTATGGGCTGCACGATATCCGAAGGTCGCGGAAATGATGACTCCTGCGGACTTTTTCTTTGCCAGGATAGCTGTGTTCGTAATTGCAAGAACATCAAACGGCTGGCGAAATGTCGCGTGAGAGTTTTGCTGATTCCACGGCGAGTTCGAACACACGAAATTGCATTCTTTACTTGCGCGCTTTATCAACTTGTATTAAGGTCTCGCCGCAATACTCAGTCTCGGCGGGTTCTCACTTACCCAAACCACGCAATTGTGAACCCGCAACTTTCATTGGCAGTCTCTTTGCGGCCTCGCGCACCGCAACACAAAGCATGGGAATAGCTGGCGACGTCAGGCAGCGACCTTGTGAGCATCCGCTTGTAAAGTGTCTTTGAACTTCACTCTTTCAACCACCTGGGCCAACAAGGTGGACCTTTAATCGCCGCCCATTCGACTCTAACGTTCGGCATCTGTACTTGGCGAGCGATTGTTTGGCATTGCCCAATCCGGGAGACTGAAGCGAAGGAGGCTGAATGCTATGGAAAAACTCGTCAGCGCCCTGACTGATTATGTAGAACTTCTAACCCTTGGCGCGCTTTTTTTGCTTATTCCGGCCATCTCTTTTCAAGTGCCGTTGATCGAGTATGTCCCCAATATATTTAAACAGGCCCCGGGTGAAAATCAACCCGAGCCAAACAATGACGTAGAGAACAGAAAGCCGATTCCTTGGATACTAAGCTATGTAATATTGTTCGTGGTTTTATTTTCCTCGGGTCTCCTTGTGAACGCAGCCGCATATTGGGTTCTTCAGCCAGCACACATTCACATCGTAGATGCAGTTGTGAGGCACACGCCTTGGGGAGCTACCCAAAACCCCGAGCTTAAGTCAGATTGGACGTTCCTTGTGCGTCCGTTTCCGTTTTGCAGAACGCCGCCCGGAGATGAATACAAAAATTACTATCTCGACGGTGCAAAGCAAGCCCAATGGCAAATAAGGAGTCCCGAGTCCTTTGTGACATATTCGGGATCCGTCCTTGAGAGATCAATCCGGCTTGTCAGAGGTGTTATCACGTTGATACCTCTGTTTGTTCTCTTGAACTTGATGGGACTGGTGGTTCTTATCCCACGCATACGCTCGTGGTTGAAGATTGATGATGGTGTAAAAAAAGTTAAGCGTGTTGGGTATCATTTCTTCTGCATCGCGGCAGGCTTATCCTTGTATTACATTCTCATGCAATCGTACTGGTGGCTGGAAGCCTTGTCTCATAGGGAGGTCTGGGCGGCAGCAGAGTGGCTGCCGAAGTGACGCCCAGCTTCCTAACAGTCGAATGGCGAACAATGCTGGTTGATGGTCACGGCGCCGAGCTTTCATAGTGCGTACAGATGCTGGTGGGTGGCCGACAAGAGTGGCTCACGAGCCTTTTGTCTCCTGCCCACTCGCTCAGCTCGGCCGGTTAGCGAATCATGCTCAGACACTTCCAATGACGTTCATTTGGAGCGAAGGCTGGAAATTTCAGTCGAAGTTACGGCAGTCCTCTGAGTAGCGTTACAAAGTGCCAGCGTCGAATCGATTTATCGGATTACAGTATTCGTCGCAACTGTTGCAAGAAACTGAGCATTTCTGCCGGTGGGGACAGAAAAAAGTTGCGAAGATTGTCCCGTATGGGCTGCCAATATTGTTCTCGTAGTTAAGGCACGAGCCTCACCCCCTTCTAGAGTCTCGCTCCTGTTCCGACTAACTCACAAAAACAATTCACAATCTATCCAGGAGTACGTCTATGAAGAGATTTCTAACTTTTCTAGTTACGTTTGTACTGCTCACGGTGTCTGCGCAGCCATTCGCTGCCCAGGCACCACGTCGAAATCGCCCGCTACAAACGCCGGCGCCGCGATTTCGAAAGGTGGAAAATGCTCTCTCCGGTCAATACATCGTGATACTGCGCGACAACACTCCCCGTTCTGAAGTTTCGTCGCTGGCAAACACTCTGGCCCGTGATCACGGAGCCACTCTCGAATATGTCTACACAGACGTTTTCAAGGGTTTCTCAGTCAAGAACATGTCAGACGCTCAGGCAAGAAGACTGAGCCAAGATCAGCGCGTGAAAACCGTCGACGAGAACGGCCGCCCTAATGTCAATGGCCAACAACTGTGGCCATTTGAGGACAACGTGATCAAGCCGCTCGATCGTATCGATCAGCGCGTTGGGTTGGATGGCCAATACAACTATCCGCGTACGGGAACCGGCGTTCACGTTTACATCGTCGATACCGGTGTTTGGATTCAACACAACGACTTCGGCGGCCGCGCCGCAGCGCTGTGGGACTTCCAGCCCTCAAGTTCAATCGGTGGTTACGCAACGGGCGAAGACGTTCACGGCACACTCGTAGCCAGCGCTGTTGGTTCGAAGACGTGGGGCGTGGCGAAGAATTGTTTGCTCTACTTCATTCACGTCGCGGCCGATTCTCTACATGGGTTGCGACTTTATTTCGCCGCCCGCATCGAACCCGATCGACGACACGCGCACTTTCGTACGCCAGCAGTACTACGACTTTCTCAACCGGCAGCCAGATCAGTCCGGCTGGGATTTCTGGACAGGCACGATTGACGAGTGCAATGGTGATCCGGGTTGTATCGAGGTGAAAAGGATCAATGGCTCGAGAGCATTTTTTGAGTCCATCGAGTTTATGGGCACGGGTTACTTCGTCTACCGCGTCAACAAGATCTCCTTCTCGACCTTCACCAGAGAGGGCGGTTCGTTCGTTGGGCCAAATCCACGAATGGAGGAGTTCTTTACCGACCAAAAGAAGATTGGGGCGGGCGTGATCGTCGGCCAGGGCAACTGGGAACAACAAATAGATACGAATCAAACCAACTTCGCCGACGAATGGGTGAATCGTCCACGCTTCGTAAGCGAGTATCCGTTCTCGATGAGCAGCGCGGAGTTTGTCGACAAGCTGTACGCCACGGCCGGTATCTCTGATCAGGCCACGCGCGACGCGATGGTGAACGGCTTAAACAACGGCACCGAAACACGTGGAAGCGTCGTGAAGAAGATCGCCAACAGCACTGCGGCGTCTGACGCCTTCTTCAACCGCGCGTATGTGTTGATGCAGTATTTTGGTTACTTGCGGCGCAATCCCGACGACGCGCCGGACAATGATCTCAGTGGTTACAACTTCTGGTTGGGCCAGCTCGACAACCACATCAAGACGCCGTTCGATATGGTGAATGCATTTATTTCATCGATCGAGTATCGCGGGCGCTTTTACCAGACACCGTTCTGTAGTCAGTAACGGCGTGAGTCAGATCGCATAACTACCGGGCCGGCAGAAAAGCAATTGACTGCCGGCCATCATCTTGAGCGCTCCAAAAGGACCCCAATGCTCTTCGAAGTGTTGTCTGGAATAAACAGATCGCGAACCACAAAACCTTGTCGTGCCAGAGTGTTCATGAGCTTCACGGTTTCTTTTGCTTCGGGCGTGAGATCCACGCGGACGTTTACCGAATCTTTTAGCGCCTGACGCTCAAGCAACTGAAAGCTGAGCTTCAACACCTTGTATTCAGGACCTCGAGTGCTGCCGGTGGCCTGACGTTCGAACACCAACTGATTACCGCCATAAGGATCACGATAGAGCAGACGGTAAGTAGCGCCACTCGCCTGTAGTCTGGCCAACTCCTTGTCGAAATTTTTATTTTTAACGTTCAGCCACTCATAGACGACCGGCTCGTGTTCGTTGGGCCGCCGGGACATCACCGCGCACTCGTCGCCAATCAAAGAGAGACGAAATCCCTGCTGGCCCAGTTTCTTGATCTTCTCCTTTACGGGGTCCATAAAGGATGAGTTGACTACCTGGACTTCCGGCGCCTCACTTTCGAAATCCTCTTTGTCGGCATGGGCCAGCAGAAGTTGATTGTTAGCTAAAACTCTGGCGGGGAAGAAACCATTGGCTAGTTTGTCCATAATCGCGCTGGCCAGTGGTCCACCCGGTTGCCGCTTCCAGGTCTGAGCGGCTTCAGCAACGACGAAATCTCTCGGACCAGGAGAGTTTTTCTCTCGTTCAAGCAAAAAGAGATAGGTCGACTCGCAATCCGCTGCTGTAGGAATTGAATCGGAGTCTCCCTCGCGGCAGCCCACGTGCGTGCGAAAGTGGTCGACCAGACGGAACCCCTTTTTCGCTTGCTCCGCATATTTTGGCTCGAAGCCTGGAATAGCGAAATAGATTCTTGAGGTCGCTTCAAACAAGGCATACTCAAACTGAGTCTCGTCTGCCTGGAGAATGGCAACCGGCATGCTGTAGTAGGTACCAGCGAAACGCTGGAAACCGTGGACGGCTGATTTCAGTCGGTACCCCTCTGCACCGTGCCGGTTGAGTTGATCGATAAAGCCACCAAGCGAGCCATCCGGCGAGAAACCAACTTTGTATGGCTCAGTATCCAGCCTTGGTGTTTTAGTCCCAACCCCGGATTTCGATGACTTGGAATCCGGGGTTGGGCTTGATGTTGGTTGTGGCGAAGGAGTGCGACCCGACTGAGCCGACGAGTGAAGCAGTGACGTCGCGCAAAGAAGCGCCAGGCACAAGACTATCCGTTTCGCCACTCTCATCGGGTCGCCTTAATTGTATACCGGCACACGGAATCAGTGTGACAGTGCAACTATCTTATCAATCCGGCCGAACGCGGTATTGACCCGTCTGGCAAGATTGCCGAGCCGGACCACTCGATCTTGTCTCCGGACAAGTCTGATTAGGGCTATTGATATCGCATTGTTACTGCCCATGCTGGCCCGTTTCCCATCGACGCGCTTGAAGGCTTCTCCGTAAATGTCTCCGCCTTTTTCACCCTCTTTTGGTTCATGGTTGAAGTGGAACATGCCTCGATACAGAGTATAGGCATCTTCCGCAAGGCCAGCGATATTTAGATAGTCGCCCAATGCTTTGTTGCCGGAGAATACAGCAATTTTTTCCGCAGTCGCTCGGGCAACCTTGTATATTGCCCAGGCAGACGGATCGAAATGAAACTTACCTTTAATGGGTTTCCCATCCTTGTCTTTATCAGACACGTAACCGGTGGAAATAAATCCAGCGACCGTGCTGGCCAGGTCAAGGATTTGTCCGACCATGTTGTGACCGAGAGCAGTCATGGTTCGGCTTGCTAACGTGGCCCCATCCTGAATGGCTTTGAAGATGTTCTTCGCGATCATTCCCCCCTTCTCCTCTAGCGGCGCCCAAAGCGCTGCCAGAGAAAGCCCAAACGACGCCCCGGCACTAATAATGCCGAAGACGGCGCTGGCTGTCTTGACCCCTAAGGCATTCAACACCTGCGATGCTGCATTTGTAATTGAGGCGATGATCCCCAAGGCCGCCTTAAACGTGGTCATGAAGAGAACCGGGTTATAGATGATCGTCAGCACGGCCGCGATAACAGCCAACGCTGCCACCACCCACTTGAAGAGCTTCTTCAAGAAGCTAAAGAACCCCAGACCGCTCGGATCCGTGTTGTTCACCGGATCGTTGGCGCAATAGCTGTAGAGGTTAAGGGTTTGCGGATTCTCGAGACTGGTTGCGTTCATCGAGTCGGGATCGACCTGCGTGAACCGTCCCTGTAGCGGGTCGTAATGACGATTGACAGCATAATCGAGTCCCGTAGTCGCACTGCGGTCATAAGTAGTGAACCGTCGATTCGTCGAGCCGGTCGATTCGCTGGCCAGAGCCGTGCCATATGGCAGGGTGACCTGCTCGAACGAGGTTCCACTTGCCGGATTCGTAACCAATCGCGTGCCTAATCGATCCGGATGCTGATATTCAGTCGCCACCCCACCGCCGTTTGGCGTAACGGTTGAAAGTAATCTATCGCCGAGATAGATGTAGCTCTTGGACCACAGCGGAGTCGTGGAAGCGCCGCTCTCAGAAAATTCAGCATAGACGGCGCCATCCTCAGAAACATAGTAAGTTCTGTTGCCTCCTTCTTCGGCGATTAAACGTTCACTCGACGAACCGTAAGTAGTGTTGGTCAGAACCGTCACGTTGTCGTCGGCTTTGACTTTCACCAGACGATTCGCGGCGTCGTATTGAAAACGCTGCCAACCGCTGGCCGTTTGCACTCTCGTCTGGTTGCCGGCCGCATCGTAACTCCAACCCGGCACGGCTAGGTGATTGCTGGCGTTGTCGTACCACAACGAGCCCCAACCATCGGTGGGCACCGTTGCGCCTCCCGGCGGCGAGTACGGGCTGGTGCCGTTCACGTGCAGGTTGAACTCGACACTCCAGTCAAACCCGGCACGCACCGCGTCGCGACCATTCTGCGCACAGCCCTGTTCCCAGAAACTCCAACCACCGGCATCCGGATCGCGCCACAGGTACGCCCGATACAGGTCGTACACGTACCAATGATCTGTACGACCACGACTCGCGTACTCTGAAGAGGTGAACAGCGCTGCGCCCAGGCTTTGCATCGCGCTCCAGAACTGCGACATTCCTTGCGCGTAAGCTGATTGCAACGTGCTCAGCCAGCTATTCAACTCAGTCGAGTTGGGCTGGCGATTGAGCGCGCTCTGATAGAAGTTGCGAATGTATTGGTCGGCGGTATGCGAAAAGACGTTGTTACGATTGCCGTAGCGATCGTAATTATAGTTCTGTGTCCAATTGACGCTCTGCCCGCCAGTGGCGCGTCGCAACCTGCCGAGAGCGTCGTATTCGTAACCGCGATCCTTGTTGTGATCGAGGTTGTTGCTGATCTTGACGAGCTGGCCGGTGCGCTTACCGTTTGCGCCGGCATAGTCGTAAGAGAGATTCAGCAACTGTGTGCCGTTGCGCGTTGCGGTTTGGCTATCGAGCATTCCCGTCTGCGCGTTATAGCTGTAACTCTCGCTGACCTGATTGGTGCCCGTGCCAACGGTGATCGCGGTTGTCTGGCTGGCTGCGTTGTAGGTGATATTCGACGCTTGTGTTTGGCCGTCGAAGGTAAGTCCCGATACGCGTCCAGCCACATCGAAATCGTTATGCACCAGCCGGCGCGTGCTACCGTTACCGTACTCCGCCGGATAACGCACGTCCTTGGCGCGATCGAGTGAGTCGTAAATGTAATCCGTGACAAACGGGTAGGATGACCGGCTTGTCAGGGTTAACGTTGACGAGCTGAGTCTTCCTTGCGTGTCGTAGGCGTAACTCTCCGTGCTGACGCCCGCAGTAGTGATGGTCGCGGGCTGGGTAATGTCTTTCAGATCGGAAGGACTGGACTTCGTCCGATACTGATAGGAGATAGTCGCGGCCGCAACAATCGGGTTCGCCGTATCGCCAAAGCCGCTCGTGTCCCAGGAAACAGATTGCAAACGATTCAAGGGATCGTTGCTGTAGGTGAAGACAGTCTTCACGCCACGAGCATCGGTGCGCGTGACGAGATTCGACCGCTCGTCATAAGTAAAGACATCGCTCCAGCTTCCCGAGCCTACATAAGTTCCGGCATCGTTCAGCGTGGCCGAAGCCTCAGCCATCTTTTGTGCGATCAAACGACCGAGTGAGTCGTATTTGAGCGAGCGCGTTTGCGAACCCTGAGTAATTTGCGTGAGCTTCGCAAGCGTGTCATACGCGTAAGTAGTCACCATTCCATTGCTTGCTACAGATCCGCTACCGTTGGGATCGGGTTCCACTACCTCGACTATACGTCCGCTCGCGTTAGCACGGCCCCAGCGCTCACGGCCCCAGGCGTCTTGCATGCGAGTGGTCTCGCCCGGACTGCTCGAAGCCACGCTCGGGCGACTCGCTTCGTTGTAGAAGGTTTGGGTGACGCTTCCGTCCGGCCCGGTAACGGTCGCGGTCCGTCCCAGGGCATCATAGGTCGTAGTGGACCATTGCGGCGTGTCTCCGCTCCGGTAAGGCCGTGTCTGTTGTGATAGCTGGCCCATGTTGTCGTACACCTGATCGATGATGTCCCAAACGCCACCAGTACCTAACGCTTGCTCCTGACGCAATTGTCCGCGGCCGTTCAGATACCTCACGCTCTGTTCGGTAACGCCACCACCGTCGGCTGCCGCGAGATAAGCCGTTCTGGTCGTGCTCATCGTGGCGTCGTTGTAAGCGTAATCGGTGTGCGCGCCAGTCGGTGAGATCGTGCTCGATGGCCGCAGGCTATTCGAATCGTAGCTCGTGGTAGCGGTGCGCCCGTCGGCGTCGGTCGTCGACAGCACCAGATCGGTGTAGAAGTCGTAGGTTGCGCTTGTGGTTATCTGGGCATACGGATCCGTTGGCGAGCCCTGCGTTCTCGACAACGGTTGCGCATATTGATTGTTTACAGAGTAGGCGTACGAAGTCTGTTCGAAACTTGTGGCAGTGGTCTGCACCAAATTGCCGGTAACGTCGTAACGCTTCGTCTGCGTGACCGGGCCGGTAAGAGCAGCGGCGTTGGCATAAGTCGTAGTTTGCGTAACGAGGCCGCGGTAGTCAGTTGATGAATCGTACGGACAGACATAGTACTGCGGACAGTAGCCGTCGCAGTTGTTGTCCCAGCAACTGCCGGTGCAATCGGGATCGTTCCAATCATAATCCCAGTAGCAAAAGCCTTCCTCTTCAGCGTGCGAGTTCGACGCTTGATCATGCATCACGACGCCTGGCGCCGCGCTGAGTGGCTGCCCATCGTATTGGTAGTCCGTGCGCGAGACGCGCGTGACGTTGTCGCCGGCGTAGATCTCGACCGTCAACGGCAGATTGAAGATATGGCGGCCGTAGCAGCCATAACTGTTGCAGGAACCCGTATAGGTAGCGCTGTTCTGATAGGTCGTGCGCGTGGAGCGTATCAGCGCAGTGCCACCGTAATCATAGTCGCGCACGTCCGTGACCTGATTGTAAAGGCTGCCGTAACTGAACTCGGTCGCAGTGACCTGACTCAGCTCATTCCTTTTTTCTAGGCGTGTTGGTCGCGGCGAGCTATAGTCGCCCGACTGCCAGGTTACGTCACTGCTTTGCAGTGGTTGTCCCTCCGTAACGTAGGACTCGTCGTGATAGACCAAACCGTCATTCCATTGACCTGGTGCGTTGTAGGAGAGTTGCTTTGTCTTTGTGCCGTTCGGCAGGGTGACGACGATCGAACGGGGACTCGAGTTTTCATTTACCGAATAGTTGGTCGTGGCTGAATCGAAGTTAGTTCCATCGCGTGACCAACTCTCAACAAGCTGCGTGTATGTAGGCGCGTCAGTAAGGCTGTAGTTTGGTGTCAACGGATAGTTGTAAGTTTCGGATCGCGTGACAGAGCCTTGCCAGACGCTGCCCATGTCGGTGAGGCCGGAACTGGAAAAACCCATGCTTCGCTCTTCGACGACTTTGGCGAGCATGCCGTAACTCGAATACGAGTCGGAATCATTAAACCAGTAACCGGTGCTCGTTGCCGGGTAGTAGATGGCGTCAATGACCCAGGGATAGTAGTCGCGCGCCGAAGCCGTCAGTCCACTGAATCCCCAATTAAGCGAGTGTTGGTGATAGTGAAGTCTGGCCAGTGTGCGCGTGCCGCCACCGAGGCCGGCCGCAGTAACCGCGGTCAGCAGGTTGTTATAGTCATAGTTGAAGTTGATTACGCGTCCGAGCGTGTCAGTGATCGTTTGAATCCGTGGGCCACTGTTATTGACGTAGGTGATGACGATGTAGTTTCCGTTGGCGTCGTAAATTGAAGTGGGAAACACACCTCCACCCGGTTGGGAATAAGCGCCGTAGTTTATAACGGTGCCGTTTTGTAGCCTGGCCTGGGCGTAAGTGATGACGCCATTCGTTCCGGTTTGATAGGTGTAGTCGATGAACGAGCCATCAGTTGTGTGCATGACACCGACTGTGCCCCAACTGTAAAAGGTGATCGAACCGGAGTAAGGGTGCCTTGTGCCGTCGGCTTCAACTATCATGCAGCCGCTGTTAATGGTGATACCCAGCAGCTTGCCGAAGCCCAGGTTGAATCCGGGTGCAGGCCACCCGTGATCGTTGTCGTAGTTGATATTCGACCCGGCTTTGTTCCAAACTCGCGAGTTGTATGAGAGAGCTAAAGAAATGTTGATGCCGCGGCCGGCTGTACCAAGAACCGGAGCGACAAGTTGAAAGTTTCCACTCCCGGCGCCCCCGTCTATGGGATTGCCCGGAGTGGTGCCGACGCCGTTTCCAGGATCATCCGCTGACCAATAGTTGGTGTCGTCCCAACCGTTGCTGATGAAGAACGGCATTGGTTCCGCGGCGTTCCGACGGGCTGCGTGAGCTCTCTTTGCGGAAGTTGTACTTCGCTTGTTGCGGTCTTCGACTTTCGCTAAAGCGCGCGCGGAGTCTATTGTCTTTTCAGGTTGTTTTGCAGCGCCATTTTCTGACGCCGGAAGATCGCGCGTGGAAACTTTGCGCGTCGATGTGGGTGGAAGCTTGGGGTCTCTGATGACGCCGCCTGGACGCACTACCACATTGACCAGGGCCTCACGTTTCGCGGCCTCAGCGGTGATGGTGAATGAACCAGGAACAACTCCTTCCAATTCTCCGGCGGGACTCAAGCGAATGCGATTGCCCGCGTTCGCACCCTGGGATTTCCATTTGATCTTCACGCCCCCAACTGGATTGTTGTCGGCGTCATAAGCGACAGCGGCAAACCGAACGCGTTCACCGACGTCGATAGTCAGATCGCCCGGATAAATCTGCACCCGAGCCACTTTCGCATCGCGCTCGGCCTGCTGTTCTTGCCCTCGCGCAAGACCCTGACCCTGACCCTGAATAAAATTGGCCAGTCCACTGGCGTGATACCAAAACGAGAAATCAACCGCTGATTCTTTAGCCACTGAAACCACTGTCGATGCGGCAGCTGGCGTGGAACTCAGCAGCAGCGACACCATCAGCAGCAAGCTTAGGATACAGCGCGGACGTATGGTCCAGGATGAAACGCGCGAGAGTGGAACGAAAATTCTAATAAAAGTCTTTCGATATTGGTTGACGGAAGATAGAGAACAAACGTCGAGGGAACGAGAAGCGGGTAGACGCAACATGTGAGTGCTCCTTGAGCTAAAGGGTTCTATTGTTAAGAGCGCACTTGTGTTAAGAGCGCACTTGCGACTCGGTAATTAGTCGGGGAGTTTGGTGAGATCCCTGGGGGATGAGTTGATCTCTTCTTTAATGCCGCTTTAATGCCCGTGAAACGAGCGAGGTTTGAGCGCGGAGAACACTACCCAAGTATTTTTCGGTTGTCAACAAATTTTCGCGGACTGTAAATTTTCGCGACCGCGTGACACGAATGACGCCATTCAGATTGCGCCGTAACTTTCGGGTGTAGCAGAATCGACACTAGTAATGGGAGAACTCAAAGAACGCTGTTCTGTATGCCGGAGAGAAAACTGGACATACTCGCCTGTCAGAACTGTGTAATGAACGGCATAGAAACAGCGTATGAGATCAAGGACCACGTAGAATTCATGATTGGTTCTCAAGGACTGGCATTGGCGGCCGGATGGCCCTACGAAAAGATTATTGGCGCCATCGTGGAGCACCAAAGGCCGAACCAGAAGAGATTTCCCGCAAGTTGCTCAAAGCATGCGCCCGTCATCTGCTTGATTTTTCAGTGATGGATCGTTCGTCGGAGCAGTCTGTCTGTAATCTCGCCCGCCTGCAGGAAAAGTAATGAAAAGCCATTGACTTTTACCCAAGCTTGCCATACTTTTCAGCCACGATTCAAAAGGCTGACTCCCACGAGCCTGCTTCCTTGCACACTCGCTAGGTCCGGCCCCGAATGCGCGTTTACATCCTCGCTATAAACTGATCGGTTTCTTACTTCTTGGGATCACCTACCAGAAAGGAGACCATAATGTCTGCTCAACTACCGGAAAACGTCGAGAATCAACTTTTGCTGCGCGATCTCGTCGGTTATGCAATTCCAGTAATAGGCACAATCGTTTCCTTGGGCATTGCCTACCGCATGAAGGAATCCCGCTCTGTCGTGTATGACATCGCTCGAGACATAGGGATAGGTTTCTTCGTTGCCCTCGTGGTAACAATCATCTACGAGGTTTACGCCAGACGTCGTTACGAGCGCAAAAGATTCCTAAGTACGCTTGAACTGATAATGAATGAGATCATTCACGATCAAGTTTGGAAGGAGGTGAGGAATCAAATCATCGAGAGATCGATGATGCGCGCCGCCAACCACATCAGGCTGAGCCTGGAAGAAGATGACGAGTTAACGAATGGGCAGATGGTGTTATGCGTGTCTTATGATTACGACGTTCGCAGCCTCAGATCCAAGCCTGTGCCGGTCAGGATACTGCACTATCTCGACAATCACATCGAATGCAAACCATCGAAGCTGCCTCGATTCGAAAAGATGGAAATCGGCGGTACCGATTACACCCCTGAGGATCTAAAAAAGAAGATCGATAGTGGGGTGTTCTCAGTTGTGCGTACGCTGAAGCCGGGCGAGAGGAATTTCATTCGGGTGCGCACTCGGCGCAAGGAAATAATTTATGTTCCGGGCTCTTACAATCTGATTATGGGTGAGATTTGCGAGGGAGTCGAGATAACTCTGAACGAGATTCCGGACGGCATCGTCGCATTTGTCCACGTATGGCCTCATACCGAGAAGCCTATCCGTCTGAAAAAGGACCAGACGCTCGATGCCTTTCGTGAGAAGATTCTACTACCTGGGCAAGGCTGCGAATTCCGATTCACACCGGCAAATATCGCAGCGGACAGACCGCCTCTCGTAATTATCTCGCCGACCGCAGGTGAAAGGGTGCCAGATGATGGATGGGTTACAGGTACTGCAACGCTGCCAGATAATGCTTATTTATGGGTCTTCCTTGGAATACCGGCAGTATCCGATCAGTGGTGGCCACAAGGTCCGAACGTCGAGGTCAAAGAAGATGGAAGTTGGCAAGCACATGTTTATTACGGCCGACGTGGAGAGATGGGCCAATTCAAGATTGCCGCAAGAGTTGTTAATCGAAAGATGAACAGGCGGCTGGCCAAATGGTATGAGAAGGCTGTGATGAGTGGGGAGTATGGTTCGATAAATCTGCCTGAACCTATCAAGGCTGAGCTTGGCCAGACAGTCACGGTCGGAAAGGCGAAGCCGCACTTAGCTGAAATCAAAAGGATAAACGAAGCGAGTGCGGACGATGAGAGGCGGTCAACGGAGAGGAGACATAAGAAGGTGGCCGTAGCGAAGGAGCGAAGATTAGCATCGGATAGAAGGAAAGCTAGTTGATAAGTTCGGGTTAGCAATTGCGCATCGTTTACGACACGTTTAGATCCTTCGCGAAGAAATCCGCGCGCTCAGAGGGTGTAAATAGTTTTGTGTAAATGGTCATTGAGCGACTAACCGGTTAAGGTTAGCGTAGGAGAACAAATGACCATAGACAACGAGCTCATTGACAACCTGCTGAAAGACTACAAAAAGCCCG
>Ga0207684_10001365_pt1 | contig 26661 bp, 31 predicted proteins | sample KBSK5501metaG_FD_184342 | JGI IMG/M metagenome (GOLD analysis project Ga0207684, IMG submission 184342) | Corn, switchgrass and miscanthus rhizosphere microbial communities from Kellogg Biological Station, Michigan, USA - KBS K5-50-1 metaG... | ecosystem: Host-associated > Plants > Roots >...
GCCCTTGATGCTCGGACTGAGCGCAGATTTATTTGTAGTGGCGCGGCTGGTCCTGAACGACGCAATGGCCAGCGCCGGAATCGCGGGCGCGTTTATCATTCTTTTTGGCGGGCTCTGGTATGTATTCCCCTGGGTTGAAAGATTGAAGAGAAGGTGAAGCGCTGGTACGTCGACCTGGGCGGGTCAACCCATCCGGCCTTGGCCGGACTGGAAGCTTGCGCCCAACCCTCTGGGTTGACCGTGGGTTGAGTTTCCAGCTCGACATATCAGCGCGCCTAAACCTGAAGTCAGCTTTCTTCGCGACCCAAGCCTTTGCCAAGCATCGATCGGAGGTCAAACAAGCCGGCAAAGTGATCAACATCAGTTCCGTGCATGAAGAACTAACATTCCGGCATTTTACTTCATACTGCGCGAGCAAAGGTGGACTGAAAATGTTGATGAGGAATCTCGCGATCGAGCTGGCTCCGTTAGGCATTACAGTCAACAACATTGCTCCGGCGCAACCTTCACCGCATACTTACCAACCATCTCCATCAACCTCAGTGCATTGAGCGGCGCTCGGGTGTTCACGTCGTTGTTAAAATAGACAAAACCCTTTACGCCTTGACGGGCGCGACGCCGCAAGTGTTCCGCCCAGGGTTCTAACTCTCGATCAGTGTAATTGTGTGCAGCACCGTTTTTTAGCCCGTGGAAACGGACGTAAACAAAGTCGCTGGTTACCTCCCAATGCAGCGGCATTTTCTGCGAACTAACAGCCACCATTGCTACATGATGTCGTTTCAGGAGGGCGCTGATCTCGGAATCGAACCATGAGACGTGACGGAATTCGACCGCGTGCTCCAGACGCCGTGGAGAGTCTTTAGAAAAGCGCCCAATCGCTCTGCATTCTTTGAGAAGTTAGGCGGTAACTGCCAGAGATACGGTCCGAGATGATTTCGTAACCGTCGCGAACGATCTAACAAAAGCTTAAATGATCTTGCTCCGGGTTTAAGCCGCTTGAGATGGGTGACCGCTCGACTCGCTTTCACTGCGTACAGGAAACCTTCCGGAGCTTTCTTACACCAGCCTTCGAATGTCGACGCTTCCGGTAGTCGATAAAACGTCGCGTTGATCTCAACGGTGGGAAACCTGGTGGCGTAGTATTCCAAATGGCGTTTAGCCGGGCAATCCTTCGGATAGAAGGTCTCGGCCCAACTTTTGTACATCCAGCCGCTGGTCCCGATGTAGATTTTTGCAGAGGTCACACTGGTAGTTCGTCGCGCGGAGAAGAATGGGACCTATAGGACATATACGACCTATGTGACCTATATGACTTATACGACTAGTCCGGCGACGCGGTTTGGAGCAATCGCCTTGCGGCGGAAACTCCGCTGGCGATAGCGGCATGCACGGTGCCGCTGGCACCGTTAAAATCGGTGGCTTCGCCGGCGAAAAAGATCGTGTCTTCGATTGGTTCGGCAAGCGCCTTGGCCGCAGCCAGTCCGCCGACTTTCGGATAGCTGTATGCGCCCCGAGAAAAGGGGTCGTGAGTCCAGTCGTGGTAGTAGACGCTGTCAACCTGTGCGCGCAGGGCGGTTGCATTCTTGTTGAATACCTTGTCGAGAGTGGCGATTGCGCGGTCAAGAAGTTGTTCCTGCGAAAGGTCGATCAGCTTTTCCGCGGCTGGGCCACCGGCCCAACCGGTGAGCAGATTCGATTCGAGAGGCGCCTGCGTCCACCAAGTCGGTATCTCTTCATCCAGAGCTATCGCAATACCGAAACTGCCAACTGAATCCCAAAATCTTTCTTTGAAAGAAATATTGAGCTTTATCACATGGCCCATTTCCAGGCCGGCGAATCCGGTACCCAACTGCTGCAGCGATGGCGTGAACCGTACTGCGCCACGAGCTGCTGGCTGTGCGCGTAGAACACCCAGAGGCACGGTCACGATAATGCGAGGCGCCGAGAAACTGCGTGGACCGGCCGGAGTGTGAGCAACAACTTCGACCTTATGTGGCTGCCAATGAATTTCCCGAACTTCGGTTTGCAGATGTACTGTCGGCAAATCCCTGGCCATCCATTCGATAAGAGAGCCGTAACCTTTCGATAGTCGAAACTGTCGCCTTCCTTCAGTTGCTTCGGCTGCCTGGTCGGAAATCGCGATTGCTGCCGTACCGATGCTTTCAGCAGGCGCTGCGTTGAACCCTTCTACGTAGGACTTGGCGGCGCGCTTTTCAAAACTAGATCCGTCGACCTCTGCCAAAAAATCGGCGTATGGTATGTCCCGGGTTGGATCGATCCGGCGGTTTATCTTCTCAATCGCTTTCCAAAAGTTGTTATCCGAATGGAGCTTGCCAACGCCCGAAGCCATACGGACGCCAGAAATTTCCAACGCATCCAGGCGGGCCTTCTTAACTAGTGACCAGATCGCTGAGGGCTTTCCGTGTATGAACTCTGCGCCCAGTTCTATCGCGGTTGGCGTTGAACGATGAGTAAGGATTCGGCCGCCAAGGCGGGTGCGTGCCTCGAGAATTGCTACGTTCAATCGATTGGATTGAAGCTCCCGGCTCGCAGCCAGTCCAGCTGCTCCCGCACCAATGATCAAGACGTCCATATGCGTGGATCGGCGGTATCAAGATTCGGCAATGTTTCCCGCCTGCGCGCCCCTTTTCCGTTTCCTGATAACTGACCGATCCGATCACATTAGACCGTCACCGAACGATCGTCGCCTTTTTCGTTTTGCTGCCTTAGCGGTCGCCGATCTTCTCAAGAGATTCGGCGCCAGCCATGTTAATTCCTACGGAATGTTCATTATCGAAGCGCTGGGATAGTGGAGGGGCGGTCCGCCAAGGTCGCTATTCAAAATGTTCTAGCAGTGATTCTGCCGGGATTCTGGTAAGATCGCGTTTGACGTTCTTGCTGAGCGTGCGCCGCAGATCCGGAGAGACATGATCAAGAATCAGAGGGTTGATTTCTTCCGGAGCAGCAAAGGCCCAGGTTGATGGCTGATGCTCTCGTAGAATCTTTTCGATTTGATCGCCGATCCTGCGGAATAATTTGGCGTCTTCTTCCAGTTCGATTCCCTGTCGTTCGGCAATCGCGTTTCCTTGGCCCGCATATCCAAGGACTGGGAAACTGCCCGCCTTGTCGGTCACCTTGTCGCGGAATCGTTCATGAGCCTCCTTGAATTCTTTTTCGATTACTAGCCGCGGCATCGGGTCACGATTCGGAGGCTCTGTTACCTCAAACGCTTTCGTCGTTCCACGATCGCTTGTTATAATAAAGTGGGGATTGGGCATAATGGAGGGAGAGGAGAGTTCGGTTTTTCAGCAGTCGGCAATGATGGTGTTGCCGGCGTTAGAAACTTGCGACTGCCGGCTTGGCTCCAGATCGAACGAAATTTTAGCGTTGATTCTGTAGGTCGTAATCTTTCCATTCTCGACGGCTGCGACGAAATTCTCGACGTACAGAGATCGAATGTGGCGCACCGTTTTTGACGCCTCCGCTAATGCGGCTTTCGCGGCGTCTTCCCAGCTGTTCTCAGATTCGGCCAGGACTTCAATGACTTTTACTACTTTCGACATAGGTCTTCCTTGATCTCGATTTAAGAGAAGTTCGCAGTTTGCCAAAGCGGCGGATGTGCGCGCTGAGCTCCGAAACTGCGTCAATCGTCCTCGAACTCGTACTCGTCTTGGTACTCGATGGTCCCCAGAAACGCCGTACCACCCAGGACACCCGCGACGGGACGGCTTCTCGTTCGACAGACGTCTCGAGGACGAGGACGAGGTCGATTCTCGACCCTTTCAACGCCCCACTTGCACTAGCACTAACACTAGCACTCCTCTATGAACCCCTGCACCGGGTTCATGCGAACTGTTTTTGTGAGCGAAAAAATCCTAAATCATGATGATTTTCCGTCTGAGGAAGAAGAACTAACCGGAGCATCAAGCGATCCCTTAGGAAATCCGCCCGGTAGCCGTGGCCGCGAGGCGAAGAATCCATACGAAGATACTGAAGCGGATGATAATCCCGGTCCTTCGTTGGCTGATCAGATAGAAGATCGTACGCCGGCGAACGATGAAGAGTTGCATGAAGGCGAGGAGGGGTGAGCGATTCGCGCTCGGAATCCAGCGGTTCTGAGAAAGCGGATTTCAAGGCCTGGGTTGGAGTCTGGGGAACGATGTTGAGCGCCTTCATGGCGGTACTCGACATTCAGATCACCAACGCCTCGCTCCGATATATCACTGGTGGTATCTCGGCGACAGAAGACGAAGGCTCCTGGATCCCAACGCTGCGCGTGCTGCCAAAAGCGGAAACCAAAGAGAGCCGCGATAGTTGCGATGGCGACGATTGCGGCCGAACCGCTCTTTCTCCGTAGGTTTATTGGGCCGGCTCTCGCGCTGTTGGCGATCTGGGACGGTTTCCGTTTCAGTTTCAGAGACCATGTTTGGACACTCCTGATCTCGTGTGATGAGTTGAAGCCGGTGTACGCAGTTCTACCGGGGCGTACACCGGCTCTTCTTCCCGAATGATGCTGTTTTTCTGCAACCTCCGTATTGCCAGCGAAAGACAGGTAGCGAACCTGTGGCGGATCTCGCTACCAATCTCGAACTCTTGTTCGCAATTGAAATCGGAGGCGGATTTATCTCCGGTGGTAAGCAGGTCGTGCTGGTCGCCGCTTGTCGATGAGCGACAACAATGCTTAAAACCTGAAGATGAATCGCGCCGAGCTACGGCTCCAGCTACTGACGCTTGACCTTTCCGGCCGGCCTGAGGAGGCGGTGGACCGGGACCGAATGATTCAACTGTTAGATCGTTGTCCCGCCTGTTTCAGCCGCGAGGCTTTCCCTGCTCACTTTACCGGTAGCGCCTTGGTCGTCAGTTGGAGCGGTGCCTGTGTGCTGTTGCATCACCACCGAAAACTGGATCGCTGGCTGCAGTTCGGTGGCCATTGCGATGGGTCGGAGGATGTCCTCTCGGTTGCGCAACGAGAGGCTTTCGAGGAATCCGGTATCGCCGGCTTGACCCCGATTTCAAACCAGCCTTTCGATCTTGATATTCACGAAATCCCGGCCTTCGGGGCAGAGCCGGTCCATGAGCACTACGATATCCGCTATCTCTTCGTCTCGCCGGCCGGCGCCACCGCTGCGGTCAGCAGCGAAAGCAAAGAGCTGCGATGGTTCACGCTTGAAGAAGCGCACCATCAAAACCTAGATCCAGGCCTCTTACGAATGATCGCAAGAGTAGAAAAGAACCGCAAAGCCCTCCTCCCATTTGTCACATAGGTCCTATAGGTCCCATCCGTCCTATAGGTCCCATCCGTCCTATAGGTCCCATCCGTCCTATCCGTCCCATCCGTCCTATCCGTCCTATCCGTCCTGTCCCTTCCATCGCTCGAATTTACTCGATGCGACGCCTCAAGTAAGATCCCGTTTGCTGCTGTTGCAGAAATTTGGAAAGCCGCTCCTCAATCCGAACTACTCGTACCGCAAGGTCATCCGATAAAGGCCGCCTGGCGCGGTTGAGAGCGGATTCCCGCTGCATTCGGAGCTGGTGGTAAAGACTCCGAAGAGTTTCCGGGCTCTGGGTAACTTCTTTGTTCGATGTCCTCTTCATAGGTGGTTTTTTGGACCGTTCTTTCCTTTTGCAGCTGTTCCGGGCTGGGACCACCTGCGTGATTAAACATCAAAAAGCGTAAAAAAGGTATCGGGTCGACCCCTGAAGATTTGATGAGGGCGACCAATTTGCAGTCTCTAAAGAACCGAATCCGGTGGCGCCCGAGCGGCGATCAAAATGGTATGAAAGGATTTGATTCGCTTGATGCAGCCGCGGCCCAAGAGCTAGTGGGGCGACCGGTGGCGGTTAGGGCGCGCCTTCGGCGCGCCGTTATCAGTTTCCGGTTACCGGTTTTCGGTTTTCCGTTTCGACCGTGCAGATTAGGCAGCTTTCTTGGTGCGGCAGGATCGAAGCGGTCCGACCGCCTTTAACACCGTTGCGTCTGCCTGCTTCACCACTCGGTGGCGAAAGATTCTTGGCCCAGCGCTTCAGCCCTGAGTAGCGTTGGGGCCGGTGTCCCGGCCTGAAAGGGCAACTGAGCAGGGCTTACTACACGCATGAGTCACGCCAAGGCGGGATAAACCTCAGCCCTACCGACGATGGGCCATCGTCTCACCGAGGGATTTCATGCTTGCGAGCCGAACCGCATCACCGATGATGGGTTCTCATGGACCAATCGAAAATTCGACTCGCAATCGTCTGTGGAGGCAGATCAACCGAACATGAGGTTTCCGTTTGCTCAGCGCGTAATGTGTACGATGCGGCCGATAAATCGAAGTACCACGTTTCTCTGATTAAGATCGAAAAATCTGGTGCCTGGAGACTGTTGCGATCAGCAGCCGAACTCCAGGCAGCGCCTGGATTCGAAAGATTCGCTTTAGCCGGATCCGACGAATCCGCGGCTCAAGGCGCGAACATGTTGCAGACCATTGCGTCAAGCTCGCTCGAACAGGGAATCGACGTGGTGTTTCCGCTGGTCCACGGCGCGTTCGGGGAAGATGGCTGTCTCCAAGGACTTCTTCGTCTTCTGAATATCCCTTTTGTAGGCACGAATGTGCTCGGCTCAGCCGTTGGGATGGATAAAGACGTGATGAAGCGACTCCTGAATCACGCCGGAATTCCGACCGCTCGGTTCCGAGTCCTCACGGACCTGGTTTCTACGAGCTTCGATAAGCTCGTGCAAGAATTAGGGCTGCCTGTGTTCGTCAAGCCTTCCAATGCCGGCTCCTCGGTCGGGATCTCAAAGGTTACGGCGCGGGAGGAATTTAGCCACGCCCTAAGGACAGCGTTTCAGTTCGATGAAAAAGTTCTCATCGAGGAGTGCATTAAAGGTCGAGAGCTTGAATGCGGAGTCCTTGGAAATGAGAAGCCCGAAGCGTCGCTGGTGGGTGAGGTCGTGGTGAACGACGCATTCTATTCTTACGAAGCGAAATACGTGAATGAGCATGGAGCGGCGCTGAAGATTCCCGCGCAAATTCCGGATGAGGTGAGCGAGCAAGTTCGTGCCATGGCGGTTGAAACCTTTAAGGTGCTTGGTTGTTCTGGTCTCGCACGAGTCGATTTCTTTTTGTGCGACGACGGTCGAATTCTGCTGAACGAGATCAACACGTTGCCCGGCTTTACTAATATCAGCATGTTCCCACTCCTTTGGGAGGCGGCCGGCATATGCTACTCGGAGCTGGTGGATCGGCTTATTGAATTGGCCTTACAGCGGCATGGAAGGCAACAGAGCCTGGCCTACGACATCAATCAAACGACACCGCTGCCGGAAGTTTAAGGTCTATTCACATGGCTTGGATTGTCCCAACCACGCTTCCCGGTGTGCACGCCGCCCTGGTGCCGTTAAGTGCAGCGCACCAAGACCAATTGGTTGAGGCGGCCAAAGACGGGGAACTTTGGAAGCTCTGGTATACCAGTGTCCCAAGTCCAGACGGCATGCGGTCTGAGATTGAGCGGCGGCTGGATCTCCAAACGAAAGGATCGATGCTGCCGTTTACGGTGATTGAGAAGTCTGCTGGGCTAGCAGTTGGGATGACTACTTATATGAACATCGATGCCGCGAACCGCCGCCTGGAGATCGGCTCAACCTGGTATCGCGCGCGAGTGCAGCGAACGGCGATCAACACAGAGTGTAAGCTTCTGCTATTGACCCACGCGTTTGAGACTCTGAACTGCATAGCTGTCGAGTTTCGAACCTCTTTTTTCAACCAGGCGAGCCGGCGTGGGATTGAGAGATTGGGAGCCAAACTCGATGGAATTCTGCGCAACCACATGATTCACTCAGATGGATCGCTTCGTGATACTTGCGTGTACAGCATTGTAGCCGGCGAATGGCCGGCCGTGCGATCCCATCTGAAGTGGCAGCTTGAGAAACCACGAAGCGATCGGCAATAGACTCGGTTTGCTGGCCGAGACAATCAGATAGTAAACAGAAGCTCGCGAAGAAAAACAAAAGTTAAATGTGGAGACGGTTTAATTTTCTCCTCTTTTGAAACCTTTGCGACCTTCCGTTTAGATTCTCACGGGTCTGGGAGCGGGCTAGCCGATTTCTTGCTTTACAGGGCCGCCCGGTCCGTGCAATCGATTGCAGGATGGCCCAAGATGGTTTGATCAGTCCGCAAGACCTGGTCCGGCCGATCTTCTTTTGCGTTATTTTTAAGCCTCCACCTGCCGTTGTATTGTTTTACGCCGACACTCCGACACTCCGATACTCCGATACGCCGTTACGCCCATACGCTTGCCTCTCTCACTCTTTCTGGCTGCTCGATAAGGCTCTTTCTAGCCTGCGAAATTAACTTTCATTTACATACGTTTTCTGGCATAGTTTTTTAAGGGTCGTTCAGGGACGGCCTATTGCGCCTTCTTAAGACGACCGTGAAGCACAGTTCCTATGAACCGCGTGTCACGATATTGGGCAGTGACCGGAGTCGTGGGCCTTCTACTCGCTGGCACCTGCCTAGGCGGTGTCGAGTCTCCGGCGAAAAGCGAGCGGATCCACAAGAGCACTTGGTCTAGCGGCAACACACGGGCGGTAATAATCGTTTCGAAGCCTGTTGGCGCTAGAATCATGATCAACGGCGAATACGTTGGCGTCACGCCGCTCAAGGTCGACTTCTATGTGGACCACGAGGGGCGGGTAATGCGGGACATTGAGATGCGCGCCATCTCTCCAGTGCCACTGGCCGTTCAGGAAATCAGGAGATTCCCGGCCGCCGCTACCGACGGCGATGCGAGCTGGATGCCCCACATCGTCGATTTCGATCTGAATATCCATCCCGTATTAGTGATTCGGTAAACTAAGCGAGAAGAATTTTGCGAAGGGTCGCGCGCAGCACGCGACTCTGGGCCGGAATATACCCGCGGCGTAGCCGCGGATATTCCTTTATGGGGGAATGGGAGAAATGGGGCTTATGAGACCGATGGGACGTGTGCGACAATGGGACCCGCGGTAGGTGGTTCTCACGTCTCACCTCTGACTCAAATACCACCGAGGCAAATGTATTTTATTTCTAGGAATCCCTCGATGCCGTAGTGAGAACCTTCGCGTCCCATCCCGGATTGCTTAACTCCGCCAAACGGCGCAACCTCATTCGAGATGAGGCCGGTGTTAACGCCTACTATGCCCGATTCCAAACCTTCTGCGGCTCGCCAGATGCGGCCGATGTCCCGGCTGTAAAAGTAACTGGCAAGCCCAAATTCCGTGTCGTTCGCCAGCTGAACGGCCTCCTCATCGGTGCGAAAACGGAAGAGAGGCGAGACTGGGCCAAACGTCTCTTCCCGAGCCACCTTCATCGCTGGAGTAACGTTAGCTATCACCGTCGGCTCAAAAAAGGTCATACCCAATGGATGACGTTTTCCGCCTAGAAGAACGTTAGCACCTTTGGAGACGGCGTCGGCAACGTGCTCTTCTACTTTACGAACCGCGGCTTCGTCAATGAGCGGGCCCTGCTGAGCTCCCGGCTCAAATCCGTTTGCAACCTTCAGCTTCTTTACCGCTGCGACCAGCTTTTCGGCGAACGCGTCATATACGCCATCCTGCACGTACAATCGGTTCGCGCAGACACAGGTCTGACCGGTATTACGGTATTTCGAAACGATTGCGCCTTCTACAGCGGCGTCCAGATCGGCATCGTCGAACACGATAAGAGGAGCGTTACCACCGAGTTCGAGTGAGATCTTCTTGATGGTGCTTGCGCTTTGCTGCATGAGCAGCCGTCCGACTTCCGTCGAACCGGTAAACGTAATCTTGCGAACGTCGGGATTGGAGGTCATTTCGCCGCCGATCGCCGGCGGATCACCGGTGACTATGCTAAACACGCCCGGCGGGACACCTGCGCGTTCGGCTAATTCGGCCAGCGCCAATGCGGAAAACGGCGTGGACTCAGCTGGCTTAAGTACCATCGTGCACCCTGCCGCCAGCGCCGGGCCCGCTTTTCGGGTGATCATCGCTGCCGGAAAATTCCACGGAGTTATAGCGCAACAGACGCCGACAGGTTGTTTGATTACGACAATCCGCTTGTCGGTTGCCGGTGACGGGATTGTGTCTCCGTAGATCCGTTTTCCTTCTTCGCCAAACCATTCAATGAACGAGGCGGCGTAAGCAATCTCGCCTTTGGATTCGGTTAACGGTTTCCCTTGTTCGGCGGTCATAATTGCCGCCAAGTCGTCCGTATTCGCCAACATCAGATCGCTCCATTTTCGGAGAATCTGCGCGCGTTCCTTGGCCGTTTTGCGCCTCCACTCCCGCCAAGCGCGGTTCGCAGCCTCGATCGCACGCCGAGTTTCGGCCGCACCCATCTCAGGCACAGAACCAAGAATTTCGCCCGTCGCCGGGTTATTAACTTCAAATGATTTGCCGCTGTCCGCTCCACACCAGGTTCCGTCGATATAAGCTTGTTGGCGGAACAGCGAAGGATCTTTGAGTGAAAGTGTCTTTGTCATCGCATTCGTCTCCTACATCTCAAGATCGTCTCTGACACGGAATAGGCAAGCCTGGAGGCCCCGACATGCCGACACGCGGGAATAGGCAGGCGCCAAATTCTCTCTATATTAGTTCGGTTGAAATGAAATCATGAAACCTCTTTTCCTCCTCCTTGCTTGTTTTGCTGGTTGGGCCAGTGTGTCACTGGCAAATATGGATGACGCGAAATCTTCAGGACAAACGGAAACGATCGTGTTTGGTGGCGGTTGCTTCTGGTGCCTCGATGCGCAGTTCAAGATGGTCGATGGTGTGCGCTCGGTTCTTTCAGGCTATGCCGGCGGATCGAGAAAAAATCCGACCTACGAAGAGGTATGCAGCGGAACCACCGGCCATGCGGAGGTCGTGCAGGTCGAGTTTGATCCGGCTAAAGTCTCTTTGGACGACCTGTTGAGAAAATTCTTCAAGGCGCATGACCCCACCACTTTGAATCGGCAGGGGCCGGATGAGGGAACACAATACCGCTCCATCATTCTCTACAAAAACGATCAGCAGAAAGCAGCTGCCGAAAAAGCAAAAGCCGAGGCGCAACAAAATTGGCCTGATCCGATTGTGACGGAAATTGCTCCGCTGACTGCTTTTTACAAAGCGGAAGAGTATCACCAGGATTATTTCGCAAAGAATCCGACACAGGGTTACTGCCGGCTCGTTGTTGCGCCGAAGGTCAAGAAATTCGAGAAGCTTCTGAAAGAGGAGAAGCATTAAGAATTCCTGGGCAGAGCCCAGGAATTCTGACCTATTAAGGCTCATCATGAAACACAGCGCTTTTCTTGGCGTTGTCGCGGTGACATTCTTTTTCGCGAGTGGAGCATTCGCACAGATAGATCGGATCACCGGCAGAACTTTTGCAACACGATCGGAAGTCATTGCCAAACATGGGATGGCTGCGACCGCCCATCCCCTGGCGACTCAGATTGCGATTGATATCCTTAAACGCGGTGGGACAGCGGTCGATGCCGCCATCGCAGCAAACGCGGCGCTTGGATTGATGGAACCGGTGAGCTGTGGCATCGGCGGAGACTTATTTGCAATCGTTTGGGATGCGAAGACCAAGAAGCTTTATGGAATCAACGGAAGCGGTCGTTCACCCAAAGGCCTTTATTATGATCAGATGAAGGCCGAGTTGAATAAACTCGGCGTTCAATCAATTCCGAAATTCGGCATGCTTTCGATCAGCGTTCCCGGCACCGTCGACGCATGGTTCGAGTTACATGATCGCTTCGGCAAGCTACCGATGAAAGATGATCTCGCGCCGGCCATTCAGTATGCGACAGAAGGATTTCCGGTGACGGAATTGATTGCGTTTTATCTAAAGCACAATATCCAAATCCTCGAGAAACAACCCGGAGCCTTGCGTCAAACCTATACAGTTGACGGTAGAGCTCCGGAAAAAGGTGATCTGTTCAAAAACCCGGATCTCGCTAATACCTACCGGATTATCGGTGAGCAAGGGCGTGACGCTTTTTATCGAGCGAGATTGCTGACAAGATCGACAAATTCTTCCGCGAGAATGGCGGCTTTCTTCGCAAAGAAGATTTCGCATCTCATCATTCCGATTGGGTTGACTTAGTCAGCACAAACTATCGCGGCTACGACGTGTATGAGCTCCCTCCCAACACCCAGGGAGCTACCGTGCTTGAAATGCTGAACATCCTTGAAGGGTTCGACCTCAAGTCCATAGCCGAAAAAAGGGACAGACCCCAAAAAGCCGAAAAAAGCCGAAAAAGGGACAGACCCCAAAATACTGCGCCTAGGAGCGGTCCGACAAAGGGACAGGCCAAAAAGGGAGGGAAGTGGCCGAAATGGAGACAGGAAGAGGCTAAAAGGGTCAGAATGGGCGCTCAGCAAAGAGCCAAAAGGGGGACAGGTCAGAATGGGCGCTCAGCAGGTCCCAGTGGCCGAAATGGGGACAGACCCCGAAATACTGCCCTTAGCAGCGGACCGAAAAAGGGACAGGTCCAAAAAGGGACGATGGGCTTGGTCTTCGTGGTTAGAAACCGAATCTAAAAATAAACCCTCAAATCCAAAAGTGTTACGATGTTTTATCCCGCTCCGGCCGACGAAAGACAGTCAGCGGAAGACGGAAGACGTCGACGGTCGATGTGCAAACAGCGCCTGAAGGCCACTACTGCATCAGCACCACGATCGATCTTGCTTGCACCGTATACTTCGACCCCTGGACCTGAACTTCGCTATCGGGTAAGCAGATATCGTCGGGGGATGCGAGACTTGTATCCACGACCCGCATCCAAGGCTTCCGAAAGCCGTCGCAGATCGTGAAACTGAGCGGTTCCGCGAATCCATTAATCATGACGTAAAGATCCGCGTCCTGTACTGACGCTCCGTTCAGGTAATAGGCGAGAGTCTGGGAATGAAAGGAAAGATCGGCGGCTGAATTGACGCCGTGCCATCGGATATCATCTCGCCAGAACACGCTCCGACAGATCGTGGGATGCGCTTTGCGAAAGGCGATCATCAGTTTCACAAAGCGGAAAATGTCTGCGTGTTCCTGCAATCTACTCCAATCGAGCCAGGTTGTGGCGTTATCCTGATTATAAGGATTGCTGTTGCCGCCTTGGGTGTGGAGAAATTCGTCTCCGGCGGCAAACATTGGCATGCCGTTTGCAAGCATCAGCAGACAGAAGAAGTTTTTTGCCTGTTGTTTGCGCAAAGCGATAACATTTGCCGGCGCGCCCTTGTCTCCTTCCCAGCCGCAATTCCAGCTGAAATTGTTCTGAGGGCCGTCTGTGTTTGCATGTCCATTGGCCTCGTTATGCGGCTCGTTGTAGGAGACCAGATCGTAGAGGGTGAACCCGTCGTGGGATACGACGTAGTTAATGCTATAGAACGGCCGGCGCGCTTCTTCGATTCGATCAGGAAACAGATCGTCACTTCCGTAAAGGCGACGCATTACTGACGGCACGGTTCCGGCATCTCCCCGCACGAAACGCCGAATATCATCGCGGAACATGCCATTCCATTGGTGCCAGAACATCCCCGGGAAGCTGGTTCCCAACTGGTACGCGCCACCCGCATCCCACGGCTCGGCGATTAAACGGACACCGTTTAGCACCGGATCAGTTCGGATTGCTGAAAGCAAAGGTGGATCGTTCCAGTCAATCGATCCATCCGCAGATCTTGTCAGGATCGAGGCAAGGTCAAAACGAAACCCGTCCACGTGCATTTCCGTCACCCAATAGCGCAGGCTGTCCAGAATGAGATTACGGATACACGGGTCGGTGCAATTGAGCGTGTTTCCCGTTCCGGAATAGTTCGCGTAAGGCCGGTTAGGGTCCCCGGTGAGCAGATAGAAACTGGCGTTATCGATCCCTTTGAAAGAATAGATAGGACCCCGGTGATCGCCTTCTGTAGTGTGGTTGTACACAACGTCAAGGATCACCTCGATATCCGCCGCGTGTAGCGCCTTTACCATTTGCCGAAACTCGGTGACCGCGTTGAGCGGATCGGAAGCGTAGCTCTGGTGTGGCGAAAAAAAGCTGAGCGTCATGTAGCCCCAGTAATCACCCTCTTGAGAGTCGAACTGATGCACCGGCATCAACTCGACGATGGTAACTCCCAGCTCTTTTAAATAAGGAATTTTTTCGATGACTCCGGCGAAAGTCCCGCGCTGTGATTCCTTCAATCCGCTGGTCTCACTCGCAGTGAATCCTTTGACGTGCATCTCGTAGACTATGGCGTCTGAATAATGTCTCGGGGATCTTTCGTCTCTCCAATCAAATGGCGCGTGATCCCGAAATAGGAGACCGAGAGGCGCCTTGCCCGAATTATCGCCCTTCGCTTTTGCCGCCGCCCGACTAAACTGGGGCGGAAAGAAGACGCCTTTGGCAAAAGGATCCAACAAGATCTTATCACGGTCGAAAGAACTTAATTCGGAAGGCTCGACGCCGGTGGGTCCGTCGACTCGATAAGCGTAGTAGACAGCACCGTTCAATTCTGCCTCTTTGATGCGGCAGTGCCAGACGCGTTTTGTTTTGTGGCGAGGAGGTTCCAGCCGGACCTCGAGACACGGCCTCGATACGTCATCTTTTGCAAACAAAAAGAGAGTAACTTCGCTCGCTGTTTTAGAGTAAAGGGCAAAGTTGTAGGCCTGTTCGTTTGCGATGTAGGTGACTCCGAGCGGAATCGGTGATCCCTCGATCGAAGGCCAGTGAGTGTGAGTGTTACCGTGAGTCACAAGAGGTGAGTGTGGGTCAGAAAGGGGCTCGGTGAATCACGAAATCAGAGTGACGCTGGCGCCCGTGTCGGGCCAGATCAAAGGGTTGCGCGTCTGTATCTCTCATACTAGCACTAACAGTTACACGCACACCCACACTCATCATGATTCCATCTCGAGATCAAGCCTGGTCGCTCGTCTGCGAATTTACCCAAAGCGAATCGCTCCGGCGGCACATGTTGGCAGTGGAGGCGGCAATGCGCGCCTATGCACCAAAGCTCAATGGCGATGCGGATGTCTGGGGTGTTGTCGGTCTTTTGCATGATTTCGATTACGAACGTTACCCGGATGTCACGACGGACGGGCACCCGGTTCGGGGCGTAGCGATCCTTCGCGAAAAAGGTGTCGACGAAGAAGTCTTGCGCGCGATCCTCTCCCACGCCTCCGAGGTTACTGGTGTACAACCTACGACCGCGATGGAAAAGACTTTAGTTGCCGTCGACGAACTGACCGGGTTCATTGTCGCTGTGACGCTCGTTAGACCGTCAAAGAGCGTCCAGGACGTCGAATTGAAGTCGATTAAGAAGAAGTGGAAAGACAAAGCCTTTGCGGCACCGGTTAATCGTCACGAGATCGAGCAGGCGGCGGCGAATTTGGGTGTTGGGCTAGATGATCATATCCAGACCGTATTGGGTGCGATGAAGGAACGGGCGGAGGTTTTGGGGTTGTAGGCTTGGAGGCGATCCCGCCGCGTGGCATTCGCGTCCGCTTTAGAGGGTGAAGGTCGATCTGGAAGATCAACCCACGGTGAATCCGGAGGATTCGGCCGAAGCTTCTAGCTTCACCGTGGGTTGAGCTTCCTAGCTCGACCGCCCAGCGCGTGACTGTAACCTGAGGATTCTGACGCGAATGCGACGCGGCGGGATCGCCCTTCAGCGATGATCATTGGCCACGCTGGGCCTCCGCGGCAGGGCATGCTGCCCTACGGCGCCATGCGGCGTGCCGACACGCAGCGTATCGATCGCGAATGCATATTCCATCGCGATTTCTTTGAGCCGGCTGAATCGTCCGCTCTGCCCACCGTGGCCAGCTCCCATATTGGTTTTCAACAGGAGCACGCGGTTCTGTTTCTTTAAAGTCCGCTGCTTGGCCACCCATTTTGCCGGCTCCCAGTAGCTGACGCGAGGATCGTTGAGACCTGCTGTTACCAGCAGATTTGGATATTGTTTGTCGGTCACGTTGTCGTAGGGCGAGTAAGACGCGATGTAGTCGTAATACTCGGGGTCTTGCGGATTCCCCCATTCGTCATATTCCGTGACGGTCAACGGCAATTTGGGGTCAGACATCGTGTTAAGCACGTCGACAAAAGGAACCTCGGCGATGACACTCGTCAAAAGGTCAGGCTGAAAATTCATCACCGCGCCCATCAGCAAACCACCGGCGCTGCCCCCGTTCATCACAATCCTTTTCGGCGCCGCGTACTTCTTTTCAACCAGGAATTCCGCACAGCGGATGAAATCGGTAAAAGTGTTCTTTTTCTTTAGCAGCTTGCCATCTTCATACCAGGACCGGCCCAGCTCGCCTCCGCCGCGAATATGGGCAATAGCAAAAACAAATCCACGGTCGACTAAACTGATACGGTTGGGACTGAACGTGGCATCCATCGTGACACCGTAAGAGCCATAGCCGTAGAGCCAGAGTGGTGCGGTTCCATCTCTCGGTGTTCCTTTTTTATAAAACAGCGAGATTGGAATCTCGACGCCGTCATCTGCTTTGGCAAAGACCCGCTCGGATACATATCCGGTCCTATCGTATCCCCCGAGAACCGGCATTTCTTTTTTCAATTCTTTCTGCTGTGTAACCATGTCATAGTCGATGACTGACATCGGCGTAATGAAAGAGCTGTAGCGAATCCGAAGCGCAGTTGTATTGAATTCCGGATTCGTCGTTACCTGAACATCGTAGGTCGGTTCATCAAACTCGATGTTGCGCGACTCACCTGATTGCAAATTATAGGTGACAATCGTTGGTAATCCGTTTCGTCGTTCGGAGATCGCCAGGTAGCTTGCAAAAGCATCTACGTGCTCAATTCGAACCGCCGGGTCATAGGGGATGAAATCCTTCCAGTTTTCCTTTCCCGGCGAGCTAACCGGCGCAGTTACAACCTTGAAGTTTTTGGCATCTTCGTTTGTGACGATAAAGAACCGATCGTCATGGTGCTCTACGTGATAGAGCAAGTCGTTCTGGCGCGGTCGGAGAACGACCGGTTCTTTTTCTGGTTCATCGGCAGCAAGGAAGCGTACCTCGCTCGATAGTTCGCTTTCGGCGGTGACAAAAATGAATTTGCGGCTGCGCGATCTCGCTACCGCAAGACTGAATCGTTCATCTTTTTCCTCATGGACTAGCTGAGCCTTTGCTGCGTCATCTCCAAGGATATGTCTAAGTACTCTGTACGGCCGTTTAGCCGCATCCAGGTCAGTATAGAAAAACGTCCGATTGTCGTTCCCCCATGCGAACGTGTACGAGGAGTTTTTAATTTCTTCCGGAAGCAATTGGCCAGTTTCGAGGTTCTTCACCCGGAGCACCAATGTTTCGCTGCCATCCGTATCGACGGAATAGGCCAGCAGCTTATGATCCGGGCTCGGCAGACAAACGCCCAGATGAAAAAATTTCTGTCCTTTGGCTAACTCGTTTTCATCCAGGATGACCTCTTCATTCGCATCGAGGCTTCCCTTTTTGCGGCAATGGATCGCGTACTCTTTCCCAGTCTCCATTCGCCTGTAGTAATAGTAGTCATCGATCTTTTGCGGTACCGAAAGGTCCTCTTCTTTGATACGTCCGCGCATTTCCCGGTAGAGCTCCTCCTGAAGAGCCTCGGTGTGCTTCAAAGCGGCCTCGGTGTAGCGGTTCTCCGCCTCAAGATACTTGATTACCTCCGGATTTTTCTTGTCTCGCAACCAGAAGAACGGGTCATTGCCAACATGTCCGGCAATAGTCGTTTTGTGTGGTTTCTCGGGAGCTTTTGGAGGAACGGCTTCTGAAAACATAGGCAGAGCAAGGGCGAATAGTAACGACCGGTAAAGCATGTTCCACAAGCCCTAGAACACGCGATGGAGAAAAGCAACCGGACGATGCTCGGATATAGCACGAAAGACGGTGGACCGAGACGACAGAACAGAGACAGTCGACGGCGAGGGGCGACCTGTCCCCACCGTGCCCAGCATCGCCGGTCGTACCGCAAAGTGTCATCCTTCCCACATTACCCCGAGACATTACCCCCGAGGGGAGGGCCCGTCCTGAGGGAGGGGCTGTCCCCTCAGGCATGTGAAACGGAGGAGAAGGGAAGTTGAGAGCTGTTTTAGTGGCACCGAGAGAAGTGTTACCTGTCCCTAATGCAGAAAATGGGGACAGACCGCCCATCCCGCCGCAGATATCATAAGGATTGACCATGTCACCTGGCGATCGTTGGCGCGGTAAACAAATCGATGGTGCGACTGGACGGCTGCTAACGCAGAACGCCGCACCGTTCAGACTATTGGGAGGAGACTATGGAAAGTGACGTATTAAGACGAAGCCAGGAATGGAAGAGGAAGCAGCCCACCTGGTCCTTCAAGCTGATGCTGCGTTGCAAGAAACTCAGCGCTGTTGGCGAGCAACGTTAACTGTTAAGCCGTTACCGCTGGATCGAGTAAGGGCGCCTCAACATGTAGAGCCCTGGGAATTGCGGCAGCTCATGCCCTCTTCGGTCCCGTTTGTAGCCCAGCGAGTCTTTCAAGCGAGTGAATTGAGCCTCTACGAAGCGCTGACTTCCTAAGATGCCGCAGTAAGTGAAATATCTTACGCTGCAATTTAACAACGTAAGTATGGATAGTTCGCCGCCTTCTTTCTCAACTATACGTTCGACAGTTGCCCGATCGAAGCCGCCTCGATTCGGACGGGCCGCCGATTTGAGACCGGTGCTAAACAGCAGGCAGCGATATTGCTTGGCGACTTCTTGCCAAGGCAGTCCGAGCGAGTACGCGAGTGCGGAGGAAATCCCAGAGCGGGCTGAAAATGATGCTCCCGCAAGCGCTTCAGCATATCCGCAAAATCGATAGTCTTTTGGGTCTCCGCACAATCCGGCGCGAACGGGATTCAAATCGATATAGGAAGCGACAGCTCGCAACGCTTTGCCCCCCTCAACAAGCACGCTCTTAAAGCGCTCTGCCCAGAACACTCCGAACCGGTTATGGCGCCTGTTGTACCACTGGGCGAAACCCCCTTTTAATTCTTTGAGGAAGATAGAGACATCAAACATCCGGTTAACAAAAGCAGCATGAATCTGTGCGCGGTGCCGTTCTGAATCAGAACCCTCGAGGCAGGCCTCCAATTGCACCGCGACACGCCTCCGCCGAGCTGATCCATACAGATTCTCGATCCTTTCTAACAGCTCCTCATCGGAAAGGGACCGCCGCTCAGGCACTTCGCACAAGATATGAAAATGGTTCGACATGACCACGTATGTCAGTATCCGAATTCCGCAAAAACTCGCCAATCGATGCATTAGGCTGACGAACGCCTCCGCTTCAACACTGAGGGAGCTCGTCGTTGCGAACACGTGACGTCCTTCACAAGTTCGAGAAATGCAATGATAGAACCCGTGACCTTCAGCTTTAATCCTGGATCGTCGCATACGTCCAAGTACATAACAGAAATATATGAAGTAACAATATATAACTGGCGTCCGAAGTGTCAGCAAAGACCGATCGGGAAATTGTCGATCGCCAAGCGGAATGTCGGATGTATCTGTCCCCATTCACTAGGCATTACACCGGATGTAGGGCCGACGTGCAGAAGTCAGGCGATGTGACCTGTCCCCTTCGATCCTGCAAAGGTGTCATCTGTCCCCAAAATGCTGCACACAAAGCGCTGCACATAGCGTGTCTGTCCCCTTCAATGCAAAGGTCCCCTTCGACGCCATGAGAGTCGTATGCGTATCTTCCCCCGAGGCCTATGACCTGTCCCCTAGGGCCTATGACCCATTCGGCAAGGCTACAGCGGGACAAGCTCTGCCCTACAGCATGCCAAAAAATCGCTCCTATAGATGCTCCGCGAGGAATGTGACCTGTTGCCGGCGGAATGAGGAGGCAAGTTGGGAGTTGTTTTTTAGGTGGGGGTCAGTTATCGGCTCAAGGGATGGACGGCGTTTTTGTCACTTTCGAAGGAGGAGAAGCTTGCGGGAAGTCGACCCAGGTTAGGCGGTTGGAACGCAGGCTGGTGGGCTTAGGCAGAAAGGTTATTGCCGTTCATGAACCTGGGTTTACCGAGATCGGTCGGTCGATTCGGCATTTGTTGTTGCACGCTAAAGAGGCTCGGACGATCCGACCCGAGACAGAGCTGCTTCTGTTTGCGGCAAGCCGAGCGCAGCTTGTAACCGAGGTGATTCGTCCGGCGCTAAAGGAGGGGACGATCGTGATATCCGACCGATTCATCGATTCGACGACAGTTTATCAAGGTCATGGACGCGGACTGGATTTGAAATTCGTTGAGGCTCTCAACCAGTTCGTCGTTCAGGAGTGTCGGCCGCGCAAAACTATCTTCCTTGATTTAGATGTCGACACCGCCCGAAAAAGACAGATGCGCCGAGTACGGCCTGTAGGCTCTGCAGATAGAATGGAGCAGTTACCAGACGATTTTTTTGAGACGGTCAGGCGCGGCTACCTTGAAATTGCATCAAAAGAACCCGAACGAGTTAAGATTGTGGACGCGGCGTCCTCGCCCGATGAGGTCGAACAAATGGTCTGGGCCGAGCTTGAAGATATTTTCCGCTGACAATGGCCTTTTCTGCTGAGCAGGCGCTCGAATATTTGACCCGTGCTAATGCGAGCAATCGCCTAGCCCATGCTTTCTTGTTTTCTGGCCCGGCGGGCAGCGGTAAGAAGCGGCTCGCCACCGAGTTCTTTTATGCCGTTAACGGAAAGGAGATGACTCTCACGGATTTTCATTCTGTAGAACCGGAATCAAAATCACGGAGGATCATAGTCGACCAGATTCGAGGATTAGAGAGTTCGCTGCGGATGCGGTCAAACAGCGCCCGGACAAAGTTTGGGGTCATTTACGAAGCGGACCGGCTGATGCCTCAAGCTGCGAATGCGTTTCTCAAGACGCTGGAGGAACCTCCGGATCATTCCATTCTAATATTGATCACTCAGATCCCCGATGCCCTCTTGGAAACGATCCTCTCGCGTTGTATCAGAATCTCTCTTTTATCGTCTGATCGTCGGGTTCGGAGCCCCGAAGAGGTCGAGCTCTTGGACTCGCTCACGAAAATCGTATCCGAGGAAGGGTTCTCTATCGCAACGGCGCTTCGCCTTGCACGAGTTTTCCAGGAAGTCCTTGCCCGCGCTCGAGCTCATGTAGAAGAAGAGCGCGAGGAAGCTATCCAGAAAAACAGGGCGCTTTACAAACAAACGACAGATGGATCGTGGATAGAGGAAGAAGAGAAGCGGCTCGCAGTTCTAACGGAGGGCCAATACGTAAAACTGCGGACTGCCCTGGTTGAGGCGATCATCGAATGGTTTGGAAGCGCAATCATTTTTCAGCAAAGCGGGGAGGTGGCTGGTAGCGCGGAATATTCTATGGCTTCCCGCGACTTGGCTGCCCGCGTAAGTCCCGACGAGTTAATCAGGAGGTTGGGAGGCCTCCGCTCGTTGGCCGACCACCTTTCCAGAAACGTCCAGGAAGCTTTAGCCATAGAGGTCGCTTTCATCGAGTCGTTCGGTCCGGAACGTCTCCTGAAAAAGTCCAGAAAGTAAGCACGAAATCGAACGCCGCGTGATGTAAAATTTTGTTCCGATAAGCTAGAGGATCACCGCTTTTGCAACGATAGAATCGTTTCGAATTCGGTCTTTGAGAGCGGTTGTACAGAGAGCCGGGATTGCTTAAGCAACGGAATATTGGCTAGCTTCGGTTCGGCTTTGATTTGATCAAGTGTGATCGGCGGACTTATGGTTTCGACCGGCGTTAGCTCTACCGCTGACCAGTCTCCGTCTGCGGCAGTAGGATCAGGGAAAGCTTCCTTAGTAACCTTGGCAATCCCGACCACCGCCTTTCCGTTGACGCTGTGATAGTAAAAAACGCGATCGCCCATTTTCATTGAGCGCAGATTATTCCTCGCCTGAAAATTCCTCACCCCTGTCCAATCGGTTTTGCCGTCGGAAACGAATTGGTCCCACGAATAAGCAGTCGGCTCCTGTTTGACCAGCCAGTGTTGCGACATGGAGGATCCGTAACATAGGAAGGTTGCTTTGTCAGCGCGGAAAGCCCGAAGAAAATCGGCGCTTTTCTCGCTAGGCGAATCCAAGATTTCCGGGTAGTGAATACAAAAGACACACCGCTATTTCCTTTGCCATGCAACTGTTCCTTTTACGCCACGCTGAGGCAGAGGCCCAAGCTCCCACTGACGAGGAACGGCCATTAACGGCCAAAGGGGTCAAACAAGCCAAGAGCATGGGCCGTTTTTGTTACGAACAGCAGATTGCTCCTCGACCAATTCTTTGCAGTCCTTTGGCTCGTGCCGAGGAAACGGCAAAGCTGGTCGCCCGAGAGTTGCGTATGACGGACAATGTTCAAGTCGAAGACTTCCTCCGCGCGGGAATGAGCCCGGAACAGGCGCTATCGGGACTTGAGAAATATCATGAAAGAGCGAGCGTCATGCTCGTGGGGCACGAACCTGATATGAGTGAATTGGCTGGCTGCTTAATCGGGACCCGAGGCGAAAATATTCACTTCAGAAAAGCCGCTCTACTCCAGATTTCATTGCAGAAACTAAAGCCGGGGGCGGGTTCACTTGAACTATTCATCCCGGTAAAGCTTGTATGAAGCCCGAGATTGTTCGCACAAAGTCTTTTGCGGAAGACGTTGCCATTTTTATTGCGAGCTCGGCAGAAGAAGCGATTGATGAGCGCGGATGTTTTCGCGTGGCTTTGAGTGGTGGTAACACGCCGCGCCAGGTGTATCAGGCGTTGGCTCTGGCGGATGCCCATTGGTCGAAATGGATCGTCACGTTTGGCGACGAGCGTTGTGTCCCTCCGGACGATCCGCAAAGCAATTATAGAATGGTCTCAGAGTCGTTGCTCCTGGTAGCAAGTCCCCGCGAAGTATTTCGTATGCAGGGGGAAGCCGTTCCGGAGGAAGCCGCTGTCCAGTATGAGCAGACACTGAAATCATTGGCGTCTCGTTTTGGTGAACAGCGTTACATCCACGACCTAGTCTTGCTCGGGCTAGGGGATGATGGCCATACGGCATCGCTTTTCCCCGGCACCGCTGCGCTATCGGAAGAAGTCCGGAATGTCGTGAGTAATTTCGTTCCGAAGTTTAACACCCACCGATTGACCTTTACCTATCCATTGATCAACGCATCCCGCCGAGTTGCTTTTCTGGTGAATGATTCGAAGAAAGAACCGATCATCGCAAAGGTCCTGGAAGGCGGCCACGGTCTTCCGGCCGAAGGTGTAAAACCGGTGAATGGAGAACTGGTTTGGTTTATTGGCCAATCCGGAGCTCGGCATTGAGCAAAGCTGGCGTGGATGTTAGGGTCTGAAGCATGGGAATGTCGGTGGCAGGTTTTGCTGTAAGCGAGCTCAGTCAAGTAGTTAATCGTTGTAATCCTAGTTTCGACCTTATCGGCCCCATATCCTGGCGCCTCCGGGGCCAAGCGCGCAAGAGCTGGATTAATTGGCTAGATTTGGTCTTCGAGCCGGTCCTGCTGCCGCATCTTTGGTACGTGTTGGATTACTCCTATCGTCAGTCGGCCAAAGAGATCATCGCGCTTGATGCGGAACTTGGTAAACGACTGGATACCTGGTCCGGACGCCGCAGTATTGAGGCGGGCCGGACTCTGATCCAGCATAGGGCGCCCCGAAGCGACCGCGTTATTGGCAGGCTCCGCGCCGCCATCGGCCGAGGAGACGCATCCGGTCATTTCTCTACGGTTTATGCCGTCCGATGCGGCGTATTTTCGATCCCTGTTCGAACCGCCATGCTTAGTTATGCCCTGCAAGAGCTCGCGGCTGCGGATCCCCAAGAAAATGGCCGTTTGGCGTTACTGGAAATGGCGGCTGAGCCGGTTAACGACTTCCTCAAGACTCTCTCGGACTCGCGGCATCCAGGTTTGTGCTTCCATGGCTGACACCGTTGCAGAGACAAAAACCGAGGTAGACTTGGCCGTTCCTTGGAATGTGGTTGTACACAATGACCCGGTGAACCTCATGAGCTATGTCACAATGGTTTTTCAGAAAGTGTTCGGCTATTCCAAAGAGAAAGCAGAACTTCACATGCTTGAAGTGCACCACAAAGGTCGATCGATCGTTTGGACTGGAGCTCGAGAGCAAGCGGAACTTTATGTGCAGCAGCTTCACGGTTACTTGCTCTTGGCAACGCTGGAAAGAACGCAGTAAATGCGCATTCGCCGATCGAAAGACGATTTCATTCAAATCGTAGAAATCGAGCCTGTCCACGGTGAATTGCTACGGCAGCTGCCGAGCTATTGCGACCCATCCGGAGATGCCAAAGCTGAAGAGCGGTTGTTCAGCCGGCCCGCCGATCCGTCGGAAGCGCAAATCAATCGTGATTGGGAAGAGTTCGTCCGGCCGGAGCTTCGCCATTTGTTCCTGTCGGCCAGACGCGTCGTGGAGCAAGATCTCGAGCAACTCGACGCCGTAACAGGTCCTGAGGAGCAACTATCTATACCGGTGGCTCATGCTGATGCATGGCTGAATACGCTGAACCAGGCTCGCCTGGTGCTCGCGGCACGCTACGATTTCTCAGAGGCAGAGCTATCAAGCCATGAAGGTCCGGAGAACTTCTTGCAACGAGACGTTGCACTGCTGCAAATCAACTTTTACGCTTTAATTCAGGAGCACATCATTGATGCGCTCCAGTCGAGGTAGTTGTTGACGTTCCATCAGGCAACCCAGGCTCTTTTTGTCCGTTCGCTTTTGTCTGGCCCGGCGACAAAGCATGAATCCAGGCGATATTTTGTTGAAAGGGCGCCTGGATCCCCAGGTTTGCCAGTTCATCTTTTATTCGCCGACGAATAAGCCGTGCCGCGTCCCATTGTTTGCCTGGGGCCGTCTTGAGAGTTGATCGGATCTTCACGCTGTTGTCACCAAGGGATTCAATTCCGAGGACCTGCGGTTCCCCTAAGACGTTTTCAGGAAATTCGGTGGCGTACTGTTTCAGAACGTTCTCTACTGCGCCGATAGCCCGATCGAGATCAGTATTGTACGCGACGTCCAGATCCAAAACGATCTGAGACCAGCCTTTCGTCATTACGCTCACGGCGTCGATCTTGCCGTTCGGAATGATATGGGCAATCCCTTCCTGGTCACGCAAAGTCGTGGTTCGCAGACCGATGTTTTCAACCACTCCGGCGCGATCGTTGATTTTCACCACGTCGCCGACCCCGAACTGGTCTTCCAGAATGATGAAGGCTCCAGCGATGATATCTTTGACCAGACTTTGGCCTCCCAACCCGACAGCAACACCGATAATGCCCGCGCTGGCCAGGATCGGACCGATTTCGAACCCCAAATCGCGCAGAATCATCAGGATTGCCAAGGCAAACACGACAACCCTCAAGATTGTGACGAAAAGGTTCCGAAGTGTTTGCCGGCGCTTCGAGATCTGAATATTGGCGACCATGTCACCTGGCCTCTGGTGTAAAGCAAGGTCCAAGGCGCGTGTGATAGATATTTTGCCGACTCGGCAAGCCACCCAGGCGATCAATACGATCAAAACAATGCGGAGGCCTGGCCCGAGCAGCCAAGCAATCATTTGATCCAGGAGCTTGGCGGTGTCGATCCCCTGCAACGCAAAAATCGAGTCCATGCCTATACCGAGTACCATTCAACGAGACGTGGCAACGGGAATTCACCGGTAGCGCAGATACTTACTTGTGGGGGTATGGTCATTATTTCCATGGAATCGTAGCAAATCCGTAGCAAATCCCTAATACTAAAGTTCTACTTGCTTTTTCTTGGGATGGGTGCAAGATCGACCCATGGGATTTATACTTCACGCAATGCTGGTCGTGGTCGTAGGGACCATCGGGCTAGTCCTGATTCCGTACATTATCACGATTCTTGGAATGATCGTAGTGGGAATCTTCTCCGTTATTGGAGGAGTGATAGGGGCGATGTTGTCCCCGTTCGTGGCCTTGTCTCAACTTGCCACAGGCAAACCAGTAAGATTCTAGAGCTGCGGAACGGACTTATGCGCGAAAGATAAGTTATTAATCTTCTGCAAAGAGAAGCTTTTCAAAGCGCTCTTTACTTTCGGGTCTACTACACCATCCAGGGGATTCCCTGTTTCCAGGGCCTTGATTCCCCATAGCCTATGCAATGCCTGGACTTTTGCAGGATCAAGTCCATTATCAGCAGCCTGTCCATTGACATGATTGGATAGCAGTCTCGTATTGTCGCCTACGGCTGCTTCTGCTGTCTTCCACAGACCTCCATGCGTCGGGTCGTGCATTGTATCCACCCAGTTCTGCAAAAACTGATTGTGGTCGAATGCCTGCACGTTGATAACCCCCTTCTTGCTAATCTCGAATCGCAAAGGAGTGGCAACTCGATCCGACAATTCGTAAGTTCCCCCACGTCCAGAGGGCTGCTTATTCACATATCGGAACGTCATAATATTGGGCTGATCAATATTCGTTCCTATAGCGTGCTCAAGCATATCCAAGTGCCTTCCCTGGAATGGGCTATATCCATTCATGTTCCGTAGTTCAGCCTTGGCTGATTCAGGAATGAACTTAGTAGCAATATTTACCGATCCATCCTTAGTGGGAATGATTCGCACAGCAGCATTATCTTGCCATTGTTTAGGCTGAGAATTAATTGAATCAATAACCTTGCCGACGACTTGCTTGAAATCCCTATTTATTTCCGATCTGGGACGAAGAATGACGTTGCCATCCTTGTCCATGGCC
>Ga0207684_10001366_pt1 | contig 26652 bp, 20 predicted proteins | sample KBSK5501metaG_FD_184342 | JGI IMG/M metagenome (GOLD analysis project Ga0207684, IMG submission 184342) | Corn, switchgrass and miscanthus rhizosphere microbial communities from Kellogg Biological Station, Michigan, USA - KBS K5-50-1 metaG... | ecosystem: Host-associated > Plants > Roots >...
GCCAATGGCGATTTCACGACGACCGATCCCGAGGCGACCGCCCAGGTGATCGTGGGACTCGTCCAGGGGACCCAGGAATGGGCCGGCGAGCTCTTCGTCGCGCGTCAGGACGGCCGGATCAGCTACGAGGAGGTCGTGCGGTCGTTCGACGCGTATTCGGAAGCCTTCGAGCGAATCGTCGGGCTGCCGCCGAAGTCGGTTCACCTTGTCACGGAAGAGACCCTCCGCCTGTGGTTCGAGTAGGGAGCAAGAAAGGAATCGCGATGACCGCGATCATCCAGATCGAGAACCTCACCAAGTCCTATGGCAGCCATCGCGGCGTCGTCGACATCGACCTCGAGGTCGACGAGGGCGAGGCGTTCGGGTTCCTCGGGCCGAACGGCGCCGGCAAGACGACGACGATCCGAACCCTGCTCGATCACATCCGGCCGACGAGCGGCCGGGCGCTCGTCTTCGGCATCGAGACGACGGTCGATCCGGTTGCGATCCACCGCCGGGTCGGCTACCTGCCGGGCGAGTTCACGCTCTACGACAAGCTCACCGGCGGCCAGACGATCGAGTACTTCGCGAACCTCCGGGGTGGCGTCGATACGGCCTACCAGGCCTCCCTCGTCGAGCGCCTTGACGTCGACCCGACGCGGAAGTTCCGCGAGTACTCGAAGGGCAACAAGCAGAAGATCGGGCTGATCGTCGCGCTCCAGCATCGGCCCGACCTGCTGATCCTCGACGAGCCGACGTCGGGCCTCGACCCGCTGGTCCAGCAGACGTTCTACGAGGTCATCCGCGAGGCGAAGGCCGAGGGCCGGACGATCTTCCTGTCGAGCCACATCCTGAGCGAGGTCGAGAAGACGTGCGATCGGGTCGCGATCATCCGCGACGGGCGGCTGATCAAGGTCGACCGAGTCGAGGCGCTCCGAGACCTGGCCCACCACCAGGTCGAGATCCGGTTCGCCGGCGACGTTCCGATGGGTGCGTTCGCCGCCCTGCCAGGCGTCAGCGATGTGACGACCGAGGACCACATCCTGCGGATACGCGTTTCGGGCCCGATGACTCCGGTCGTGCGCGAGGCCGCCGCCTACGAGCTGCTTGACTTCGTGAGTCGCGAACCCTCGCTCGAGGAGACATTCCTCGCGATGTACGGCGACGCCGCCGGTCAGGCAGCCTGACATGACCTCCGAGGTTCAACGGCAGCCGAGCGCTGCCCTGCCCACCTCTGTCTCCGTGGTCCAGCGGGTCATCGGCCTCGGCAGCATCTTCGGCAAGACGACCCGCGACTCGCGCCGCGCGACGATCGTGGTCGGGGTCCTTCTGGGCATCCTCCTCGTCGCGGTGGCGAAGGCCATCGTGAGCCAGTTCGCCACCGTTGAGTCGCGGCACGAGCTTGGCGACGTCATCCGGGCCGTCCCCCCGATCCTGCAGGGGCTGGCCGGCAGGGTCGTCAACATCGAGACGCTCGGCGGCTATCTCCAGTACAAGTACGGGTCCTTCTTCCCGATCATCGTGAGCCTGTGGTCGATCCTCGCCCTCTCCGGCACCCTCGCCGCGGAGGCTCGACGGGGCAGCCTCGAATTCGTCGCCGCCGCGCCGATCTCACGTCGGCGGATCGCGCTCCAGAAGCTGTTCGGCCACATCGTCGCGCTCACGATCGCCTGCTTCCTGCTCTTCCTGTCGATCCTCGCCGTCTCGTCGTTCGCCACCCTGCCGGGCGACGCGCTGCCGGTGTCGGCAGCGCTCGGCTTCGCCATCTGGCTCGAGCTGCTGGCGCTCGCCGCCGGCTCGGTCGCCTTCGCCCTCGCTCCGTTCGTTGGGCGCGGCTCGGCCGTCGGAATCGCCGGCGCGGTCACGTTTGCCGGTTTCATCCTCAATGGCTACCAGGCGGCGATTCCGGAGCTCGCTCCGTTCGACAACCTGACCTGGTTCGGCTGGACGAGCAACCACATCCCGCTCGCCGGGACGTATGACTGGCCGTCGCTCATCCTCGTGGCGGTGGTGGCGATCGCGCTGCTCGCCTTCGGGGTCGAAGCGTTCGCCCGGCGCGATCTCGGCGTCACGAGCACGATCCCGACCCCCAGCCTGCCGCGTGCGCTCGTCGGCCTCCGCGGGCCCGCCGGCCGGACCGCCGGGCACAACCTCCCGTCCGCGCTCGCCTGGGGCATCGGTCTCGCGATCTTCGGCCTCGTCATCGCCGGATCGGGACGCTCGTTCACCGAGCAATTGAACAAATCGCCCGACTTCGTCCGGCTCCTGCAGACCGTGTTCCCGGGCAGCGACATCAGCAGCGTCGGCGGCTTCCTCCAGCTCGTGTTCGTCGAGTTCGGCTACATCCTCGCCGGCCTCGCGGCGGCGACGCTGGTCGCCGGGTGGGCATCGGACGAGACGTCCGGCCGGCTCGAGCTCCTGCTCGCCACCCCATTGGCCCGTGCCCGCTGGGTGATCCAGGGTGGCGTGGGCGTGTTCGCGGGGATCATCGTGTTCACGCTCCTCGCCCTCGTCGGCATCACGATCGGGGCATCGATCACGGGCGGCGACATCACGACCCCCATGGTCGGCACCTTCGCCCTTGGCCTGTATGCCCTCGCGGTGGCGGGGGTCGGGATCGCAGTCGCGGGCATCGTGGGTTCGAGCGCCGCCGGGCCGGCCGTGGCGGTGATCACGATCCTCACGTGGCTGATCGACATCCTTGCCCCCGCCTTCAAGCTTCCGGACGCGGTCCACCAGCTGGCGCTGACCGCCCACTTCGGGCTTCCGATGCTCGGCCATTGGGACGTCGCCGGGATCGGTGCGTCCCTCGTCCTCGCGGTCGGGGGCATCGCGATCGGGGCGTGGGGGTTCAACCGGCGGGACCTCCCGAGCTGACGGCGCCGACCGCGGCCGACGCGTCGGTTCAGTGGTCGAGCGAGTCACGCTCGGCGCCCGTTAGGATCGGGCGGTGGATCCCCTCGTCTTCGTCCTGGTCGCGGGCGCGGCCGTTCTCCACGTTGCCTGGAACGTCCTGCTCAAAACCGCCGGCGATCCGCTCCGGGCCGCAGCGATCGGGATGGCGACCGCGGCGGCGGTCATCTGCCCCGCCGCCCTCGTCATCTGGCTGGCGACCGGCCGGTCGCCGCTCCCGACGGAGACGCTCGGCCTGTCGGTCGCGTCGGGCGCGCTCGAGGCGCTGTATTTCGCGTTCCTGGCCTCGGCCTATCGCCGGGGCGACCTGTCGCTCGTGTATCCGCTGGCTCGCGGGTCGGCGCCGCTGCTGGCGGTCGCGCTCGGTGTTCTGGTCCTGCATGAGCGGCTCGGGACCGTCGGGTATGTCGGGATCGCGGCGCTGCTCGTCGGCCTCCTCACCCTCCAGCGGCCATGGCTCTACCTCCGGGCGTCGGGCCGCGAGAATGGGGGAGCGGCCGGGTTCGCCCTGCTGACCGGGGTCACGATCGCGTCGTATTCGGCGGTCGATCGCGTCGGCGTCCGGGGGACCACGCCGTGGATCTATGCAGGGCTGATCTGGGCGAGCTGCACGCTGTTCCTGTGGAGCTACGTCTGGATCTATCGCCGGGTCGGATGGGCGCGATCGGTCGGGCCATCGTCGATCGGGCCCGACGCGTTCTCGGCGCGACGGGCCGGGTTCGGTGGCCTGATCACGCTGAGCGCGTACCTGCTGATCCTCGGCGCGTTCACGGTCGCGCCCCTGACCGCGGTGGCGCCGCTGCGCGAGTCGGCGATCGTCCTCGCGTCGGGATGGGGCACGTTCCGCTTGCGCGAGGCCGCCGATCGACGCGACGCGTTCCGACGGCTGGGCTCTGCGGGCCTCGTCGTCGGCGGCGCCCTCCTGCTCGCGATCGATTGACGTCGATGCAGATCCACGCCGACGTCATCGATCCGGATCGCCTGCGCGATCGCCTTCGCGCGCTCGACCCGGTTGCCGGCGGCGTGCCCGCCGACCACGTCGAGGTCGTGCGTGCTCCCGGCCGGGTGAACCTGATCGGCGAGCACACCGACTACAACGACGGGTTCGTCATGCCGGCCGCGATCGGGCTCGAGATCCGGATGGCGATCGTGGCGACCGGCGATCGGCGCGTCACGATCACGCTCGACGACACCGGGGAGTCGGAAACGCTCGACCTCGACGCGATCCGCGCACCGACGCAGACCTGGATCGACTACGTCGCCGGGACGGCGCGGGCCCTGGCGGAGGACGGCCGGCCGATGCGCGGCTTCCGTGGGGTCCTCGCGAGCACACTGCCGCGCGGCGCCGGGCTGTCGTCTTCGGCGGCGCTCGAGATGGCGGCGGCGCTGGCGCTCCTGGGGGCCGATGCCGCGGGCCCGCCCGAGCCGCGGGCGGTCGCCGGGCAGCGCGCGGAGAACCGCTACGTCGGGGTCCAGTCCGGGGTGATGGACCAATTTGCGTCGGCCGCGGGCGTCGCCGACCACGCGATCCTGCTCGACTGCCGGTCGCTCGCATGGCGGCCGGTCGCGCTGCCGCTCGACGAGTGCGCCCTCGTCATCTGTCACAGCGGGTCATCGCGAAAGCTCGAAACGTCGGCCTACAACGAGCGTCGCGCCGATTGCGAGCGCGCCGTCGCGGCGATCGCCACGATCGAGCCGTCAGTCAAGGCGCTGCGCGACGTCGACGCGCGCCTGCTCGACCGGGCCGCGGACCGGATCGATCCAGTGGCCGCCCGTCGCGCGCGGCATGTCGTCGAGGAGAACGCCCGCGTCCTGGCGACCGAGCGCGCACTCGCCGGGGGCGATCTCGCCGAGGTCGGCCGGCTCTTCGCCGCGAGCCACGCGTCCCTGCGCGACCTGTTCGAGGTCAGCTCGCCCGAGCTCGATGCGCTCGTCGAGATCGGTGTGGCCACGCCCGGCGTCGTCGCCTCACGTCTGACCGGTGCGGGCTTCGGCGGCTCGACGGTAAACCTCGTCCGCCGCGACGCGGTGAGGGCGTTCCGGGCCGCCGTCGAGCGCGATTACCCGGCCAGGACCGGCCTGACGCCGATGGTCCTCGAGGTCGACGCAGTCAGCGGCGCGAGCTTCACCGATCGCTGACGCCCAAGGTCCCCATCGATCGTTCCGCGCTCAAGCGGCCTCGAGGACGAAGAGCCGTGACCAGAAGTCGCCATACCCGGCCGCCTCGTGGCGGTCGAGATCGATCAGCAGGCCGACCGCCTCCAGATCGTCGCCGCGACGGGTAAGCGTATTGGCCCGGGCGACCCCGTCCGCGATCTGCGGCCAGACGGTGATCCGGTACTCACGGTCGGGATCCAGCCCGCGCAGCTGGATCCGGTCCGGCCCAGGCGCCGGCCGGTTGAGCACGCGGTAGACGCCGACGACGGCCCGCCCACGGTCGTCGGCCACCGACATCCACGCCGTCGTGTTGCCGTCGCCCTCGAACGGGCCGCGGAGCCGGTGGAATCGCCCGCGCTGAAGGACGTCACGATGCTTCTTGTAGAACGCGACCTGGTCGCGGACTTCGGCCTGCTCGTCGTCGGTGAGCGCCGTCGTGTCCAGTTCGTACCCGAACACCCCGAAGAACGCGACCGCGGCCCGCGTCGCGAGCGGCGTCACCCGGCCGGTCTGGTGGTTCGGGACCGCCGAGACGTGGGCGCCCATCGAGCTCACCGGATACGCCAGGGACGAGCCCCACTGAATCGCCAGCCGCTCGATCGCGTCCGTGTCGTCGCTCGTCCACGCCTGCGGCGCGTACGCGAGCATCCCCGCGTCGAACCGGTCGCCGCCGCTCGCGCACGACTCGAACAGGATGTCGGGGAACGCCCGCGTCAGCCGCCGGTAGAGCTCGTATACGCCGAGGATGTAGCGGTGGAAGAACTCGCCCTGGCGGTCGGCACGAAGGGTGGCGCTCCACGGCTCGGTGATCCACCGGTTCATGTCCCACTTGACGTACGAGATCGGGCCGGAGCCGAGGATCTCGCCGAGGACGCGCGCGAGGTGGTCGACGACCTCCGTGCGGCCAAGGTCGAGGACGAGCTGCTGGCGACCCTCCGTCCGCGGCCGGCCGGGGATCCCGATCGCCCAATCCGGGTGCGCAGCGAAGAGCTCGCTTCGCTCGCTGACCATCTCGGGCTCGATCCACAATCCGAACGCCAAGCCGAGATCGGTGATCCGGCGAGCCAGCCCGTCGATCCCGCCGGGCAGCTTGCGCCGGTCGACGAACCAGTCGCCGAGCGAGCTCGTGTCGTCGTCACGCTTGCCGAACCAGCCGTCGTCGAGGACGAACAGCTCGATGCCGAGGTCGCGGGCGACCGTCGCGATCGCGACGAGCCGCTCCTCATTGAAGTCGAAGTAGGTCCCCTCCCAGTTGTTCACGAGGATCGGCCGCGGCCGATCGCGCCACGTGCCCCGCGCCAACCGCTCGCGGAACAGCCGATGGAAGGCGTCGCTCATCGCGCCGAGCCCGTCGGCGGTCCAGACGAGGATCGCCTCCGGGGTCGCAAATTCCTCGCCAGGGGCCAGGGCCCACGTGAACGTTTCAGGGTTGATCCCTGTCCGAACCCGGGCCGTCCCGTACGGCTCGACCTCGACCTCGGCGAGGAAGTTCCCCGAGTAGACCAGGGCGACGCCGATCGCCTCGCCGTGCGTCTCCGTGGTCGTGGGCCGGCGCAAGGCGACGAACGGGTTATGGGCCGCCGACGACGACCCGCGGCCGCTCGAGATCGACTGGCGGCCCGGGACGAGCCGCCGCTCGACGACCTGCCGCTCGCGCGCCCACGCGCCGACGAGGTGGACGAGGTTCCAGCCGGCATCAGGCAGGTCGAGGACGAGGCTCATCGCGGTCGAGATGCGCAGGTCCGCCGGGCCCTGGTTCCGGAGCCGGACGCTCCGGGCAACCGCCGCAACGTCCCGGAAGATCGTGTAGGACAGCGTGACGACGAGCCCGCTCCGGACGTCGGCCAGGTCGACCTCGACCGTCTCCGCCTCGCCGTCCGCTTCGGCGTAGGTTGACGGCAATCCCGGGATCGCAGGCTTGCCGGCGAGGATCCGGTGCTCCCGGTAGGCGAGCTCGAGGACCGTCGAGCCGTCCGGCTGCTCGACGGCGAGGCCCGGCATGCGGTAATCGCCCGCGCCGGGCGTCGGGCATTCGAGAGCGACCGGGTCGCCGAGCCGGTTCGAGAAGCCGCGGAACGGTCGTACCACCAAATGGCGATACGACCGACCCGTGGCCAACGGAGCGCCCACGTGGAGGAGCCCGAGGGCGCCGTTTTCGTGGATGGCGAGGATGTAGCTCAGGTGGCCGTTGGCGAGATGGAGCTGGCGGTCCGCCTCGCGCCATTCGATCAACGTCACGAGCTCCCGCCGTCCGCGAGGGACCAGCTCCAGGTGTACGTTCCCGGGCCGACGAGATAGGCCGGCAGGGTGTCGGGCCCGCAGCTCGCGGTTCCGAGGCCGCGGTGCGCGACGTCGAGGTGGACCACGGTGGTGGCGCGCGGCGCCAGTTGGTAGTCGTGCGTCGCGCTCGCGAGGTCAGGCGCGCGGAGGTGGGTCGCGGACACCTGGAGCGGCCGATCGAAGGCGAGCCGGAGCCGCCGGCCGCGGCCGTCGGTCAGCTCGAGCCAGCGGACGTCGGCGCGGCCGCCGTTCTCCTGCGGCCGGATGTAGGGCGTCGCGAGGTCGGTCACGCTCGACTGCCAGCGCCCGACGCGCGCCCCGCGCTTGCGGTCCGGGTACGACTCCTGCGGACCACGGCCGTACCACGTCGCGCCCTCGAACCCGGGAACGGTCTCCAGGACGATGCCGACGCGTGCGAGATCCGACAGATCGTCCGGGATCTCTACCCGCTCGTCGACGACGAACCCGTCGGCAGCGGCCCGGATCGTTCGCTCGTGTCGGATGACCTGGCCGGCGCCGGTCCAGAGTGTCGTGACGACTGTCGCCGCGGCGCCGTCCCGCTCGATCGAGGAGAGGGTCCGCTCCAGGCGGTCGATACCCCAGGCCGCCCACCTGGCGGCGATCCCGCCGATCCGGTCGTTGTCCGTCGGGGCCCGCCAGAGCGCCAGCTCCGGCGATGCGGCGAGGAGGGGATGGACGATCCGGCCCTCGTCGTCGACCGGTGCCGTCGCTCCCGGCGCGGGCGGGGCGTTGGCCCCGAACGGTTCGCGCCATGCCGCCAGCTCGACCTGGCCCCACGCCACGTCGAGACCCGCCGGCGCCCACGGCTCCTCGGCGGCGGTCCGGACCGTGACGGTGAGGAGCACATGGCGCCCGTCGGCGGGGAAGGCGAACCCGTCGGCCGCCAGCGTGACGTCGCCGCGCGTTCCCGGCGCGATCGGCGGCAGCGGGACGTCGCCCTCGCTGACGACCTCGCCGCCGGCCGTCACCTCGAAGCGCGCCGCCAGCCAGCCGAGATCGCGCCAGTCCTGGCGGTTCTGGATCGTGATCCGGCCCGCAGCAACGTCCTCGGCGGACGCCGTAATGCGGACAGGGGCCGCGATCTGGCGATGTTCGAACAGGGCCGGCTTCGGACGCCGGTCCGGCCAGACCAGCCCATCGCAGACGAAGTTGCCGTCGTTCGGCTCGTCGCCGAAGTCGCCGCCGTACGCCCAATGTGTCCGTCCATCCGGCAGGCTCTGCACGAGCCCGTGATCCCAGAACTCCCAGATGAACCCGCCCTGGAGCCCGGGCGTCGTCTCGATCGCGTCCCAGTAGTCGGCGAGGATTCCGTTGCTGTTGCCCATCGCGTGCGAGTACTCGCACATGATCAGCGGGTATCGCTGCGTCCCCGACCGCGCGTGGGCGACGATCGCCTCGAGGGTCGGGTACATCGGGCAGGCGAGGTCGCTGGCGTGCTGGTCGGCTGCCCAGTCGAACTTGATCGAGCCCTCGTAATGGAGCGGGCGCGACGGGTCGAGCCGGCGCGCCGCCGCCGCCGCCGCGTCGTGGTTGATGCCGTAGCCCGACTCGTTGCCCATCGACCAGGCCACGATCGACGGGTGGTTCCGGTCGCGCTCGATCATCCGCGTCACGCGCGTGACCCACTGGTTCAGGTAGCGCGAGTCGTCGCACAGCGTCCCCCAGAACGCATGTGATTCGATGTCGGCCTCGTCGATCACGTAGAGGCCGAGTTCGTCGGTCAGGTCGAGGAATGCTGGGTCGTTCGGGTAGTGCGATGTTCGCACGGCGTTGAACCCGAACTGCTTCATCAGGAGGAGATCGGCCCGCATCGTCTCGCGGCTGATCACCCGCCCGGTGCGCTGGTCGAAGTCGTGGCGGTTCACCCCGCGGATCAGGATCCGCCGGCCGTTGATCAGGAGGTCGCGCCCGACGACCTCGACCCGCCGGAAGCCGATCCGCAGCCGGGCCGTCTCGACGACCGCGTTCGCCGCGTCGCGGAGCGTGACCGTGACGTCCTCGAGATGGGGGCGCTCGCTCGACCACGGCGTCACGCCGTCGAACGACAGCCGCTCCTCGATCCGGCCGACAGCGGGCGGGTCGAACCAGCGATGGAGTGCCGGCCAGCCGACGTCCGCCTCATCGACCGTTCGCGCCGCGTGGGCGGCCGTCCGGGCGAGGAGGTCGGCTTCGGCGTTGGCGAACCGGCGGCCCTCCTCGGGCGGCGTCGCGGTCGGGACGGCGCGCGACTGGCGCTTGCCGGCGACCTCGACGTCGACCGTCCAGCCCACCTCCTGGCGGCCGCCGGAGGCCGCGACGTCGATCCTGACGTCGAGCGTTCCCGTCGAGAGGTCATCGGCGAGACCACCGACCGCCCGGACATCAGCCAGGTACGTCGGCCCGGTCGCGTACAGAAACACCGAACGGGTGATCCCGCCGTGCCACCACTGGTCCTGGTCCTCGACGTACGTGGCGTCCGACCATTTCACGACGCGGAGCCTGAGGCGATGACGGCCGGGCGCCGCGACGTCGGTCACGTCGAACTCCGCCGCGAGATGGGAGTCCTTGCTGATCCCGATCTCGCGCCCGTCGAGCGAGACGATCAGGACGCTCTCGGCGGCGCCGACGTGGAGCACGATCCGCCGCCCCGCCCAAGCGGCCGGGACCTCCATGTCGCGCTCGTAGACGCCGGTGGGGTTGTCCTCAGGGACCTCCGGCGGTGTGCCAGCGAACGGCATCTGGACGTTCGTGTACTGCGGCCGGTCGTCGAAGCCTTGCATCGTCCAGCAGCCGGGGACGTCAGCCTCGCCCCAGTCGGGTCCCGGTTCGGCGGCCGGGTGGCGCAGGAGCTGGAACCGCCACCGCCCGTCGAGCTCGATCCGCCAGGCCGGGTCGTCGTGGCGGAGGGTGTGCATCGGCAATCGCCCGATCGCGGTCAGCTCGGGGGCGACCCACGGTCGCAGGCCGGCGCTGGATGTCATGCGTTGTCCAGCCAGCTGTGAGCCGGCGCGTAGCCGAGGAGGGCGCGGGCGTGGCTGATCGAGAGCAGCGTGGCCCTGCCGACGACGGGACCGCGGAGCGGCACGTCGGGGAAGACCTCGGCGAGGAGGTCCGCGCTGTCGCGGCGCATGACCGTGTCGGCCGCAGCGACGATCGCGACCTCCGCGCCGGTCGTGGCGCGCTCCACGCCGAGCCGACAGGCGGTCGCAACGTCCCGGGCGTCGACGTAGCCCCAGAGGTTCCATCGCCGGATCTGCGCGTCGTCTTGCCACGACGGGAACCGGGCGTAGTCCGACGGCTCCATGATGTTCGAGATCCGGAGGCCGACGAACGGGATGCCGGTCTGACGGTTCACTTGCGTTGCGAGCGTCTCGCCGACGAGCTTGGAGAGCGCGTACGAGCTCTCCGGCCGCGGCGTGATCGTCTCGTCGATGGGGGCGAAGTCGGGCGGCCGGTCGAAGGGCAACCCGAGGACCGTCTCGCTCGACGCCCAGACCACCCGACCCACACCGGCGGCCGATGCGGCGTGGAACACGTTCCATGTCGAGAGGGTGTTGATCCGGAACGTCTCGCCCGCCGGTCGGATCTCGGGTGCCGGGATCGCCGCCAGATGGACGACCGCGTCGGCGCCCCGGACGACGTCGTGGACCTGACCCAGGTCGGTCAGGTCCGTGAGCACGCACGAGCCATGGGGCCCGCCGTCGTGGACCTGGTCCACGTTCGTGACCTCGTGGCCGTGATCACGGAGGTCGCGGACCACCCAGCGACCCGCCTTGCCGGAGCCTCCGGAGACGACGATCCGCATCGGTCGGTGGCTCAGCCCTTCGTCGAGCCGAGGGTCAATCCCGCGACGAACTGCTTCTGGAGCGCGAAGTACACGATCAGCGTCGGGAGCGCCGCGAGCAGGGCACCGGCGGCGAGGAGGTTGTAGTCGGTGAAGAACTGGCCGGACAGGTTATTGAGGGCCGAGGTGATCGGGAACTTGTCGCCGGTCCGAAGCAGGAGGATTCCCCAGAAGAAGTCGTTGTAGATCCAGGTGAACTCGAGCGTGGCGAGGGCGGCGAGCGCCGGGCGGGCGAGTGGCAGGAGGACGCTCCGGTACGTCCGCCAAACGGAGGCTCCGTCCATCACAGCCGCCTCCGTCAGATCCTTCGGGAGCTGCCGGAAGTAGTTCGACAGGACGAAGCTGCAGAAGCCGAGCTGGAAGGCGATGTGGATGGCGATGATCCCGAAGAACTGGTCGTACCAGATCCCGTTGTCCGACAGCGGTTTGAAGAGCGGCAGGGCGAGGTACATCCGGAACAGGGGCGTGATGACGATCTGCTGGGGGAGGAGGTTGCCCGCGGTGAACAGCATCAGAAGCGCGACGTTGAACCGGAAGCTGTACCGGGCGACCGCGAACGCGAGCATCGATGCCAGGAACAGGACGAGGACCATCGCGGGCACGACGACGATCAGGGTGTCGAACAAGTGAAGCCAGAGGTCCATGCCCCGCGCGGCGCGGAAGAAGTTGTCGAGGCTGTATGTCCCGCCGACGGACACGTAGCCGAGGCTGGCCGTGTCGCCATACGGACGGAGCGCCGTGTACAACGCCCAGCCGAGCGGGAAGAACCACAGGACGGCGATTGCGATCAGGAAGCCGTGCGTGCCGAACCGCGGGCGCTTGCGCTTGCCGGTGACGACGTCGATCGACCGCGAGCCACTCAGGACCTCGGTCGCGAGCTCGGCCGTGCCGGCTCCCTCGGTCATTGCGGCTGGCTCCGCGTGGTTCGGTACAGGTAGAAGATGATCGGCCCGATCGAGATCAGGAGGAGAATCACCGCGATCGCGGACCCGAACCCGACGAGGCTCGCCTCACCGAGCAGGTTTGTGACGATGAGCACCGACAGGAGCTCGAGCCCGTTGAGGCCCTTGTTGATGACGTAGACGATGTCGAAGGCACGGAGCGACTCGATGATCGTCACCACGAGGACAACGACGTTGATCGGTGCGAGGACCGGGAAGACGACCCTGAGGAACGTCTGGCGGCCGTTCGCGCCGTCGATCGCGGCCGCCTCGCGGAGCGTGTTGTCCACGCTCTTCAGCCCGGCCAGGTAGAGGACCATGATGTAGCCGACGTGTCTCCAGCTCGCCGCGACGAGGACGGCGGCGAGGTTGAGGCCCTTCGTTCCCAGCCAGTCGATCTGGTCGGGCGTTCCGGCGATCCCGAGCGCGTTGTTGATGAAGCCCTGGCCGGGCGAGTAGATGAGCTGCCAGATCAGGCCGACGACCGCCAGTGACAGGACGACCGGCATATACAGGACGCTCTGGTAGATCCGGGTCCCGCGGATGTTCTGGTCGAGGATCACCGCCATCAGCATCCCGAGCGGGGTCGCGATGAATAGGAACACCGCCAGCCAGATCAGGTTGTGCTGGACGGCCGGCCAGAACGGCTGGTACACGTTGACGAGGTTCTCGTAGTTCTTCAGCCCGATCCAGCGGATCTTGTCGAGCCCGCCGATCCCGTTCCAGCTCGTGAAGCTCAGGATCACCGAGCCGAGGGCGGGGATCCAGATCAGGAAGATGTGGATGAAGGCCGGGATCCCGACCATGAGTCCGATCGTCAGCTTGTCGCGGCGCGTGAGCAGGCTGTAGCGCCTCCGGCGGGGCTTGCCCCGCGAAGCCACGGACGCCCCGCCGGAGTCGGCCGGCGGGGCGTAGGGCGGAGTGCTGGAGTCAGACACAACGCTCCCCGTGGGGTGGGGCGAGGATCAGCTGGCCGGCGGCAGCGTGTCGTAGAAGCTCTGGATCCCGCTCAGGAACTTGTCGAGATCCTGCGTCGGGGTGCCGAGGAAGTTCTGCAGGAAGCCCTGCATCCCGTTCGCGCCGGCGAAGTCCGGGCGCGTATCGCGGTCGAGGAACTGGGCGATCTTCTGAGCCCCCCCGATGATCTCGGCCATCTTCTTCTGGAACGGCGTGTATTTGCTCGTGTCCGCGTCCTTGGCGGCCGCCACGTTGTTCGGGCTCGAGGCGAGGAAGATGCCCTGCGCCTCGCCGGTCGCGAGGTACTCCATGAAGGCCTTTGCGCCGTCGACGTTCTTCGCCTTGGCGCTGACCATGAACCCGTCGATCGGAGCATCGATCGCTGCCTCGGCGTCGTACTGGGTGCCGAGGGTCGGGAAGGGGAAGAAGTCCAGGTCGTCGTGGACGGCCGGGTCCGACGCCTGCTCGCCGGCGAACGTGCCAAGGAAGTACATCCCGGCCTTCTTGTTGATCATGTCCTGGGCAGCTTCCTGCCAGGTCTTGCCGAGCGGCTGCTTGTCGAAGTATGGGAGCAGCTCCGCCCACTTCTGGAAGACGGCCTTCGTCTTCGGGTCGGTCCACTTCTCCTTGCCGGCCATCAGTTTGACGTGGAAGTCGTAGCCGTTCATTCGCATGTTCAGGATGTCAAACGTGCCCATCGCGGGCCAGCCGTCCTTGTCGCCGAACGCGAGCGGGGTGAGGCCGTCGGTCTTCATCTTGTCGCCGAGGGTCTTGAACTCGTCGATGGTCTTGGGGATCGTGTAGCCCTTCTGCTGCCAGAATGACTTCCGGTAAATCACGACCCACGGGTAGTTGTAGAACGGGATGAAGTACTGCTTGCCGTCGTCACCGGTGGACGCGGTCTTGAACGCGTCGGAATACTTGGACGCGGCCTTGCTCCAGACGTCGCTGATGTCGGTCGCGAGACCCTGTGACGCGAAGAACCGCATCCGGTAGCCCGCGAACCAGGTGAATGTGTCGTCCGGGGTCGCCTGGAGATAGGCGTTGATCGTGTCCTGGAACTTGCCGTGCTCGACGGTGTTGACTGTGACGGCGATTCCGGTCTTCGCCTTGAAGCCGTCGACGACGGCCTGCATCGCCTTCTTCGGGACTTCATCGGAGTAGTTCGACCCGAAGGTGACCGTGCCGCCGGCCGGCGGGTTGGACGCGCCGCCGCCACCCGTGGACGCGGCCGGGGCCGAGCTGCCGCCAGCGCTGCCTGTGGACGGCGCCGGCGTGGAACCGCCTCCGCACGCGGCGATGAAGGCGGAGACGCCGCCGAGGGCGGCGAGCGCGGCGCCACCCTTCAGCACCTGGCGGCGCGTGACGGATCGGAGGCTGTCAGATTCAGCCATAGCTCGCTCCTCCTGGGGGCCTGCCCGGCGGTCGATGCGCGTGCAGGGCCGCGGCCCGATTGTCGCCAGCTAGCCCCATGATGTCAAGGCATTCGCGCACATTCGCACAACGAAAGTTGTGCGACTTCGTTGACTTCGGCCCCACCGAGGATGAAGATAACGGGCAAACGGTCAGAGCCAGGCGAGTCCGCGGTCACGAGCCCGGGCCGCCCGGACGTTCAGCAGCCGGGAGCGGAGGCGATGCTCGCTCGCCAGCGTCAGGCACTCATCCTCGAGCGCGTCCGGGAGACAGGCGCGGCCCGCGTCGCCGAGCTTGCCCGCGACCTCGCCGTCTCCGACATGACGGTTCGGCGCGATCTCGAGGTCCTCCACGAGCACGGCCTCCTCGAGAAGGTCCACGGCGGCGCCACAGCACTGTCAGGGCTGGCCTCGTTCGAGCCCGGGTTCACAGCCAAGTCCGCGCTCCAGCGCTCGGAGAAGGAGGCGATCGCCGCGGCCGCCGCCGAGCGTGTCAAGCCCGGCATGGCGATCGGGATCTCGGCCGGCACGACGACATATGCCCTGGCCGCCCACGTCGCGGACGTGCCTGGGGTCACGATCGTCACGAACTCGATCCGGGTCGCGGAGGTCCTCCATCGGTCCGGCCGACGCGATCAGACCGTGATCCTGACTGGCGGCACGCGGACGCCGTCGGAGGCCCTCGTCGGGCCCTTCGCCGTCAGCCAGCTACGGTCCGTCCATCTCGACCAGGTGTTCATGGGCGTTCACGGGATGGACGCCAAGGCCGGGTTCACCTGCCCGAACCTGCTCGAGGCCGAGACCGATCGCGCCCTGATCGACGCGGGAAGGCGTCTCGTCGTTCTCGCCGACCATACAAAATGGGGCGTGATCGGGATCGCCTCCATCGCCAGCCTGGACCAGGCCGACGTCCTGATCTCCGATCCCTGGCTCGAGCCCGACGCGCGGTCGCTGCTGGAGGAGACCGTCGGCGAGCTCGTCCTGGTGGGCGGTGATTCAGCCCCCGCCGAGAACCTTGACCAGTCCCTGCTCCCGGCCGGCGAGACGCCAGTGGCGGCGAGCCCCGCGTCGGCCCGTGCCCACTGACGACCTTGACGGATTCGACCCGAGATCCCTCGCGGATCTCGAGGCGGAGCCGCATCGCCGCTACAACCCGCTCCTCGACGAGTGGGTCCTCGTCTCGGCCGGACGCACGCAGCGCCCTTGGCTCGGGCGACGAGAGCGCCCGACGGCGAGTCAGTCGGTCGCCTACGACCCGACGTGCTACCTGTGCCCCCGCAATCGGCGCGCGAACGGTGAGGTCAATCCGGACTACGAGTCGACATTCGTCTTCACCAACGACTTCGCCGCGCTCCGGCCGGACGCCGACCCCCGTTCCGTCCACGACAGACTCCTGGTGGCCGAGGTGGGGCCCGGGACCTGCCGGGTCCTGTGCTTCGCCCGCCGCCACGACCTGACCCTTGCCGCGATGACCGAGGCGGATGTCCGCCGCGTCATCGACGTCTGGGCCGAGCAGACCGAGGAACTCGGGCGGACCTACCAATGGATCCAGGTCTTCGAGAATCGGGGCGAGGCGATGGGCGCCTCGAATCCGCATCCTCACGGCCAGATCTGGGCCGGAACGGCTCTGCCGAACGCGGCCGCTCGCGAGGACCGGACCCAGCGGGCCTACCTGGCCGAGCACGGACGGCCGCTGCTGCTCGACTACGTCGACCAGGAGGCTGGCGGCCCGCGGGTCGTGGCTGAGAACGACGATTGGCTCGTCGCCGTGCCCTTCTGGGGATCGTGGCCGTTCGAGGCCCTGCTCATCCCGCGCGCGCCGACCCAGCGTCTGCCCGATCTCGACGACCGCCGGCGCGACGAGCTGTCAAGAACCCTGATCGAGCTGCTGGGCGCGTACGACGCCCTGTTCGACCTGTCCTTCCCCTACTCGATGGGCTGGCACCAGGCGCCGTCACGCGGCGCCGACGAAGCGCATTGGCAGCTCCATGCCCACTTCTTCCCACCCCTGCTCGATGCGGAGAAGCGGAAGTTCATGGTTGGCTACGAGCTCCTCGCCGAGACCCAGCGGGACCTTACCCCCGAGGACGCCGCGGAGCGACTGCGCGCCGCGGCGCGCGAGCGGAACGTCACCCGGCCGTAGCGTCGACTAGTGCCGGCCGGCCGGGGCGACTCCGTCATGGGCCGCGCTCACTGCTGCGCCGCGTGCGAACAGTGGCCGGGTCCCGAACCGTGAGTTCACGAGGGCGATCCCTCCGATGACGAGGAGCGTCCCGACCACGGTGTTGATCGTCACGGTCTCATGGAGAACGACCGCACCAAGGCCGATCCCGACGACGGGCAGGAGGTAGGCGACCATCGATGTCCGGGTCGCGCCCCAGTGCTGAAGGATCCGGAAGTAGAACAGGTAGGCGAGACCGGAGCCGAGCAGGCCGAGCCAGACAACGGCGAGGATCGCCTCGGGCGCGGGGACCACCGCCAGCGGATGCTCCGTCAGGAAGGCGAGGGCACCCGTCAGCAACAGGCCGAAGAAGACCTGGAAGACGGCCGGGATCATCGGCCGGAGGCCGTGGACGTGCGCCTTGTTGTACACGTTGCCGACGGCGTACGAGACCGTCGCCCCGATCAGGGCCAACTCTCCGAGCGTGTTCGCCGAGCCGAGGTCCGACGCGTCGAGCCCGACGAGGACCGCCACGCCGATGAAGCCGATGACGAGCCCGGCCAGGCGATTGATCGTGACGGTTTCGCCCTTGAGGAACAGAGCGGCGATCACGATCACGAACAGCGGCACGGCGCCGTTGATCACCGCCGCCAGCGACGAATCGACCGTCTGTTCGGCGAAGGTGATCAGGCTGAACGGGATCACGATGTTGACGACGCCCATCACGAGCAGGTGGCCGTACATCCGCGGTTCGCGCGGCAGCGGCTCGCGGGCGATCGCGACGACCGAGGCGAGCAGGACGAAGCCGATGAGGAGCCGGAACATGATCAGCGTGAACGGCTGGAGGCCGTTGTCGACGCCGATCTTGATGAAGAGATAGCTGCTGCCCCAGAAGAAGCCGAGAGCGAGGAAGATCAGCCAGTCGAGACGCGAGCCGCGGGATGCCATGGGACCTCGTGATGACGATCGATTGGCCTAGCATGATAGGCCAATCGACGATTACGGGCAGGTGGTCAACGATCGGAACACCCGAACGGGCACGGCCGTTGCAGCACGGCAGTGGTTCTCCCGATCGTGGCCCCGGAACCTGTCGGATCGCGGCATGATTGCCGCCGTCGGTCGGCGGAGGGTCGGGTCGACCCGGGCGACGCGATCGATCAGGAGGTGAGATGCGGCTCTGGGGCGGACGGTTCGCCACCGACAGCGACGAGCAGGTCGCCGCGTTCGGGCGATCGATCGAGATTGACGCCGAGCTCGCCCTCGACGATCTGGACGGCTCGATCGCCCACGTCCACGGTCTCGGCCGAGCCGGCATCCTGAACGACACGGAGGTGACGGTCCTCGTCAACGGTCTCGCCGACCTGCGACGCCTTGTCGAGGGCGGCGAGCTGCGCTGGGACCCGGCGCTCGAGGATGTCCATCTCAACCTCGAGGCCGCGCTGATCGAGCGGCTGGGCCCGGTCGGCGGCAAGCTCCACACGGGCCGCTCCCGCAACGACCAGGTCGCGACGGACCTCCGTCTCTGGACGCGCCGGGCGATCGACCGGCTGGATCATTCGCTCCTGGCCTTCGAGGATGCCCTCGTCGGGCTCGCCGAACGCGACGGTGAGGCCGTCCTGCCGGGCGCGACCCACACCCAGCCCGCCCAGCCGGTCCTCTTCGGCCACCACCTCCTCGCCTACGTCGAGATGGCCGAGCGCGATCGCAACCGGCTGGCCGACGCACGGCGACGGCTCAACGTCAGCCCGCTGGGATCGGGCGCCCTCGCCGGAGCCGGCTACCCGCTCGACCGCGATGCCACCGCCGCGGAGCTCGGGTTCGACGGGGTGACGGCGAACTCGCTCGACGCGGTCGGCGATCGCGACTTCGTCGTCGAGACGCTCGCCGCGGTCGCCCTGGCGATGGTCCATCTCAGCCGCCTGGCGGAGGAGATCGCGTGGTGGTCGAACCCGCGCTTCGGGTTCGTGCGGGTCGCGGACGCCTACTCGACCGGCAGCTCGATGATGCCGAACAAGCGGAACCCCGACCCGGCCGAGCTGATCCGGGGTCGGGCCTCCACCGCGATCGCGGCGGTGACGGGCGTGCTGGCGCTCCTCAAGGGCCTGCCGCTCGGCTACCAGCGCGACCTCCAGGAGGACAAGCCGCCGCTGTTCGGGGCGGTCGCCACCTGCGAGGCGTCGCTCGCGGTGATGACCGGCCTGATCGCGACGATCGCCGTCGATCGAGACCGGATGGCCGACGCCGCCGCGGATGGCTACACGACGGCGACGGCCCTCGCGGATGGCCTCGTCCGGCGCGGCGTTCCGTTCCGAGTTGCCCATCAGGTCGTGGGTGAGCTGGTCGGGTGGGCGGAGCGGGAGGGCGTCCGGCTCCTCTCGGATATCCCGCCGGCGAACCTGGTGGAGCTGCTGGCGGCGACGGACGACGAGACCGCGCGACGGCTGGCCGCCGAGCCCGGGGCTACGGCCGCGCTCCTTGCGTCGGCCACGGTCGCGGGCTCCCTCGCCGCCGCCGATGTCATCGGCGGAACCGCGCCGGCCCGAGTCGCGGCGGCGATCGCCACGGCCCGCAAGCGAATCGAGCAGGAGCGCGGCTGACGGACCGTTCGAAACGGCCACAGAATTCGACCGCCCATCGGCCGAACGACCGATGACCGACCGGGCGCCCGCCGCGATCGTGAGGGGCACCGGTCGACGCCGCTTCGACCGCCAATCATGACGGAGGACGGGCATGGCGACATTCATGGACATCCACTCGGGGTTCGTGGGGGTGACCCGTCAGCAGCTCCGGGAGGCGCACGAGCGCGATCTGGCGATCGAGAGCGACGAGGGCGTCCATTTCGAACATGCCTGGCTGGATCCCGAGTCCGGCAAGGTGTTCTGCCTCGCCACTGGTCCGTCGCGAGAGGCCGTGATGCGGATCCACGAGCGGGCCGGCCACCCCACGGCCGAGGTCTACGAGCTCCAGCACCAGGTCTGAGCTCACCGCGGCCCCAGGCGGTCAGGCGGACCCGCGAGCCCGGGGTTCAGCGCCGGGCGACGACCACGACTCGCTCGTCGGTGCGGCCGACGGTGGGTGCGCTCGGATCGGGGCGGACGACCGACGCGGCCCAGGCCGCGATCTCGGCCCGCCGGCTCACACCGAGCTTGGCCAGGATGTGCTCGAGGTGCGAGCTGGCGGTCTTCGGCGCGATCGCCAGGCGATCGGCGATCTCGACGTTGGTCAGCCCCTCGGCGACGAGCCGGGCGATCTCGAACTCGCGGGCGGTCAGCGGCCGCCACGGCTCCTCGAGGGTGCCTCGCCCGCGGCTGATCCGCGCCAGCTCATCCGCTCGGGTCATCAATGGCTCGCTCTCGAGGGACTCGGCCATCGACCGGACGGCGGCCAGCAGCGAGGCGGCCTCGCCGAACCGGTTCGAGCGCATCAGGCAATGGGCGAGGTCGAGCCGGGCCCAGGATGCCTCCCAGATCCGGCCGCGCTCCTCCCAACCTCGGACAGCGGTCTCCAGGGCGTCGCGGGCGGCCGTCAGCGAGCCGGCGGAGAGCCGCAGGAGCCCAGTGGCATGGGCGATCGCCGGGCCGGCCACGTTGTCCCAGCGGGCCAGCTGGCTGCGAACACGGTCGAGCCAGCGTTCAGCCTCGTCGGGTCGATGCGCCGCGAGCCACGCGCGAACGCCGGTCACGACGAACGGGACGAGTAGAGCTCGCTCGCCGGCGCTGGCGGCGAGCTCCAGGGCCTCGCCGCAGCGGGCGGCGGCGCCGGCCGCATCTCCCGCGACGAGGTCGACCTCGGCGAGCGCCCACAGGGGCGGCAGGATGTACTGGATCTCGTTGATCTCCCGACCGGCGGCCAGAGATTCGTCCAGCCAGCGGCGGGCCTCGTCCGTCTTCCCCCGGCTCATCGCCACGAGGCCGATCACGTCGAGCGAGCCGAGCACGCCGCGCCGGCAGCCGCGCTCGACGAGCTCCTGCCGTGCGGTCCCATCCGCCTCGTCCCAGCGGCCCGCGCCCCAGTCGATGATCGCCGCGGTCGTCGCCATCATCTGACGGCAGTGCGACTGCTCGATTGCGTCGGCGTACCGCAATCCCTCGCGCAGCGCGATCTGCGCCGACCGCTGGTCAAGGACCCGGGTCGCGTGGATGGCCAGGTTGCGGTAGCCCGTGACCCCGACCGACTCGAATCCGGCATCCCGAGCGTCCCGCGCCGCGCGGAGGCCCTCGGTCAGCCCGGTCTCGAGGCGCCCGTCGACGATGTCGATCCGGGCCGCCGTCAGGGCGGCCTCGAGAGCCCCTTCATGGTCCCCGATGGCCTCGGCCAGCTCCCGCGCCGCCGCTGCGTCGGCGCGGGCCGCGTCGAGCTGCGATGCGTCGAGCTCGGTGATCGCCCGGGCGCTGAGCAGCACCGCCCTGACCCGGTCGCGTTCGGGCGAGTCCGGGATGGCCTCGAGCTCGGCAAATCCCCGGGCGACGAGCGCGAGTCGCTCCTCGATCGCACCCCCTCGTCGTCCCACCGAGATCGACGACGAGACCAGGGTCATCGCTGCGTCGAGGGGCCGTCCGGCCTCGAGGTACCGGTCGCGCGCGACCTTCAGCGCCGCGTCGCTCTCGTCGTTCCGTTCGATCGCGGCCGCCGCGTTGCTGTACCGGCTGTACAGGTCTGCCTGCTCCTCGAGCGGGAGGTCGTGCGGCACGTTGGCGATCGCCCGCTGGTACAGCTCGAAGGCCTCCTGGCGACCGGACATCCGGCTGGCCTCCTCGGCGCCGGCCAGGGCGGCTCGGAACGCCTCCGGCCGGAGGCCGGCCCGCTCGAAATGAAGCGACGAGTGGATCTCGGACTGGCCGTCGAGGATCGTCCCGAATTCCGCCGCTCGGGCGTGCAGGCGACGAAGCTCGGTCGGCGGCACGCTCCGATAGAGGACGTCACGCAGGAGCTGGTGGCGGAAGTCGATGAATCCGACGTCGCCCGCGTCGTACAGGTACGAGCGCTCTACGAGCTCGGTGAGGGGACCGTCGAGGTCGGGGACCGGCCGGTCCATGACTCCGGCCAGGACCTCCGGGATGAAGCAGCGGCCGAGGACCGCGCCCGCCCGAGCCACCTCGCGCGCTTCGGGCGACAGCTGGGCGATCCGGGCGAGGATCGCATCCTCGATCGTGTCGGGGACGTTGGCATTGCGAATCGCGCGGCCGTCGGTCTTCGCTTCCTCGGGCAGGGCGCCGAGCAGCTCCTCGACGTGGAGGGGGATGCCGTCGGTCCGCTTGTGCACGGCGGCGACGACTTCCCGCGGCGCCGGCAGCCCGGTGTCGAAGATCAAGGTCGTCATCAGGGCCGTCTGCTCGTAGGTCAGGGGCGCCAGACGGGCTTCCTCTGCGATCCGCTGGCCGATCAGCCGTGCCCGCCATTCGCGGAAGAAGGCACCCGGCGGAAGCTCCTCGCTCCGATACGCCCCGACGACCAGCACCGGCCGGTCGCGGGTCTGGCGGGCGAGCTCCCCGACGATCTCCAGGCTGATCTCGTCGGCCCATTGGAGGTCCTCGAAGTCGAGCATCATCGGGCCATCGACGGCAGCCACGATCCGGTCCACGCCGTCGAGGACGAACATCCGCCGCGAGCCGAGCGAGTCGGTGTCGTCGCTCGCGCGCATCGCCAGGAGCTCGCCGCCGAGCGTCCCGAAATCCGGGTTGCCGCGGACCGTCCGGGCGAGATCCATGATCAGCTGGGTCGGCACGTTCCGGTCCTGGGGCGCGACCGCCCCATTGGCCTGGACGAAGCCGCGCGCGCGGGCCTTGCGTCGGATCGAATCGAGCAATCGTGTTTTGCCGACTCCGGCCTCGCCGGCGAGGAGCAGCATCTGGCCGTGGCCCGCGGCGGCCTCGGCGAGCCGCCGCTCGGCCAGGTCCAGCAGGTCATCGCGGCCGACGATGATCGGACAGAGAAGGGACCCGACGCGGCTCATGCAGCGGAGTGTACGGCGCTCCGTGTCGCCTGCATCGGTCGTTCGACCGATGGGCGCCCGAACGCCATCGACGGCCTACAGATCGAGCGTCGTCGCGATCGTCACGTCCCGGACGAGATGCGGGTCGCGGGCCCAGGCCGTTGCGAGGATCAGGTGAAACGACGCTGACGCCCGGCCGTGGGGCAGCTCGATCGTCGGCAGGGCAGCATCGTCGAGGGTGTCGTCGAATCGGAGCGCGCGCTCTCCCTGGAACTCGAGGGCGGGGACCAGGATCGCCGCCCACGGCGTGATCGTCTCCGCCTTCCCGCTCGACACGGTCGCCTCGACCTTCACCCGAATCTCGACCCGGATCTCCTGGAGCCTGCGGACCCCCGCCGACCTGAGGATGACCTCGCCCCGGAACGGCGCACCCGAGCAGAGCGGGAGGGGATCGAGCTTGATCGCCGCGGTCAGATCGTCGTGACCGGCGTCGGCCTCGGGGTAGAGGGCGAACTCCCCGACGTGGACGACACCGGCTCGCAGCAGGGCCACGGGCTGGACGATGCGGACGGGCGCCTCGATCCGGCTATCCGGGCGCCCCGGCCGATCGAGCTTTGCCTCGAAGGACCAGGTCAGCCCGGCGACGGCCGCCTCGAGCGTGGCCGGGCCGAGCGGCGGAACGGGCATCTGGATCGGAAACGTGCGCGCTTCGCCGCCGTCCAGGTGAAGCGGACCCGAGACGAGGACCGGCTCGCGGCGGAGCTCGTCGCGGGAGGTGACGGTGTGGGTCGAGGTGTGGCCCTGGCCGTCCGTCTTCGTCTCCTCGTGCTGCCAGTGCTCGACCGCGACGAGGGCGGCGACGAGACCGCGGGCGTCGACGGGGCCGTCAGCCGTAACAGTGATCGTGCCTGCGGTGAGGCGGCCGGGCAGCAGGCGATCCGTATCGAGGGCGACCCGCCACGTCACGCCGTCGCTCGAGCTCCCCCACGTCACGCTCATCGGCATCGCCTCCTCCGGTCGACCGGCGTCGATCCTACGCGACCGACGGGCGTCGAACCGGGTCGTTGTTCGGGGGCACCGAGCGCGGGGCGTTTGCTCGCGGGCGTTTGCTCGCGGGCGTGGAGCCGCGGTCGTACCATCGCGGGACGCACGTGATTCAGCCAAGGACGTCAGGTGCCCACCCTCGACACGATCCGCCAGGCTCCGAAAGCGGTCCTCCACGACCATCTCGACGGCGGCCTGCGGCCGGCGACGGTCGTCGATCTCGCCCGCGAATTCGGCTACGACGGGCTCCCGACGACGGACGTCGACGATCTGGCGGCGTGGTTCCGGAGGGGCGCTGACCGGAAGTCGCTCGAGCTCTATCTCGAGACGTTCGCCCACACCGTCGGGGTCATGCAGGAGCGGGACGCGATCGTCCGCGTCGCCGCCGAATGCGCCGAGGACCTCGCCGCCGACGGCGTCGCCTACGCCGAGGTGCGCTACGCGCCGGAGCTCTCGACCGAGCGCGGCCTGACGCTCGACGACGTCGTCACGGCGAACCTCGAGGGGTTCCGGATCGGGGTCGAACGAGCTGCGGCCGCCGGTCACGGGATCACGATGAAGATGATCGTCACGGCGATGCGCCAGGCGGCCCGCTCGGTCGAGGTCGCCGAGTGCGCCATCCGCTGGCGCGATGCCGGCGTCGTCGGCTTCGACGTGGCCGGACCCGAGAAGGGCTACCCGCCGACGCGCTACCTCGATGCGTTCGAATACATCCGCCGCGAGAACTTCCACATCACGATCCACGCGGGCGAGTCGTTCGGACTGCCATCGATCTGGGAGGCGCTCCAGTTCGCCGGGGCGGAGCGGCTCGGCCACGGCGTCCGGATCGTGGACGACATCACGGTCCGCGACGATGGGACGGTCGAGCTCGGCCGGCTGGCCGCATTCGTCCGCGACCGACGCGTCCCGCTGGAGATGTGCCCGACGTCGAACGTCCACACCGGCGCGGCGGCGACGATCGCCGATCACCCGATCGACCTTCTCCGGCGTCTCCGCTTCCGGGTCACCCTGAACACGGACAACCGCCTGATGAGCGGCGTCTCGATGTCGTCGGAGTTCGCCGCGCTCGACGCGGCGTTTGGCATCGGGCTCGGCGAGATGGAGTGGCTCACGATCAACGCGATGAAGAGCGCCTTCGCCCCCTTCGACGAGCGGCTGAGGCTGATCAACGAGGTCGTCAAGCCCGGGTATGCGCGGCTCCGCGCGGCGGAGAGCCGTGTCGTGGCCGGAGCGGGCTGAGGCGTCGCCCATGCCGCGCTTCGGCGACTGGTTGCGGACGAGGATCGGACGTCCGAAAGGCCACAAGGGCGGTGGTGGCGTCTTCGCCGAACTCCGGGCGACGGCGCTTGGCCTCGACGTCGAATCGATCCGAACGCCGGACGGCCAGCCCTGGCAGGGTGCCGCGGTCGCGATGATGGAGATCGGCCTTCCGACGGCCGTCACGTCGTTTCTCGCTGTCGCCGATGGCAGCGTGAGCATGTACACGAGCGTCGGGGGCGGCGTGATCGGAGCCGGCGAGCACGCCGCCGTCCGTGGCGCGGCGGAGCGCTTTCGGCTGGTCGCGGCCGACGCGCGCGGTCGCCTCCAGCTGACGACCGAGTTTCCGTTGCCGGCGCCCGGCGAGGTCCGGTTCCAGGTCCGGATGGGCGACGACGCTTGGACGGGCGCGGCCGCCGAGAGCGCGCTTCGGACCGGCCGGCAGCCGCTGTCCGAGCTCTACGCAGCGGGCCAGGACCTGATCACCGAGATTCGTCTGGCCTCCCCCGACGCGGACGATCGATGACAGGGCCGTCCGACCGGGTCCGGCTCGGGATCATCGGGACCGGCGGGATTCTCGATCGATTCCTGCCCGGCGCGCGGCGATCCGCCGCGATCGAGGTCGTCGCGATCGGCAGCCGGGACGCCGAGCGGGCCCGCGCCGAGGCGGCCCGCCGGGCGATCCCGACGGCCCACGGCTCCTACGACGCCCTCCTCGCCGACCCGGGCGTCGACGCCGTGTACATCTGTCTCCCGAACTCGATGCATCACGAGTGGACGATGCGATCGCTCGCGGCCGGCAAGCACGTCGTCTGCGAGAAGCCCTACTCGACGCTGGCCGCCGACGTCGAGGCGGCCCACGATCTCGCCGACGGGTCCGGTCTCGTCCTGACCGAGGGCTTCATGTGGCGCCACGGGCCACATGCCACGCGATTTGCCGCGGAGCTGTCCCGCGTCGGCGAGCTACGGACCATCCGGTCGACGTTCAGCTTCCAGATCGAGTCCGACGATGACATCCGCCTGAGCCGCGAGCTGGAGGGCGGCTCCTTGATGGACGTCGGGACCTACTGCGTCAACGCGGCCCGTCTGCTTGCCGGCCGCGAGCCCGTCGCCGCGCTCGGGCTCGCCTGGCCGGCCGCGTCCGGCGTCGACGATCGGTTCAGCGGCATCCTCGATTTCGGCGACGGCGTGGTCGCGACGCTCACGTCCGGGTTCCGGAGCGAACACTCGGGCATCGAGGCGATCGGGTCGACGGGCTCGCTCCGTCTGGACGACCCGTTCGGCGGGCGCGCGACAAAGCTCGTTGGCTCGGACGGGTTCGTGGCGGAGATCCCAAAGATCGACCCGTACGAGCTCGAGCTCGACGACTTCGCCGCTGCGATCCGCAGCGAGCATCCGGTCCGGCTCGGCCGGGCGGACATGCTCGGCCAGGCGCGGGCGCTCCACGCCCTCTACGAATCGGCCGCAACTGGCCGGCTCGTCAGCGTCTGACGGGCATCCAACCCCTCATCCCCGCAGTCACAGCTGGGCCGCGACGTCCAAGAAGCACAATTCATTCGATTCGCCCGGGCCGTGAGCGGTCAAGCCTGCCAACATGCCGGTGGACGAGACTTCGCCACCGAAGAATTCGATCGCGCTCAGCTCGCGCCCGACCTGACCGGATTTCAGGTTGAGCACAGTCAGCCGGGCGGTCTCGCTCCGCTGGTAGAGCAGCGATTCGTGATCCGGGCTGAGCGTGATCTGTCGTCCACCGTAGCCGGGAGGCCGAACAACCT
>Ga0207684_10001369_pt1 | contig 26625 bp, 26 predicted proteins | sample KBSK5501metaG_FD_184342 | JGI IMG/M metagenome (GOLD analysis project Ga0207684, IMG submission 184342) | Corn, switchgrass and miscanthus rhizosphere microbial communities from Kellogg Biological Station, Michigan, USA - KBS K5-50-1 metaG... | ecosystem: Host-associated > Plants > Roots >...
GTAGAGTTCGTTCAGTTGCCAATAGGCATGTACCCCAACGAAACTATCATAGCCGACCACCTGGCGCACAACCGCACCATTTTTCTGTTCTACAAAGCACTGATCTCTTTTTTGATACGGCCGCCCTCGGGTAAAAGTGATCTGTTCTTGTTCACAATAGGAGACCATTGCCACATTGATAAACTCTCCCCCATTATCAGTATCAATCCCCAGGATTGGAAAGGGAAAGAGCGTGCTTGCGCGTTGGAGGGCAGCCAGCACCGACTCCTGGCTTCGATGCAAGAAGGGCAGGCATTCTGTCCATCCTGTGGCCACATCGGTGAGCGTTAGCGTGTAGAGATAACCACCATTGATGTCGGTGCCACAATGAGCCACTAGATCGGCTTCGAGAAAGCCGGGTCGGGTCTCCTTCCACTCCTCGAACGTGCGGACTGGGATCTGTTGCTTGAGCAGGGTTCCGGCTCGCGTCGTGGAAAGGCCGCGGTGGCCTCGTGTGCGCAGTGAACGCAAGAGGCGATCCGCCGTCGCCGCGCTCATCGAGAGCAGTTGACGGCGGCACTCATCGGTCATCTGGAGATGCTCATGTCGCTCCAGCGCCTCCAGTAAGGTAGGGAGAAAGGGGATGAGGCGTTTGGCGCAGATGCGGTTGGCGGCCTGCCAGATCAGGAACAGCGCATGTTGGACTTCTGGTCCGTAATGGCGTGGGCGAGAGTGCTGAGGTGATTGTTGCACTTCTTTCGTATGGTTGAGCAGCCACATGGCGTATTTGCGATTGTAGCCGGTCGTTGCTGTAAAGGCATCCAACAGTTTGCTCTTCTTCTTGACCGTCGTTGCAGCCCGATACTGCGGGATCACTTGCTGTAGTAATGCGCGCAGGGTGCAGCAGGCTCAATCCGCTTTCCACGTTTGCCTCCCTTGGCACTATCTTGTGTGAGATGCTCTTACGAGATGACAGAGAATCCTCTCTTTGCCGGAGCCAGGAATCTGACTCTTCAAACGCATGATAGATACTACCAATCTTTTTGGCGAGGGAAAGCTATGCAGGAACGGACTGGTTGAAAAAGTGATAATAATCTGCAGAGAGTGTGATTCTCGAAGAGCACAGGGTCAGATTCCTGCTGAGGCAATGCATCGATAAAAACTCCTGTACGTTACGGTTCTGTGTTCAGTAAACATGGCTTTTCTTCCTTTGTCAAGGAGCGCAAACGACCACTACGCACCTCGTTGCGCATCGCGTGGGCTGGTCCGAGGAAAAAGGATGTGACTCCTGCCTGGGGGAAGCAGTGGACAGCGCTCTCAGCGCGAACGCCGCTCGTGCAAGCGACCCCAGGGCGAGCGCGGTAGCAAGTCCCATGCCGGCAAGCCCGGAAAGCAACTCGGCTGTCGCCTGCGGATAGAACTGGCTGATCTGCGGAAGCAGGGGCCAGAGAGCACCGAGCCAGCCTGCGCAGGCAAGGCAGAGCACGAGCATGCCGATCGTCACAGGCAAGACCAGCAGGAGATGCGTGCGCGCTTTCCTGCCGCGGGCCAGGACGAGGATGGCCAGGAACGCCATGAGCAGGAGAGGAATAGCCCCGAGGATAGCCCCCACGAGCGTCTGAGCAAGAGACGGCGCATGCATACCCACCGTAACCCGCACCATGCACAACGCGTAGTTGTTCCCCCACTGTGCACACTCGGTATCAGGTCCGATACCCAGAAGGCTCAGCCAAAACCAGGGGAGCAGGGCAATCCAGAAAGCTACGAAGGCAGCGATCGCCAACCGCCATGAGGTCTGGAAGCGCCGCAAGGGAAGCAGCTGTCGTGCCCGGCGATAGTGCTGGTCCAACCGGGCATCCAGCGCTCCCACGAGCAGGTCTAGCACCGTCCAGAGCGTGATCTGATGCTGCTACAGTAGTGCCACCATTTCCGCCTCATACCGCTCGCGCCATGCTGGCGGGTACAGGCGCAGTATTCACAGAACCAACCGCATGATGATCTCCGTTCCTGTTCGCCAGTCGGGATACCATCCCTCCTGGAGCTTCGCCTTGTGCTGCTGCGTCTCTGCTCGCTCGATCGCCAGCAAACCAGGGGCCGTGATCTGATATAGACGCAGGGGGTGCTCAGTTCTCAGTGCTTCAATCCAGCCCCGCCGTTCCAGGCGAGTGACCATCCGCGAGAACGCGCCGGGTTCGATCCCCTGCTCTATCGCTTGCATGACGGCCTCATACCAGGCCGTGGCCGTTTTTGGCTCGGTGACCAGACTAGCCAGGATGAAGAATTCTGGTTGAGCGAGGCGCAGCTCTGCGTGCTGGTGGTATTGCATTCCATCCTCCCGGTGATGTGTTAGCCTGGAGCCAGGCGTTGTTGCCCAACAGAGACCACCTGATGCAGCGTCTTGAGTTGGGCGCGAAGCGCGACTTCTCCCACACCCGTGATGCGATATGGGCGGCGGCGATCCGAGGCTTCTAACGCCTCAATCCAGCCGCGCCGCTCCAAGCGAGCCAATGCGGCATAGAGCGTGCCGGGTTCAAGCTTTGTTCCGCTGAACTGCAAGACATCTTCCATGATCGCATAGCCATGCTTGGGGCCACTGGCGAGACTGGCCAGGATCAACAACGACGGGTCAGATAAACGTCCCAGGTCGTCCTTTTTTTTATACATCGGAGAGGTTCTCCTTCGCTCGTTCGTTTGACACTATACAGCATCAATTAGTATGTGAAGCATAGCACAGAAACGGGAGCGTGTCAAGCGTTGGCTGCTTTGTTCATGCATTTCATCCGAACGTACCGACGAAAGAGACCACCAAGGGAGGAAGAACGCCGATTACATAAGGGTATCGACTCACAAAGCGCGTAAGAAGAAGAAAGCGCCGAGCTTACGCATGAAACAGATGCAGACAGCGGTTATTCGGATAGGCACTAAGTAAAAGGAGAATTATACTAACTCGTTGCCCACACCTGTATTGTATGATCCACCCCGGCGGAGGCAAGCAACTTGCCATCAGGCGACCATGCCACTGTCGTTACATAACCCCTGTGACCCCGATAGGTAAAGACGTTATTCCTCGTGAAAGCATCCCAGACCTGCACCATCTTATCGTTGCCAGCAGCAGCGATATACCTACCATCAGGCGACCATGTCACAGCATTCATACCTGCGGAAGTATTGCGGTGGATGATGAATTTCTTGCCGGTCGAAGAGTCCCACACTTGCATGCTTTTGTCATTACTTACTGAGGCAATACGCTGCCCGTTCGGTGACCAGATCAGCCCGTTCACTCGACCGGAATGGCCTTGATAGCTAAATTGACCGCGTAATGCCAGACGCAGTGTGCCAAAGAAGCTGCTCTTGTCTTTGATTGGACTCCATACCTGCACGCTCTTATCTTCGCTGCCAGAGGCGATACGCCTGCCGTCGGGTGACCATGCTACAGCCAAAACTTTTTTGGTATGGCTGCGATTGACGAAGACCAGTCCACCGCTAGATGTATCCCACACCTGCACGCTTTTATCTTCGCTTGCCGAGGCGATACGCTTGCCATCGGGTGACCATGCTAGAGCAGTCACCGCATTACTATGGCCGCGATAGATCAGCACCTGTTTCCCAGTTGTAACATCCCAGACCTGTACTGTGCCATCATCGCCTGCCGAGGCGATACATTTGCCATCGGGCGACCATACCACGGATTGCACCCTATCCCAATGACCGCGATAGGTAATGGTGCTGAATCCATGCGCGGTATCCCATACACGCACCGTCTTATCATAGCTCGCGGTAGCAATGTGCGTGCCTCTGTGTGACCATGCCACTGCCGTGACGCGGCTGGTGTGACCGCTACAGATATAGCGTGTCGTTTTTTGTGGTTGTGGCTTTGGCGCAATCGAACGCCGGAGGAACGGGGGTTTTGCAGGTGGCTGGTAACCGGGGGGCAGTCCAGCTTGCAGGGGATTTGTCTTACCCACAAGTTGCTGCGTGGCAATGCTTTGTAGTTCTTGTTTGACGGCTGCGATATTTGTCGGCCTTTTGCTAGCGTCCATCTCTAACATCTGCATAATCAATTTCTCGAGACGGGAAAGGATAGGCTGACCAAGTAATTGCAGAGACGCAAATTGAAAAGGAGTGTCCGATGGATCGTTCCCAGATAATAACTGGTGGAGCGTTACTCCCAACGCGTAGATGTCTGCGCGGGGCGTGGTCTGTGCCTTGCCGTATTGTTCTGGCGCCGCGTAGCCAGTCGAGCCAAGCGCGGTCGTGTCTCTTGCCTGTCCGGGCTTAAAGTGACGAGCGATGCCGAAGTCGATCAAATAGATGTGTCCGTACACAGTCAACATCACATTAGCGGGCTTGAGGTCGCGGAAGATGATAGGAGGCTGGCGCATGTGGAGATATTCGAGCACCATGCAAAGCTGGACACCTATTTCGAGCACTTTTTCAACTGGCAACTTGCCACCCCTGATCTTGCCGAGATGCTCTTCCAGGGTTTCGCCTTCGATAAAGTCCATCACCAGATACCAGCGCCCTACATCTGTAAATTGCTCATAGATGCGCGGCAGGTTGGGATGCGTCAGCCCTGCAAGCAGCAGCGCCTCGCGTTTAAATGCCCCGGTAGCCTCGACGAGCTCTTGAGAACTCAGGCTGCTCTGACTCATTTCCTTAATGGCTACCTGCCGGTTGCCAAACTGGAGGTCGGCAGCTTTATAGACAGCGCCAAAGCCTCCTTTACCTACCTGGCTGAGAATGCGGTAGCGCTGTTTGAGCAGGTGATTGAAAACAAGCAGTCCCGTGGTTTGGCTTGAGTTCTTCCCTCCCTGGGTCTGGAGAGGCTGGCCGCATGCATAGCAGAATACAGCCTGTGGCCTATTGGCAGCGCCGCAGGAATCACAGAAAAAGGGGGAAGAAATTGCCATGCATGTTGCTCCATTTCTCCCTATTCAGACCTGATAACATCAGGGTGCATGGTAGCACTGTATAGAACAAATGTCAAGAAAAATACTGCTGGGGAAAATCATTGACTTTTCACTTTTCTTATGTTATAAGAATGAATGAACATCATTCATTTTGAGGTCATAGGGTGGAAATGGTAAAAGAAGAAACACGATCAAAACGACAGGCAATTATAGAGGCTGCACGCAATATCTTTGCGATGAAAGGATACGAGGATACCACGATCGCTGAAATTGCGGAAGAGGCGGGCGTTGCTGTAGGAACAGTCTATCTCTATTTCCGCAATAAACGCGAGATTTACACCAGTGTCTCACTTGACCAAATGGTGGCAATTGCTGCGGTAATGGAGGATCCCAGGATTGTTACGCTGCCATTTGAACAAGTGCCACGTACGATAATAGAAGCCGTATTTCGCCTCTGTCATCGAAATAGTAAGCTTATGTCACTCTACAAGGTTGATATTCAATCGGAGGAGGAGTTACAACAACACAAAGCTGCTGGTGAAATGATGACGAAAGCGATTGATAACTCTCTTCGCCAGGCGATTGCACAGGGTCAACTCATGCCATTCGATACTGAGATGTATGCGAAAATCCTATTTGGCCTTGTTGACTCCGCTTTATATAACTGCTTCTGCGTCGAAGGTGGCGAGCGCGAGGAAATCTATCGCGAACGTACTATAGAAGTTATTGAACGTTTATTCTTCGGCCCATCGATTCGCGAAGGTAAGAAAGAGTTCACGGATATAGACACAAGGGCGGCGGTAAGTAACAGTTAATCCCATCTTGAGCACAAACATCGTTTAGAAAACCTGTATGTGAATGAACTTCACTCAATACAACTAAACTTGTTTTCAGGAGTAGTACATAGTTAAATGAGTGAATGAACTTCACTCATTGTAGTTAACCAGACACAATAGGCACTATTCAACGTAAGCCTAAAATTAATTTAGACAACATCGCAATCGAACCCGTTTCAGACTGGATATGCTGAACCAAATTTAGCATATCCAGATCGACCAGGTATATACATAGTTTGTTTGTCGATCAATAAATGAATGAAGTTCATTCATTTATTCAGAAAGGATCAACACATGTTAGCAAGACTTGGCGGGATGCTCTATCGTACCCGGTGGATAGTTCTTTTCTTTGTACTCTTGATAGTCGCTGGAGCAGCGATTTTTGGGACAGGACTCTTTAGTTCACTTAAAAGTGGAGGGTTTGCCGATCCAGCCAGTGAATCATCGAAGGCACAGGCGCTGCTCGACGCAAAATTAGGAGGCTCAACAGCGGATATCATCGTCCTGATGAGCAATACCTCAATGAAAGCGACCGATCCTGCTTTCATCGATGCTGCTACTCCATTGCTGGCGAGACTCAAAGCGCGTCCAGAAGTTGCTTCTGTCACCTCCTACTATTCGACGCATAGCGCTAGTTTTCTGTCTCGTGATGGTCACAAGACCTTTGCGGTAGTGCAGCTCACTGCGAAAGATGAAGCAACGAAGGAGAAAGACTTCAAAACGATTGAGCCTCTTATCACTTCGTCGACGATTGAAACGAAAGTTGGAGGCAATGTGGCGGTAAATGTGGCGGTCAATAAGCAAGTAGGTGCTGATCTTGAACGTGCCGAACTGATAACTTTTCCCATTGTAGCTATTCTGCTGCTGATCGTATTCGGTAGTCTTGTCGCGGCAGCGCTCCCGCTGCTGATTGGGGGAGTTGCCATCATGGGCGCATTCGCAATTCTGCGCGCCCTGGCAAGCTGGACAGACGTTTCGGTCTATGCAGTAAATGTGGTGACCATGCTGGGATTAGGTCTGGCAATCGACTATGCGCTCTTTATCGTGACACGATTCCGCGAAGAATTAGGGAGCCACGATGGTGAAGTGAAAGGCGCATTGGAGAGAACGATGGCGACAGCCGGGCGAACGATCATGTTCTCAGGTCTTACGATCAGCACCAGCCTTCTCGGATTGTTGATTTTTCCGGTAATGTTTTTGCGCAGTATAGGCATGGGAGCAATCGCAGCCACACTGGTTGCAATGCTGGCAGCGCTGACGATCCTGCCTGCACTATTGGCAATACTTGGCCATCGCATTAACACGCTCTCGCTACAACGCCTGTTCCGGCGCACATCATCGTTCCAGCGCAAGGAGACATCTATTGAGACAAAAGGCGTATGGTATCGTATCTCCGAAACGGTTATGCGACATCCTATAGTAGTTGGACTATCTGTGCTGGCTATTCTCGTGACTCTAGGACTACCGTTCTTGCGCGTTTCGTTTGCGACGCCAGATGTAAAGGTGTTATCAACTCAGCAAGAAGCACGTATAGTCTCAGATAGACTCTCACAAGACTTCGCACAGCAAGGGAACTCGCAACTTGTGATTGCTCTGCGCACACCTGGTGACGCCTTGTCTCCCAAAAATCTTGCCAGTCTCGATACCTATGTACGTACGATCAAGGATATACCTGGGGTTGTCAGTGTAGACAGCCTGGTAACAGTGAGCCCGTCACTTACGCTTGCCGATTACCAGCAACTTTACGCGCACCCTGGAGTAAATCCACAATTAACTGCGCTTGCGACACAGATCGCGAATGGCGATACAACAAAAATTACGATAGCAATGCAACCGGTCGATCATACCACGGCGGCTGAAAATATTGTACGCCAGGTACGCGCAATTCATGCACCAGGAGGGTTTGTACCACTGGTTGACGGTGTTACAGCATACCAGCTTGACTTACTGGCAAGCCTGAGTGCGACGTTGCCATATGCACTGCTTGTGATCGTTGTGGCGGTCTCGGTGCTGCTCTTCTTAATGACAGGTTCACTGTTGATGCCGATCAAGGCTATAGTTCTCAACATACTCTCGCTTTCAGCGACCTTTGGTGCGCTGGTATGGATCTTCCAGGACGGTCACTTGCAGAATCTGTTGGGCTTCCAGTCTACCGGTAGTATTGACGCGACACAACCTATTCTGATATTCGCCATTGCCTTTGGTCTTTCAATGGACTACGAGATATTCTTGCTCAGTCGCATCAAGGAGCGTTATGATGCGACAGGTGATAATCGCGCTGCGGTCTCTTCGGGTATGCAGCAGACAGGAAGGCTCATCACAAGTGCAGCACTGCTACTGGCAGTGGTATTGGGCGCATTTGGTACGTCAAAGATCATCTTTATACAGGAAATTGGTATAGGCCTGGCAATTGCAGTGATTATCGATGCTACTCTGGTGCGCATGCTGCTGGTACCCGCAACGATGCGGCTGCTTGGTAAGTGGAACTGGTGGGCGCCAGCCCCTCTACGCGCGATTTGGCGATGGGCAGGTTTGAGTGAAAGCGCGGGGTATACCAGGAGTACGGTCAGCACTAACGATACAGGAGAGCTTGAGGAGATTGAGAGGGAGAAGGCTCAAGTGTAGTTGATATGGGCGGTGTAGGATTATCCCATAGTCCTACACCGTGTCCATGAAAACTATTGTCAACGTCTATGATATATGGCATGATGTAACATACTGCTATCCATGTGAGAGGGCAAAGCATTGCTTGACTAAGCAAAACTGTTTATAAGGGGGGCTGCCGATGGCGAAAAAAATCCTGGTCATGGATGATGACCCAACAATTGCCGATTTATTAAGAGAGGCGCTGGCCGACGAAGGTTACGAAACATTCATGACAACGCAAAGCCTGCGTTTCTATGACGCTGTGCAGGAATATAAACCAGATCTGATCTTGCTTGACCTGATGATGCAATACCTGGATGGGCGTGACGAACTCAAGCTCATGGAGATGGCGGATTTTAAGATTCCGGTGATCGTCGTCACCGCCTACCTGGATGCCGGGAAAGAAGAAGAAGCATTCCGCAAAGCAGGCGTGGTGCAGATCGTTTACAAGCCATTTGACCTGGATAACCTTGTAGAACTGGTTAGAACTACCATAGGTGGACCGGAAGGGAAAAGTGCATGAGCGCTGCTGTCCGAGTTGCCCTGGATGCAATGGGGGGTGACAACGCGCCCGGCGAAATAGTGCTGGGTGCGATACAGGCGGCTCGTGAATATAGCATGGGTGTTTACCTGGTTGGTCGTGAAGATGCGATTCGCGCAGAACTTGCCAAACACGATACTCAGGGGCTTGATCTGCCCATGGTCCATACGGATGAGGTTATCGAAATGGACGAGCATCCAGCCTCGGCTGTCCGGCGCAAGAAAAATGCCTCGATGACCCTGGCGCTACAGTTGGTGCGCGATGGCTCGGCGCTTGGCGCGGTCTCTGCCGGCAATAGTGGCGCGATGATGGCCGCTTCCCTCTTTACTCTCAAACGTATCGAGGGTGTGGATCGACCTGCTCTCGGAGGCGTCTTCCCCACCAGAGACGGTGCTTGCTTTGTAATCGATATAGGAGCAAACACCGACTGTAAGCCCGAATATTTGCAGCAATTTGCTCTCATGGGTTCCATCTATATGCAGCGCATTTTTTCTATTCCATCTCCCCGCGTTGGCCTGCTTGCCAATGGCGAAGAAGAAACGAAAGGCAATGAACAGGTACTACAAACCCATCAATTGCTGAAAGCTAATGCAGGGATATTGGGTATCAACTTTATTGGCAATGTCGAGGGTCGCGATATACCAACAGGTGGAGCTGATGTCGTGGTTTGCGACGGTTTCGTAGGAAATGTTGTGCTGAAACTCAGCGAAGGACTGGCGGAAACACTCCTGGGTATGTTACGCATGCAAATGACCAGCTCGCTTCCAAGTAAGCTAGCGGCGGCTGTCTTGCGTCCTGGTCTGCGCAACGTCTACAGGCGTATGGACTATGCCGAATATGGCGGTGTGCCGCTTTTAGGAATCAATGGTTCAGCTATCGTCTCGCATGGCCGCTCGAACGCCAAAGCGATCAAAAATGCCCTACGTGTCGCACGGCAAACTGCGGAAACCAATGTCGCGGGAGCAATCGCAGAGGGACTGGCTAAGCTACAAACGAAATCCAGCAACCCGTAAGCCGTTGAATTTCCAATATAAGAGCAGAATAGGGAAGCCAGGAAAAATTGACTGTCTATGGTATAATGTTACTGTTTTCAGGCCGATGTAGCTCAGTGGTAGAGCAGCGGTTTTGTAAACCGCCGGTCGTCGGTTCGAGTCCGACCATCGGCTCCTCGCGAACCCAGTCCTGGCCTGGGTTCATTTTTTATGCTCCCTGTACCTCATCCGCTTTGACAGCAACCTTGACAGCAACCGGACTCTCCGCGGTCGTGAGCAGTGCGCCCAGGCGGTCGAGCGCCTCCCCCTGCAGCGATGGCAGGACGTGGGAGTAGGTGTCGAGGGTCAGCGTGATCTGGCTGTGCCCCAGCAGCTCCTGTACGATCTTGGGATGAATCCCAAGCGAGAGCAGGAGGCTGGCCGTGCTGTGCCGCAGGCAGTGAAACGTGATCTGGGGCACTCCCGCCTTGACCAGCAGCGGGCGGAACGATCGTTTGATCATATTGGTGACCTCGATCGGATGACCCACCGCGTTGCAAAAGATCCAGCCCTGCTCATCCCAGAGCGGCCCCACAGAGAGCCGTGCCTCGCGCTGGCGCACCCGGTGGCGCTTCAACGACTCGAGTGCGAGGTCCGTCAGGTGGATGCTTCTGCGGCTCTTCGGAGTCTTCGGCTCGGCCACTTTGAAACCCTCGCGCGGGATGCGCGAGATCGTTCGCCGCACCTGCACCGTTTTATGCGCGAAATCCACATCTTCCCACTTGAGTCCCAGGAGTTCACCCTCTCGCATGCCCGTGGTGAGCGCGAGGACATACAATGCTTCGAGCGGATCGTCATTTGCAGCGGCGAGGAATTGCTGCGCCTGTTCACCGCTCAGCGCCCTCATTTCCTGCTTCGGCACGCGGGGTGCATCCACAGCATCACAGACGTTGCGGACAACGAGATTCCAGCGCAGAGCGTCGCGGAGCACGCGATGAATATGCTTCACCGTCTGAGGCGCGTAGCCCTCTTCCAGCTTCTTGTTGTAGAGTTTCTGTAGTTGCTGCGGAGACACCTTGTGCAGTTTGACGCTGCCCAACGTCGGAAGGACGTGCAACTCCATGAGTTCGCGGTAGCGAATGTAGGTGCGGGGACGCAGGTTGGGCTTTGCCGTATCCTGTAGCCAGGAGGTCAGGAACGCGCCGAGCGTCTCATCTGCCCTGACGCTGAGCATCCCCTGCTCCTTGGCTTGATTCGCGCGCTGGGCCTCCCTGATCGCCTCACGTTGCGTCTTACAGTAGATCGATTTTCGTTTTCCATTGTCAAGAGAGATCGAAGCAACCCATCTGCCGTCGTTACGGCGGTAGACTGTGCCTTCACCATTGGCTCGTTTGCCCATAGTGTTCCGTTTTTTCCTTTCCTTTGTCTTTACTCGCTAGTGAACCAGCGTTGAGGGGATCTTCACAGACCCTCCCTGGTTTCTGATCCTGCTAGCTCCGGGTTGTTTCTTCGTCTTCTCTCGCTCTATCTCCGTCTTGTGCCTCCCGATCCAGATGGCTGGTCGAATTCAACCCTCCGGGTTTAGGGTGACCACATTTTGTATCGTACCATATCTTCAGCGCGTTGTGAACATATGTCCTATCGAGTAAGACTTGTGCCGATCCCATATAACACGATGAGACGTATCCTTCCTCTTAATTTGCTGACACCAGACGCTGCACTTCACCCGAGAGATCAGGTACCTCAACCCCTAAAGCCTTGCACAAGTCGATGGCGTACTGTGTCGCAGTCAGCACCGCGAAGGATCCCTGGGAGGTAACGAAAGAAGACCAGGCTTCTCTACCTTGAGGGTAGCGTATCCATTGCTAAGGGTTGAGATTCAGGAAGTTGAAAAAGAGCGAGTGAGCGGTTTCCCACCACGTTTGCTTCGACCAGCGAGCATTGATCCGATTGACCTGGAGATAAATGGTCACCTCAGCCCCTGTCGAACTGCCAAAGCAACACACCTGGCGAAACTTGCGTCGCAACTCCCGGTTGGTGCGCTCCAACAGCGAGGTGGTGCGGATGAGTTCGCGTGCTACCCCATTGAGGGCATAATAGGCGATCGTCTGCTCAAAATCGCGCTCCAAGGTCGCCACGGCTTTCGGCGTGCGCACTCGCCACTGCTCGGCAAAGGCCGTCAAACGTTGTTTCGCTTCCTGGGCACTCTCGGCCTGATAGATGGCGCTGGCCTGCTCCATGAGCTGCTTTCTCGTCTCCTTGTTCGTCTCCCCTTTGAGTTCCTCCCGGCACTTGTCGGCGACATTGCGTAACTTGTGAAAAATGCAGCGTTGCTCGAGCACCGTGGTTCCATACACCCAGGCGATGGCCTCGCCTAACTCGCCACAGCCATCGCGGATCACCGCCTGCAGCCCGTTCTCCGGACGCAGACCACGTTCCCACAACCGATGCACAAACGGCTCCCACGCCGCTTTGCTCTCCCCATCGGCGACTTGCCAATCCAGGATCTCCCGCTTGCCACTGTCATCGGTCCACAACCCTAGCGCGACGAGCAACACCACCTTCTTCCCCTTGCGCTTCTTACGTTTGCGTCCGCGTTTGTCCGGCTTGACTGTGTCCGTTTGGGTTTGCTCGCGCAACCAAATGCCATCGAACTGCACTATGGCAGGCACATCGACGATAGGTTCACTGCGCGCTTGCCGAAGCAGCGGCTCTAGCTGATTGATGCGCTCGTTGATGGTGCGTAAGCCCACACTGCTGCCCAGCACTGCACTCCACTGCTGGCTCATCTGGCGCAAACTTTGGCATAGGCCACTGCCAAAGAGCACCTGCTGATCCAGATCCAGCCAAAAGCGTCCATACTTCTCCAGGATCGTGTAGTGACAGATCACATCATACCCACAGCATTGACACTCTATCATCGGAACCCGCAGTCCCTCCACGTGCCCCCAACCCGTCTCTAACGCGCGGCGATAATGCCCATCGCGTGTGAAGTGGTTCGCGTCTCGACAGCCACACTTGCCACACTGCCACTCAATCTCACGGGCTTGCCCGCCAACCCGCCGGGGTTCACGTTTCCCTCGACCCAGTTTCACCGTCAGTTCTTCTTCACAAAACTCGGTCAGCAATGGCCTGATCGCTCCCAGAGCTGCCTCTTGCAGTTGCTTTTGTACTCCTTGGATGATCGCTTTGCGTTCGTCTCCCTTCAGTTTCCCTGCCATAAATTGTATACTCATCGTGCTGATTGCTCCTTGCTGTAGATGTGATCGATATCAACTACTCTACCACTTAGAAGCTCTTCAGCTTTCTTTTTTCTCAACTCTTAGCAAGGGATATGCTACCACGGTTTTGGTATACCACTTTGAAGGCACTCAAGAACAGTACGCCAGACGATGACGAGGTGTGGCAGATGGTGGGGAAACCGTTGGAGGTGTTCGGGTTGAAGGATATCTAGTAACTCTGTTTTGCGAAGCAAGGCGGAGTTGGCCTGTTTCTGCCATCTTTGCCGTCAATTAACGCTATACCCCTTCTTATTCTTGTAAATTCTAAGCGCCAACAGGTATGAGGCAACTAGTAGCCCGGCACACCAAGCAACCGCCAGCCACGCGCTTTCTCCAGCGCTGCCATTAATCAAAAGCGAGCGCATCGTCTCAACAATCGGCGTCATTGGCTGGTGATCTGCAAAGGCGCGTAATACCGGATTCATTTTGTCCGTAGGAGTGAACGCTGAGCTTATGAATAGCAATAGTATCAGAATGTAACTAAATGCCCCTGCGCCCTCGGCACTTTTTGCGAGCAGCCCGAATACAATTGCGAGCCATGTCGTTGCGAGAGTGAATAGTACCAGGATTCCGGTAAAAATCAGCCATGCTGTGATACCCGCATCAGATCGAAAACCAACTAAAAATGCGACAATCATCACCAGCACGACCGAAAAAAGATTGGATAATACAGACGAAAGAGCATGGCCGCCCAAAATAGAAGATGAGGCGACTGGCATCGTCCGAAAACGATTAATGATACCTTTAGTCATATCATTATTGAGACGTAATGCCGCGTAAGCAATACCACTTACGACGCACAGTATCACGATTCCAGGAGTTATGAAGTCGATATATTTGACAGAACCCGAACTGGCACCAAATGAACCACCAAACACATACACAAACAGTAACATCAAAGCGATTGGCGTAATCGCCACGGTAATGATCGTATCGAGGCTGCGAATTGTGTGGCGCAGGCTTCGCTTTGCCATAACCAATGTGTCGCGAAATGCGTGCATTATGTGTTCTCCTCGTTTTCGTTAATGATTTTCAAAAATACATCATCAAGTGTTGGCAGCTTTTGTGAAAATTCGGTCGTCTCGATATTCGCAGCTTGGATCTGGCTGAACAATCGGGCCACCTGTGCCAGAGTTCCATCAGTCTCAATGGTAAGCGAGCGCACATCATCATCCCGCAGTGGGCTATACTTCTCAAGCAGCCTTGCCGCATCGTCCAGTTGCTTCTGGCTATGAAATCTGAGTTCGATTTTTCCGTTTGGAAGAAGTTTCTTCAGATCTTGCGGTGTTCCTTCGACCGCAATCCTGCCCTGGTTTAAGATAGCAATCCTATCCGCCAACTGATCAGCTTCTTCCAGGTATTGAGTCGTTAAGAATACTGTTGTACCGCCCTTAGCAAGGGCCCTTATCGTCTCCCACATCATATTGCGGCTTTGCGGATCGAGTCCCGTTGTTGGTTCGTCAAAAAAGATAACCGATGGATCACCGATCAGACTCATTGCAATGTCGAGCCGACGGCGCATGCCACCAGAAAAGGTTGCGCTACGAAGGTCAGCGGCATCTGCGAGGGCAAACTGCTTCAGGAGCGCTTCGGCAGTACCGGCAGGGTTTTTTATATGGCGGAGTTCGCCAATCAAAACCAAATTTTCCCTTGCGGTTAATACATCATCAACTGCCGCAAATTGCCCTGTAAGGCTAATGTGGTTGCGGACTTCGCCTGCTTGTGTCGCCACATCAAATCCATTTACTGTAGCGGTACCCCTGTCAGCATCCAGGAGTGTCGTTAAAATATTGATCGTCGTGGTTTTACCAGAACCATTAGCGCCAAGCAGCGCAAAGATGGTCCCTTTTTCAACGATGAATGAGACATCACGAAGTACGTGTACTTTTTTGTATGATTTTTGCAATTCATTAGCCGTAATTGCTGTAGGACGTTTTTCCATAACTACTCCATGATCCATCCTTTCTTACAATAATTGATCTTGTATTTGCTTCGCATAATCCCAGTTATGCTTATTACTTTTATATAACTCCCGGCCGCGTTCGGTGATGCGATAATATTTTCGTCCTGACCTCGCCGTTTTTGTCACTGACTTGATTCATAGTTATTCACCCACCCTTTCTTGATCACAAGAGATTATGCTATAATATAATTCGCTAAGCTGTTAAGTGAAATAACAAAAATTAACTTAGTTACTAAGTTAATTGTAGTATACACGGAGGAACAGAAAGTGTCAAGTGGTTCTCAGGAAAAACGCGCGGATTTACTCGGGGAACTTGTGCGGGAGCTTCGGCAGTTCACTGGACTCGGCGCGTCCTTCTTCCGGGCGGCGGGGGCTCGGATCGGGATGACCGTCACGGACCTGCAGGTCATGGATATCCTGGAGAGTACCGGCCCCTCGACTGCTGGTCAGCTCGCCGATCTCACCGGACTTACCACCGGGGCGATCACGGGGATGCTCAACCGGTTGGAGGAGGCCAGGCTCGTGCGCCGGGAGCGTGACCCCAACGATGGTCGCAGAGTCATCGTCCGGCTCGAAAGAGGCAAGGACGAAATACACAAAATTGGCCCCATTTTCGCATCTCTTGGGAAAGCATGGGAAAAACTGGCGTCGGACTACGATGATGAGCAGATTGCCTTCCTCCTGGAGTTTCTCAAACGCAGCAACGCGATGTCCAGGAAGGAAATTATCCGGTTGCAAGAAGCGCCATCGAGCGAGGGGGGAATCTTCTCCGCTCCGCTCTTAGATCTGAAGAGTGGCCGACTCGTTGTCTCCTCCGGGATCTCCCGGCTGACCTTGCGTACGACCGAAGGAATGGCCGAACTCGACCAGGCCCGCTTCGAGGGACCGGTGCCGAATGTCGCGGCCAAAGACGGGGTAGTCACTATCCGCTATCCACGACGTCTGTTGGGTCTGGGTGGGCAGCAGCACGCGGCGGAGGTCACGCTCAACGTCGCCATCCCGTGGCAGATTGTGATCCAAGGCGGAGCATCAGATGTCACCGCCGAACTGGGCGGTCTCGATCTCGCCGGGCTGGAGGTCAAGGGGGGACTCAGCTCAATCCGCCTGGAGCTTCCCATGCCCTCTGGCGTGGTTCCCATACGGATCAGTGGAGGAGCATCAGAGATCATCGTTCGACGCCCTGTAGGCGTCGCCGCACGAGCGCATCTCAAAGGCTGGGTCTCCATATTCGTCTTCGATGATCAAACCTTCAGCGATATGGGCAACAACGTGTGGTTGCAAAGCTCTGGCTTTGAGCCGACTGCCCCGTATTACGACATCGAAGTTTCAAGCTCCGCCAGCATGGTCACCATCACCTCTGGTTTGACTCAGAAGACGAGCTCGCCGGCGGGTGCCAGCCTTCCACTCAACTTGTCAGAGAATACTTGACGTCCTATAAATCAAGACGCCTGGTTTTCTCAGATTTGACGGAGAAGAAAACCCTACCTTGCTCAAGCTTGACAATACCTCTGGTATATTCCGCGAGGGGCCGGTAGCCCAGTGCCTCGCCAATCTTCATAAGCCGGTAGCAATCCCAGCAGTTCATTTTGTCGCACCAGGCCTGACCGGATGGATCAAAGCGGATCCATCGTGCATGTGGATGATGTGGACAACGCTTCTTGCTTGAGGCAGAAGGGCTTGCCCGTGCTTTTCCAGCAGACGCACTGTTGGCATGAAGAGCACTGTTACTTTCTCTCTGCTCAACCCGTAGCGTCGCCTGTGAATGTTGGAGGTCTGATTGATTACGCTGATTACGATTGATTACGCCATCTTCGTAATCAGCGTAATCAATCCATGTTGGAGAAAACTGCCCAATGTCATTGCTAACTTGAGTAGTTGCAGACCTTGATTGATTACGGTTGATTACGCAATTGACGTCGTAATCTCTCATGCTGGCTTGAGATAATGCAGACTGCGATTGATTACGGTTGATTACGGTTGATTACGCTACCATTTCGATCATCTTGAGCATCTTGCATAGTTTCCCTTTGAGAGAGCACATCTTCTGATGCTGGTGGGAACTGCAAAGAACACCCCCCAAATGGAGGAGGATTGCTGTGCGTCTGGGACACGTTTGCTGAAACACGTTCATGTGCGTAATCAGTGTAATCACCGTAATCAATTGCAGGTAGAGAGGGCTCATCACCGTATGCTACCTGATCGTCATGTTGCAGTGTTGAAGGCACTGATTGATTACACTGATTACTGTGATCAGATCGATTACCAGAATTATCCACAGGAATGGCAACATACTGACTATCGGTGTGCTGTATTTCACCTACCGCCTCCATCTTACGGAGCAGGCAGCGCGTGGTGTGATAATTCTTGTCAAGCGCCTTAGCCACCTGCCGTGGAGTCATGCCCTCGGGAAACTGTTCGCTGAGCAGGTCCAGGATGTCCTGGCGTTCTTTCGTGCGTCTGACCTCCTCGGCATTTCCCACCTGCATCCACATCGCAGTCTGCGCATCGAATCGGAGTGCCAACTGCTGCTCGTGCTCGATATCGCGCCCGGTCACAAACAGGCTGGCATCATGCTGGCCACGCTCGCGTTTGAGGATCAGTGCGCCATCCACCGCTCCGGTCAGGCCAATCGAGCCGGTGATTTCATCCAAGACATCATCCCCGCGCATCTTGCGCAGGTGATGGATCGCCAGGATGGAGACGCGATAGGTATCGGCCAGATACTTGAGAGGAGTCAGCGCCGCATACTCGTCCTCGTACTGGGAACGCTGGCGATGCTGCGCCTTCGGCGACACTCTGGCCCAGGTATCGATCACCACCAGTCTTACGTCAGGATGGGTCTGCAGGTACTCCTCTAAATAGGCGAGGCCTCCCTGGTCCAATCTCGGCCAGCGCAGTTCGAACGAGATGGAGTTGGGATCTGTCGTCATCGAAGCGAGGAGTTGTTGCGCACGCGATTGCAAACGGCGTTCGTTGTCTTCCAAGGCCAGGTAGAGCACCTCCCCTTGACTGACGGGTAAGGTACCCAGGGCAACACCACCGCTCGCAACAGCGAGCGCCATGGCTAGTGCCAGCCAGCTTTTGCCCAGTTTTGGCTTGCCCGCCAGCAGCGTCAATCCCTCAGGCAGGATGTCTGGGATGGCCCACTGGACGGGAGGCAATTGCCTGGCGAGCAATTCCTGGAGCGAAAAGGGAGCGGGTACATACTCATACGTGGAAGGTGCTGGTGTTGTCTGCGTACAAACAAGTGGTTGAGCGCGATCCAGCGCCTGCTGAAAGGCCGCTTTGAAGTCTTTCCAGTTCTTTTTATGCAACTCATTGGGATCTTTTGCATCTCCTAAAGAAACCACGTACGCTTTCCCCGGCCATTTCCATGCCTGGAGCCGCTGCTGAATGTGTGTGACAAACCTGGCTCCTGCTGCATCAGGCTCCCGCACAATATACAGCGTGTCGATGCCAGTAAGATAGGCTTCTTTGAGCGTGCGTACCATCTCTACGCCGGGGAGACCAAGGGCTGGAACGTGGTGGAACCAGAGCGTCCAGCAGTCGGACTCGCCCTCCACTACGACGAGGTAGCCAGCCTTCCGCGCTTCTTCCAGTCGTTCCAGACCATAGGGGACAATCTCGCCTGACCCTTTGCTCCAGTGCGATCCCTCTTTGGCCACTAGGGCCGTGCGCAGCCGGTGGCGAGGTGCCGGTGTGCCATCGGGCAAGTGATAGGGGATCTGGAGGCATCCGGCTCGTTGCTCGGTGACCCCCAGGTGTAGGAGGTACTTCCAATGCAGTAGCTTGTTCGATGCAAGATCAACGAGGGTGAGAACATTGCGCTGTGCCTGCTCTGGTTGTGAGTCAGATGCAGAGGGAGCGGTAGGAAACAAGTCGGAGACAGTGATGCCCATCGCTTCCACGATCTGCTCGAGAGAGCAGCCCGCAAAACAGGTGAGCAAAACCTGTCCTTCGTCACTCAGGCCGATACTGAGACTGGGTTCCCGGTCACTGTGTGCTGGACAGCACGCCACCCAGCCATGCGAAGATGTGCGTACCCCTTTCAGACGAGCCAGGACCGACTCGATAGGAGCATCTGGGAATGAAACAGATGATAGGACCATAACGGTATCCTCACTTCTTGAAAAGGCAAGAGCGTGTCAGGCAGGCCACCAAGGCCGACACCGTGCGGGTTCGGAAAAAGTTGCATAAGCCGAGCCTACCCGTGGTATCATCAAGGCAACGAACACGCTTGCTGAGAGCGATGTTGACCGATCCACTCAGCGCATGAAGACGTAAGAGAGATACCAGCAGTGCCCGCTGCTGGTGTTCTCGTTTTGGGGCCAGGAGGTCTGCATTGCTACTGAGGAAGTGGGTGTTGCTCGCGTTGCTCTACCCACTTCTGCAAGGATGCAGCCGAGACGCGCACCGATCGGCCAAAACGGATCACCGGCAATCCCTCCTTTGCGATCAGTTCGTAGACCTTGCTACGGCCCAATCCCAGAGATGTTGCCACATCTGGAATGCTCAATAACAGCGGTGGTGCTATGGCTCGTGTGGGATCTTCCATCGTTTCTCTTTTGTTCATGATTGGCAGTTCCTCTCTTAGCAAATACGCTCAGTAAAAGCGCTTCATGCTGGCTGGATTGCCCATTCCGGCTCTTGTACAGGGTGTTCTAGCTGCGTGGCGTGCAGCATATAGCCATAGCTGGTAATACTGAGGATATCCAGGCCGTATGGCCACAGTTTGGGACGTAATCGCCGCATATGCCGGATGAGCGCACTGCGAGGATTGCCGTTGGGGGAACGCATGCAGAGGCATTGCTCCAACAGGTCAAAGGGAAGATGGCGTTCGTTCTGTTGCAGCAGGCGCATCAAGAGCGCGTACTCGGTGGGTGTGCAGCGCATAATCGCGCCATCGATGACGAGCAAACGGTATCTATCGCTGTGCTGGACTACGTGTCCATCAAGGTGTGGACCCTCCATGAGCCTGAGCGCCTCCTTGTTGTTCTTCCTCTGTGTATGCTGTCGCTGTATCATGTGTCTTCTTTATGTCATCGCTTCCATTCATCTGACTCAGGGAGGTGCCTTTCTCGGTTTGTCCGACTCATTGCCGTATGTCAGAAAAGCATATCGGAGAAAAAAAGTATACCAGGTCATCGAGCCGGGGAATGTTTTCGATGAACTCACTCCTTTCTACAAGATTCATGTGGTTGAGTGTCAAAGCAACGACAATTTACTGAAACAAGTGTATTAGCAAGAAAGCAAAAAGTGTGAAAGCTCTTTACCGACTTTTTGCGTGACATCCTGCCACCTATTTGGGAGCAATTCACCTCATTTTTGCGTCAGAATGTCTTCATCTTGTAGGGATAATTTCAAAAAGATGAGCTTAAAGGATGCTTGTCATGCGAGATTAGTATGCGAGCGTCGCATCCGCTACAAGTGATCATGAAGCTGCTCTAAGCGTGGAAAATTGGGTATACTTCTACAGGAGCTCATAGAATACCAGCGCTTTACAGAGTAATGGCAGAATGAGAACAGAAAGCCCGTGGCCTGAGTTGGAGGGATACGAAATGACTTTGATATTGGTTGAACCGTTCACAACGATATTACGCCATGCGGGGCTTTTGGGTATGAAACGAACGGTTTGTGTGGGACGACAGACTGGTTGCAGGACAGTAGCTCTCGGCTTGTAGCCGTAGGGAGTTCTCAAACTTACATCCCTGCTCCGCTCAGAGGGAGCGCTGTGGGCACGACGATCACGAGCGTGCCGTAGAGGATCAAGGCTAGCGCCGCAAATTGGGCAATGCGCGAGCCCTTCGGGAAGCATTTTTCTGCGAAGATCAGGATCGAAAGCCCCGCCATTGCCGCGATGTTCATGATCCCCAGGGGAAAAAGAAGGAGGAAGAGCAACCAATAACTTCCCAGGCAATAGATGCCATACGTCAGCCCCATCCGAAAGGAACCGGAGTACTCTTTCCCCTGGGAATGGAAGATGAAATTCTGAGGCGCGCGGCATTTCGCCAGACAGATACGCCTGGGGGATGTCAGCTGGTAAATCCCAGCCAGCACGAGGATGCCACCGCCGATGCGGGCTGCGTTCATCATGATCCAGGGAACCTGCTGGGTCAGCTCTGATGCGGTGAGAGCGCCGAGATACGCAAGGCCTCCGAAGAGCGTCCATACCAGCAGGTACGCGCCAACGAAGACCCACGGGTTTGCAAAGACGAATCTGAAGCTTCTCGTGTCACGCTGGGCTTGCGCAACGGCCAGGATCGCAGGGAGAGCGGAGGGAACCATCATGGCTACCATCATCACGACCCAGATAGCCAGGAACAGCGCGACCCCCATTCCCATGGTCAATCCACCACCCATGCCCTGTGCTGTCCTGGACTGCCAGATCAGGATCGCCCACGACGCGGTTACCAGGACCAGAAGCGATAGGATAAAGGTACGTTCTCGTGGCAAACTCATCATACACCTTCCTGACGGAACGCTGCCGCCCCCTGCTGGGCTTTAAAAATGTAATCAGGGATCATGTGTGCATGAACATAAGGGTGCGACAGCATCCAAACCGGTATCTGTGTGTTCAGTCCTCGTATCTGTCGTGGTGCCTGACCCAGGCCTGCGGGTCTGGAAGGTCCTGCTCATCGCGGCCCTTAGGAACCAGGTCGAGGTACTGATAGGTGGCGTTCATCATGTCGATGCCGCGCGCAAAGCAGGAATAGGAATGAAACACCGCGCCGCTCTTGTCCTTGTAGAACACGCTGATCCCCTCACGATCGGAGGGGCCGGGGTTTGTTCTGACATAGTTGTAGAACGCCGTTCGATTGTGGGCTTCCTCGGGGGTAAATGACACGTGATAGTCAAAGTTGAAATCGCTGTGGAACGAGGAGAGCCACTTGAAGCTCCAGCCCATCCTCTGCTTGAACGGCTCGATCTTCTCAAGCGGAGCCCGAGAAATAGCCACAAAGCTCACGTCGCGGTGCGGCAGGTGCACACTGGCGCCGTTGAACGAGTCGGCCCAGAAAGAGCAGTGCAGACACCCCTCGTCGTCATCGGGACCGAACATAAAGTGATAGACGACGAGCTGGCTGTGTTTCCCAAAGAGATCGGGAAGCGTCTCCTTGCCGCCCGGCCCGTCGAAGACGTACTGCTTCTCCACCTCCTCCCAGGGGAGCGCGCGCCGAAGCTGAGCCAGTTCCTCCCGCTGTCGCGTGAATTCCTTCTCCTTCTCCAGCAGGGCTATGCGCGCGGCTAGCCACTCCTCATGTGACACCACCTGATGATTCTTTATCTCTAGGCTCTCTTTGTCTGTCATGCACTCACCTCACTTTTTGAATGTTAACACAACCGTCGAATCAAGATCAGTGATCTCGTTGGGATCCAGCGCGTAGTTCCACACCATGTTTTTCCAGGCCAGCACAATCAATGTACCCGAAACAAGCTGCACTATCCTGGCGTGCAGCGAGAAGTGCGGCTGCCTATCGGGGGCGGCTTCGCCAAAGGCATGCAATTCGTCGCCCTCCTGGCCAGAAGTCACTTCACCGACTTCGGGCCGGAAATAGCACGCGGGTCGGCTCCCAGCCGTCATGGCGGAGTGCTCCCTGGAGCTTAAGTACGCGGTATAGAGCGTTTCTGGACTGATTCGGGGGAAAATGGGCAGTTTGAGCGATCATCTTCTCTCCTTCTGCTCATCAGGCTGGATGCCTAACCTGATTGAGCCTCTTTGTTACACGACTGTAAATCCCCTTGTCCGGGGGCATAGGATATCGGATGCAGGGGCTAGTCAGGTACTTGAAACGGTTTGCCTTTGCCCGTGGTGCAGAAGAGGCGCAGGCTTTCGAGATAATAGCCCCAATTGAAGTTGTAGGAGCCGTAGCTGTCATCGTCCAGCTCGACGGCGTAGTCTTGCCAGAATCGCAACCGGGTATGCCCATCCTCGAGCTTCACCAGTTGGAAGCGGAACAGGTTGTCCTTCCACGGAACATGACCGTCAATACAGCGCCAGCTGAACTCGCGCTCCTCTTGGAGGGTGGTGATTTCCATGACCGGGTTGAAGTCCCCGGCGAAGGTCCAGTACAACAGTGTACCCACTGCAGCCTTTGGCGTGTTCAGCCTGGTACTCCACCAGCTCGTGAGACCCTGTGTTTCTGTGAGTGCTGTCCAGACGGTCGATGCAGGGGCATCGATGTCAACGACATGATGGATCCTCTTCATAGCTTTTGATCTCCTTCAGTTGATTTTTGGGGAATGGAGCTGTTTAAGTGATGGGCATAGTACGCTCATTGCAATAGCGTTGCCAACCTGAACATGCCCTCCCTCAACTCTGTCAGGTCACACACGATTGACCATACACTTATTAGACTGTGTCAAAGAGCAAAACTGTTCGGCCTGACCGAAGCTATGTGCGAGACCCTGTACTGGCTGTAACAATTGGACGTATAATGAAGAGATGACGGCGAACGCCAAAAACCATACGGGTCTCTAGCGCCGGATGTTCTGAGCACCATGCCTGGACAGAATTGGTTGCAATGAGCGGTAGCAATTCTGGAGTATTTGAGGAAGCGTTGTGACACCGAAACGTGCGCAAACACACAACATATCGGGCGATTCTTCTGCATTCACCTCCCTTGTCGATTCGTATCGCCGGGAATTGCACCTGCACTGTTACCGCCTGCTAGGGTCTCTCCATGAAGCTGAGGATATGGTGCAGGAGACGATGCTTCGTGCATGGCAGCACTCTGACACATTCAAGGGCCAGGCTTCAGTGCGTACCTGGCTTTACAGAATTGCGACCAATGTCTGCCTCGACGCACTCAAGAAACGCTCATCGCGCACGCTGCCTGTCATGGCCTCTCCCGCCGCCGACCCTTTTCTCCCATTGGCACCAGCCTGGGCCGAGTCCACCTGGCTTGAGCCGTATCCTGATAGCTGGCTGGCCGAGGCGACGGAGGACCCAGCAGCGCGCTATTCCAGACGAGAAAGTGTCTCGCTCGCGTTTCTCACCGTCCTTCAACTGCTCCCACCACGCCAACGGGCGATCTTGATTCTCAGTGACGTACTGGACTGGCGCGCCAGTGAGATCGCATCCCTGCTTTCGATCTCAGCCTCAGCGGTGAATAGTGCCTTGCACCGGGCACGGGTCACGATGGAGAAGCAGTACCATACTGATGATCGAGAGAGGAGAGAGAAGCTGGAGGTGGATGCTGCAACACAGGCGTTGTTGGAGCGCTATCTCCATGCATGGGAGACCGAGGATGTCGATGGGCTGGTGGCGCTTATGAAAGAAGACGCAACCTTTACCATGCCGCCGTCTCCCTCCTGGTATCAGGGGAGAGAAGCAATTCGGGCACAGATCACCACTCACGGTCTGGCGCCAGAGCTCCAGCACCGGTGGTTTTTCCTTCCCACGGGCTCCAACGGTGGCCCGGCATTTGCTGTTTATCGTGCTACTTACGCGAGCGGTCCCGCGCAGGCCTTCGGCATTCAAGTGCTCACCCTGGAATTCTCGGCTTCGGATGTGCGTATTGCCGATGTGACAACCTTTCTGGACCCCTCGCTTTTCCCCTCCTTCAGCTTCCCGCCAGACCTGCCCGAGTGACAGGAACGTTTGGCGGGGGATTTACGAAAGCAGCCAGGGCGAAGAGAGACTGATTGATTGACTTAATGCTGCTCGTTCTCTATTCCCCTTGCAGAGACAACTTCATGCTACGTCTACGGATTGAGCTGCTGTCGTTTCACAAATCAGTTCGCCGAAAAGGGGATACATGCGTCAGCGGAGCACTCGAAAACAGACAAAAAAGCTTGTCCTTTCCCATCTTCTTTGATATCCTGAAATGAAAAGACACACCTTTGTCTTGTCTTTGAAGTGAGAGAAGGGAATTATGGCTTCGCGACTTCTATTTCTCTGTGCGCGTGGATCTGGTCGCGCACTGCTCGCTGCCAGTCTGCTTCAATCAACAGCAGGAAACCGCTTTGCAATCTGGAGTTCCCCGCCACTGGATACGCAGGAGCATGCCCTCACTAAACGTATTGTGCAGGAACAAGGTGTTACCCTCCTCGCTTCAGATCATCTCATTCAGCCAACGTTTGGCGTGCGATGGGATGAGGGGATCATCCTCTGCAGTGGGTTGGCTGCTACCTGACCGATCATTCCCGGTGCCGGTCGGTATCGTCTCTGGTCAGTTGAAGATGCTCCAGATCCAACAGCACCGCTAGAAGAGCGACTGGCGACCTATCGCCGGATACGCGATGCGCTCCTGGCACGGATTACCCTGGAATGGCGTTTTCCCGGGCCGGGATGCTTGCCGTTGTCCCGCAGCACAAGTGAGTCGTTCGTTGAAGCAAGGAACATCCGTGATGGCATCATCCCGAAAGCAGAGAGATGGGAGTTGCACGATTTCCCGCTTCTCGGTGCGTTCGGAAGAATGACTTCAAATGAATACCCTGTATTTGCAGCAGAAAGGAACATGAACCCATGTCAGCATCCCAAGAACATCAACCCCCCCTCGATTCGATTGCTCCCCGCTTCGCTGTTGGGGATCTGAGACAAACTCTGGCCTTTTATGGGCAACTCGGCTTTACCCTCACGGATCAGTGGGGCGAGGGGTTTGCCATCATCGCACGAGATGGGATCGATCTGCATCTGCATCCATCTTCAGAGTCTCCTAACGCGTCAGGGGTGTGCTGGATTGAAGTGACCACTATCGAGGCGTTGTACCACAAGGATCTCCCGACCAACGCGATTGCTCCCCCCCTGGTGGCTCAGCCTTGGTGATTCACAGAATTGAGCATCCATGATCCCTTTGGAAACCTCATCATTGTTGCTGAAAGGAGTGCTGAAAAGGAACAGCAACCCATGGCAGCCACACCTTTGATCCGACCACTCCTTCATGCCATCGCTCCCTGCTTCCCCGTGGGGGACCTTTCGCAAACTCTGGTCTTTTATGGGCGACTCGGCTTTGCCATCACGTATCAGGACGAGGGGTTTGCCATGGTCGAACGAGATGGGATCAGTCTGCACTTCAATGTTTCCGCAGGTCACTCGGTCTGTTGGATTGGCGTGACCAATAGTGAGGCGTTGTATCAGCAGTATGTGCCGACTGGTGCCATTCAGTCTCCACTCACGTCTCAGCCCTGGGGCATGAAAGAATTTTCCCTCTGCGATCCTTTTCGGAACCTGCTCCTCTTTGGGGAAAGCATACCCGAAGAGGAGAGCAGCACGCAACAAGGAGCGTGAGGACACAGGGCAATCGCATCTTAGCGAGCAAAGACTTTACCAACTCCAGACTGGAATCCTTGAAACATCCTCCCCTTCTTGATTTTCATCTCTCCCGCCAGTTGCAGTACAGTAGCCATTTGGGATAGAATGAGTGCTGAATATACCTAGAAGGTTTTCTCTTTATATGCCTGATACCTTACAGGATCTTTCACCTTCTGCCCTGATCACAGCGATTGGAGCCAGCGAGATTGCCTATTACAGGAACTTTAGCCGCCTACCCAATGCGGAA
>Ga0207684_10001370_pt1 | contig 26621 bp, 31 predicted proteins | sample KBSK5501metaG_FD_184342 | JGI IMG/M metagenome (GOLD analysis project Ga0207684, IMG submission 184342) | Corn, switchgrass and miscanthus rhizosphere microbial communities from Kellogg Biological Station, Michigan, USA - KBS K5-50-1 metaG... | ecosystem: Host-associated > Plants > Roots >...
TAACTGACCGATTACAGGGCCCGGGACTGAGACGCCATCCCGGGGTGTGAACGTGGGCGCTTGCAGAGAACGGCTCCCTCTCGCGAGGGGGACTGGTCAGCATCGGGGCTCTTGCAAGCCCCGCCATTTCGGGCTGGGGTCGCTGACAGCTATATCAGGTTCCTTTCGACACACCTGTTTGGCGCGAAGTCACCAGCGACTCCCGCGCGCCAGACCGAGCCGTTTGCGAGAGAGGATACGGCGCGAAATGCCTCGCATGGTCTCACTGCTCCCAAACCACCGGCTCGTTCTCACACAACTATAACCATAGCAAAAGCCGCATGAGCGCACAACTCACGCTGACTCCTCAATACGCGTCGCCGGAGCGCAGGCGCAGCAGACACTTGAGCTTCCCCCAAGATCGAGTACGACGCTTTCTCTCTACGAGTTTGTGATCTCATCGTGATGGGCCAGACGGTAGCCGATCCCCGGGACAGTGAGGATATACCTTGGCGCGCTGGGGTCCACCTCGATCTTCTTGCGCAAGCGCCGGATGTACACCCACAGGAAGTCCGTCGCGTCGTGATATGCCGGACCCCACACCCGCTCAAGCAGCGCCGCATGCGAGAGTACGGCTCCCGGCCGCGCCGCGAGCGCGCGTAGCAGCCGCAATTCCGTCTTGCTCAACGGGATCAACTTGCCACTGCGCCAGACGGAACGCCCACCGGCGTCGAAGCGCAGTTCACCAATCGCCATCTCACTCTGCGCGGACTCGCTCACCTGCCGTGTGCGCAGTGTCGCGCGCACACGCGCCAGCAGCTCCTCAGTGTTGAACGGCCGTGCGATCCAGTCGCTTGCGCCGGCGTCGAGCGCGCGTGCGCAAGCCAGGGGACTGTGGGCGCGCCCCAGGACGACCACGGGGCAGCCAGCGCGCGCCAGGATCTCTTGCAAGAGCGCCTGGTTGCCCATGCCGGCGAGGCCGCCGTCCAGGATGATCACGTCTGGGGCGTTGAGATCCATCGCGCGCGCCGCGTCCTCCGGGCCACGCGCCACCGCGCATGTGCATCCGCTGGCGTCGAGATTCGCCTTGAGGTAGCGCGCCATGCGCGCGTCTTCCTCTACGATCAGGATGACGGCGCGCTCGCGATCAAGCGCTGGTGGTCGCTCCGCGCGCGCCGTCGTGGCGCCGTGAGGTCGCGCCGCCCTGTCCGCGCGCCCTGGCTCCGCGGAGCTGGTGGCGCGTAGTTCCTCAAGTAAGAGGCGTTCGCTCAATAATGGTCGCTCGCTCGGTTCATGAGCCGGCCACCAGGCGCCCAGCGCTAGCCCCTCGCCAGCCGCGAGACGCTCCGCCCACAGCCGCCCGCCATGCGCCTCCAGAATCAGCCGCGCCAGGGGAAGCTCCAGCCCGGTTCCCAGCGGCGCCCCGCTCACAGCGCCGCCAGATGGCTCGAGGATTCGCTCAAGCGTAGCGTCGTCGGGAGCGACGCCAAAAAGACGCACCTGCGTCACCACCCCATTCTCCGCGGGCCGCACGCTCACGCGCACGGGTCCACCCTGTGGAGTGGCTCTAATGGCGTAATCAATGAGCAATGAAAACGCGCGCGCCGCCCACTCGCCGTCCGCATAGCTGGGCGGAACATCGCCTGGCAGCGCCAGTTCCAGTGTATGCCGGGGCGCGACGGTCTTCCAGCGCGGCAGGATATTCATGAGCAGATCGCCCAGATCGCATGGCGCGATCTGCAAGGGAATGACGCCGAGCGCGCGATTCACGACTTCGCGCCAGAGCTCGCCCAGTTGTCCTACGCCCGCGGTTTCAAAGAGGGTTGGAGACTCGCGGAGAATCGCCATGAACGCGCTAGAGTCGCGCATAGCCGGAGCCGAAGAGAAGCCTGATCGCACAGATGGGCTGACGTCGTCGGTCTGAACGATCTCGCCCTCAGGGCGCTGAGGCGTTGCTTCCCCCTGGACAGATTTATCACGGAAGGGCATACTTGGAGACGTGCGCGTTGTGGCCATCGTGCCTTACTGTTCCCTGAACAAGCGCCAGACGCGGTTGATTCTCACAGACTATACGTCTGGAGTGGAAGCCACGCCACCGAGTCTTTGCGTAGAACGGTCGACGACGAGCGCCGAGCATCGTTCAGGAATCTGTAAGGTCGGCGGTACTGCCTGCAAGGCGCGCGTCAGGCGCGCACGGTATACTCAGTAGGAATCTCTCCCGACCGTCGCTCTCGTCCGACCCCCTGGCCACCCACAGGCCATCCATCTATCTCACGACCAGAGGACCGTTGCTCCATGCGAGATGTCTCCACGATCACGCCTGAGTCATTGCCAGTCACTAGTTGGCGCGCCACGCTCTCGGCGTATCTCAACCTGATGAAGCCGCATGTGACCGTGCTGCTGCTCGGCGTCACCCTCGCCGCGATGGTGATCGCGTCGCCAACGGGCTTGCCATCGCTTGGACTGATCGTCGCGACGCTGGTGGGCGGCGCGCTGGCCGCTGGCAGCGCCAACGCGATCAACTGCTATTGCGACCGCGACATCGACCAGATCATGACGCGCACGCAGTCGCGCGCTCTGCCGGCGCACCGCGTCTCAGAGACCAATGCGCTGACCTTCGGCGTCGCGCTTGGCGTCGCCTCGTTCACGCTGCTGACGCTGGCGGTGAACCTGTTGAGCGCGCTGCTGGCGCTCGCCGCGATTCTATTCTACGTCTTCGTCTACACACGCTGGCTCAAACGTTCGACGGCGCAGAACATCGTGATCGGCGGCGCGGCGGGCGCTGTGCCCGTGCTGGTAGGCTGGGCGGCGGTCACCAATTCGCTCAGCCTGACGCCGGTGTGGATGTTCCTCATCATCTACTTCTGGACGCCACCCCACTTCTGGGCGCTCTCGCTGGTCATCAAGAAGGACTACGAGCGCGCGGGCGTGCCGATGCTGCCGGTGGTGGCGGGCGAGGAAGAGACGGTGAAGCAGATCGTGCTCTACACGCTCATGCTGCTCGCCTCGACGCTGGTGCTCTTCTCGCTGGGGGCGATGGGCCTGCTGTATCTGGTCGCGGCCGTGGCGCTGGGGCTGGGGCTGCTCTACCTGACCATCCGTCTCGCGCGCGAGCGCACGCTCAAGCAGGCGCGCACGGTCTTCTGGTTCTCCAACTACTACCTCGTGCTGATCTTCGCCGCGATGGTGATCGATCACGCGCTGCGCTAGGTCAACCATTCAGGAGTCGTCGCAACAATGAAGTTACGCACCGTCTCGCGCTGGAGCGTTCTCGCCGTGATCGTCGCGGTCGGCCTGTTCATCGCCGTGCGCGGCTATACGGGAGGCCCGAAGCAGACGCTGCTCCAGGGGACCGATCTGCTCGCCGTTCCCGCCCCAAACTTCCAACTCGTAGATCAGTCGGGACAGCAGGTCTCGCTCAAGCAGTTTCATGGACGCCCGGTCGTGCTGGCGTTCATGTTCACCCACTGCACGGACATCTGCCCGCTCAACGCCGAGAAGATGCATGGCGCGGCGACTAGCCTGGGCGGCAAGGCCGCCGACAAGGTCGCCTGGCTTGCCGTAAGCGTCGACCCGCAAAACGACACGCCTGATTCGGCGACGAAGTTCGCGGCGGACCATGGACTGACGGGGAAGCTGCGGTTCCTGATAGGCAATGAAGATCAGCTCGCGCCGGTCTGGCGCGCCTACCACTTGATCGACAATGACGCGCCGCCGCCCAAGGATCCGACGATTCACTATGGCGGCGTGTACGTCATAGATACCGAGGGTCGCGAGCGCGTGCTGATGAGCGACAATTACTCGCCCAGCCAGCTCGCGGATAATCTACGGCTGCTGGGCGCCGGGTGATCGGCGCGCATCGTTATCTTTATCGTCATCGTTCCTGGTCAGAGGACTCATAGCGCAGGGAGGGTCAGGGAAGATACCATGAAATTTACAATGGTACGACCGCGTCCGGCGGTCTTCGCGCTGCTGGCGCTCGTCGCGCTGCTGGCGCTGGCTGGCTGCGGCGAGACGAACGGCGCCAATTTCCTCAATCCCGCGGGTCCGCAGGCGGAGCAGGAGGCATTTCTCTTCTGGGTCATCTTCTGGCTCGCCACCGGTATATTCGTCGTGGTGACGGGGGCGCTGCTCTACTCTGTGATTCGCTTCCGCGCGCGGCCTGGTAGCCCACCGGCGCGACAGATCTCGGGAAATTCATCTCTGGAGCTAGCCTGGACCATCGTGCCATCTATCGTTCTGCTGATCATACTCGTGGTGACGATCAACACGCTCTTCGTCGGCCTGGCGAAGCCTGAGCAGGAAGCCTTCACCGTCCAGGCCATCGGCCACCAGTGGTGGTGGGAATTCCGCTATCCCGACCAGAAGATCGTCACCGCGGACGAACTGGTGATCCCGGTGGGCAAGGTGGTAGACATCGAGTTGATCTCCAACAACGTCGTCCATAGCTTCTGGGTGCCAGAGATCGCCGGCAAGACCGATGTGATCCCCGGTCGCACCAATAAGATGTGGCTCAAAGCCACGAAGACTGGCACGTTCCGCGGCGAGTGCACCGAGTATTGCGGCCAGCAGCACGCCAACATGAACTTCCAGGTCGTCGTACAGGACGACGCGGGATTCCAGAGTTGGGTGACGGGCCAGCGACAACTGCCGAGCGAGGCCTCGCAGGCCATGACGGGACAGAAAATCTTCGCGGTGCGCTGCTTCACCTGTCATCTCATCAATGGACAGAAAGAGCTGATCTCACAGGTTGGACCCAACCTGACCCACTTCGGCAGCCGCAATCTCATCGCTGGGGGCGTCCTCACGAACACGCCAGAAAACCTGAAGGCGTGGATACACGACACGCAGGAATTCAAGCCCGGCAACGATATGCCGGCGTTTACACAGATCCCCGACGACCAGCTTGACCAACTCGTGGCGTACCTGGAGAGTTTGCAATAGGCGGGAACGGCGATCGTTCGCCCGGAAGGAGTACTTATGGCAACCGGTAGTGTCGTGACACCGGGACGCGTCGCCCGGCCCGCCTGGACCCAGCGCGGCATTGGCTCATGGCTGACGACGACCGATCACAAGAAGATCGGCCTCCTGTATATGTTCAGCGCCTTCGCCTATTTCCTGATCGGCGGGTTGGAGGCGCTGCTCATCCGCACGCAACTGGCCGCGGCGCATCTCCAGGTGCTCGATCCTGAGCAATACGACCAGATCTTCACCATGCATGGCACGACGATGATCTTCCTCTTCGTCATGCCGATGACGACCGGCCTGGGCAACTACATCGTGCCGCTGATGATCGGCGCGCGCGACATGGCCTTCCCGCGACTGAACGCGTTTGGCTACTGGATGTTCCTCTTCGGCGGCCTCTTCATGTACACGAGCTTCGCCTTTGGCTCGGCGCCCAACGCCGGCTGGTTCAGCTACGCGCCGCTGACCGAGACCGACCCGTCGGTGCAGGGCTGCCTGTGGGGTACGATCAACCAGCAGAGCACGCTCGCCGCCGCGCAGACGGCTGCGAAGGGCGGGCAAGGCTGTTTCGCGCCCGGCCCGAACATGGACTTCTGGGTCATCGGCATCATCCTGCTTGGCATCGCCTCGCTCTCCGGCGCGATCAACTTCATCGTCACGATCCTGCGCATGCGCGCGCCGGGGCTGACGATCAACCGGATGCCGCTCTTCTGCTGGATGCAGATGATCACGGCGTTCTTGCTCGCCTTTGCGCTGCCGAGCATCACCGTGGCCGGCTTTTTCCTGCTCTTCGACCGCCATCTCGGCACGCACTTCTTCCAAGCGCCCAACGGCGGCGATCCGCTGCTCTGGCAACACCTCTTCTGGTCGTTCGGCCATCCTGAGGTGTACATCCTGATCTTACCCGCGTTCGGCATCGTGTCTGAGATCCTGCCGGTCTTCTCCGGCAAGCCGATCTTCGGCTACACCTTCATCGCCTGGTCGGGCGTCGCGATCGGCTTCCTGAGCTTCACCGTCTGGGCGCACCACATGTTCGCGGTCGGGCTGCCAACCATAGCCCAGGCGTTCTTCGCCACGACGACGACGCTGATCGCGATCCCGACGGCGGTGAAGATCTTCAACTGGGTCGCCACGGTCTACGGCGGGCGGCTGCGCTTCTATACGCCGATGCTCTTCGCGGTCGGCTTCGTGGCGATGTTCCTCATCGGCGGCCTCAACGGCGCGGCGCTGGCGATTGTGCCCTTCGACTATCAGGTGACCGACACCTACTTCGTCGTCTCGCACATCCACTACGTGCTCTTCGGCGGCGCGGCGCTGGGCATCTTCGGCGGCATCTACTACTGGTGGCCGAAGTTCTTCGGGCGACAGCTGAACGAGCGGCTGGGGCAGACTCACTTCTGGCTCTGGCTCATCGGCCTGAACCTCGCGTTCTTCCCGATGCACCTCATGGGTCTCCTCGGCATGCCACGCCGGCAGTACACCTTCGCGCCGGGGCTTGGCTGGGATGGGCTGAACCTGACCGCGACGATAGGCGCCTTCCTGATCGGCCTGGGGACGCTGGTCTTCATCTGGAACGCCATCGTCACCTTCCGTCAGCCAGCGACGAACCTCGCCGACCCATGGGATGGCTTCACGCTGGAGTGGGCGACGACCTCGCCGCCGCCGCCGGAGAACTTCGACGAGATCCCCGTCGTGCGCAGCCGGCGCCCGCTGTGGGACAAGAAGCACCCCGAAGATCCCGACTGGCGGCGAGCGCACTAGCTCTGGCGCACTGGAAAGCGGCTATGGTCAAGGAGACGCCTGAAACAACAGAGACGCGAGCGAGCGAGCGCGGCGGGGGCGCGCAGACCGGCGCTGGCCTGAGCCGGAGCAATACCATCGGCCTGGCGGCGACGGCGCTGGTCTTGCTCGCGCTGATGGCCGTACTCTTCGTGCGGCTGCAACAGGCCAACCAGGCCGTCTCCTCGACGCCGAGCTATCCGTTGGTCGGCCACGCCGCGCCAGACTTCACCGCGCCGGTGTGGAATGGGACGCCGAACCAGACGATTCACCTGGCTGACCTGAAGGGCAAGCCGGTCGTCCTCAACTTCTGGGCGTCCTGGTGCGCGCCGTGTAAGGAGGAGATGCCGGCGTTGCAGACGGGCTACGACAAATATCGCGCCAGCGGCGTGGTCTTCGTCGGGCTGGCCTTCAACGACACGCAGGCGAACGGGCGGCCCTTCCTGGAGAAGTACAAGATCACCTACCCCGCCGGGCCAGATAACGACGGCAAGGTCTCCATCGCCTACGGCGTCACCGGTGTGCCGGAGACGGTCTTCATCGGGCGCGACGGGCGCGTGGTGAGCAAAACGCCAGGCGGGGTCTCCGCCGCGCAACTCGACGCTGGTGTCCAGCAGTTGTTGAAATAGCGCGAACAAGGGAGTGTGGGGGCCATGTTGACGCAGCAGGTGAGTCTGGGGGCGCTACTCGCGATCTTCGCGGGGGGGCTGCTCTCGTTCTTCTCGCCCTGCGTCGCGCCGCTCGCGCCTGGCTACATCGGCTACCTCTCCGGGCGCAGCGCACGCGCGGAGGCCAGCGGTGGTGCGGGCGTCGCAACCGCGCAACGCTCGTCGGCTGTGGTGAGCGCGCTCTTCATCGCCGGCTTCTCGGCGACCTTCATCCTGCTCGGCCTGCTGAGCGGCGCGTTTGGGCGGCTGTTCGTGGCCTATCGCCCGGTGATGGAGACGCTGGCCGGCATCGTGATGCTGGTGATGGGCGCCTTCCTGCTCGACCTCCTGCCGAAGAGCGTCACTGGGCTGCTGATGCGCGAGGGGCGGTTGCATCTTGCCCCCAATGCGACGGCGGGCCTGGGGATCGCGGCGCCGGTCGCGCTCGGCGCGGTCTTCGCGGCGGGCTGGACGCCCTGTGTGGGGCCGGTGCTCGCGCCGATCCTGGTCTTCGTCGGCGCGGCGGGCAATCCGCCGCTAGGCGCGCTGCTCCTGGCGGTCTACGCGCTCGGCTTCGCGTTACCCTTTTTGGCCATCGGCTTCGGCTGGTCGGCCAGCCTGAAAATGACAACGGTGATGAAGCGGTATGGCGGCCTCATCACCAGAATCAGTGGCGTCGCGCTCTTGCTGGTCGGGATACTCTACCTGACCGGCCACGCGCAACTCTTCGCCGTCTGGGCGCAGCAAGCGCCGCTGCCCGGCAGCTCGTAGGCTTATCATGCTCTTCGTCCTGCGTAGTCTCGTCTACACGACGCATGCGCTGGCGGCGGGCGTCTGGATCGGTGGCAGTCTCGTGTATCTCGTCGTCATTGCGCCGGCGCTGCGTCTCGGCAAAGCGCCACCCGAAGTCAGCGCGCAAGCCGCGCGGCTGTTTCGGTCGCTGGTGAACGTCTGCATTGGCGCGCTCGTCGTCACCGGGGTCTTCCTGGTCTTCGACCGCCTCGCGACGGTCACGGCGGGAACGGCGTACATCGTGGTCCTGACGCTCAAGATACTCGTGGCGCTGACGCTGTTCGCTCTGGCGCTCTATCAGGCGCAGGAGGCGCGGCGGCTGGCGCGCAATCGCGGCTCGTTCTGGCGGCTCGCGCCGCGGCTGATCCTGGCGCTCGGCGTGGTCGCGTTCCTGCTCGGTGTGACGCTGATGCTGCTCTTCGAGGCGCAACTAGGCGCGTCGCTGAACCCGTTCGGTGGAGGCTGATATGGCGACTGAGATAAGACAAGATACGACGCCGCAGCCGAAACGCCGCTTGCGCGTTCGCTGGAGCTTCATCGTCGCGGGGGTCGCCATCGCCGGGGCGATTCTGTATCTCGTCCTCGCCAACACCGGCAAATCGGCGCAGTACTACATGACGGTGAGCGAGTTGCGCGCGTGTACCTCGTGCGGGGCGCAGACGGTGCGCGTGGCGGGCGTCGTCGCGGCGGACGGTGTCACCCGCGACAATGCGCATCAGATTATCCACTTCGTTGTGAAAGATGATGGCGGCGCGCTGCCGGTCGAGTATGGTGGCGTCGTGCCGGATGTCTTCAAGCCGGGGATTCAGGTTGTCGTCGAGGGGCGCCTGACCAACGGCCTGTTCAAGGCTAGCTCGCTGCTGGCCAAGTGTCCATCCAAGTTCCAGTCCGCGACGCCCACGGGGGGCTAGCGCGTGATGTGAGAGGATCGCCGTGCATTTCTCTGACCTGGGAATGATCGCGCAGACGCTTGCGCTGGTCTTCGCGCTGTACGCGATCGCCAGTTCGGCGCTGGGCGCGCTGCTCGACCGGCCCGCGCTTGTCGCGAGCGGACGCCGCGCGCTCTACGTGGTCGCCGCGTTCCTGGTCACGGCCTGCGCCTCGCTCATCCTCTCGTTCACCACGCACGACTTCGGGGCGCGCTATGTCTACGAGCACTCCAGCCTGGCGATGCCGTGGCAGTACACGACGACGGCCTTCTACAGCGGGCAGGAAGGCTCATTGCTCTACTGGGCGACGACGCTCTCGCTCTTCGCTGCGCTGGCCGTCACGCTGCATCGCCGCTCGCCCGCGCGCCTGATGCCCTGGGTCGCGGTCGTCCTGGCGAGCATCCTGGGCTTCCTGCTGATCGCGCTCAACCTCGTCAGCACGCCATTTGCGCGCACGAGCCTCGTCCCGCTGGACGGACTGGGGCTGAACCCATTGCTCCAGGATCCCGGCATGCTCGTGCATCCGCCAATGTTGCTGCTCGGCTACATGAGCTTCTCCGTGCCCTTCGCCTTCGCCATCGCGGCGCTGATCACCGGCGAGCTGGATTCCGGCTGGCTGCGCTCGATCCGCCGCTGGACCCTGGCGGCGTGGACGATTCAGACGACGGGGCTGCTGCTCGGCGCATGGTGGGCGTACCACGTGCTCGGTTGGGGCGGCTACTGGGGCTGGGACCCGGTCGAGAACGCGGCGCTGTTGCCCTGGCTGACGGCGACGGCGTTCCTACACTCGACGATGGTGCAAGAGCGGCGTGGCTCGCTGAAGGTCTGGAATCTCGCGCTGATCATCGCCACCTTCGCGCTCTGCATCTTCGGCACCTTCGAGGTGCGTAGCGGCATCATCAGCTCGGTGCATTCGTTCGCCTACTCGGCTATCGGCGGCGTCTTCCTCGGCTTCCTGGCGGTCGTGCTGCTCGTCTCGATCGGCCTCTTCGTCTATCGCCTACCGCGCCTGCGCCCGGAGCATGAGTTCGACTCGGTCGTCTCGCGCGAGGGCAGCTTCCTGCTCAATAACCTGCTCTTGACCGGCATCGCCTTCGCCACCTTCTGGGGCACGCTCTTCCCGCTGCTCTCGTCGTCCTTCCGCGGGCAGACGATGACCGTCGGCGCGGAGTTCTATCAGCAGGTGAACGGCCCGCTCTTCGCCATCCTCATTCTGGTAATGGGGATCGGCCCGCTGCTGGCGTGGCGCCGCGCCTCCTGGACGAGCGTGTGGCGCAACTTCCGCTGGCCAGCGCTCGTCGCGGCAGTCGTCGCCATCGCGCTGCCGCTCCTGGGTGTGCGCGACTTCTGGGCAGTGATCGGGCTGGTGATCTGCGCCTTCGCCGCCACGACTATTCTCTACGAGGTCTGGCGCGGCGTGCGTGTGCGCCACGGCCATGGCGAGGGCTATCCGCAGGCGGCGCTGATGCTCTTCAACCGTCACCGCGTCCGCTACGGCGGCTACCTCGTCCACATGGGGCTGATCGTGCTGGCGGTGGGCGTCATCGGCGGGCACTTCTTCCAGACGCAGCGCGAGGCGCAGCTCAAACGCGGCGAGAGCTTGACGGTCGCGGGCTATTCGCTGCGCTTCGACCGCGCCTTTGGCGAGAGTGAGGCGGGCGCGGACGCCATCAAGGCGCAGTTCACGCTCAGCCGCGACGGGAAGACCCTGCGCCAGATCGAGGCGGGACAGCGTACCTTCGCCGGCTTCCCCGACCAGCCTGTCAGCATCATCTCGATCTCTACCTTCGGGCTGGACGATGTTTACGTCTTCGTCTCCTCGGTAGATGGCGCGGACGCGGCCTCTGTGCGCGTCTTCGTCAACCCGCTGACGCCGCTGGTGTGGATGGGCGGCGCGCTGATGCTGCTCGGCGGGATTCTCTGCTGGTGGCCGGAGCGGCGTCGGCGGCCTGCGCTGATCGAGCAGCCCGTCCGGCGCGAGCGAGAGGCGGTGGCGCTATGAACTGGCGTACACTCCTGCGACAACGCTCCATCCAGGTCGCGCTCGCCGTGCTGGTGACGGTGCTGGCGGTCTGGATCGTGACTTTCGCGGTCTCGGCGCGTCCGCGCAGCGTCGAGCAGCGCACGCACGACATCGCGAGCCAACTCCGTTGCCCCATCTGCAATGGTGAGTCGGTCGCCGACTCCTCGACGCCGATCGCGCAGCAGATGCGCTCGGTCATCCGTCAGGACGTGCAGGCGGGTCAGTCGGACGACCAGATCATCGCCTCGTTCCGCACCAGCTACGGCGACTCAATCCTGCTGCGTCCGCCGCTCGGCGGCTTCACGGCGATCATCTGGTTCGGCCCTGTCGTGGCGCTGCTGGCTGGCATCGCCATCGTCGGCGTCGCCGCGCGCGAATGGCGGCGTGCGCAACCTGCTCCTGTGCTGGCCCACAGTCTGGACGACGAGGCGGCGCACGACCTCAGCCCGGACGAGCGCGCGCGACTGATGGCGGTGCTACGCCGCGAGCTGGCCGAGGACGAGGGGTTGCGTTACTCCTCAGGAAAGGAGCGCCTCTGATGCCGCTCCTTATCGCCATCCTGCTTGGCCTCGCCGCCGCAGTGGTGACGCTCTACCCGCTACTGGGCCTGCGTCGCACATCTGACGTCTCGCCTGCCGCGCTGGCCGGACTGGCCGAGCGCGAGCGCCTGGCGAAGGACGCCCTGCGCGAGGTCGAGTTCGATTACCGGCTCGGCAATCTGGAGACGCCCGACTACGAGGACCTGCGTGATCGCTACGAGCAGCGCGCGCTCGCCGCGTTGAAGGCGCGTTACCAGCGCGAGCAGGAGCTTGACGCGCTGATCGAGCGCCAACTCGACATCCTGCGTGGACGCCAGGCGCCGCAGGCGCGGCGCGCCGAGAAGGGCACAGGCAAGCAGAACGGCGTCTCTGGTCGCGTGCGCCGCCGCCAGGGAGGAGCGTCGCATGAGGCGTAACCTCCCACGCGCGCTCTGCGTGCTGGCGCTGCTCGCCGTCGCGGTCTTCGTCGTCGGCATGGGGCATATAGCGCGCGCCGCAATACGCGCCGATGCGACAATCAGCGGCGTCGTAGTGAATGGCGCGCACGGCAACGCGCCGCTGGCGAACCAGCAGGTCACTTTGCAAGATGTCAGCGGCGACGAGCCACACGATATCGCGCTGGGGACCAGCGACGCCGCTGGCCGCTTCAGCTTCGAGCACATCGCCAGCAGTGACTCCGCGATCTACAGGGTCGCGACATCTTTCCAGGGCGGCTATTTCACCAGCGCGCCGTTGCCGCTCGCCCAGATCCCGTCCAGCGGTGTGACGTTCCCCGTCTATGACGTGACGCACAGCGCCGCCGCGCTACGCATCCTCAGCGCCACCGCGCTCTTCCGCGAGCCACGCCCGGCGAATGGGCTGATCGGCGTCGCCGAGCTCTTTACCTTCCAGAATGAGAGCGCGACGGCGTTCGTCGGCACGACCGATCCGGTGGATGGGCAGCCGATGGGCCTGCTGCGCTTCGCCCTCCCACCCGGCGCGACGAACATCACGCTCGGCAAGGGCTTCGACGGCGCGCAGGCTGCGCAGGTCGCCGCTGGCTTCGGGGCGAACGCGACGATTCCGCCGGGGCAGACCCAGTTCGCCTTTGTCTTCGACGTGCCCTATTCTGGAACAAGCTACACCTTCCCGCTCAAAGTCATCTATCCCGCCGAGAAACTGACCGCGCTGGCGCCACAGGATATCACCGTTCAGCCGAGCGATTTCGCCGACAAGGGCATGATCACCACCGCCGGGAGCCAGTACCACCTGCTGGAGCATGGCGCGCTCGCCGCGGGGGGACAGGCGCAACTGCGTCTCGACGCCCTGCCGCCGCCGGGCACGCCAACCACGCTTGATCCGCGCCTGCTGGCGCTCTTCGCGGTGTTGCTGGCGTTGCTGCTGGCGCTCCTCGTCGGCCTGTACATTCGGCGCGGCGACTTGGCCGTGGTATTGGGTCTCGCTCCGGCGGCCATCGCGAAACGCCGCGCGAAGAGCCGTTCCGCCTCGCCACATGAGGAGGAGCGGCTCGCGCTGCTGCGCCAGTTGCTCGCGCTGGAGCAGGCGCGCGCGAAGGGGAAATTGGACGCTGAAGCGTATCGCCGCGAGGAGGCGGCCACGCGCGATCAGCTCAAGGCGTTGTTGATCCAGACTGCATCGGCGAACGCGCCGACGCCTGCAATGGGCGCGACAGAGACGAGCGCAGCAGAGACGAGTACGGTGGACGCCGAGGAAGACGCGGGCGCGCAGGATAGACAGGCGCAGGACACGCTGAGCGGAGGGAGCGCATGACACTCAATCTCTCCCCCGCCATGCGCGATCAAGTCGCCACGCCGCCCTCGCAGGTCAATGCGGTGGTGGCGAAAGTTGTGCGCAAGACATTCGAGCTCAAGCCGGTACTGCACGGCGTCTCACTCACCATTCCCACTGGCGCGACCGTCGCGCTGCTGGGTCCCAACGGCGCTGGCAAGACGACGTTCCTGCGCATCCTGGCGACGCTCGCGCGCCCCAGCGCCGGAGAGGTTGCCATCGACGGCCTCGATCTCCGCCGCGACACGCAGGCCATCCGAGGGCGCATCGGCTACCTCGGCCATCAGCCGCTGCTCTACGACGAGTTGACCGCTGAGGAGAACCTGCTCTTCTTCGCGCGCATGCATGGCGTGCGAGACGGCCAGACGCGGGTGGGCGCCCTGCTAGAGCGTGTGGGCCTACGTCTGAAGGCGAAAGACCGCGTGCGCGACCTCTCGCGCGGGCAGACGCAACGGCTGGCGCTGGCGCGCGCGTTGCTGCATGAGCCGACCCTGCTGCTGCTGGATGAGCCGGACGCCGGACTGGATGAGCAGGGGATCACGCTGCTGGAGGAGATCCTGCGCGAACGCGCCGAGGCTGGCCAGACGACAATCCTGACGACGCACGACCTGGCCTGGGGGTTGCGCGTCGCCGACCGCGCGGTGGCGCTGGTCACAGGGCGCGTTGTGTACGACGGCCCTGCGGCGCTGACGCCCGATGAGGCGCGCGAGACGTTCCGGTGGCGCGAGACGAGGGAGGGCGCGCGATGATCTCCTTCCGTCTCTCGCTCGACCAGTTCTGGGCCATCGTCGTCAAGGACTGGCGCGCCGAGCTACGCGCGCGGCAGGTCTGGGTCAGCATGGGCTTCTTCGCGCTGCTGGCGCTCGTCGTCTTCAACTTCGCCTTCGATCTGCGCGTCGAGAACAAGGCGAGCGTCGGGCCTGGCGCGTTGTGGATCGCGTTCCTCTTCGCCAGCGTGCTCGGCCTGGGGCGCACACTCGGCGCCGAGCTGGATCACGGCTCGATGGATCGCCTGCTGCTCTGCCCGGTGGAGCGCCAGGTTATTTACTTCGCCAAGCTGCTTGGCAATGTCGTCTTCATCCTCATCGTGCAGGCTGTGGCGATTCCCATCTTCGCGGTGATCTACGACGTGCCCGTGCTGACGCCGGGGATCATCCCCATCGTCGCGCTCGGCACGCTGGGGATCGCGGCGGTTGGGACGCTCTTCGCCGCCGTCTCAGCGCAGACACGCGCGCGTGAGGCGCTAGCGCCGCTGCTGACCTTCCCGCTCGTCATCCCCGTCGTGATCGCCGCCGTCAAGGCGACCGAGGCGCTCGTGCAGCCAGTGGCGAATGACGCGCCGTGGCTGGGCCTGCTGCTGGCGTTTGCTATCATCTTCGTGAGCGTTGGCGCGCTCACGTTCCAGTACGTGGTGGAAGAGTAGGATGCCCCTCATGAAGACGCTCGATCAACCCCATACGACGACCGCCGCGACCGAAAAAGCGCAGCGCGCGCGCTGGCTGCTCTATGGGGAGATCGCGCTGGGCGTTGGCGCGCTGATCCTCATGCCCATCGCCATCTGGGCCGCGCTCGCCTATGCGCCGACCGACGCCGTGCAGGGTGACGTGCAGCGCATCATCTACCTGCACGTGCCGCTGGCCATCCTGCCCTACGTGGCGTTCTTCGTCGTCTTCGTCGCCAGCATTCTCTACCTGTGGCGGCGCGACCAGCGCTGGGACACGCTGGCGTACGCCTCGGCGGAGGTCGGCGTCGTCTTCACCACGCTGATGCTGGTGACCGGCATGCTCTGGGGCCAGGGCTTCTGGGGGCGCCCGTGGGACTGGGCCGACCCGCGCCTGACGACGACCTTCATCCTCTGGCTGATCTACGTCAGCTATCTGCTTCTCCGCTTCTACACTGGGCGCAGCGAGAGCGGCGCGCGCATGGCCGCCGTGCTGGGGATCGCCGGCTTCATCGACGTGCCCATCGTGCACTTCGCCGTTACGTGGTGGCGCAGTGTTCATCCCGACACGAACTACCTGGTGGATAATGGGAGTTCCGCGCTGCCGCCAGCGGCGACGTTCGCCCTGCTGGTCTCGTTCGCGGCGTTCACGCTGCTCTATGTGTTGCTGACCATTCAAGTCTACCGCTCGCTCACCTTGCGCCGCGCCGCGTTAGAACTGCGCGCGCGGGCCGAGGACGCCGCGGGCGAGAGTTAGGAGGATACCATGGGCTATCTGATCGCGGCGTTTACGGTCGTGTGGGTGGGGTTGATCGCCTATCTCGGCTGGATCGCGCTACGCATTCGCGGAGTGCGGCTGGAGATCGAGACGACGCGCGCGCTGCTCGACGAGCGCGAGCCTGGGTCTGAGCAGGCGTGACGCGCTGGGTTCGGCTCGCGTCCAGATAAGGGCGCGCCACTGAAGTTGGAAGATTCGGGGAGAGAAGGCGATGGCGGACAACTACGAGGTCATCTTTACGCATCCCACCGGCGCGACGGCGACCTTCGTGCGCCAGGGCGGCGAGCTGGACGCGCTGGCGAAGGGACTGGATTCTGAGCAGTTCTGGGTCTTCAAGAACGTCAAGGCGCTGCTCGTCCGCAATGATCCTGGCGACCTGCGCGAGGCGCAGCGATTGATGGAAGGCATCGGCTTTGCCGCGCTGGTGCGAGAGATTACGGTCGCGCCCGATCTCGCGGCGATGCGCGAGGAGGTCTTCGCTGGAACCACCGCCGAGGCGGAGCATGGCGCCCATGCGCACGCCCCACAGCCCAGCTTCTGGCCGGTGCTCGTCGCCGCCTCTGCCGCCGTGACGCTGATAGGCGGCATGTTCTGGACCGAGACCTACGTGATCACAATTGTGGGGTTTATCGCGCTCTTCCTTACCATGCTGGCGTGGGGCCTCGAATCATTTGTCGTTGAGTTATAATGCACGTCGAAGGGAGATCACCTTTATGACCGCAGCGGTCACGCAGACAGGAGCGCACGCCGAGGCGAAGGCGGAGGGCCGGCCATTTGGCTGGTACGGCATGGTCTTCTTCCTCGCGTCGGAGGCCTTCTTCTTCGCCAACCTCATCGCCGCCTATCTCTACCTGCGCGTGGAGCACGGCGCGACGTTCGCGGACAAGGAAAAGCTCAACATTCCCCTCGCCGCCGTCAACACAGTGATCCTGGTCGGCAGCAGCTTCGTGCTGGTGTGGGCGCTGGGCGGGTTGAAGCGCGGCGACAACCGGCGGCTGGCCATCGGTATCGCGCTGACGGCGCTCATGGGCGTGATCTTCCTCAGCGTGCAGGGCTATGAATACATGACGCTGGCTGGCGAAGGGCTGACCCCTCAGTCGAGCATCTTTGGCTCGTCGTTCTTCACACTGACCGGCTTCCACTTCGCCCACGTCAGCTTTGGCGTGCTGCTGCTGCTCGTCGGACTCTTCCGCTCGCTGCGCGGCCACTTCACCGAAGAACGCCACTTCGGCCTGACGGCGACGGAGATGTACTGGCACTTCGTCGATGTGGTCTGGGTGATCCTGTTCCTCTCGTTGTATATTGTCACGTAGGGACAACGTTCCACGGCGCGCGATGACGCCCGGCTGGCGTGCCCGTCCGGGCGTTTGACATGCTTTGCAGGAACTGGCGCGATAGATCGCGCCCCTACGGATAGAAACCTATTCCTCGCGCTTTCCCCACCACGCGCGCTGAGAAAGGATGGTCGATCATGGAACAACTCCAGGGTCCAGACACCCATCCGAGCTTCCACGGACACGACTCCACGACGGCGGTGGCCGAACCCCTCCGCTGCTCGATCTGCGCGCGCAAGCTCGGCAAGACGGTGCACTTCATCGAGGAGACGAACGAGACGCCGGAGCCACGCCAGTCGTGGATGCTCTGCGACGACTGCGACGACGCCGTGCATGACCAGATCGAGCGCGCCCCCGTACGCTCGCCGATGCGGGTGCGTGTCGCCGTGGGCCTGGTCGCCGCCGACCGCACGCCCGCCGCGCGTCGCGCGCGCTTCGGCCAGCTCAGCGATCCGGTCTGGGAGCGGCTGATCTTCTGGGGCTTCGCAGGCGCGCTGATCGTGCACCTGATCGTGATGATCTTCGTCGCCTCGCTGGTCAGCAATCACTAGACGGCAGAAGGAATAGCGAACTTCCTATGCGAGTTGATGGCCCAACCGCGCCCACGCCGCCCTCCGCCCGCTTGCGTTCAGGCTATGGGCGTGTCCTCGCTTTAGTCATCGGCGATCTGGGCGCCTTCGTCGTCTTCGCCGCGCTGGGCCGCGAGACGCATCAGGAAGCGACGGGCCTTGGCCCGATCGGGCAGACGCTCTGGACCGCGCTCCCGTTCGCGCTCGGCTGGTTTCTGGTCGCGCCCTGGCTGGGCGCGTTCCGTCGAGCTGGCGCCGAGCGTCCGCTCCAGATGCTGCTGAGGACTGAGATCGCATGGCTGGCGGCGTGGCCGGTCGCGCTGCTGCTGCGCTGGCGCTTCACGGCTGATCTGCATCTCCCGCCGCTCAGTTTCGCCATCGTGGCGCTCCTCGCCAATGCAGTCATCCTCGGCGGCTGGCGCACGGCCTTCGCGGCGCTGACGAAGCGCGGGAAATAATCCCTTCTCCACACGGAAAACCTGGAGAACTCAGGCGCCTGTCTATCCCCCTATGGGGATCGCAACGGGTTGGCGCCCAACGAGCATGGCCGTTCCGCTTTTGCGCCTGCCGCGGAGAACTGGACGCCACAGACTATCTGTACGCGCTTCAGGAGGACTCACCATGGCCAAACTGATCTACTCCGCAATTGCGTCGCTCGACGGGTATATCGCCGACGAGAACGGCAATTTCGACTGGGCCGCGCCAGACGAGGAGGTTCATGCCTTCGTCAACGACCTCGAGCGTCCGATCGGAACCTACCTCTACGGACGCCGCATGTACGACGTGATGGTCGCCTGGGAGACCATGGACACCGGCGCCGACCAACAGCCCGCCATGCGCGACTACGCGCACATCTGGCGCGCGGCGGACAAGATCGTGTACTCCTCGACGCTGGAGAAAGCCACCAGCGCCCGGACGCAAATCGTACGCGGCTTCGACCCCGAAGCGGTCCGCCAGATGAAGCCGCAAGCGGCGCGTGATATCTCGATAGGTGGGCCTGACCTTGCCGCGCAGGCGCTCAAGGCGGGGCTGGTGGATGAGATTCACCTGATCCTCACGCCCATCCTCGTCGGTGGCGGAACGCAGGCGCTCCCCGATCACGTCCGCCTGAAGCTCGACCTGCTGGACGAGCGCCGGTTCAGCAGCGGCGTGGTCCATCTCCACTACCGCGCAGTGATCTGAGGAGACGGCGTCCGCGAGCCTGAGGGGGTAAGAACCGCAACCTGCCGCCGCCCTAGGCTTACAGTGGAGCGCCGCCGAACCCGATCTCGTTGCCGTCGGGATCGCGGTAGGTGATCTTGCGCACGCCGTTCGCGTACGTTTCTCGCTCTACAGGGTCGAGTCCCCGCTCTGCGATCTGCGCGACAAGCGCGTCGAGGTCAGCGACGAAGAGCGTGTGCCTGGCATGGCCGGCGTGTTGGGGCTGCTGCGCCATGTAGACGTACCGATGCTCCGCTAGCTCCCACACGGCCTCGGTATCGTGTGGAAAGAATGCAGGCGGCGAGCCCAGTAGCCGTTCGTACCAGTGCAGCGCCGCCGCGTAGTCGGCGACCGGGATGCCCGCAAACAGGTCGAGCGTCGTGGTCCGCAGCATGTGTAGCGCTCCTCTCTTCACATAGAGATACGCTTAGACGCGGGGTATTCTTTTTTGTCTGTGCCCCGGCGGAGAACGATCTCTGTTTGAAGAGCGCATTAGAGGCTCTCGAGCGCGCATAACCGCACCGCCACGCCAGATGTGCTACGATATGGGGCGATTTGGCGCGTCGAGTCAGGTGTGTACTCCAGGGAGCGCGTATGCAGCGAATCAAGGCGTTTTCCACGCAGATGGCTGGCTCGGATCTCGCACAGTTCGAGCAGCTTGTCAACGACTGGCTGGCGAGCGATCAGCCGCAACTCGTCCAGATGACCCAATCGGCGTTCGCCAGCGACCTGGCGCTCATCTTTCTCTACGAAGCGGATCAGGGCGAGCAGGAAGAGCGGATGAGCGCTCATGCAGCCGTGCCGAAGATCTTCGAGACCGGCCTGCAGGATACCGATCTGGACCCGCTGGATGAGCCGGAGTTCCCCGACGCGGAGCTACCCTATTGACCGCGACTGACTTCCCCTATCTCGTCTACTCGACGCCCGAGGGCGAGACGCGCGAGCGCCGCTCGCTGCGCGCCTGCGACTACACCGGCGCGCCGCTGGCGTCCGACGACCTCATCCCGCTGCCGGAAGGCTCGACGCTCTCCATGCTGCCAGAGCGGCTGCCCGTTGGAGTGGACGCGCAGAGCGGCGTGCGACAGGCGGCGCATGGAGGATGGGCGCTGGCGGCGCTCCTGCCGATCGGCTACACACGCACGCGCCTGCCCGCCTACGCGGAGACCGGGACCAGCTTCCCGCTGCCGTTCTTCGGCTACAGCGCGATCGCTGGCTGGCGCGGTCGCCTCTACGCCGCCGCCGTCAAGACCGACGATCCCGCCCGCTGGCTCCCCGGCGCCTTCAATCGCCGCCGGCTGGAGCGCGCAGTACAGGAACGACTGGAGGCCGAGCCGGAGAATCGCGCGCTGGCGCATCACGCCCATTGCGCGCTCGACTACGCCTGCCCCACCGCCAGCAACATCTTCCTGCGCCGCTGGGAGGGCGCGATCGCGGTCTCCTCCGGCTGCAACGCGCGCTGCGTCGGCTGCATCTCGAAACAGGAGGAAGACGACCTGGTCTCACCGCAGGATCGCCTGACCTTCCTGCCGACGGTGGAGGAGATCGTCGCCATCGGCGTGGCGCACCTCGAAGCGGCGCCCGACGCGATCTACAGCTTCGGCCAGGGCTGCGAGGGCGAGCCGCTGCTGCAGGCGCGGCGCATCGAGCAGGCGATTCGCGCCATGCGCGCGCAGACCGCTCGCGGGACCATCAACATCAACACGAACGCCAGCAATCCGCGCGCGCTGCAACGGCTCTACGACGCAGGACTGGACTCGCTGCGCGCCAGCACGATCTCGGCGCGGCGCGAGACCTACGACGCGTACTATCGTCCCATTGGCTACACGCTCGACGACATCAAGCGGTCGCTTGCGCTTGCGCGCGAGGCGGGCGTCTATACCTCGATCAACCTGCTCTGCTTCCCCGGCCTGATCGACTGCGAGGACGAGGTGGAGGCGCTGCTGGGCTTCCTGCGCGAGACGGGTGTGCGCCTCGTGCAACTGCGCAACCTCAACATCGACCCTGAGCTGCTCTGGTCGCGCACGCCGCGTCCGCTCGGCGCGCCGATGGGCGTACGCGCACTGATCGAGACACTGCGGCGCGAGACGCCGGAGGTCGAGATCGGCAACTTCAGCCGGCCAGTCTCCCGCGCTTCCAGCGTGCAATGCATTGAGGGAAACGCCGGCTAGGACTCGCATGGGTTACACTGATGGCGAGAAGTACCGCGCGATCAAGGAGGAGAGACTATCTGTGAAACGGCGATTCACCGCGAGCATCACTCAAGAGGGTGAGTGGTACGTGGCGCAGTGCGTGGAGGTCGATGTCGCCAGCCAGGGCGCGACCGAGGACGAGGCGCTCGCCAACCTCCGCGAGGTGTTGGAACTTTATTTCGAGGCTCCTACGCCCACCATCAAACCGGACTTGCGCGCCATCGAGGTGGAGACGGATGTCGCTTAGGCCGCTGCCCTTTCGCGAGGCGCAGCGGCGATTGGAAGCGGCTGGTTTTACCCTGATAAGCCGCCATGTGAAGTTCGCCCAGCAGTCTGCTGCAGGCGTACGAACCGTAATTGTACCCCATCATCGTGATGTGGCGAGTGGCACACAGCGCAGTATCTTGCGTCAGGCAGGGCTGACAGAGGAGCAATGGGAACAGCTGTGAACAGCGCGCAACTGGCCAGCGTCGGTATCACTCCGGCGCGTGATAGCTGGCGGCGAAGGTACGCGCGTTCGCGCCCAGCGCGTGGGTAGACGCATCGCTCACTGGCGCTACAGCAATCCGCTGGCCCCGCGCTAGTTGCTGGCGCGCGGCGGCGAAGACGTCGTCCGGGCTGATGAGCTTCATGCAGACGGGATTGCCGAAGCGGCACTCGGCGGTCGCGCTGGAGTCGTAGCAGGGAGAGCACCACAGCTGGTGGCGCAGGATCAGCGCCAGATCCCCTGTCGGTCCGCTCTGCGCCGGCTCGGTCGGGCCATGTAGCGCGACGGTTGGCGTCTGCACGGCGCACGCGATGTGCATCGGGCCGCTATCGCCGGTGATGACGAGATCAGACTCCGCCATCAGCGCGACGAGCTCCTGGAGCGAGGTCTTGCCCGTCAGGTCGAAGGCAGGCGCCGTCATGCGCCGCATGATCTCGTGCGAGAGCGCCAGCTCATTTGGCGCGCCGGTGACGACGACGAGCGCGCCCAGCTCACGCGACAGCCGGTCGCCCAGCTCGGCGTAGTGCCGCATCGGCCAGCGTTTCGCCGTGCCGTTGCGCGCGCCAGGGTGAATGGCGACAATCGGGCCGCGCGCGCCGAGCCGTTCTCGTTGCTCGCGCAGTATCTGGCGGATCGTGGCCTGCGCATCAGCTTTGACGACGAGCGTGGGCCGCTGCTCCTCCGCATCAACTTCCCCACCCGCCGCGCGCGCGAGGTCGAGCACGTAGCGCACCTCGTGCTGCGGCGTGAGATAGCGCTTCCCAGCGACGGGATCGGTCATGAAGTGCGGGTATGCCTCGCCCGCGTAGCCGATGCGCCGGCGCGCGCCGGTCAGTCGCGTCACGATGCTGCCGATGTCGCCACAGACGCTGATCGCCAAATCGTAGCGGGGGCCGCGCGTCTCGCGCAGGAACGCGGCTATCTCGCGCCAGGTCTCCGCGCGCAACCAGCTCGCCGGCGCCATCCAGGCGTTCACATCGCAGGTGAGGATACGGTTGATGTCGGGATCGCCGTCGAGCACACTCGCCGTTCCGGGCATCGCCAGCATGTCGATGGTCGCATCGGGATAGGCCCGGCGCAGCGCGCGGATCGCCGGCGTCGTCAGGACGAGGTCGCCGAGCATGTCCACGCGTACGACGAGGATGCGCCTGATGCGGAGATCACCGGCGCGTAGCGGCTTGCGGCGCCGCAGCGAGCGATCACGGGTGAGATAGCCGATGGCGCCGAGTGTGGCCGACAGCAGCCGCTGGGTGCGCTTCTTGAGACGGCGCTGCACACTCTGGATCAGGCGTTTGTCGAAGGGAGGACGTTGCTCGTAGCCCGGTTCGGCGGCGGGATTCGAGAGTGGGTGGCGACTCACGACGGGCAGCGCCCGACCGTTGGCGCGGCCGTTGAACTTCGCTCCCATCGCCATCAAACACCGCTCCCAAGAATGACGCCACGCAGTCGCGCAGCCGACTCCGAGTATAGCATAGCAAGATCGCGCCTCCTACGCACCTGTGTGCGTGCCGCCGCGCCTGCTCACAGGCCCCGAAAGGCGCTCTCACAGGTAGACCGTGAGATGAAATGGCAGAGCCAGCAGTCCAGCCCGCGCGATCGAGTCTCGGAGTATACGCGCGAGGCGTCCTCCAGGGCGCCAAAGAGGGCATAGAGGGTGGGGCCGCTCCCGCTCATGCGCACGAGCGGCGCGCCAGCCGCGAGCAACTGGTCACGCGCGACGCCAATGTCAGGATATGCGCGCTGCACTGGCGCTTCGAGGGAGTTGTGTAGTTGATCCAGCGGCAGTGGCTCGCCGCGCTGGATCGCCTGAACGATGGCGCGCGAGTCGTCGGCGGTGGCGTAGTCCTGGGACGAGAGCGAACGGTAGACGGCGGCGGTCGAGACGGTGATGGGTGGCTTCGCCAGCACGAGCCAGAGCGGCTGCGCGTCCGGGAGTGGGGCGACACGTTCCCCACGCCCCTCGATGAGCGCCGTCCCGCCAGTGAGAAAGTAGGGCACGTCGGAGCCGAGCATGGCGGCGAGCGATTCCAGCCGGTCCAGCGCGAGGCGCGTCCGCCAGAGTGAACTGAGCGCGAGCAACACAGCGGCGGCGTCGCTGCTCCCACCGCCCAGCCCGCCGGGCGAGGGAATCTCCTTGAGCAGCTCGATCTCGACCCCCAGGCTGGCGTCGCCCACCGCATCGCGCAGCGCCAGCGCCGCGCGCAGGGCGAGGTTATCCGGCGTGTTTAGTTCAGGGCTATCCGCGCGCGCTGTGATGTCTCCGGAGCGGTTCGGCGTCAGGCGGAGGGTGTCGCGCAGGGAGATGGTCTGCAGCACTGAGGAGAGGTCGTGGTAGCCGTCCCTACGCTTGCCAAGCACGGCGAGGGTCAGATTGATCTTGGCGTAGGCGGGGACGAACACGCTGCGCTCCATAAGCGGCTCCTCATAGCGGGCACGTTAGCGGACACGTGCGAACAGGGCGCTATCGTTGAGATGGCCTTTGCCAGTATAATCCGAAGACGCCTAGCTTCATCACCCTCTACCTGATGACGCGCCACATCTGTACGACCGGTGGAGCGATGCCTGAGTTACCCGCATTCTTGATCCCCGTCTCAGGCACGCTGCTGAACGCGCTGACCGTCCTCATCGGCGGGACCATCGGCGCGCTGATCGGCGCGCGGCTGCCGGAGCGCATGCACGATTCGCTCTTCGGCGCGTTGGGCCTCTTCACCATACTCATTGGCCTGATGGACGCGCTGGCGACGAAGAACCCGCTGATCCTGCTCGGCGCGCTGCTGCTCAGCGTGGTGATCGGCGAGGCGCTCAACATCGACGCCGGGTTGCGCGCGGTGGGCGATTTCTTTCAGCGGCGGCTGAGCGGGATGGGGTCTACTGTCAGCGAGGCGTTTGTCACCTCCAGCCTCGTCTTCTGCGTCGGCCCGCTGACGATCCTTGGCTCGCTCGACAACGGGCTGACCGGCGACCCGACGAAGCTGATCATCAAGTCGACGCTGGATGGCTTTGCGGCGCTGGCCTTTGGCGCGACGCTGGGCTGGGGCGTGCTGCTCTCGGTGCTCACGATCCTGCTGTTTCAGGGCGCGATCAGCCTTGGAGCGGAATCGCTCGCGCCGGTCCTGGGCAGCGGCTCCGACACGCTGGTGGAGTTGACCGCGACCGGCGGCCTCATCCTGATCGCGATCGGTTTGCGGCTGCTCAAGATCCGCGAGCTGCGCACGGCGAATTTCCTGCCGGCGCTGGTCGTCGCGCCGCTGCTGGTGGGCGCTGTCGCCCTGTGGCAGATGTACACCACTGGGACGCTTACCTGGCCGTTCCAGTGAGAGACGCTGACTCGTCTGCCAGCGCATAGATGCGCCTCCCACACAGATGCTCAAATAGTCGCCAGAGGCGCTCAGTACCAGAGAATGAGCATCTCTGGACATCTTGAGCGTCTCTGGCGCAGCAGTGACGAAAGAGCAGGCGACAGTCTATCCGCCGAGTTCCTGCGCCCGCCGCTCCGCCTCCGCTGCCTCGGCCTCCCGCCCCGGCCCGCGCAACGCCACCGCTCGTGCTTTCCAGGCGTCGAGGGTCTGCATGTCAAGCGCCGATGCGCTGGCGAGGTAGGGCAACGCCTCCGCAAAGCGCGCCAGGTCGTTGAGGATCTCGCCCTTCGTCGTCCAGGACACGGCCTCGTTCTGGTCAAGCGCCAGCGCCCGATCGACGACTTGCATCGCGTCATCATAACGTCCCATCGGCGTGAGCGTATCGCCTTTGTTGTTCCAGCTACCGGCGTCGTTAGGATCGAGCGACAGCCCCTCGTCATACGCCGCCAGCGCCTCGTCGTAGCGCTTCAGGCCGTCGAGCGCATTGCCCTTGTTGCTCCAGGCGTAGGCAGACGCGGGTTCGAGCGCCGTGGCCCACTCATGCGCGGGGAGCGCCTCGGCGTAGCGTTTGAGTTCGCCTACAGGCAGTTTCGAAAGTCGCTGCGGCCCGTGGAGAGCTTCGGCCCTGAATGCCGTGATCTCCTCTCTCGGCGCGCAGGCCCAGGTCCTGACCTTCGGGTCGAGGGATGGTATCACCTAGAACAAGTGTGCTACGCTCCAACGGTACGGATCGAGGGAGCGCCTGCTTCTCGAGTCCGGGCATCCGTACGACTCGGCCCAGGCATCACTCCTGGGGAGTATCAATAGGAGAGGCATGATGAAGTACCTTCTCACCTCCGCCGGCATCAGGAACGCGAGCATCCACGCGGCGCTGCTCGAGCTGCTAGGCAAGCCGATCGCCGAGTGCGATGCCCTGTGCATCCCGACCGCGGGGTACGGGCATCCCCAGACCAATCCTGGGAAGGCCTGGAAGTTCATCAGCGGAGGCGAGCCCCAAACCCCCATGTGCGAGCTGGGGTGGAAGTCCTTGGGCGTGCTGGAGCTCACCGCGCTGCCCAGCATCGACGAAGAACGCTGGGTCTCCTGGGTCCGAGAGACGGACGTCCTGCTGGTGAATGGCGGCGACGCGCTGTACCTGTGCCATTGGATGCGGCAGTCGGGGTTGGCGGATCTCCTGCCGTCGTTGAGCGACACGGTCTGGGTGGGGCTGAGCGCCGGGAGCATGGTGATGACCCCCCGCATCGGGGAGGACTTCGTCGGGTGGAAGCCGCCCACTGGCGGCGACGAGACGCTGGGGATCGTTGACTTCTCGATCTGTCCGCACCTGGCTCGCGAGGGCATGCCGGGCAACTCCATGGCCGAGGCAGAACAGTGGGCGGCCGGCATCGGAGGTCCGGCGTATGCGATCGACGACGAGACCGCCTTCAAAGTCGTCGACGGCGCTGTCGAAGTCGTCTCCGAGGGACACTGGAAGCTGTTCACCCCTAAAGAAGCCTAGACGCCGGGCGGCCATGAGCCGTTCTTGCTCCAACTCGGTTGATCGTCTGTGCCGCAGACACCGCCCTCACGTGACGTACCGACGTACCTCAGCGGGATCGAGCACGCGAGGGGAGTCGCCCGGCGCACACAAATCAGTCAGCACAATCCTGCTCACGCGAGCAGACTAGTTCATTGGGTTGGTGTTTTGGAACCGCCTCTAGTACTATCACGACAACGAGACTTTGAGAGGGGTGGTTAGCCAGGATGAGCCAGCTGCGCGAGGATGCGTGTGCGGTGGGAACGGTAGGCGGCCACCTGGCGCTGGTGCTGGTAGGCGAGCCAGG